>Ga0182030_10000359_pt1 | contig 82348 bp, 85 predicted proteins | sample 812S3MmetaG_FD_121299 | JGI IMG/M metagenome (GOLD analysis project Ga0182030, IMG submission 121299) | Permafrost microbial communities from Stordalen Mire, Sweden - 812S3M metaG (Illumina Assembly) | ecosystem: Environmental > Terrestrial > Soil > Wetlands > Permafrost | place: Sweden... | reverse complement strand
ATGAAGAAGAAATCAATATGAGTCTAACTGTATATGTAACTGGATGTCTTGGCTTCATTGGAGCCTATGTAACTGAAGCTTGTCTTAATCAAGGATGGCACGTCATTGGCGTGGATAAGATGACGTATGCATCTCAACCAGATAAACTTGAATATTTTAAAGGATGGGGACCAAATCATTTCAAATTCATAGAATCGGACATTAATGACTTGGACCGTCTGTATGATTGCGATTATATAATAAACTGCGCTGCCGAGACTCACGTCGATAACTCTATCGTAAGTAGTAAGGAGTTCCTCCGTTCCAATGTCAATGGCGTGCATCACCTGTTAGAGTTAGTTAGGAGCAAAGAACGCTTTCGTATACCAACACTACTTCATTTTAGCACTGATGAAGTTTATGGTGACATCACCGAAGGTTCCCACACAGAAGAGAATTTGCTTAAACCATCCAATCCTTACTCAGCAACCAAAGCGGCGGCGGATATGTTAATCCTTGCGTGGAATCGAACGTTCAAGGTTCCCTACATCATTGTTCGCCCGACTAACAACTATGGTATTGGACAATATGTGGAAAAACTCATTCCTAAAACCTGTAAACTCCTTCTGATGGGGAAAAAGATACCACTCCACAATTATGGAACTCCCACCCGCATATGGCTACACGCTAAAGATACTGCCGATGCTGTAATTTATATCATTAACAATAAATGCCAAAATGAAATTTTCAATATCAGCGGAAACGCCGAACTCCCAAACTATAAAATAGTATCTAAGATTGTAAAATTATTGGAAAAAGAAGATGATTTCTCAAATAAAATAGAACTATTACCACAAATATTCAACCCATTAACAGATACTATGATAGGATTCCAATCTCAAATCTGCGATTTCTCATTCCATCGTCCGGGTGTAGATGTGAGATATAGTCTCAATGACAGCAAGCTTAGAAAACTTGATTGGAAAAACAAATGCGATCTTGACATTGAGTTGCCGTCTGTGGTAGCATACTACAAAGACAAATTTGTATGGTGATGGATTATTTACTTCAACTGGAAGAAATGGAAACCGAACTTATTAAAGAATGGGATAAAGTTCCAATTATTTTAAACCCAAACGATTTTGAACAATATAAAAAAGCAGAAAACTTGGCTGGAGCGATCAATCACATTCACAAGTTAAAAAATCTATATTATGGTAACTAAAGAAGACCTTATAGCATTCGAAGATGATATTGCAAATTTATTCAACGGTGGAAAAATAAAGGCTCCTGTCCATTTGAGTTCGGGGAATGAAGACCATACAATAAAAGCATTTGAAAATATCAAATCAAATGATTGGGTTTGTGGGGCGTGGAGGAATCATTTTATGTGCCTTTTAAAAGGCGTGCCAAAAGAAGACCTCAAACGTCGCATCTTGAATGGTAAGTCAATGGTCATGTGCATCCCCGAACATCGTATCATATGCAGTTCTATTGTCGGGGGCATTCCATCCATCGCCACGGGGATTGCTTGGGCTGAGAAACTCAAAAGTGAAGGCAACCACGTATGGTGCTTCGTCGGTGATATGTCCGCTGCGACCGGGGCATTCAGTGAAGCGTGGAGATATAGTATAGTACACAATCTCCCGATAACGTGGATCATTGAAGACAACGGTAAATCAGTCGAAACTCCGACCCGAGAAATGTGGGGATTCCGCCATCCTGCGGCCACGTTCGATTACATTTACGAACAATCAGACGGCATTGTATGGGATACCCCGAACAAAATGATTTACTACCGATACACCAATAATAAGTTTCCTCATGCTGGCGCAGGAATGAGGGTCCAATTTTAATGAAATACTACGACGAAATAAAAAAGGCAATGTCATTGCTCGCTGAACATCCCAAAACTATGTTTATAGGTCAAGCGGTACGTTACCCAGGTACGGGTATGTATGAGTCTCTTACTCATATTCCCGACGACAAGAAGTATGAGTTTCCCGTAGCAGAAAATCTTCAAATGGGGGTCTGCACTGGATTAGCCATTGGAGGCTTAATTCCCATTTGCATTTTTCCTAGATGGAACTTTCTTTTAAGTGCCACCGATCAAATTGTAAATCACTTGGACGCTTACCCCGGAATGAGTAATGGAGACGTTATTCCCAAAGTTATTATTCGAGTAGCCATTGGCAGTGAACACCCGGTAGACCCTCAGAACCAACATAAAGGGGACTTTACGGATTCTTTTAGACTAATGTGTAAGAGCATTACTATAGTTCGACTTACCGAAGCAGAACAAATAGTACCAGAATATGAAAATGCACTCAAAAGTAAATTCAGCACTATTCTCGTAGAATCCGCAGATTTCTGCAAAACAAAATGAATGTACTTATTACTGGAGCAAAGGGCTTTATTGGGTCAAATTTAATGACCCTACTTGCCGACGTACCTAACATCAAACTATTTGCGGGCACCCGTGATACTATCGACTTGTATTCAAGTAAAATGGTGCGTGAATTCAAAGAAAAAAATCAAATTAATGCCATTATTCATTGCGCCATAGAAGGAAATGGGGGAGAGACTGATACACCCAATAACTTTTATAATAATCTATTGATGTTTGAGAACTTATACTCAAAGTATTACGGTCATTTATTTATAAACATTGGGAGTGGGGCGGAATATAATCGTGAAAAAAATATTGCCAAGACATTTGAAGGGGCATTATGGGATAACGTTCCACATGATTATTATGGTCTTGCGAAAAACATAATTGCGAAAAGAATGAGCATATTTCCAAATGCTATAAACTTACGGACATTCGGTTGTTTTTATCATAACGAACTCCCATCCAGAATGATAAGATCAAGTATAGAAAACTACATAAATCACCGTCCAATTACCATATCACAAGATAAATATATGGATTTTTTCTACATGGAAGATTTAGCAACAGTTATAAAGTATTTTTTCCGACCGACATCATTAAATGGAAAATCCATAGACTTAAACATGTCCTATCCTAAAACTTCGAAATTGAGTGAAATTGCCTCCACCATAAACAATTTAGACGACTACAAAGTAGAAATTATAATTGAAAATATTGAGTGGTGTAAGAATTATAGCGGATATGGAAAACGACTATCCGAATTAAATATTCCATTCAAAGGATTAAATGTAGGAATACATGAATGTTATGAACGACTCAAAAAATAAGATTACATTCTGTGTAAACACTTCTCAAAACGAGAAGGCATACATAACATTGCTCTTGGAATCTCTGTTGAATGGTATTGCTGTCGATTATCACGACATTCTTATATTCGTGGACTCCGACAATCAGGGAACCACCGAAATGTTAGTGGAACAGAAGAAACTATTTCCCAATCTTACCATAATCAAGAATAATGGACGCCCATTTGGATACGCCGGGAACATCAATTACATGTTCTCTAAAGCGAAGACCGAGGTGGTATCATTCCTTCAGTCTGATATGATTGTGTGCTTGGATTACGATAAAAAGCTTCTTAGCCACATGGCAGACAATCAAATCCTTTGTTCAACTCGTTGTGAGCCTCCTCTACATACGCAGTATGATAATCCAATCACCTACGTCCGAAACTTCGGGGTTATTCCCGAGGAGTTTCAATATGAGAACTTCCTAAAGTTCTCCGAAGCTAATATAAACGCAACCAAGCTAACAAACTATTTCTTTGCCCCGTTCACGCTGTATAAGCACCTGTGGAACGATATTGGAGGTCATGACGTTAGTTTCCTTAAGTCTAGAGAAGACAGCGACATTGCCCTTCGGTTCGCTCTTAAGGGATATGAAATGAAGCAGTGTTGGGACGCTATCGTATATCATTTTACTTGCACCAGCAGTAGAGGATTGAAATGGTGGATAGCAGAGAATAAAGCTAAAGAAGAAGTCCGCCGCAAGAACGATGCCATAGAATTGGAACGGTTTACAAAAAAATGGGGATTCTTTGCCCACCCATCTTCTCTCCGAGAAGTCACTCCCATCATAGCCAGTAATCCCGAAATTCTCACGAAAATTGTAGTCACGAACCCTCCGATTGACGAATCGAAACTAACATTCCTATAATAGTTATAGGTATGGTTGTTTTGATCGTTATATGCTTTATTGCTACAGTGCTACTATTATGGTTTCGCACTGATGCGTGGATTGAATATACCCGACTGTTCCATCTTAACTTCCTTTCCTTCTACAAGGACTTCGACCAAAAATACAAAGAAGACGTAATGCTTACATATATTGATTATCTACGTAGGAATCACAATTGTTTTTTCGTAAGACTGATTACCTGTCCAGTTTGTCAATCAGTATGGTGGGGGGTTATATTCGGACTATTTACGGGAGTATTCCTGACTCCAATCTACATCATAGGAGGATTGACGTTGTATCTTATAATAAACCGGCTATTAGAATAATATGGACATTCGAAACCCAACACAATTTGCCAACTTTATAAAACAAGGAGGGTTGCAAAATCTTGACATGATATTTATACAAATAGTAACATGCATTGATAATGTATCAAAGATGTGTAACTGCCACGGCGGGGCAGATAAACGAAGAGTATATGAGTCATGTAATGTGATGTACATGAACTCCGTTAGACAGATAGTTCCTCGGTTTAAAAATGAATTTCTATCCAAAACTGAGGAAAGGCAAATCAATTTCTTTCTAGAGAATGGAACCCTTATAGGACTAGTGTGCCGGTAACGGGACGTGGAAGTCTAAAGTAGTGAGTTTCATTCAATGATTCCCACACGGTTGCCTTGAGTTTTTCACTCTTAATGGCATCAGAGGTCGTTACAAGATTCTGATTTTCCCATTCAGCATGAACATTAGCCAATCCTTCCACCAAGGGGTCTTGTTTGGCTTCTTCCTCGTTTGGAGCAGCATCATACAACTTGGCGGCAAATTCATCACTTCCATCTTGACCTCCTCTACACCATTCGATCTGCCACCGCTTTAAGTGGATTACCGATCCGTTCCATTTGTCTTGAATCCACTGAACTTCATTTGGAAACCTAACATCGGAAACTAATACGACAACGTTCTCATGGCTTTCACCGTGAGCAATATAATCGGCGCAAAGATCATTGAGGTTCTTATCTATTTCATTAACCCAATATAACCCATTTCCATTTTCAAGGCGTCTCTGACATCCCCACCATACTAAAAGTGGACGGACAAGCGTCTTTGCCGCCGTGTCGCCAGTCTTGACGGTAGCATTAAACTTGTTGTCGATGAGCATATCCTCAACTTCATCCTTCAACTTATCAGCAAATGCTACTCGCATAGGACGATAACTATTGGCTTTCAAAATCTCAATGGCAATGGCCACAAACGTGTCTTTGCCCGCTCGGGCCATACCGCCGACGCCAATTACTTTCATATGTTTTTGATTCCTATGTATTTCTCAAATCGGAGTTTGTATTTATCTACAAACTTTATTTCACCATTGAGATATTTTTCTTTGAGACACAATGAGTTTGGTTCTACATCCACGAGTTTGTATTCATAACCCATTTTTCTACAAAATTCCTCCGCTGCATTTTTCTTTGCTACTACTTCTTTAGTGTTCCACAATTTCTTCGGCTTAATTTCTATAAGCAAATGATTATCAACAAAGAAGTCTGGTCTATATGTTCTATCAACGCCATTATAATCTTTGTATGGAATCCGAAATCTTTTTTGTTGAGCACTTTCACATAAAATATTGTGTGTATCTATTTCACTAACATAATATTGAAGTTCTCTTAAACTCCTAAAATGTCGTCCTTTATACCAATTTGCCCAACCATTCCCCGCTCCATTTGGAGTGGGCTTACCATACATCGGATTATTTTTTCCACTATTAGCAATGGATAATTTCTTTTTAGCTGCATCTGTGTGATGCTTTCCCGACATAGGTCCATGTCCAGTAAACAACTCAGAAAAATATTTCTTAGTATCCTCATTCTTCATTGGGTTTTCAGAACCAGTCATCCACGACCTATCAACCGCTGACATCATGCTCCGAGTCTTTTCCGTATGACGCCTTCCATAGAATGGATTTTTTGCTCCACAGTAACGACCACTCGCCCTATGTTCTTCCGTTACACATTCTCGACACGGACTGTTCTTACGGATTGATTTCCTACAATCATATTTATTACTATAATGTAGAAGCGTTCCGCATTTTGGACAATTTTTTGTGGTATCGTTTTTTAGCGGCAGCATCAACTCGTTCTTTGTTTCTGATATAATACTCATGGTTCCACCTTTGTTTGGCTTGTTGGCGGTCTTTCTCGGTCATATACTTCTTGTATCTTCCCATATCTATAAGTATTATACTACTGAATAAAACACTGAAATATCATTCTTCATCCTTTTTAGGGTTAAACAATGCTTCTATTTCCGCTTCACTATTTCCGAACGCTCGGCATATGTTTACTAACTCCGCTTGACCATCCTCACTCCGAAGCAATAAATTGACATATTCATTTGCTTCAAATTTGGAAACCTGAAATCGCTTGGAAACTAATGCAAGCAATTCTTTCTTATGAGTCATTTTCTTGGACTTGATCCAAGGATAGAATCGAAAATCTTTTGGAACAACCGCAATGAGCAATTGATAAAACTGTGGGGATGGAATCTTATCAAATAGTTGATACAACTGTGCCATTTCCTCCACGATGGTAGCATCCATCGAAAGAGCACGAAGAATCATGAAATGACTAAAACTCTTCCGATCATCTTCCGATAAGTTCGTATAGTAATTCGGGTCTTTTATCTGCCGAATTGCTTTGATATGATCGAACAGACTCTTACGCTTTGGGAGGAGAGACTCGGGGCTTTTTGCCGATTTCTTTGCCGATGGTTTTGAACTCATAGAATATTTTCTTTATGTCATCTTGCAACGTCTCTTCGTTCTTTTGAATGCCGTCAAACCAACCAAGCATAATCGCTTGGGTCTTGTCCATTTTCTGTAACTTGATATGGAGTGCAAATACTAACCATCCAAGCACTACTACGACGATAATCAATACGGTAAGGAGAATAGATGTAATCATGGGTCAAATTTTGATGGTTGTTTGTCCGAATCTTTTGGACGCTCAGGTCTTTTCCAAGGTTGAGGGTCTTTACCAAAGGTCTTGTCACGTCCTTTTGGACGGAATGTTTTGTCTTTCCTGTATGTTTTTCCCATACTCACTATTATTTTATGTCTTGTTAGAGGATATACTTTTTCAAATCCCCCACTCATATTATCAAGTATTCTATCAAGCCAATAACTATCACGCAACTTATTTTAATCACTATTTATAGTTATGCTACCTCAAAACGTCATAAATCCAGAGAAGCGGGAGAAGATTAACGGTAAAACGTTTCACTTATTTTATATGGACCTTAACACCCTTGTTCTATTCGATAAGGATTTGAATGTGCCAATAATTTGGGGAAATAAATCCGTCTGTATTGGATACCTCAAGAAGATCGACACCGAAATGAATGTTCCCGCAACCACAACCGTTAGAATTTACTCCTACATCATGGATTACACCAATGGCTTTAGAAAAATCCAAACTTACAATGGACCTATCGAAAGCATTGGTAAATACCTTATCCGCTACTAATCACTTCACCATTATCTTAACGGTAATGATGTCGTAATCCTCATCACTGTAGTCTTCCAACTCAAACTTGAGTTCTACTTCTTCTTGGTCAAGACTTACATAGATAAGCTTTTCATTTTTGAAATCGAAAATGCCGTATATCAAATAAACCGACGGGCGTAACTTTTTTAAGACGGTCTTTTTATTTTTTGAAGGTTTCATATGATATACGGCATTGGGTGGACAATTATCGAAGTACGGATGTAATAGGTGCAGAGGGAGCAACCGGATTTACTTTGGGAGCCATTGGTTGATTGCTTATCGCAATAACTTGAACCATTTTATCGGCGTTATCAACGAGATTGATTTGTTCCGATCTTGCACGATCCAAGGTGAGTTGAGTCACCGGCATCATCGAGAATACTTTCTGAGGACGACCCTTTTCACCGGGGATACACCCGATTTCGGCAACCTGCGCCGATTCAACTGCCTTAGCCAATCGCACCCTCAGCGTAATCTCAACGAACTTGGGATTGAGGCGATGGAGTTCTTTAATTGACCATAGAGTAGCCGATGGCCATGTTACAACTTGATTTGTCTTGTTTTTCTTTTGTTTCATAGGTTAACTAGAGTTTTCGGGTATATATACCTTATCGGTATAACGCTATCCATCTTATCAGATTGGATATAATATGTCAAGCGTTTTTATTGATGCGTAGGTATAAAAAGTGCATTAATGGTCTTAGCCAATTCCACAATGCTATTAACGTCAATAAACTTGGAGGAAGGCCCGTACATCTTACGAAATTGAATTCTTTGTGGTGTATCAATGGAAACAGTATTTTTTATAGGTAGGGATTCAACCTTATACTCACTCTCAATAAAATAACTTAGTATGTTCACCCCGAGCCGACGTATTTTATCCACTTGATTCTTAGTGTGGGTTGCTCCCGTATCTCCATGATACCCAAGTGCCATTCCATTACCGGATGTGCAAGTGAAATAAGGTTCACCATCGGAAAGATTCAAAAAATAACGCTCCTCTTCATCAGGCGTAATGCCTTCAAACAAACTCATAGTAGCCCCAAACGCCAATCCCTCGGGAGTGCAACCACACGGAACCAAATAAGGAAATAAAGTCCTAATTTTATTAAACTTATCAATCTTGGAATCATATGCCAAAACCACATAAGGAAGCATCTTACCATTCGATGATTGAGTTGTTCTAAACGATACTGTCACATGGATGTTATTCACCATACTTGCCGCTTTACAAATAGCCACTACCGCAGTCATCGTGCGATACCACTTATCTCCAGTCATAGAACCACTCGCATCTACAGTAATATGTAGATTTGCATCGGGTTGCCGTTCAATTTCAATCTTTTTGAATAGTTCCTCAGAATCAAACGATGCTTCGTGAAGAATTCGGCGATTGATTTTACCTGTTTTCTTTCGAATTACCGTAATGGGATGGTCTTCCGACCGAATTTGCAATTTACGACCTAGTTTACTACCGAGGGATATTCCCTTTTTAACGGCATCGCCAACCTCTTTAGGAGGCGTAGGGGTAGCTTGCCCCATCTTCATGGCTCCCGACAGCGGAAACATCTCCTGACCCGACAGGACAAGTTCCTTGCTCATTTTATGAACCAATATGCAATCCACCTTGAAACAGGTGTCATTACCCGCAACCAACATAGGCACTTCCACCTGAACAATAACAATCCCGTGCTTTTCAATTAAGTCTAACAAAGCTTTTTGATCGGCAGTCACTATTTCCTTATCAATTTCTCCGATCAAAAATTTCCGCTGGCTATCCATGATAGCATCCAACTCTTTAGATGATTGGTCAGTCGGAGACGCATCATTTATCTGTCTTACTGCCTTTTCATTTTCTTTAAGTTTTTCGGGATGGGGATTCCTTCCAGATATGACATCCGAGATTTCTTTGACCATCTCGGTTCCAACGTCCTTTGTTTCTTCATCGGAACCATATCCATCCTTCTTACCCTTATCGTCAGATGACTTTTCTCCCCCATCGTCTGACTCGGAATCACCATCACCGAAATCGAAAAAGTCTCGGGGATCGGCAAGCCCACTCTTCTTTTTTTGACTTTTACCTCCGCCATTTGCCTCAAGCTTCTCTTGCTTATCTATGCATTCCAATACGATCTCAGTCACTTTGAATGCAGTCTCTATACGCTTACGAGTAGTCGTAAGACGATCTATATGACTTATATCAATAAGCCGGGCAATATCATCGAGCCGAGGCAATGCCATTAAGTCTGTATTCTCATTCGTGAAATTTGTAATGCGGAAATCATAGGATTTTAGACTAGGATACTTACATTCATCACTTTGAAGTAATAAATCTATCTCCGGAGAATTCCACAACTCCTCATATAAAGCTGCATAGTATCCACGATAACCGGGAGCCTCATTAAAGACGTAGGTATCAATATATCTATCTTCAATCACATTCCACATTCCATGTATGAACTTCTCCATAGATGCCCGACGAATATTCTTGGCATCAGATAACTTATAAATGCTTCGGGGGACATTTTGATATGCGTGCTTAATGACATCAAAATCTGTGAGTAAAGTATGACCCGCTTCATGGAGAGCTAATCCTACTGTTACATCAAACTCCCGCTTAGTGGTTATTTTTGATGAAATATAAATCTGTCGTCCGTCAAGGTTGAAACTAGTAGGAGCATCACAGAAATAAACCGGAATTGCTTTCCTAGTAAGAATACGAACGAAGTTAGATACGGCAGACCGAATTGATGACAGACGTATCATATCAACGTTAAAGACAAGACCCTTCGATGGGTCGAGACCCTCTTCAATGAAGCTAGAGTACTTTCCGGTATCCAACCAGAAGTCAACTTCGGATGGGGAAACTTTCTTGCCTAAGTTCATTCAACGTCGGGGTCAATGATGGATACGCCTATCAATTCCAAAAAAATTGCGTAGAATTCTCCGTCTAAACTGAGTTTCAGGAAGATTGTCTGACCATGCGTTATCACTCATTCCTGCCATATAAATGGTGGTTATAATAAACTGCTTCAGGGCATCATCGGGGAATACAATGGTATAAACCCAAGCATTACTATCATTGATGTCCGTGAGTTTATCGGTAACCTCATGTATAACAAGCTTTAACTCCTCATCGGAAATATCATAGTCAATATTCATATCAAAATGATTCTTTACGTTTACCTGCCAACGGGTCGTTTATTGGAGATTTAGCATTGGAAGGAATATATTTTTGTAACAGCGAACGAACGAATACTCGTTCACTGTCCGCACCACCATCATCAGCATACTCAGGATAAATAGCTGCTTCAGCAATTTCTTCGAGCTTAAATCCGTCCAAAACCAATTCGGCCATTTCAACCATTGATGCAACTGATACAAACGTTGAAATCTTATTGTCTTCCATTGCACTTTGGGCTACTAAATCATCATAAATGGATGCAAGTGTATTCATCAATGCAATTTCATCGTCCATTCGAAATTTGAAAAGAATACCGAATAAATATTTGAGTTCGGCACCTGTCAATGGAGCCATTTCAAGCTTAATGGGGAACCGGCGTGCCATTGCTTTATCGAGAACCTTCGTAGCGGTATATTCATTTCCTACGTTACAAGTTGCTATAAAACACACCCCATCTGCTACATTAACAATAGGACTATTGTCGTCCTCATCCAACCGAATACATCGTTGAGTCGGGTCAACCGTAGGCATAAGTATATTATGGGCATCATGAGTTCCACGAGTGAATTCGTCAAGTAGAATAATAGCATTTGGAGTAGTTATGGCGTTAACGAACGCCGATTTATGAAAAACCGTTCCAATTTCCTTTTTATATGTGGTGTTACCAATGAGGGTTGCCCTCGCATCTTGTGTGCTGCCGATGTTTATTTTGAAAAACTCTCTCTTAAGCGCACTCGCAACGCATCGAGCGGCCATCGTTTTAGCACACCCACTTGGACCTACAATCATGATATTCTTGCCCCGAATAATGGAGCGAACAAGATATTTCCACTTCAGGTCCGAAATTATTAATTCTTTTGGCTTGAGAGAGATACAAGTCCGCAAGATGTCATCTACTTCTGAATCTTTCATGCCCTAATCGTATCATACCCTGCCAACAGTGTCAATAAAAAAGCGACCCAAAATGGGTCGCTTTAAAGATGTAATGTATTATTTGAATTTACTGGTGTCCTGCTTTGGAATCTTAATACTCAATGTTGTATTGGGCTTATTTTCTGGAAATTTGGTCTTGTCTTTCATCAAAGTTTTAGGATTATTAGCCTTGTAATCAATTTGAAGTTTACCACCTTTTACCTCACGCATGGGCTTCTCGGGAAGGTCTTTTTCATCTTTCACTTGCTTCTCGGTATAATTACGATCTTTATTCTTTTCAGTTTTAGGAGCTTCGTTTGTTAATGGAAGTGTCTTGGGCTTGTTTGTCTGAGGCAACCCTTTGTCGGGAGCAGTCGTTTTATCAGCCTTCATGTCACCATTTTTAATGGACTTGTCGTAAGCTTTTCTGGTGCGGGTCTCCGCATTTTTAAGGTTTATTTTTAGGAACTCAACAACTTGGTCAATGGTTTGATTAGTAATGTAAATACGATCCTCGTTGCGAATCATAGCTTCAATATTGTAGCTGTTTTCCCAACGTGGAGAGATGCGAACACGAAATAAATCACGGGCAGAAACGGAAATGTCATCATGGTCATCCCACACAACCGTAGCAGTGGAATCAGCAGCCTTTGCGACTTTCAAAATAGCATCAAGAATTTCCTCTTTGGTCTGTCCATCTTGCTTATGGGGAACAATGTCCTCATACTCATCGCCGTGCGTAACCTCGGGAACACGCTCGTAAATCTCTTTATCGGTTACACCGCTGCGCTTCTCTACCTCTTCGAGGAGAGTGTGGCGAATCATTTTTTGAAGGTCTTTTGCATCCATACATTATAAATATCTATGGAATAACAGAAAAGTTTACTTTGTTGATGTAGAAATGATATTAGATGGCTGTAACCCCATAGATTTTTGCCGCCATAATGTCAATTCATCCTTTTCCCGCTCGGTATCTGTTCGATTTTGCAATTCCAAATTGGTTACCCTATTATCCAATTGTTGAATCAATGCCACGCCCACTGGATGCCCCTGCAACTGTTCGTGCTGTTCAAATTTCACTTCCAGCTTGTCAATAGCTTCTTTATTGATTTGACTCGTTTGATTCAACGGCCAGAAAATTGCCGACCCTATAGCCATCATTAATAAGACAGCCGATATGATGACTGACCAATCAGTTTTCCTCGGAGCTTGCGCCTCAGTAACGGCGATTGTCAATGACTGAAGTTGTTTCTCAACATTGGCTCCTTGGTCTCGAACAATACCAGCAAGACTTCTCACGTCTTCGGTCAGACGATCTAGTCCTACTTCAAGTTTTGCTACCCTTGGCTCTAGTTGACGGTTATTGGAATCCATACTTAGACGTTGTGGCATAGTTTGAACGTAACGTTCTGATATAAATACTATTCAAAGTACTTAAACGAATATAAAGTATATACTCAACTACATCTAGACCAACCACATGATGGGCACGAACAGCACCCCTCTAAATATACGAGTTCTTTACCACACGATGGGCATTTTTGGCCATTTATTGCGGTACCATCCTTAATATATTTCTTCAAGCAACGTGCGGCGGCGGCACCCATTGATGTAATATCATTCGTTCCCTTCTGAAGTTGTTCAACTACAAACTGTACTGGGACACCGTGGCGCATTGCCATCGAAGCCATACGGAATAGAATTTGCTCCGTCGGAGTAAACTGTTTCGAGAAGTCATCAATGCAAATATCATCAATTTCAAGAGCATACTGCCCTTGTTTGACTTTGGTCAGTTTACCTTTTTTATAAGCAAACTTGAATCCAAACCCATTAACGTGACCTCCGAAGATTTCATATGGCTGTCCATTCTGAACACCAACGACAATAACAAACTTCTGTCCCTTGACGCTGACCACATAAATATCTGCATCAATGGATGGCAAACGCTTGGGATAAGTATTCTTTGGATTCGTAATATTCTCACGAGATAGATTCAATTCCTTCAATTCATCATCGGAAAAGTTCTGATGCCCAATAACAATATTCTCATCCTTCAACTTGAAAGCAAGCCCTCGAAATGGCATGTTGGATACAATACCATACATTTTCTTATCGGGGAAAGCGGCAATACTTTTAACTTCTCGCTTATGAGCTTCCAAAATGAAATTATAAACTTCCTTCCACGTCGATCCAATCGGCAACATATAAGTGACCGAAATAGAACTATCCACCCACTTCATGACTTGCGCCATAAGGTTGAGTTTATCCAACGGATTAATATCAGGCGATTCCTTAAAATTAAACTTACTCCTATGCTCTTCGATGAACTTGGCAATCGGTGCTCCAATTTTTCCATCCCACGTATCTTTAACAGTATCGGAAGTCATTGGAATAGGAATGCCTGCCTCAGTGAATGCATCACGAACAACCCGTGGCACGCAGAAGTAATATTCATACTTACCCACCATACGAGTGCGTTTCCAGAAATACATGAAGAATGCGGGTTCGATCCCATAAGAAAGAACGAAATCACGGAACATCAATGATAATGTACCAGTCGGGGCAATCGAACTGACTGTCACATTGCGAGCATGAGTGCCTTTGATGATCGGAACCTTATATTCAGAGTTCATCTTCTCAGACTCTTTGATAATACGAGCTACAAACGGGGCATTACGCCATTTTTCCTTATTGAATAGACCAAAGTCCCCCTTTTCAAGACCAAGCTCTTCTGTGCTAACATACAGCCAGTAGTTATACCACTTGATAAACTCTTCAATAGCATCATTACCCTCTTTGGTTCCATACGCCACATTACACTTGAATAACCAAGCCGCAATGTTAGTAACTCCTGCGCCAGTTCGGCGCAATTTACGAATAGCAAGTGCCTGATGAGGAGTGGCATAAGTTTGATATACCAATTCACATTCATTTACGTCATCAAGAAAACGATTAACCGAGTGTCCAATTTTATCCAGTTGCACGGCAAATAATTCCCGCTTCGCCGAAAAACGTCCGCAGTTTAGTGATGCGAGCACACAGAGAGATTCCCGAGAAAGATACTGTTCGGAACACGCATTTGTCCCAATAATTCGAGAATCATACTCATCATTTTCGTCATAAACAGCATCCGAATTACTATATTTACGAGCAATGTCAATATTTTGAATACCAGGTTCTGCGTTGGTATGCATATTCTTGGCAATCAACTCCATCAACGTACGAGCTTTAACTATCTTGGTGAACACTTCTCTTTTCTTATCATGGGTAGCAATGCGATAATAACGACCGCTTTCCTTCTCACGAGTGCAACTCATATCAATGCTATGGACATCAACATAAATACGATCACCTTTCTTAATGCCGGGAACTTCAAACCGTAGTTCCCAATCTTCATCATTATCCACCGCCTTGTAAAACTTCTCGGTGCATTGAACACTGATATTTGCGTTCTGAATTTTTGTGTAGTCAGACTTGATTTGAATAAACTCCTCCACGTCCGGATGATCACAGGAAAGACTGAATAACATTGCCGGAATACGTCCTTTTTGACCAACAAAATAACCAATTTTATCTTCATATTCCATCCAATGTACCGTGCCAGTACTTTGGTTGGCTGAATTTAAAACTTTACAACCATTTGGACGCAACTTAGAAAAATCAATACCTAAACCTTGTCTATAGGCAGCACATTTTGCGGTCGTATAAGAAGTATTTTTAATAATGGATTCGAGATTATCCCAATCTTCCGAATCACGTAAACCTCCAAGGGATATATGAGTACAGTTAGCTAAACTAATCTTTCTTCCACTCCCAGCCCCCTGCATAATAGAACCAGCGGGGTGCCACCAATCGTTGTAGATTTCACTGAACCACCGAGCACTCCAATAGTCCCGAAGCTCCTGCGTAGATTCAACCGATGCGACAAAATCGCAAACTCGTTTAACTGCTTGGACATACGTCTCTTCAGGATTTATAGCATATTTCTTTTTAAAAGCATCTATGCTAAATTGATTGTTTTGAAAATATTCCTCGGTGGTTTGCTTCTTTACGTCATCGAACTTCGTTATCGTTTCCATATTCTATATTTTTGTAGGTGAGTATAAGTAGATAATTTTAATATGTAACTACTAAAGTAAATTTCTCGGTCAACAAGCGTTTATTTTTATGAACCTGCTATTTAGGAACCACTGTTATCGCCGCTCTGTTTTTTCTTATTCTCGTTCCAAGACTTTTTAAAAATTTCTTTAAGTTGGTCTTCAACGGTCTTCACTCGACTAATTATTTCATTCGCTTCGACTGAGTTTTGTTCGTAGAGGTCGATTTTTCCACACGATGCATCGAATGACAATGGATACCAAGTTCCATCGGGACCAAACCGATTCTTCATAATATACATGCGTCCAGTGCCCGCCATCTTATCTTCCTTTTTACGGGACAAAGACATAATAAAATCACCGATCATAATTTTCTGATAACTATCAGCTACGTCGCCAGCTTCAATAATGTCACTTTCATGAACACTATTATGCGTATAAATATCATTGGCATAAAACATATGAACATCTTCTACCGTAATATCCACCGTAGGAGCATCTCCGATACAGTCAATGCTTATAATTTCATCCATTGAGAATTCCATTGGGTTCAATTTATGGGTTTTCATAATTTTCCTTTACAAACTTAACACACATATCAATCATTCGTTGCTTATTATTATTATAATCGGCTTCTTTTACTCTCAAAATTTTATACTTACGTTCAATCAAATATTGATCTCGTAGAGGGTCTCGTTTAACATGAAAGGGCAATTGATGCCAATATGTACCATCGAATTCAATTATAGCATTCCTACATTTGAAATCGACATTTATTATTTTAGCCCACTCTTTATTTACAAAAAAATAAACTTCATAATCCAAACTATGAAAATGACATTCCAATTTTAATTGATCATATAGTCTATTATATATTTCCCAAAATAATTCCTGCGATATTTTACTATATCCATCAAATTTATGTTCGGACGCTCTTATTATTTTTTCTTTATATTTTTCAGTTCCCAGTTTTTCTCCATATTTTTCGATATAATATGCCTCCGAACTAATATAGGAAAGCCGATGGCAAAGAATTTTATGTCGTAATGCACCGTCGATTTTACCATACCGTTTAATAAATGCTGATAATGATGTTACGGCTCTATTATTACACGCCTCTTTCCACATTTTAGTTCCATTGTACATCCCATATTTTTCAATATATCCATCCAAGGATAATGATTTTTTATGTTTTATAGATTTATTTTTCCATATATTATATCCCTCTAGCACCCCATATAATCTTTGAAAATTTTCAAGCGTACATCCACTATTCCACCCATATTTTTTCTTCTTATTAATTCCAATTTTCCATTTCTTCAAATAAGAATTCCATCTCTGAGTTCCATCCGTCTCACCATATTTTAAAATATAACCCTTCAGACCAAGATTGGAACGTTTACTAACACATATTTTTTTCCATTGTTCTTCCGTATATTTTTCTCTAGTATGCCTTATCATTTCTACTCTATCATGAAATATTTTTTCGCCTACATTTCCATATCGTAATTGACAAGAATCCCACGAGAATCCATCTTTTTTAAATTTTTCACTTTTCAATAATCGATCAACCCAATCACCATCAACATTATATTTTAGTAAATTAATTACCATGTCTTTTTTAATATTATTAAGATACTTTTTGTTAAATCTCTTAATAATATTATCAATTTGCATTAACGAATGTTGACTTAGAGTTTTTTCAAATAAAATTGCAAATTTTTGACTTAAAAAATGATTTCTATCCTTATAATAAAGTTCTTTCATATATATAATAAATATGGAGTGTAACCCAAAATATCACTTTTTAGTAAATAATTTATCTCCAACAGAGAGACCATCACTAATTGATCTTAAAATTCCATATTTTAATGGGAATTCATGATTCGCCGAACATGTTATAGTTTTACCGCTTTTTAAACAAATTTTATACACCGGTTGTGTCTGTATTGGAAATACACGAGATACATATTTATAACCACAATGCGTAAGTAGTTGATCACCTACTTTGATATTCCCTATTATATCTTCCATATCATGTAAATTATTACGTTTTACTATAACCTTCGTGTCTAAAGTTAGACATCTATTACTTTGACTCGCCGACCAACCAGGAACTTGGAGTTCTCCCATAACACCACGAAGTTCACCATAAATATCGCCCCCAATGCTATAACTGTTGGAGTTGCGATCTTGCATGAATGGACGAAGTAAGTCGGCATAATCAACGACCACGAAATCAATTTTGACACCAGTGATCAACTGCAATCGTTCAATATGCATCTTCAATGAAGCGGGCGATGTAGTCTTGGTAGGAAAATATTTAATGAAGAGTTTCCCACAGCCCTTGGCCTTGATTTCATCAACTTTCTTCTGAACAAGTGGTCGATTCTTCCGAACGTCTTGAAATGCTACTCCCGAAAAGATAGAGTCGTAGCGAAGGCCAACATACTCCGCATTCAACTCCATCGTGAAATGCATAACGTTCTTACCTTGCAGCATAGCCTCGGCCCCAAGATGAGCTAATACCCACGAATTATGAGATACTATACCGTTCGAATAATAACAATGTACATCTTCCACCGAAATATCATATAAAATTTCCAACTTCCCAATATGTTGCATCTTTATAGAGGTCGTTCCCACTTCAGTTTCGATAATATCGGATTTTACAATGTCCCGGACTTTCTTCCAATCGCCATTTACTTTCAATAAATGATCATTGGAAGTTTTCAATGTCTTATTATTTTTGAAATAGGTCGTCACTGCCCGCTGCTTTTCGGTCCTAAATACCGTGATAATATTTTTGTATCCGTATGGAGTATTCACTCCCAACGGAAATGGGACGGAAATCTTGGCATTTTCTTTGTTCTCCACGCCAAGGCGGGAAAACAATTCTACCATCTTTATTTTCTCGGTCGTAACACGCTTATAAATCATAACAGATATTTCCTAATCTTTTCAATACACACTTCTTTTTGCTTTTTCCACTCCGTTTCCCATACAATTAAAACTTCATACCCCTCACTTCTCAGCCAAGATATACGAGCATTATCCTTTTTCCATATATCTTCCGCCATCATAACACGTCGGCCATGTGGATACAACTTATTACATTTAGAAAAAATCAATGGATTGGCGTGCCAAAAATCACCATAAAATTCAATTATTTTCCGAGTTTTAATAACATCTACAATATAATTTCCGACGGAAACATTTGCTTGAACTGACAAATCTATGTTTTCCTTTATGTAATTGTAAAACTCGATTTCAGCTTTACTACGACCATTAAACTCCCCAAAATGGCGTGCCCATTTTCCCCTTCCCACAACATCAATCATCTTTTTGAGAGACGATGAAATTCTTTCTTTTTCTTCATCGGTATGAATATGTCCCTGAAATTTAGAAGATTTGGATGATAGTTCACTCTGTATGTTATACACATTTTTAATCGCTTCCTGTTCAGTGCATCCTCGCTTTATCCAATATTTGGTAGAAAAATGTGAACATTCCTGTAAATCACCATTGACCAAATGTTTCCGACAATTATTTTTTTGTAATTCGGATATTTTTATTCGAGCATTTTCTTCGGAGACCCCCCTATTCGTCCAATACTTAATTGTTAAACACGAAGCGCCATTTTTCTGACGATTGGAATTTTCTCGCCTAAATTCTATATTTTCATTTAATTTTTTAAGTGTATTTGAAATTTTATTCCGCAATTCGTCGGAGTGAAGATAAACTTGGCGCTGTCCATATTTCTTTCGATAATCGTCCACCGACTGAAAATGCTTAAACTTCAAGTGAGTTACTAAATTCATTCCCTCAAATCCACAAATTTGACATTTTAACTTATTCATCCTTATTTGTATATGATTGATAACCATCGCAATTTATCAGAGAAAATTCCCATGAAGCAATTCGGATAACATTTTTACTTTCATGATCTCTTATACATATTAACACAGACACAAAAACTTCACTTTTTCTGTATATTTTCCCGTCCCAGTAGTTGCGACTTCATTTTCTCAAGTTCAAAGAAAATATTATCGATTTGCCACCCATATAATATTTTTCCATCGAAATCAAATTTCTCAAATGGTTTAATCCAAATGATATATTCCTTACCTGAGTTACCAACGACCGGAATTCCGGTATCCATATACTTGATTTCAATTTCGGTATTTGGCCCAACGCACTTACCTGCGCCCGCTGGCGCAACAACAAACCCAAGTTCACCTTTTCCAAGCCCGCCATCAAGATGGGTATCAATAATCGGCCAGTTGGTCTTCACTGTCTCACGGGCCATTGCGGACATACGCTTGTCCATATCAGCGAGATACTCATGACCTAGATCACGTTCCATTCCTGCTTTGGATGCCTCGTTAATGGCATTCCAAATACCTTCGTAGTTACCTTGCTTCAAAAGTGCTTCCGAGGCCCAAATAGCATTTTTCAACTTCTGGTTGCGGCAGAATGACAAAAACTGTTCCTTCACGTAAGTTAGGTCTTTTGCGGTAGATACTTCTAGGTAACAAATTTTTACTTGTTCCTTCACTGCCATATTCAATACAGCATCGGGAATCTTTTGAATTTCACATGCAAACACAGCCATTGTAGGGGTGTCATGATACGTCGGAAAATACGATGCGATAAACTTGACAACCCATTTATGGGCATCAGTTTCGAAGAAATCGGGAGATACGATGTCAATGACACGTTCCAAAAATGCACGGTCGGAAAGCATTGCTGCTAGGCATTTGGCTTGAAATGCAGTGCCAAACTTCTTGAGGTTGTTTACTTCACCTTGATTTAGTTCCATATATTATTCATCTTTGTGCTCTTATTGTTACGTGAATGTTACGCTATAAAAAATACCACGGCAACTTATAATAACTTTTCTTTTAAATATAATAAGTTGTATTTCATTTGCAACCTGATATATTATTAACGTCTAACATAACGTTAGATTTTAAAAATCTCCAATAGGAGTAAACAGTATATGACAAACGAAAACTACACAGTTGACATCCTGGTCAACGATAAACCTCTCAGGCAATTCCCACATGACGGCAAACTTTTTGTCGAAGCACACAAGGGAGCCGAATACTCAATCCGCATCAAAAATAATTCATGGCAGCGCATTCTTGCGGTCTGTTCCGTGGATGGTCTCGACATTCTCAACGGCAAAAAAGCCGATGAAAATGGAAACGGTTATGTCATCAATGGAAACAATTCTGTCAAAATTGACGGATTCCGTATTTCTGACGAAAAGGTTGCCAGGTTCCTATTCGATTACAAAGGCGGTTCTTATGCTGCTTCCAAAGAAGACGGATCGGAAAAAAATGTCGGTGTAATCGGCGTTCGTCTCTTCAATGAGAAAATTAAGCCCTTGCCTCCTACTCCAATCATCGTGAGGGAAGAGCATCATCACCATCATCACGACTATCCCATTAACCCGTGGACTCCAACGTGGAATCCTTACGGCCCTCCAACCTGCACACTATACGGAAGCACATGTAATAGTGATCCCACAATGGATTCTGCCGATAACAGTATCGGATTTGGAGATGTAGAACGTGAACGGAGTTCCGGTCCAGAAAAATATTCATGCGACCACATTCCAACCAAAGGTGCATCAAGAGGTAGAACGATGGCTGGAGGACAATCTACTAACATGCTTCGTTCTCATGTAAAACCCCAAGGATTCGATATGGGCACCCGTTACGGAGAATCGAAAGAAAGCCGAGTCATTGAGGTTGAATTCGAAAAAGGTATTCTCGCACTTACAACCAACATCTATTACGCCAGCCGTGAGTCACTTGTTGAAATGGGTGTGCCCCTTGGAAATGAAAAGCAAGTTAGTTTTCCGGAACCATTTGTAGGGAACAAATATTCTGTTCCACCGAAAGACTGGAAGGGATAAACTTAGAGATCACAAATGGCCCTCCCTTCGGGGAGGGCTTTACTATGTACCCATCCGCATGATACGAAGAAATAGCATTATATTGATAGGGCGTTATTTCCATCCAATTTCCATCATTAGGAACTATCCGTGACATGACATTAATGTTTTGTAAAAAAACATACGGATGAGCATGACTTGCTAACATAGTATAACCGTGTCGCTTATTTCCACCCACAAGACCAATAATAAAGGTTCCATCTCTATTAACATAGCAATGTCCGAATCTTAACAGTTTATACTTTTTCATATTAGCTCCATGTAAAAAACAGTATTTAATGGGTTAGACATAGGAAAAACTTGCACGTCTTCCGTAGGGACGAGTTTAACATGCACCCAATAACGTTCCTCCGGTTTCGGACGCATATCCTCTGGATATGGAAACAACCGTTGCAATGTCCATTCAATTTCTTCCGCAGGCAAATATTGATAAACTACATACTTTGACATATCAATCTTTTCGTGTAACAGAATCTAATGAAGAAAATGTATCTTGTAACCAGTTTATATGGTTGGGCAAATTACTATCAATTCCATCCTCACGCACCATTTTAAAAAATGAATTCCGATCAAGCATTGGAATCTTAGAGGTTTCAAGACATTCATTGCAATGCAGTTGGGCAACCGTCGTTAATGCAGTTTCTTTCAATTGCATCAATGCAACATTTCTATCCAAAATACTTTTTCCGTTAACGATATTATCGCAGACTTTGTATTTATTTTTCAATCCATCAGCATGAAGAACAATCTCGTCAATCGTGTGAAGTTTTTCTTCGTTTAACCACGGAAAATGTTTTACAATAGTTTTTGGACCCGCCAACTCAATACTAGGGACATCATCGGAATCATCACCATCGAGTGCTCTATACAACACGAAGTTATTGGGATGTATGCTGTAATCTGCTAATACTTCGGTTGGTCCATAGATACGCTTCTTAGTAGGAGAATACACCGACACCCTTCCATCACATAGCTGAAGGAAATCTCTGTCGGCGGACATAATATATACCTTCTCAGACATCTTAAAAAAATCAGTAGCAAGATATGCAATAACATCATCCGCTTCTTGTTGATTGATAGAAATAATGTTTACAGGAAGAACTTGTAGATATTGGGAAAATCTTATATATTGTTTCTTACAACTTTCTTCTTCCGTAGGAGCATCCGACATTTCTTCATATGCTCTATTAAGACGAATTTTATTTTTCCTATGCGCCTTATATTCAGGAAATAATTGGCGTCGTTTATATGAACCTCCTACTCCATCAAAAACCACAACGCATCGAGTGGGTGCCAATAATTTAATTGCGTATCCTAATGATTTCAGCGACCCCGTTATTCCACCAGTATGATTTCCATTGTCATCCATCGCAGGATTGGCATTCCACGCTCTTAAAAAAAGATTATTTCCATCCACAAGCAGAACACTAGAGTTAGTATTCCGCTTCCAATCTTTCTTCGGGTTATCCCTCATACCATGAAGGATGCCATAAAGTCTGGACTTTTCTTCTTTGGTAAGTTCCATGTTATTCCTTTAACAGATTATCAATCTGTTTCTGTAAAATTTCCAAACAATAAGACGGAAGATTATTCATTTCTCTTCGTCTTTAACTGCATTTTTTGTGATGTCATCATTTTCACCTTCCTGAAATGTAACATTCTCAACAATAGCGGAATCGGGGCTACGGTATTGCATTATATACTTGGCACAGATAGCCTGATAAATTTCTTCTTTCAGAACAGCATCAGTCTGCATAAGTTCAACGAACTTAGCGGTGTTAAATTCGATCTTCTCCCCACTGGTTCGCTTGTATTCATATCCACGTCCATCGCCAGTGATAATACCATGTTCCTTCATGAACTTAAGCCAACTCGCCAAGTTCTGAATGCCCGAGTCATAATGGACTTCAAACTCAGCGAATTTGAAATTAGGACCGCAACGACTCTTAATGACTTGACATTGACACTTCATTCCGATGACTTCTTCATCCTTTTTGATCTTTCCAAGGTTGGCAACACGAAGACGAACGGAACAAGCAAACGGAAGTGCTTTTCCACCGGGAGTAATCCACTTATCACCGAAAGGTCCGGCATTCATGTTGTAACGAACTTGATTTGTAAAAAGCAACAGAATACGTTGACGTGCTAGAAGATTGGTAATCTTTCTCATCGCCTTACCCAAGATTAGGGACTTGCCGGTGTTATATCCATCAACACCATGCTCAGCTTCCATTTCCTTTTCAATCGACGCTTGGGCAACAGAATCAACCAAAATAGTAAGCAACCTATCTTTGCTGTTTTTGCGGAAAGTTCCAATGCACAATTCCAAATTGTTGAATAACTCTTCCAAAGTAGTGAATGGAATGGTGGGAACGCTGGAGATATTTACTCCGAGTGCCTTCCAGTAATTCTTGTCAATGGCTGATTCGGAATCGAAAAATACAGCAAGACCTCCACGCTTTTGGGTCTCAGCAATGATATGACCGCATACAAGAGATTTTCCAGTTCCTTCCAACCCACTAATTTCAGCAATCTTACCTACTGGTAGACCTCCATTTGCTCGATTAGAAATAGCCAAATCCAACATAGTGGACCCCGTGGAAACCCAATCCGTTATATCCCATGGATTATCCTCTTCATCCAAGAACCATGCTACTTTTGCACCGTCCTTATTGGCTTTGTTCATTTCCTTTTGGAGTAACAATGCTAAATCATCACGATCAACGGATACATCGCTATCAATATGCTTACTGGGGGATTTCTTTTTATCTTTGTCTGCCATAAATTTTCTTTGATTGTTTAACAAGACGAGAGTAGGTTACCATAAGATAGTAACCCACTCAAGTTATTTTAATTACTTTCTAACAGAGATTAACTCTGGAAGAACTTCTCGAACTCATTGGCGAGATTTGGATTCGAGGGAGTTGCCGACGCAACGGGGACGGGAGCGGCGGCATCTGCGGATGCTGTAGCTGCGGGAGTAGTTACAGGTGCGGGAGTCGAAGCTTTGGCGGTTGCCTTGGCATGAGCCTCAGCAAGGGTCGTTGCTGCCGGTTGATTTGCGGCACCAGACGCCTCTTCTTCGGGATTCAACCATTTATCCACGGCGGCTTTGAGTTCGTCGTAGGACTTCAATGGGAAAATGGTCAAAATATCAGTTTGATCTTTGAGCTTTTCCATGAGGTCTCGACGAGTAGGATCGACCACCGGAGTAGTTGCGGGGTCAGCAAGAATCGTGGTCTCGGGGAATGACTTCCCGTCTTTACCTTTCTTCTTGCTTTCCTTGTGGAATTCGACTTCGATGTCACGACCATCACTCCATGAAGTAATGTCACCATACTTGGAGTTAGTCATCAGCTTCAAAAGTTGCTTATAGACTTGGACTCCGAATCCCCAGAAACGAACACCCTGGTCCTCTTCACCACGAACGATGATAGGAGCATAAGTGCGAGTTACAGGAGAGATTTTGGCTGCGAGTTCCTTCTCTTCATTGCTACCGCTGGAGCGGAGCGATTCGATGGTTTCCATGATCGGATCGGGCTTCCCGAATGTGCATGGGGCGAGGTAGTTATTTCCCGCTAACTTGTAGTAGAACTTCAACTCAATGAACGGATTCTCAGAGTTGAACTTGTAGGGGACGATGCGAATTGTTTGAGTCCCTTCTTTGGGTTTCCAAAGAAGCTTTGCGAATTCTGAGGCTTTGGCTCCATCTTCAAATTCTTTGAGACGAGCGACAAGTATAGATACGTTTACTGACATATGTTTTTCTTTTTTTTAATTAGTTTAATTAGATAATTGGTTAATCGTTAATCGGAAGATTAAGTCTCAACTATTACCTTTATACATAACAAAGAATATCAAAAAACGTCATTTTTAACAACTTATTATAATCAAAAATCGTATATGCCCATTATTATTGGGAATATTTAGCCATATATTTTTTAGCACTGTCGAAAAACAATGGATTTTCCTCGAAACATCCCAATCCACTATTACATTTTACACACAACAGTCCTCGATTTTTACCAGTAACATGGTCATGGTCAACCGCCATTTTTCGTTTATATTTCGATGATGATTTTCCACAAATAGCACAACGACCATATTGCAACGAGAACAATTCATTATAGGTGTTTTCATCAATCCCATATTTTCTTTTCAAATGAAAATTAGCCATATATCCCTTCTTACGGCTATTATACACACCCTTATATTTATCTTTGTTCTTAATATAACTTATCGCATTTCGCTCTCTGAATTTATCTTTGTTCTTAAGATAATACGCTCGATTACGCCCACGGATTTCTTCAGCAGTCATACCATCTTCTTTATTACGCTATAAAGACGTTCGGAAATTTCGGAAGATTTGGTGGAATTGAACACACCTGTCGGAACAGTGCTCCAACACATAGATGCTTCGCCAATAGCAAACTCTATCTCTCGTTTCACATCATCACGGGTTATTCTATCCATCCCAATTTGGGCGAGCCATTTGGGCATGTTTAAGGAACGTTTATCACAATATGACCGAATAGCATCAAAATCGTGCTTTGGAAGGTTTACAACTCGTTTTTCATTTTTGGAGGTTTTCATATGCCATATACATAGCACATGAGAAGATTAAAACTATTTATTTTAATAACTTTTATTTATTTTAATTCACTCAATTACAGACACGATTTTCAAAGGAATTATACGTATAAAAACATCCCCAGTTATTATAAGACTGTTCTCATAGAGCTTCCAATTAATGATGAAACTCTTGTCGGCGTGGCCGTTTTCTTCTTCGATGAGACGGTTCATTGCATTGAGCGTATAGAGCGTATTCGTCTGCTTTTTTCTATGGATAAGAATAGTGTTTGAAAATTTAGGCGCATCCTTTCGCATATTCAACACGTTGTAGGTCAAATACATCTCTTTTTGATTTTGTGTATTGACAAATGCAAATACTCGATTGCTATACACTTCATAAAACTTTCGGATTTCGTCGGCATCGGTTCTAAAATCTTTAGCTGTAGAAAATGTGCATAATAGTTGTCTGGTATCATGGTCGATCATAATGTGTTTAAGGCTTCACGTACGGAGTTAAAAATTTAATAGCTTCCCTAAATCCCCACTCGTCTGCTCTTTTATACAACTCACGAAGTTGATGACGCTTTAGATACTCATTCAATTCGGATTCCGTGAGTTCGTTCACTTTAATGGGTCCACCGATGTTGGATAGGGTAGTATCATCGGTGCTCAAAATTTGTTTGACTATTTCTTTCTCTGCTGCAACTCTCTCGGGTGTTCTTGGGAGAGGAGGCACTTCTGGCTGTGCTGGGGCTGGAGGAGGTTCAGGCGCATCTTGACCACGAGGAGGTTCTACTTCCAATTGTTTATCACCTTGGAAAACCGATCCTTCACCGCCACCACTTCCACCTCCGCCTCCGTGACCACCACCGCTCCCACCGCCTATATCGTCATCTTCTTCATCATTGGTGTCCTCCTCTTTATCAGCGTCATCATTTGGACGTTCACCGGGTTCTGGATTAGAACCGGGAGGAGCTTGTTTTGGTTCTGGCTCTTCGACCTGTGGTTGTTGAGCCTGTGGGATTGGATTCTTTTCAAAATGAGTCCCACGAGCAATTGCCTTGGACTTATGTTGAGGAGTTGGAAAGGTGACGAGAATACCATCTCTATTATAAGCCTGACGTTCAGGATATTTACCTTCAACCATTCGATTAGTTACATGAACTGCCGCTTCTTTAGTAATACCTCGTTTAACAAAATAGTCCCTTAACGCATCCATGTGAGTTGCGTTGTCCATCTTGAAAATGCCATCTGTAATTCTCTCGTCGAGGCAAACTTCGTTGAATATGCGGTCAGATATACGTGTCATAACGTTCACGTATAAATATACATTTAATGGTCTAATCTATTAATATATTTCGATGTTATACCATATGGGTAAAAGACCTGATATGTAAACGGATTGCCCGTTAATATTTACCCAACTATAACGTGATAAGCTTCATATCATTATAGGTTTCACCTATGTAAGCCTTCATTGGAAAGCGTCCATCAAAACTCATTATACTCTTCAATTCACGAAGCAACTTCATTCCCTCGGGCTTGTAAAAGTCATAGAGAATAGCATCGTAAGTGTAAAGCACCGCTTTTGTCTGTTTGCCTACCAAATGAGCAAGCACAGACTTTACCTTTGGAATGCTTAGTTCGCCCTCTGTGGCTTGAAGAATGTAATTGAATACTTTGGGAGGATTAGGCTCTGAAATGTGCTTGGACGTGATCCTACGCTTAAAGAACGGTGTTTCAACATATCCTCGGGTGTTAAATAACTCCCATTGTTCTTCAGTAAAACTCTTAATGTTAGCCAAGTATTTTATGTGCAAATACTTATCTTCAATACCTCCATAAAACTGTCTGAATGTCAACGATTTAGAATTTTTAACATCTGTCTCATCCACATCTTTCTTATGGAAGTAAAGTTTGGCGAGATAGGCATAAATGTCAACATCGAGTGGAACCTCGTGTTTAACCATGTGGCTAACTATACGTGGATGAAAACTCGTATAGTCGAGAACTGCCATACAACCATCAGCCCCATACCTAGAACGAAAACATTTTCTAGTGCCATCACTCTGATTCAGTGCCGCATAGTTTACGCCATTAAAACTGTTGCTTGGTCTTCCTGTAGATGTATAGACATTATATTGACTATGCACCATGTTATTGATCTCAGGTTCTTGTTTATATCGTTCTCTAAAAAGAGTCGGGTCCACAGAAATTCCCTGTGTTTCCAAATCTCCCAACGTCCCTATAATAAGATCATTAAACCGAGTAAATGTAGAATCCGGAGAAAAATCTTTTATGAGTTCACTCAAATCATTTGCCAAATCATCAAACATTTCCTTGTGCTTCATCAACGGAATGACAAGATTTAATCGCTCATGTCCCGCCGCATTTTTACGAATAAGATAATGGGCAGGAGTATCATATTCTGACAGTTCGAGGACATCCTCCCCACACATCCACGCCAACGCATTGGCATCAAGTGTGTTTGAAACTCCTCGAAACATTTGGTCAAATGCCTTTTTATCGAGTGCCCATTTTCGGTTGGAAGATTTGCGAATTATTTCATCGAATAACAAATTACAAGGTTTGGAATCGGGATGATTAAAAGAATAGTAATATGTTTTACCCGTTAGAATGTTTCGGATGAATAGAAGACTTGAAGTGGAAATGACAGGATGAATATCTGCTACGGGAACGACGTGAACAATCCAATCTCCAACTTGATTTTCAAGTTGAAAGCGTATGAGGTCTGTGGGTGTTTCGATCATCAACCACTCATAATATCACTACCCCATCCCGAAGTCAAGATTTAAGGCGAGATTCCAAGGCGTGATTTTATAAATCCACGCAGAGGAATAACGCCCGCCGTTATCGTGGTGGTCCATTTTCCCGGCTCAATATTTTCCTCAACATTAACAATTCTAAACACAATATTATTCTCGGAATATGGATCGGCCAAGTTTTTGCACAAAAACATCATGAAAGTTCGAAGACCTCCAATACCTTGAACGGTAAATGTCGCCTGAATACCCGGCATGATTCCAGTGTATTTAGGATTGTTATCCTCATCGCTATCATCAAGTAAAAGTTTCTGAATATCACTGGCGGGAAGCGCAAGACGATAAACGGTTCCATTCGATGTTATTTGGTACGACCCATCAGTCGGAGGTTCGATTTGTTGTAATGCCCGCATCGTGTCGTCAAACCCACTGGTGTCTTCAGTCGAAGTTGACGATGACGTATTTCCCACATTTTGTCCCAAGTTTAACCTATCTTCAGCACCATAGTCAAGAAGTTCATTGTCACCATTCGTTATGACTATATTCTTATCAACATTGTTCGTTGGGGAATAAATGGTTCGAATTGCTTGAGCATTGCTCAATGTCGGGTTGAATCCAATACCCTGCAACAAACTGTCAGCATCAAAATAATCAAACGACCATACTTTTCCACGATTGGAAAAGTACATGAACTTGTAGTCTACAAGTTTCATGGGGGCAGCATCTGTATTGGATATTTTCGCATCGCCGGGAGCACTTACCAATCTCAAGTCCCAAAATGTTCCACATGCGCCATTAATATCAGATGCTAATTTCTCAACGAGTTGAAGATACGTTGTAATATCCGAGCTATTATCCAACAATGCTTTCAAGTAAGACACGCTCACATAAATATTTCTCAAATATCCAGAGAAATGGGGGGGATATGGATTGTTATTTAGTCCTTGGGTAGGTTTCTTGAATGGAAAGCAGCAAGTTCCCGCCGGGACGCCATTTTCATAACGAACCGCATTAATAATTTGGTCAATATCATCCCTATACGCTTTATTAAATTGTCCACATATTCTACCTAATCTCCAATCTGCTGCCTGCTTAGATTTTATTGCGTCTGCATGTTTTGATGGAAACGAAATAGGCCCATTAGTGCTCGATGGAGGATTAAGAGGAAGCCCAATACCCGACTTATCATTATGTATAGCCTCACGAATGCCATATTTTCCATAGAAATAATGTGGAGATTCCCAATTTGGAATCAAACAAATGGACCCATCACTTGAAATCATATTGGGGTGGGCACTAACAACCACGTCATCAATATCTACTCGAAACATTTCTTTTCCCTTGGTAGCTTTCAACTTTGCGTGGAAGTTTAATACTTCAATGACAAGTCCAAGGTTAACCCATAATTCCGAGTTCTTATTCAAACAATCAAAATCATAATTTGTGTTGGCACCCTTCGCAAATTTGTTCTTTAAATCCTTCGGGTCTCGACCCGTAAATACACCATACAAATATTCGTTTGCATTAGTTGGGTGTGCCGCTCGAATATACGAACATAAAGCCGAAAGGTCCGATATAGAATCTGGTGTTTGAGTGACTACATTACGAAACAGGTCGAGTGACTTATCAATGAATTGAGTCAGACTGTCAAACGGCTTATCCTTAGTCTCGGCGTCCTCACCAGTTGATGATTTCTCTGTAACCGTAGAATCCACGATTAACCCAGAATAGATACGATCTTTGGAAGTGATTTCGGTTTTGCATCGGAACTTGTTTCCGTCAACCGTCCATCCAAAGTTTGTCACAATTCCAAAAATAACATCATAATTTCCTCTAGACTTAATGATGTTATTGGTGTAGAGAGAATATGGGTTATTGAAGTAATCTTGCAGTGTCCCCGTGTCAGACAAATCTATCAATGACACTGGATTGTAATGATTCCATCCCCACTCCATAATTGCTGATATTCCCGGAACTAGGAAGTATGGGGTCATGTATTCCAACTGCTTTTTAGAAAAACACACCCACTCGATTTCAACCCGACGATAGAGTTCCTTCTGAATGCTTACACTAATCTTTTCAATCTCAGGAGCGGGAACGTGAATGGGATACTGTTCATTAATATCATTATCAATAGTATGCGTAGCATTCTGTCCATTGGGAACATATCCAATAACCGATGGGTTATTTTTTGCGGCAGTGAATCCATAATCCGTGTAGAATCCTTTACCACCAAACAGAACGAACCCTTCTTTACCAGTCGTTCCTCGTTTTCCTTTGCTATTTGAACACAGACGAACCCACGGAACCATCGGACCCCGATATTTTGACCAATCACCATTTTGACTATCCCAGTTTCCTTGCGTGGATTGAACATAACGAAGACTTCGATTCTTTTTACGACGATTTAATTCATCTTGCAAAGCTATTGGGAAGTTGCACGGCTCCCAAGGTATAACTACCGATGGGTCTCCTCCACTACCAGGATTTGGAGAATTATTTGTTACTGCCATATAATTTCCTCCCCGTTTATAATATCATACAATTTATTGTATTTTTCACTAAATCGAATAAATTTCCAAGGACTTATTTTCTTTATCACTACTTTTTCTTTTATTCGGTCTCGTTTTTCATGCGACAATGTATTATGTTTAGGCTCATCATACTCAAAAACAATATTCCTTCCATCATCATACCCATCCAGAAAAAATCCTTCCACGACCTTCTCCCCCCCACTTTCAGCATGTTGCAAATTCCACCCGAATTTCTTATTTATAGCATCAATAAATAAACACGCATTTTTATTATAATTTGGCTTGTTTTGAACTCCCAACAATGCACTTTTCGCTCTATTTATACGACATTTTTTCTTAAAACTATCTCCATAGCTATTCGTTTTACGTTTAACTTTTAAAATTTCACTCATTTTTTTCCGATATTCTTGTGTTTTAAAAAATGATGTATCCCTATGTTTTACTATTTCTGCACTACCACATTTCCGACATTTTGTCTTAGTTCTAACACAAAGCAAATAACTTTTGACAGACTTATACAAAATTTCTTTTTGACAAGCGGGACATATTCGTTTCCATTTGTCAGAGGTGGGGCGTGTTTTTAGTTTATTTGCACGGCATTTATTACATATGGTATGTTTCCGAATAGCGAATCTTAATGAATCCCACGAAGAATATACCTGTTTCATCCCACATTTAGGACAATTTTTTGTCCAATTTCCAGTATCTTCGCATTCTTCTTTCGAGAATGTCATAGTGGTGTCGTTGGTAATAACGTTTATCACGGATTCGTTTTTGTTCTCGGAGTTCATATTCGGTTCTATGTAATGCTTTTCGTCCCATAACACATTATACATATATCATCGGAACATAAAACGACGGAATTATTGTGAGTTGAGTTGATTAAATTTGGATTGGATAGTGCTTATATCCACAGGAATACGTATGATGATGCCCGGTGGAACACTCAACCGACCCTTACCTAAATTATTTGCGTGAGCAATAATCCAATACAAAGATGGATCGTCATAATACTTCAACGCCAACGAATCGAGATAATCTTCCGTATTCGTTATGACTTGAACATCCGTTGCTTGAACAGGGATGGGTGGATATTGGGTTGTCTTATAAACTCTCTTTCCATCCCATCGGTTTTGAATTGGCGTGCTATCATATCGCATAATATTAGAACAAATTAGTAGGAACGATTGCTTGATTTATTACAGATGCTCCCGATGGTGTTTGAAACCCATTTGCCAAGGTTTTTTTAGTATCCTGTGTAGTCAAGTTTGGAATATTAACTACATAGTTTACGTTCCATGCGTTAAACGTCTCTGGCACTGCGGTGTCGTAGTTGAAGTTGTTAAAGTCCTCCGTTCTAGGTGCATGACCAAAATTTGCTCCACCAACAACCGCACGTTCCTTCTCAAGAAAAATCATAGTAAACGCAAGTTGTATTTCTCTTGGAACTTGACCGAACTTTGCTCCCGAAGCTTTAATCGTATTAGCCATGTATGCCCATGTGCTTCCTTGATTCTCTTGATTTAAAGTCTCCCACGACGCACCATCAGGAATAGTCATAGCCACAGATTGAATAAGTATAGGTTGGTCACGATATAAGTCTCCCAACGTAAACATAAACATTGGTGGTACCATAAATCGGTCATATACCAAATCACCGCCCGTAGAACTTGCCTTTCGGGTATAATTAGCAGGCTTATATGCAGTCATCATGTAGTTAATTCTCTGCCAAGTTGGAGCTAGTTCCGCAATACTGTTAATGACAATGTTAATCGTAAAATTAAAATTGCGATTGAATCCTCCATATGAATAAACTTTATCGGCCCTCCCAATAAATGCCATTTCATCCCACGATGCATTTCCGCTTTCCCCAATACCACTAATAATTGCACGGAACGGAATATATTTGTCATTTACAACATCGTAAAAATACAATGCTACCAAATCATCACTAAATGGGTTCCACGTAGTACCCTTAGCCGAACTATCCAACACATTAAATGTATTTATTCTATCCGATTTGAATGACGTTGGGAGTCCCATCGATTGATTCACATTAGAAACTAAATCATCACTAACCATTCGCACCCCTGAATTTCTATATGAGGACAAAGACCCGAGAATATATTGATTTATAGGCGTGGACTTCGACTTAGACGACAGACGATCATAATTGTAATTAACCGACGGGGTTCTTAAAATAACTCCATCGGGGTTTACTGTGGTATATGTCTTACCTCCACTAGCCTTGAGAATGTTATTCAAGTTTTTCTGGATGGTTCCAGCATTACCTCCCATTTTATCAACAGAATCTGCTATGGTTGATTCTGGGTCTTTGGTTGGGAATGCTTGTGTAGGATCAATATAATATTTGTATTGATACATTATATCTGACCCCATGTATCCATTATTATTTATGAATAATGTTCCCATCGAATCACCATAGCGATACCCAGGCTTAGTAACATTAGTGCTTGGAGTAATGGAATATCCAACGGTCCCCAATCCTGAAGCATATACACTCAAACCTCCTGCAGCACTTACAAGATTTGAAATTACTTTACCATTTTGAACTTGAACAAATAGTCTGGTTGGTTTATTAGGATATTGTCCCTGCTTACGCATTCCTTTTCCTCCCGCAACCCATAATTGGCCAAATGCAATCGGATTTCCGGAAGAATCCAAAGAATCCAATTGTGGAGAAGCAGCCGCCAACATTAATCCATATGAACCTTCATCGCTACGGTATTGAATCCCCGTCTGTCTAGAAGGAATAAAGTTACTAAACATTGACGATGCAATACTAGCAACTGCCGACATGAATGAGTTGGTTCCACCTTGCGATGGATTCCATTTAGATTTGAAATTGGCTAATCCCTTATTGGCATCACCACCACGAAGCAATCCTTTACCATCGGTCGATTGGTTTCGGGTCGGCAATGCTCCTGTTCCCGTAGTGCTTGCGGGGGCATTTACCACCGATCCACCAGCAAGAAGTGCTCCAGCCCCACCCAACAAACTTGTAGCCAATCCAGAAAGACTAGATATATCAAGAAAACGTTCTGGACGAACCGCATTAAAAGTCAATCCCATTCCAGCAGCAACAATCGGAGATGTTGGATTGTATATCCGAGTTTCATCAAATGCATTTCCAGTTTGTAGAAGCAACTGAGTAGCCATGAATGTAATTCCATTTCCCGAAGCAAGAAATTTGGTTACTCTCTGAACATCAATGATTGAATCTTGAAGCGGAAATACTTGGCTTTGTCCCGCACGATTATTTGGAAAATTCTTGGCTTGGTCAACATAGACATAATAAAATGGCTGATCTCCCCAATTAAGCAACCCTCCATTCTGAGAATAATTTGAGTATGGTGAGAACCTATGATACAATTCAGTAGAATTTGCATTAAGCAACAATTCCGATTTACCAACTGATGGTCCAGTAGAGTATCCGGTTGGTCGGGCTATTAATGCCCACGTAGGTTGAAAGTCTGCTTGTGGCATATCTATAAGTATCTTATACCTTGTTAACTCCGTAACCTCCCTTAAACTCGGTTTGTCGAGCCAAGGTAGAGCTAAGTAACTGACCATCCATACGAATGCTTGTATCCTTCGTTAGAATTTTCTCAAGCAATGCTAACATTTTCTTACCCGTCTCTTCAGTCATTCCAATAATTGAATCATCGTCTTTTTTCTTGACGGAAGTAGATTTTGCGGTAGGAGTTTCAATGGTCGTTCCATTTGGAGTCACTTTAACCGCCGTAACATAAGCAGCTTGTGCTTTTTTCTCCACCGAATCATGTCTCCCAAAAATACGACCAAAAAATCGACCTATACCAGCAAATTTGTTTGCGATCCATCCAAATGCCATTCTCCACGGTGCAATTATAGCATTGAACAGCATAGACCCAATACCAACAATACCTTTTACAATTCCAAGTCCCAAAAGAGATGGTGAATGTCCGCCGAATAAGTGCCATATCCATTTGAAGGCATTAGCAAACGGGGCAATTATAGCATTGAACAGCATAGACCCAATACCAACAATACCTTTTACAATTCCAAGTCCCAATAAGTGCCATATCCATTTGAAGGCATTAGCAAACGGGGCAATTAATACATCATAAATGGCTAACCCCACCGCTTTTAATCCTTTCAGTATGTTACCCCCTAAATCACCTTTTACAAATCCAGCATTGGAAATCCTTGTAATCAAACTACTGATAAACTGAAATGCCATAATAATCCATCCAAGAACTGGAACCCATTTAGCAAAAATGCCCGCAAACCCTAAAAGTTTTCCAAAAACTCCAAACGCTTTTCCAAGTCCCCCCACAAACTTAGATACTCCCGTACCAATTCTTAAAACAATACCGGCAACACCATCAAACACTTTTCCAAATTTCATCACAAAACTTCCAATCGAATCAAATGATTTGGCAATTCTTTCTCCAGATAAAATCCATACAGCTAAATCTTTTATTACTCGTCCCAATGGCATTGAGAATGCCATAATGGCTGGAACCCAATCTATAATGGCTAATGCACCCCGAAGCATCAAATCAACAATTGGAAGTAAGAACTGTTCAGCTTTAGCTAAAAGTTGGTTCCAGTGGTTAGTAATCTGTGAAATTCTCTCTTGGTTAAGCATTGTTCGGATCGTAGTCATTGAATCTTCAGCTCGTAATTTAGCAGTGGCTTCGTTTTCCATACGCATTTTTTCGTAAGTAGCAAGCTCCTCCTTGGCTTTAGCATCGGTTCCATTCCTAATTAATGCAATCTGTTTATCGGTCTGAAGCATTCTCATCAATTCATCAACACTCTTACCCGTTGCCGTTGCAAATGCTTCTTGTTGGAATGTATCAAGTTGTGCAAATCCAATGGATTTTGTAATACGAAGAATTTCCTTGGTGGAGCCTTCAATGTCTCTATGATATGCCAATTCACGAGCACGTTGTAAATTAATCGACCTTCCCAAAAGCACCGATGCATTCATTTCCTCGTTAATATTCTCAGAGAAATCAAGAATGTGGCGACTCGACTTAGACGCTTCTTCCATTGATGTTCCCATACGATGCAATTCAATAGAAGTTCTCAATGCCACGATTGGCATACGAGACATCATAGTCAAAGTAGTCTGAGACCTACTCGAAACATCCTTCATTACATCAGCCAATGGAACTCCTGCGGCAGATGAAAGTGATTGTGCCATTCCAAGCATATTTGTCTGTGACTCTATAGTGCTATTCGAAACCGCCGCCAAATTACTTAGCAACCCCACACTTAATTCTTCGGATATTCCGAGTTGGGAGGACATTAAAGAAACATCCCGAGCCATATCTTTTGTAACATTATGAACTCCACCCACCACTCGTCCAATAGCAGCATAAGACTTATAAACCCCATCAATGGTTACACCCATTGCCATGTATGAAATGGCAATGTCTTGGGCATCTTTGCGAATAAATTGAGATTCAATTCGAGTCATACCCATCACTTTTCTAAATGCAAACGCCGACAAATCTAATTTATTGAATAAATCATACGTGCTCTTTACCATAACTAATATAGCACTAAACGTATAGGCTATTGCTTCAGATTCAATTCCATTCTTAATCAGTTGATCTCCGATATTCTTAGTCATATCGAATTCGGTCGTTTTCAAACCAGTCATTTCTTTAAATTTACTCGTTGAAAACTTTATCCACTTTGTATCTTCCTCGTGCCGCTTCTGCTCCATAGAAATCTGAAGCTTACTTATTTCCCGAGATATAGCCAATTGTTCCTTGGCTCTTTTCATAGAATCTTTAATATTTGCTAGGTTTTTAAGATACGCTTTTGTTACAGTTTCGCTTTGAATATTATTACCCCGTTGAAGTTCTTGATAATAGAGCACAGTTTTTGCACTAATAACATCTATCATTTTCTTTTCATCTTCTCCACGAGCATTCACTTGAGCCGCAACGTCTTTATTGATTCGCCCGATGTCTTGAAAAAGATTTTGTTGCTTCTTGATATTCTCTGTTATCAATACTTGAATATCAAGCATTGCCTTTGCTTGCTCAATATTCGCTTTATCCTGATGTATTAATGGATCGGCCATATGTTATCATTTATAAATAGGGACAACCGATGACTTTTCGCTATTGACAAGATTATAAAAATGAAGTATAGTGGAGGTATGAATGACGAAAGAGACCCAATAACCGAGTGGGAACACGCAATTTACCGTAGAATCGGCGCAGGAGCCGTGGTTTGCATGATTACAGTGTTCATTGGAGCTATGATTGCCCCAATTTTTGGAGAATGGATAAAGGGCTATCTTTACGAATACTACTGTCTTTACAATGACTGCGAGCAAAGAGTCAAGACCGCAATGAAAACCGTGTGGATATGCCTGTGGGGGCTTGCATTGGTTGCGTGGATAATCGTTTTCGCCGTTAACCTCTGTTAACACTCGGTCCTTTTACAATTTTTCCTTGGGATGGAGCCTCCCTTGCAGACGAAGATGCTTTTTCAATATCATTCTTCTCTTTTTCCTTAATGCTTATGAGTTTACGAATGTAAAACATTCGATACTGAACAGGCATATCATAAGCGGCAAAATATTCAATTTTGCCGTAATGAACGAGGTCGAAAACGAGATCGTGAAGCTGACCCTTATACTCCGGTGTTAGGCCAAAAAAAGGAAACTCCCATAGGAGTCTCCTCCTTCCTTTCAAGCTGACAATTGTTACACACAAATGCAAATGTGGTATCAATGTCGGGCATGAATTCTCGCAAATGAGTGCGAAGAGCTAAACTATCCTTGGAGACAAGTTCTTCATTAACAAAACGACGAATAACGGCTTGATTGTTGTTTCCATCTACAGCAGTAATGATATGAGCAAGACGAGTGGTGACTTCTTTACGCAGGTCTTTAGATACCTTTTCCATTCCCTTCAGTTCTGCCTCAATGAGATTTTCATCTTTCTTGGTCAGAAGCTTAAACGTTAAAGTCTTTCCCGTGTATGGAAGTTTGAATTGAAAGGCGTTCTCTCCTTTTGGACACTTATCAAAGTCGAATGGGCGGCTATCCATCTTGGAAAGGTCAATCGTTATAGAATTCTCCTTACCACAACGAGGACAAGTGAGAGTCGCTTCATACTGGTCACCATAAGCCAGTCGGCGAATAGCAAAAAAAGCAGAATTTCTATCACAAATGAGCATTTCATCAAGATTGATACCCTTGTTTACAACTACGGATTCCAACAGTTTATCCAACACAATGTTCTTCTGAATGAGGTTGGGAGACGTAAGAATATCCTCTTCCTTGGCAGTCATCATCTTAAGTTCAAGTTGACCACTAGAAAGCGGATTATCGGTAGCATAAAACCATCCTTGTGAGGGAAGATTTATTACTTCGGTTGGAAACCGAGACTCTGCCTTTTGAGCGGGCGGAACGGGCTGATTGACTGATGGTCGGGTGATAGGAATAATTTGGTCCATAAAACTGTTATTGTTGTTACTGGTCTTGAAAATATATATGACCTTCCAAGACTTTTTTGCGTTTTTATATTTTAGAACGTACTTTTCTAACAATTTCCGCAATCGTTCCACCCGCTGGAACTATTCCTTTTGGAGCACCACTTAACTGTTGAATATTCTTGGTTTTAGCCTGAATATCCAAAGTATTCTTCTTATCTTGAGCCTTGAAGTAATCTGTTTGTTTTTTTGTCATATCCAAATCAAACTTGGCAGTTCTTAGAGCATCTTGTTGCTTCTTCTTCGCTTCACGCTCGGCTTTCGATTTTTCATATGTAGTCATAGCATCCGTGGGCTTTGCTCCAGTATCAGCAGTTCCCTGAGTGCTTTCCTCATCATCTTGAGAAGACATTAGACCATACTCCTTAACTACCCCACGAGTAATGAGATAGATAAGTTCGTTTAACTGTTTTTGTGTGACTTTCATTATTTGCTGTCAAGAATTTTGTTGACCGCTTTTTTAATCATTTGATGAGTTTGTTCATCGATTCCATATCGAGGAGTTCCACGAATCTTCTGAGCTTGATAAGCATTATATTGTCTGTCATCCATGTGATTCAAATTGTGTCGATCATAGTCTGCACTAATATCATCTGGATTGGATGGTTGGGATGATGGAACACCTTGAAGTTCGGATGGATCAACGGATTCATCCTTGGCTATTTGTAAACTTTTATCTGCCATCAAAAACACTTCTTCAGATTCTGGATCAGTCTTTCCGAAATAGAAAAATATTTTAGCATTGGGATTAGATGCTGCTTCACGAGCCAAGCGTTTAGCTCCGAGAGATACCTTCGCCCTTGGACCAATCACACTCACTGCCAAACTATGCAATGTGCGTTCAACTGCTGATTCATCACATCCTTGAAATCTTACAGGCTGAAGTTTAGACTTATCTTTTGGATTGATTAACGCCGGACCATTGGATGGTTGGGGAGTTTCTGGCTGTGAAGGAGCTTCGGGTTCCGTGTCTTTTGGAGTTGGAATTGCGGGTTCATCAGCAGTTCCTTGACCGTTTGCTGGTGGTGCCATTCCAGTATTCTCTTCTTCGTCTTCGTTAAGCTTCTTGATCTTCGGCTTAAACGCCTTCTCCTTGGCAAACTTAGCCTTAATAACTTTTTTTTTATCTTTGGCTTCGCTCGCCTTATATTCTTTTTCCTCTGAAATCTGATTAAGGACTTCCCTCGTGCATTGACGAACGAGATATTCTAAAAGTTTTGTTGGCAGCTTGTTCATATGTGTATAAATATCATCGAAAGTTCAAAGATGGATGCTTTTCTTCGTGACACTTACCACATAACGTAATCCCAGATACCTTGTTGTTGATGTGATAATCAACGATTTTAGACGCAATAGACTTCTTCAATTCAAAATCCGTTATCTCGTCTTCATCAGGCATGTGCTTCTTCACAATCTCACACATCAACTCCTTATCGTGATGTATGTGTAAACCACCATCCGTCCCGCCACACTCCACACACTTAAACTTGTCCCGAATCAAAATAGGATACTTCCAATCATCATATAACCTACGGTCATTACGAGCAAGTATGTTGATTTCCGAGACACCTCCTTTCCAATTTGGATGAGCGGGGCCATTCAATATGGTTAATACTCCATTCTGACTTATTTGTGTCATCAATTCAGACCTACGCTTTATTTCTTCGGGGTCGGAATTTATTGATGCAGCAGAGGCGGATGCGTTTATTTTAACTCGTGGGTCATCAATAGTCAACCCCTTATTCCATTGAATACGCTCACCCGATGCATATTGCTGCCGACGAGTTTCCGCCGATGCATCTATCGCCTTTTGGTTATGGCCCCAATTATTTTTTATTCGGGCAATGTGACCTTTACGATATTCGGTAAATCCCTTTAAGTTATATGAATAATTCAACCGCTCTCCACATCCACATTTGCACAGTGGCCATACACCTTCCAAATGGTAATCAACATAGAATTGCGTCGTATCCATTTTGTGAGTCCGACCCATATGGCGGCTCAATGAGGTATAGTTGTTAAACTCAACATTTTCACATAACTTACATTTGTATTTGGGCATAAAAAATCCTTCTACGTATAACTATAGCAGAAGGATTTTGAAAGTCAATATATTTTATTTATGATTATGCTTTGATTAAGCAATCCTATCATAATCATAAGTGAACTTAATACTGCAAAATCGCATAATCGTAGGATAGCTTTATCGTTAAAGTCATAGCATCACCAGCATCGGTCCAATCCAATGTGCCTCCATCGTAGTCGGTAGGGAATGCACCTTTAAGTGTCCATTCTTCCACTTTATCGCCTACAGGACCAAGCACATCAATCGTACACTCCTTCTTATAGAAGTCTTGATAGCCATCACGACCAGTAACAGATTCGTGTGATAGACGAAACCACTCGAATACAGTCTGCGTAGCGGAAGGAACGACTGGGTCGTAAAGTTCCAGAGAAATTTCTGCCCATGTGGTCTTTCCCTTATAGAACCATTGCAAGTTTATATAATCAACCGTCTTACGCTCCTGACTCCACTTAGGGCGGTCAGTCTTGCGGATAAGATAAGTTGGGATGCCATCAATATACATGAGAAAACGGTTCTTCGTTTTTGGTTCCCATAAACTATAGAACATTTCGTTATTTGTTAGTAAATCAGCCATAAGTAGTTGTCTTTCATAGGGTTACGACATACATTTAATACATTGATATGTATATTAGGTAGTCAATTACAATTATAAATACCCTAATAAACAATAATTTATTGACATTTTACGTATTACATGGCATATATAATCTTGATTACGATATAAGAACCAAACTCTATTATGGCTAGACCTAAAACATTACCAGAGTTCATAGAAAAAACATGTCCGACATGTCACACAAAATTTTCGGTATCATATTACTTAAGAAATAAACGAACGTATTGCGGGAAAAAATGTGCAAATGCAGATCCGGATGTAAAGAAAAAGATAATTGCATCTCAAGTTAAAACATTTACGGAAAAATATGGAATGCATCCCATGAAAACAGAGGCTACCAAACAAAATTTAAAAGATTCTGTAATGAAAAAATATGGAGTCGATTGGGTTTCCAAATCGGATGGATGGATAAATAGGGTTCGGGCAACAAAACTTAAACTTTATGGTAATGAAAATTATTTAAACCAAGACAAGGCAAAAAAAACATGTATGGATCGTTATGGTGTAACGAACTATATGATGACGGAAGAATATAAAGAAAAATATAAATTAACTTGTTTATTGAAATATGGATTTCCTCATGCATCTATGAGTAAGACATTTAAACAGAAGCATAACAAAACTACATTTGAAAAATTCACTTTACACCCCAATTTTGTAAATTTCACACCCCAATTTACAATTGATGAATTTAAAGGAGTAGCGGCACAGGATTATATTTTTAAATGTAATAGATGCGGTACTATAAAATCATATTCTATCGATGATGGGAAGTATCCCATATGTCCGTCATGTGATAAAAATAACACATCCACATTTCAAAGTGAAATATACGAATATATAAAATCGATAGTTGATATTACAACTGATATAAAAATAAACGACCGGCAAATACTATCACCTAAAGAATTGGATATTGTTATACCAAGTATAAATATAGCATTTGAATGTGACAGTATTCTTTGGCACAGTGAATTATTTGGACATAAAAATAAAATATATCATTTAAACAAAACATCTGGTTGTATTTCACGAGGATATAGACTCATTCATATATGGGATAATGAATGGAGAATGAAAAAAAATATTGTAAAATCAGTCATTTCATCTATGCTAAATAAACCATCGAATACCATATTCGGGCGTAAATGTAATGTCCGTGAAATATCCTCACGGATATGTGTAGATTTTTTAAAGGAAAATCATTTACAAGGAGCCGATCACTCATCGATTAAACTTGGATTGTTTGATGAATTTAATAACTTAATGTCGGTTATGACTTTTTTAAAATCAAGATTTGATAAAAAAATACAATATGAAATGGGAAGATTTTGTAACAAATTGGGATATCAAATACACGGCGGAGCATCAAAATTATTTTCCTATTTTCTTAAAAAATATAACCCCACATCCATTGTATCGTATAGTGATCGGAGATATTTTGACGGTAAAGTATATATGAAACTCGGATTTAACTTTATGGGAAATACGTCTCCAAATGGATATTATATCATTGATAATTATCAGACTACACAAAATAGAATCTGTTGGCAAAAGCATAAATTAAAAATGAAACTAAAATCATTTGACCCCGCTTTATCTGAATGGGAAAATATGAAGGTTAATGGATATGATAGGATTTGGGATTGTGGCAATGGAAAATGGATATGGACCATTCATTGATTTATAGGTTCCACGTCTACATCTTCAACCTCTTGTCTACCGGCGTTCTTAAATTTCACATACGTAATTTAAGAGTTATCATATGCTCGACTTTCGTTTATATCTTTTATTATATTTCCTAACTTCAACATTTCACGATAAGTAAAATAATTGCTCTTAACACGATTGCATACTTTACAGCACACCACACAATTATCTTTTGTATATCCGATAGAATTATCTATACGGTCCAATTGATAACTGTGAAGATTTTCACTTATACCATGTTGTTTCCACTCCACGGGTTCGTTACAATAATGACATTTGTTTATTTTAACAAACTCGAGAATATCCTCATATTTTACGTTACATTCCATCTTCCTATATTTAGCAGTTCTACATAACATGGAATATATCCAATAATATGGTGGTTTCAAATTTCGTTTTGTAGTTACTTCCTTCTTACCACACCCACATGATTTGCTGTGGCCATTTCGTAAATTTGCACCGCTAACGGGTTTTACCGTCCCACAATCACATTTACATAACCATACGGATTGTTCGTGTTTATCGTTTGGCAACCTCTTAATTACTGTTAGTTTATGATATTTCTTGCCACACAAATCAATAAAATTACCTGCTGTCCACCAATGTTTTCCTTTTATATCTTTGCATTTGACGATGTTTGATTCTATCTTGGTGGAGTTGATAGTAACGTTGGTTGCGAAGTCGTTTTTGTTCTCGTAATTCATATTCAGTCCTATATAGTGATTTTCTTCCCATATTAATAAATATAGAGACTGAATATAAAACGACTGAATATTTTCTATTATTTAGTCATACTCCGTATATTTCTCCCAATTTCCATTATCAGGGGTTAATTGATAAATCTCAATATGGGTTGCCTCAAACTTTACATCAGGCTTCTTTTTCCAAGTATAACGGTATCCACTCTCATACACAGAATAAGGTATGTCTATGGTGAAAATACCTTCCTTAAACTTCCCAATGACATAGGTGTGTGGCTCATTGTATTGCGTTTGAATATCGAAAATTCCATGACTATTCAGAACATATATCAACATGTTAGCGATCTCATCACAGATACCACCGGCACCAAGTTCTTCGTCATTACCGTCCGTATCTTGAGACCATTGGTCATATACGATTTGGGCAGCTTGTGCTAACTGTTGTTTTACAGTATTATCAATTTTAGAAATACTTGAAAGCTGCTCCAATTCCTCACGCAATAATGACTTTAACTTAATCATTATCCTACTCGCTTTCCTTTATATCGAATATCATAATCTCTCGCAAGCCATAGAAGTAATTCTTGAACAATGTATGAAACTTTATGTGATTCCAATTATGGATACTCAGATGCTAGAATGTCTCCAAGCAAATCCTCGACATAATCTTCCTCGAAGAAAGGACGAGTAATAGACTTATTATCCAATACTCGCTCGGCAACCGACAGTAATTTCTTAATGTCGGGAGGTATTACGTCAGCAACCGTCTGTGGAAAAAGATCAGGACGAGCGTGATAGGAAGGATCAATTTGATCGGTCGGAGGAAATGGTGGAATAGATGGGGCAGACGGGTCCATATCCTCATTAACCTCTTGTGGGTTATCAAATTTTGGAACTGCAATGACTTCTTCACCCGTAAATTTTGGAGTCTTAGGAGCATCTTTACTTCGAACTTGCCAACGACGAACAGACCCATCTGTATTGTCAATTTTCAAACGATCATCCTCGGGAATTCCTGACCCAACTCCTTCTTTGACCTTTTTAGGATTGTCGGTTCCATATTTATCAAAGAACTTCTCACCATTGAACGTCTGAGTTGATGTTGTAAGCTTGGCTTTCGGAAAGGATTTCTTCAATCGGTCAATCATCAACTTTGCAATATGGTTGCGCTTCCATCCCGGACGCACAGTAATCATATCAATGAAAATAGTATTTTCCAAACTGCTTCCCTCAATGACACCAAGAATATGTTCTGTTCCTGGCTTTTGGAACTTCTTCTTCCAAATATCAGTAATTGGACTCCCCCCACCCATAAAAGTTCCACGAGGAACCATTAGATATGGAATATCACCTTTAGACATAGATTCGGCAGCTTCATCAGAATCCATGAAATATACCAACGTATATCCTTCTGGAAAAAATCCTCCATTGGATGGTTGACGAATAACTACGATGTTTCCATAAACATCTTCGACCTTTGACTGCTTAAGAGGCTTATCACCCGCCATAGCGTGAGAACCGTCATTCGACATCATTGGAGATTCAGTGATCGGAGAATTTATGTATCCTAACCTTCGCTTTATTTCATCACTGTATAATTTGAAATCATCCCTATATTCTTGACGCCATTGATTCTCATTGTTGGATGCCGATAAATACATTCTACGAGCCTTTTCTCGTAAAGCCTTTAATTCATCCAAAGTAAGACGACTAATGTCGAAATTTCCCGTAGACCTATTATTCTTATCCCAATAACTACGATCAAATTTTGGATTGCCAACCGTCTCATGGTCCGAAGCACTTAGATAGGGGTGAATTTGTTTAATATCACGTTCTCCAACTTCATCCACGGTAAATTCGGCGTCATATACTTGTATGATGGAATCTTTTAGTTGCTTGATATGTCCACGAGCACGGAGCATCTTGTAAATTATGTTTTCATAACTTAGTTCCCCATAAGTATCAAGTCCATATTGACGGTATGTATCCAAATACTTTTTAGCCGACTTCATTTTTTCACGATCACCACTTGCTATGGTGGTCGCAACATAATTTTTCATTGCTTCATACTGAACTTTGAGAACTTGTTTATCCAACTGAAATGGTGTCTTAACTGGTGTTCGAATCCATTGATCCTTAATTAAAGAGTAAATACCCGTTACATGAGGCTTCTGTTCCGCAGAGTTCTGAATATTCATCTCAACCTCGTGTCCTTTTATAAAAATATTATGTTCGGAGTTCCACTGTGCTCCCGCTGTCTTGACGACTTCAAACGCAGGATCGGGGGGAATCTGTAATTTTGAGTAATCAATGATAACATGAACATCAACGTCACTGTCGGGAGTCCAATTATAATTCGCACTGGACCCTATAAGATAGACATCAATAATCGGAGAGGGAAGGTCCGTTTTTTCATAAAAGTCATACGCTATTTGTAAAAGATTTGCCCGAATCTTTGGTCTAAGATGCTGTGCTGAATCCCATATATCGGGACATAACACATCATTGTATATTCTGAAGTTTGACATATTATACACCGTTGGAAACATCATTAATGCGAACGATGTAAGCTTTACCAACCGATCCACCATTCACCGATGTAAATTCGCTTATAACAACTTCAACTGGAATCCTAGTTGTATTCACAAATCTGACGGCTCCATCCATTAATTTGACATAATCACGGGAAGACACTGATTGACGCTCTTCTCGTTCAGATTGATTTGATTCAGATTCCTCAAGATTGACCGCCGACATTGGTCCCGTGGGTTCTTGTTTATTATATTTTTCTTCGCCGCTTGGAGGAAGATCAGTCTTCTCCGTTTGATCTTCGGGGGCAAATCCTTGGGTAACTACTTCAAGTCCCAAAGCCTTACGTGCATCATGGCGTTGCTCCCGTGCTTCCGTTATAAACGGAGCTATAAAATAAGTGAGTTCTTTCATATAACTCCTCCACAATCCAAATGCTTCCACGTTTTTCCACCATCGTCGGTATAATCATGACGTTCCACGATTATTCTTCGGCAATGAGGACAAATATCCTCATACACTTCCGTAGAAGTTCTCCATTCACGTTTCACCGAGTCATCAAACATCTCATCCAGTGTTAGGTCTATTATTTTTTTAAGGTCTTTATCCATATAAATATTACTTTCCGTTCCAGAACTGACGAGTCACTATAGGCAATCGTTTTGCTATCTCGCCAAGGTTTACAGGTTCGGCAATCTCTGCCAAATCATAAATCGTTTTCTTGAAATGCTTCGCACTATGGATAATTCCATATCCACCAGCTTTATTGAATGCTTCGATTGTGCTTCGGCGATCATCTACTAGAATAGAGTTTTTTGATGCAAATTCAGCCTTACGAAGTCCTTCATTCACAACGTGAACATTTGATGGACTAATTCCTGACAAATTCTCGGAAATCCATTCCATTTTTCCTGATGCTACAATCTTATGATAATCATTGTCATTCCTAGCTGCCGTTGATGTAAGAATGTGGACATTCTCGAACAATTCATTGGATGCTTTCCATAACGCCTCACCACCATACTCCCAGCCAAGGCTTGCCCAGAAGGAAGGATTCTTAGTTTGACGGGCAACTCGGTTGGCATCCTCTTTTTTCTTTGTGTCACTAATACCTAACTGTTTGGCCACAGCCCACCATCCAGAGCTATAATCCACAAGCACGCCATCCAGGTCTAAAAAAAGTGCGTACTCGGAATTTTTCATATTAAGAAATTACCTCTTGTAAAAATTTCATTTTATCTTCTGATTTTAACCATAACCCGAAACCGTCCATATCGAGATATAAAATGTAGTCCAGATTCTTCATTAAAATAAATTGACAGGCAATTTTTTCCTGTTATAATGTACTATGAAATAATAATTTATTATATTATTAATATAAAGAAAAGAATAAGAAGAATAAAGATAATAGAAAGTAATAAATAATAGTACTAATTACAGGAAATTTTCTGGACTGAATGGGTTGATGTATTCAATCCTTTCCTGAACTTTCTGTTGTTCTCCACCTTCGGACTTCTTTTGATTCAATGCCTTAAATTTATCATACAACTCGGGATGAGACTTCAATGCTTGCACAAACTTCGGTTGTTTTTTAGCAAACTTTTCAAGTTGATCTGCACTTATTGTATGGACTTCATGAGTTTTAGGATGCTCCCAAGTCAATTCATTTCCATTTAATTCAATTTTCCCGATATTATTTCCGGGGTCAGTTGGTTTATTTGACACGGGCTTGGTCGCTTGCGTGGTCACAGGAGCCGATGCACCACCTGAAACGGGTGCTGACACGGGATTCTCGACTGGAGCCTCTCCTGCGGGCTTGGAGACGGGTTTAGAGACGGGTGTTGATACTGGGGCTGTCACGTTGGGGGTTTGTGCCGCAGATGTAGAAACACCATTAGCTTGGTCGGAGGGTTTGTTTGTGGCATCCATAGGCTTTTTCTTAAGGGCTTTGCTTACAAAGAACTCGGGAGTAATGTTTGCGTCATCCTCCCACACGCTTGCAGTGGGGTTGTTATCTTTAATATACATCCACGCCTGTGCCAATAACGTATTAGCCTTATTTTTAGTGAATCCAAGTGTAGTCAATGCAGCATTGGCATCTTTCCATACATTGGTGGCATTTGCTGGGGGAGGCATCGAGTCTGGAAATTGTTCGAAATACCCAAAAGTCTCAAGTCGTTTTCTCATGAGACTAGCAGGTTCCAATGGACCTTTAAGTATCTGTTTTATTTGGTCCATGCTCACCGACACCTGTTGTTTAGATACATCATCCGTATAAGTAAGGCTTCCATCATCTCCAATTGCAGACGTTGATTGTTCTGCTTTTACTTGTTGGTTAGCCTTATCTGCTGCCTTCTTTTCCTGCCATCCCCGGGATACGAATTCCATGTTTTTTCGTTGGACGGTAGCAAGGAGAGCACGAAGAACATCGTCTTCAAGTCCTTTGATTTCAGACTTAACATCTGCGGGAGCAGAACTTAATTTACTATTAGAATATGGATTGCTGTTTTGAACTACTTTCTCAATTGAGAAAAAGTTAATATTTCCGGGGGTTGAAGCCCCAGATTTTGGGTTTATTTCATGGTCATCAAATTCGATTATCAATGTAGGTCTGGTCTTCTTACCATCCTTTACTTCCGAAACATAAATTTGGTTTGTTCCACCATCGTTATGCCACCACACTTCAACCGATGCACCGGGGATATTCTTTATCTCCGATGATATATTTATGGGAGTTACTCGTATCGTAAATGGAGTGCCAGGATGCTTGCTGTATCGGCTATGAAAATTGTATAGAAATTCGCCAGGATATTCCTTGTATATTATTTCTTCTTTAGCTTTTTTATCAGCCTCTTTGTCTGGATTTAGATCATCATCAGGTTTGATTCCACCCGATTTTGGTTTAGGACCAACGTCAATTTCTTGCAATGATGCCGTGACGCTTGGTCCACTGTCCCAATTAGTTGCCAATGGTGGGTATCCCGATTTTACCTTAGTCTTAGGATCGGTAGTTCCAAACAATCCAAGTGCATGGTCTTCATCAGATTTTGCAGCATCAATAATAATTCTTAATGCCGCTATTATAACATATGGCATATCTTGTGATGGAATGCTATCGGTATCCGATGACGGTAATCCTTGACCATAAGGTGTCTGAGTCTGAGGAGGAAATGTTGATTGTTGTTGGGCAACGGGAGGAGTTGACGATGGAGCCGAAGAACCAGCTACGGCTGTCGATGGCTGTTGGGTCGGAAATGGAGGTGGAACAGTCGGGGTTGTTGTTACCGATGGATTTTGTGTTGGAATTGTAGCAGTCAGATTTGCTGCGGGGGCATTCGTAGGAACCGTAGGAGTTTGTAACTTCTGCAACTGTTGAACTATTTTTTGCATGTTCCCCGTGGCTTGCCATCCATTTTCTTTCGGTTGAATCTTAGCCAAAATAGAATATATTTCCTTCGGAGGTAGCTTCGTAGACTTCATAGCATCCTTCATGAAATTCTGAAATAAAGATAGAACGTAATTCTTATATGAATTCAAAATGGATGTTGGATTATTCGAAGCAAGTGCCTTATTCAATCCCATATCACGCTTGGCGGCATCCCACAATCCTTCTTTCGTAAGAGTCTTAAGGTTTTGGTTTACAGGTTTATTTATATATGGATTTGGAGTGAGTGTTTGAGCAATAGAATCTAATGCTTTCTTGATTCGGCGAACTTCCACCGGAATTTTAACATCAGAGCCAAACATAGGAGACACTTGATTTTTCCAATCCATCATTACTCTGTTTAGAGATGAGATAAATCCCCACCACAATGATTGTATCTTCGTCTCAGCGGGATTTTTGATTTGATACCCCGCTGTTGCACCTATAGCACCCATTGCTTGTGCGCCCCGAGCCTTTAAACGGTCGAACGCTCCTTCGGTAACATAAGGAGACCCCATCACATTTTGAAGATATTCAATATCCATACACGTATAAATATACGATGACGACCTCTATATGCTAACATTTTGCCTTATTAATGGAGCCTGCCACTCATATTTTAAATTTCCACAATCCCAAATTCTATCATAACCATTCAATTGCATATTCTGCCATTCCGTGAGATTAGAATCAAATGATTTAAGAATTGATTTCAATTTATGTTTTTGAAAATGAAGACGGTTTATAGGAACACAATTATTTTTATGAAAATAATGATAACCGGGAATTGTCGTATCAACCAATTTCATACCTAATGCAATATAAACGGTTCCTGTAAAAAATCTTCTATCGGAATAAGATACTATTGATTTAGGGTTGTATTTTTTTAAAAAATAAGAAAATAACTTACTAGCACCTCCAATGATGGATGTATTTAATATATTACAAAACCTCGTTAATTCCCATTCATATTTCTTATCATATCGAGATTTGGAGAAAGTCATAACGGAAACAAGTTCGGAATTATATAATAGGCCCAATCTAACAGAACTGCGGTCGTTTCCTTGTATATGGTTATTACATAAAAAATTACTTTTTTCATCCTCGGATAAATCAACTACCCCACATTTTCTAGCAAATATTCTATTGTTTGAACCACATCTATTAGTGATAATACTCTTTATTATATCTCCCTTGTTTATCCATTCCCAATCCCACACATGAATAAGGTCTACGTTTTTTAATTTGGAAGCATTTGTTTTAGCTAAATGATATAATCTGTCTTTTTTCCCGAATAACTCACTATGCCAAAGTATTCCATCCACTTCAATTCCGAATTTTTTGTCTGGTATTAATATATCAATTTCATTTCCATTGAGAATGGCTCTATCGTGAGATATACATTTTATATTATTGGATTGTAAGAACTCTGAAATGTCAATTTCTATCTTAGACTTGAATTTATTATAAGGATAACATACCAAACACCGTGGAATATTACCAGAATATAATGTGTCTTCAAATTCATTATTACAAATACAACATTTAAACTTATATAATGTGTTATAATCGGTTCCAATATAATCTTTTTCGGAAAATAAAGGAATAACCGTTCCTTTTAATCTAGTTCCAAAAAAAATATTTTTTACGGCCCGATCAGTTTTCTTTTCCTGTATAATTTTTTTGACCGACGAAAGTTGAGATATATTAGTCACTCCATGAGAATCCAAAAAACTTTTATATTTTTTCGAATTAAACCCAATGTTATTTTCCGATAATCTATATAATGTACTTTTAAGAGTATTTTCCGATACATTCATACCATATTTCGCTTGGTTTGTATGTATCATCTTGGGCCGATTATTATAATTTGCATCACCATATCGTTCAAGTTTGGTTTGTTTATTTTTTTCGTTATTATTATAATTTGCATCGCCATATTTTTCCATACATGTTTTCTTCATATTTGTTATCATGTTGGAATATGCTCCATTTAGTCTTTTTTGTTTAATTTTTTCTTTAACAGATGGGAGTTGAGATGGATGATCCACCCCATATTTTTTCCTAAATGCGTCTTTAATTTTTTGGCCTCGTTCAGTCATACAATACATCGATTCTCATGGAATATACTCATAAGTATAATACGACCATTATAATAATCAATTTTTTATAACATAAAAAAAGACCCTCAAATTGAGGGTCTTTTATGACGTGTAAGTTATTGAATGTTAAGCATTAGGAAAAGATGCCCCGGTCGGGAGTATATTGAAATCTAAGATTACAAACTCGGCAGATTTAACTGGTTGGAGATATATTTGACCATAAAGAATATTTTGATCTATCACATCTGGCGTGTTATTGCTATCATCCATCACAACTTGGAAGGCATACAAACCACTGCGTTGTTGCACGCTCTCCAAATATGGATTAACGATTGCCAAGAACTTGTTACGGGTCTGAGCCGTATTTTGTTCGAACACCAAGAATCGAGCAGTCGAAGCAAAGAATTTCTTAACTTCGATGAGCAAGCGACGAACATTGATGCGGTTAAGAGCAGTGTCCGCAACTTGCAAGGTCTTCTGACCCCAAACAACTATACCTTGACCCGGAAACGCTGCGATTGGATTAACCATGCCCTCATAGAGAGTATCACGTTCCAAATGCGTCGTGCGGTCGGTTACTTGCGTTGCCTGTGGAATACCACCACGATTAAGACCAGCAGCAGCCCACCATTCAGCAGCAACACGGTCATTGGATGCATAAACTGCGGGGATTACTACAGATGGAGGAACAATTACAATATCATTTGTATTTGTATCCAGAATCTTAATCCAAGGATAGTAAGTTCCTGCATAGTTCGTGTCAAACTCACTTGCGAGAGAAACAACTTGGTCAATCTGTCCTTCGCCGGGGTTGCCTGTGTCGAGATAAAGATCGAGAATGTAGAAACAATCTCCCCGGGTCTCGCACATTTCAACCACGAGGTTGGTCACATATGGATGGAGTGAGTAGATGATACCTGGCGTTACGATAAGGTTTATGTCGAACTCATCGGCATTTCCGAGAGCACCGATACACTGAGCGTAAGCTATCGAACCTGCGGTCGTGCTAGTAGCGCAGTTCAAACCTTGAGTGTTACCAGCAGTAATACTTTCACCAATGTTCAATTCGATTGCTGGGTCTTGTCCATCGAATCCACCTTGGAATCCGAATACAAACGAGCGCATCTTGATGTAAGTTGGTTCATTTGCTGCATCATAGATGGATGGAACATTACCACCCAAATTTGGATTGAGCAACGAACCTGTTCCTACACCATTCAAACCATCATATGCATCAAGTGCAAATGTTAAGTTACTGCCAACCGTGGCACCAACTGGAACTGGGGTGAAATATTGTTCATTATCCTGCCAGTGTCCTACACCCGCAGAAGATGTTGGATATAATGCGGTTAACTCAGCATCAGCACCAGCGGGTGGTCCTTGGAAGTCAATACCAGATGGATACTTGCCGGGATTCTCACTGTAGAGAGAAGCACGGGAATAAGCAACTGGATTGCACCATTGACCCATCTCCCCAGCTACGGGAGTTGTATATGCCTCGAAACCGTATGGCACTGCCGTTAATGGATATGGATTGGTTGCCACAATAACACGAATGTTTGTACTGTTGTTGCTGTAAGTTCCAAATTCGACGATCTTTCCATCGTAGCGAATATAATTGTATCGGTCACCAATTGCACGTCCGATAAACTGTGTGGAGGTTGGATCAAGTGTGCAACCCTTGAATGTTTCAAGAGTAATTGGTTTCTTGTCCGTGTCACTGTAAGATCGAACGATTACATCGAACGTTCCCCAATCACTTCCTGCTACTGTTCCAGCAAGTTTAATGTTGCTGATTTCAATCTTGAACTGTTGATTGGTGTAAGTTCCGTCAGACAAAGTTGCGAACTGAAATAGTTCGAAACGATGTGGAAGTCCACCATTCCAAGGAGAAATCTGTTGAGAGACAACCCAAGGAGTTGTGGCGTTCGTCAAAGAATACTGCGAATCACCAGATGCGGGGTCCAATGAATATTGATCTGTGAAGTTAAGAGCCTCATCAATCCATGATCCTGAAGGCATCACAGTTCCATGAACTTTCCAGTTTACTGGGTTCGAAGTAACAACCGTAATGTCATCTTGGAAGATGGAGTAAATATAGGCGGCTTCAATCTTGGTTCCCTGAGCATAGGTCAATGGATTTCCAGCTTGTGCAGTATTTCCAAATACATTTGTGATGTATTGAGGATCGTTAGGAGAAAGTGAGAAGTTATATGTTCCATATCCACCACCCAATGAATTACTCAACTGCAAGTTGAATTGATGATTAATGAAATTACTTCCAGATATGGATGGGCTGTAACTCATGGCCGAGTTATAGAATCCAGATTCTTGGAGGTTAGTCCCAAGACCTGCAAATTCAGTATTTGCAAGAACTGCGAGCACCTTATAAGCCGAACCACTACCAACCCACGTCTTCGTACATTGATCGTAAGTGACGTTGGAACCTGGAGAAAATTGTCCATTATAATTTCCAATTCCACCTTCAAGCAAAGCCAAGAAGTTGATCGTAGGATTATTGCAGAAGTCAAGTGACTGACTTATTTGTGTAGTAGACAAGTTACTAAATCCAGCGTTTTCAAATGGATCGGTCGTTACATTAAAGTTACTGCTGCTTCCCTCATAAACATACTGAAGTTGGATGTTTCCAACTACTTTTTGTTCCCCGAGGAGTTCGGTCACAATAGATGCCGAATTGAAGCTAACAGACACGTTCAAGTTAATCGAACTTGTGATTGGGAAGTATCCCGTTACATATCCAGTGATTGAATCTCCGTTATACAAGGAGGAACCACTATTTGGAACAGAATATGAGTTAGTGATGTTTGGAGCGAAGGAATCAACACCAGTGGCAGCACCTGCTTGCAACGTTATAGAAGCTACCGAGTTAGGGAATATAATTGCTCCCGTGATACTCGATCCAGCGTAGTATAAGCTTTGGGTGACTTGTTGCTTAGATGCGGAAATCACACCGTAAGAAATGGACGATGATAGCAATGAAGACATGAACAAACCACTCGTGATCGTCAAGACCGATTGAGTTATGTTTGCAGAATAGCTAACAGTGGTAGCTACGGAATATGGAGTTGTGAACGATCCAGAGTAATAAGCACCGGCGAAAGAAATCGTAGACGCTAATGGATTGGTCCATCCACCGTCATTAGCACGGGTCCATACACCTTCTTCTGCCCAAATGAACCACGGATAACGCTGCCAATATCCTGTAATAGCACCAACACGGCACACAGTAACGAATCCCTTCTCTTGGAGATATTGGGTTGCGGTATATGGTCCGTAAAGAGTTCCGTCAGGAATACCGAATTGTGATTGGAGTTGGGCGACAGAGTTGCAAACGGTCGGCGTAAATCCCGGTCCTTGGGCGAATGGGGCCACTACGACACCGCCAATTTGAGCCACACCTTGGGCAACTTGCGACTGGTCTATTTCTCGGGTGAATACACCCGGGCTGACGATGTTATTATCTGGCGAAAAGTATCCACCTTGAACTATTGGCATATTATGATCCTTCTTTCAATATTGTTGATAGAGAAAGTTTATATTTTCAGTTTATAAATATATGTCAAAAAAACGAAGATGCAAATATTTATACCTTTCTCTGTTCACTTGTGACCACAGAATCAGGAGTTATCATCGTCCCATCTGTCATGTTTAAACTTCCTTCTCCATACTTCTGGATGAGCTTGTCAAGGAGACCTCGTTCAAGCTTTTGGAGTGATTGCCACTCGTCCTTCAGTTTCTTTTCGTTTTCAACAAATTCTGTTACAAGACGGTCAAGTTCCATTTTTTGAACTTGTTGATTTCCCATCTTGAAAATACTCTCCTGAAATTTGCCTTGCAGCATTTTTATTTCGGAGAACTCGGCGTCTGTAAGTTTTTTAGTTTGTGACATATGATATAAATATTTGTATGATTCTGAAAACATTACACAACATTTTTAAAACTCCATAACTCTTCGACGCATTGTTTGTGTGGGGGTTATAGGATAACTCTCATCAATGTCGGCATTGGGAGTCTGATTTTGCCAAACATTAAACTCTAAATCCGTATTAATATTAACTACGGGAGTCTGATTTTGCCAAACTTTGAACTCATTGGGATTTGGTTGTTGTGCCATATATTAAGCGACCACTATATGGTCGAAGTATGCTGGATATGTAACTAAACTTCCGTTTATATTTGGTACATTCATATTATTATTATGTAGTTCAACCCATACTACATCTTGTGCTGTAGCATTAAACATTAATGGTCCAATACTTGTCCATCCTGCTATAGTCGCAGCAGATGCGGAAACATCGAAATTTAACCCAATATTTGGATTTGCTTTTATAACCATCGATGGTGTATATGAACCACTCGCTGCTTGTTGTTGAGACAACGCCGATATTCTCCGTGATCCAGGATTGACAACCCATCGGAATCTCCAAAACCCCACAGTATCAAGTCTTAATGATGGTGCTGATGGATTTCCTATGTTAACATCTTTATTTATACCAACTTGCATATGGCGTCCAAAACTTCCCTGTCCATCCAAACTGGTTGGAGACCCAAATGCTAATCCTCTTAAATAAGAAGTAACTCCTGGTTCTCCACTCCGATCTCTCGTCATAGTAGCCCCCAATGCAGATGTATCTAACAATCGATCCTGAATAATAGATACTGTTGGATTTATAGATGCTTCCATTTGCCTATCCCAAATAACAGTCGCCCCAACTCCCGTTCTGGAAGTATCGTTTCCTCTTACAAATTGGGTTGATGGCATTTTAGTTAGTTAATAACGTATTACTTATTTCTATTACAAATGCACCTGCATTGGGAGATTCTCGGATTACTTCGAACATTTTTCCGTTATAATCTAATGATCCACTAATTATTTGTCCATCCGTAAAGTTAGTAGATGCGTGTAAGGGTTGATATAACCCACGCAGTTGTCCTCGAATTGTTGGAGATGAAGGTTCAACTACCCATATGGGACTTAAATATAATGCGCTATCGGATGGATTTGGATATAAAATACTTCCATAAAAATATGAACTTCCTTTAACTCCATCTCCATGTTTTCCAACTTGAACGGATGTCCCCAAGCCGGTAAAACTCCGTGCCATATAGTTTCCAATCGTTGGTGTATTTAAAGCTGTAAAGGCATCTAAACCATCATCTGTTACCGTAGATGTGTTTTCTGTATTTCTACCAATGATAATACATTTATAAGAATCAGCCGTCGTGTTGAATGAATAAATATCTCCAAATGCGAAATCATAATACATAGTCGCCGTATCTCCGGTAGACATAAACATATAGAATGAACTGGAATCTGCGGCAACAATCCATTGTCTTACACTACTCGAATCATTCGTTGCACTTTTCCGAATTACAACATGTCCCGAGGTAAGAGATTGTGCAGGTGTTGGAAACTGTCCCGATCCAGTTCCATTGGTGTTAGGGGAGACCCCCAAATTAGATAAACTCTCCCATCCAGTCGCCCACGCTTCAGTTCCAAGAGCTGATTGGTTTGGACTATTATCATTAATAAATAGTGTCAGTCCAGAACCGGTTGGTTGTTGATAACACCCATAGATCGGTGATCCATTACCCGTTGCATTGACAATCGGCTTCAACCATCCAGCAGCAGGTTTTGTTCCATATCCATTAACTAAACAAGCATCTAGAACAACTAATAGACTCCCGGTCGTACCATATAGTATAGGAGATGATGCATCGGATGATTTATATATTGTAAACTGAGCCATATTAATTTGTCTCCACGGTGTTTGAAATCTCTAATGCCCAATAACTACCATAATAACTCTGGTGAACGATCATAAATGTTTTTCCTGCATAATCATTCGCACCTTGGATTACTTGTCCATCAGAAAACATTGTGGAAGGATGCCCCACTTGATATAACCCTCTAAATCTTCCTCTAAGCAAAACTCCGGGTTCGGCCAGCCACAATGGACACATATAAAGTTGTCCATCCGATGAATTTGGACATCCCAGCACTCCGTTTATTTGTGCACATATAGGAAAAGATGTATTTGCATATCCTTGGGTTACTCCGGAATCTCCTCGTTTTGCGAATGATAGAGATGTTCCACCTCCCCAAGCAGTCCTGGCTAAATAATGTCCCGGCTGAGGGGTAGATAATCCATTACTACTATAGTATGGGTCTGTAGTGGTTGGTAAACCATCAGTCCAATCAACACCACCAATGTTAGTAGTATTTTCCACATATCTCCCCATAATATAACATTTCCATTTATCGCTTGACCCTACTAATGAATAACAATCACCAAATGATGCGTGATAATATGCCGTGGCAGAATTATCCCCGGTCTGAACCCATAAATACATGGAACTTGAATCGGCTGCTAGAATCCAATATCTATTTGTGGTATTGTCAATCGTATTACTTTTTTTCCAAACTACATGTCCACTTAAAGATTGTATTGGTGTTGGAAATGAGGTCGTTCCCACACCATTATTTGTATTTGCCGACCCCGACGTTAGAGAAGTCATACTTTCCCATCCAACTGCCCACGCTTCCGATCCCAAAGAAGTTACATTTGGTCCATTATCATTTATAAATAAGGTCATGTTTGACCCAGTTGCTTGTTTATAACAAGCATATACTCCAGAGACATCTGGTAATGGTTTAGTCCATCCTGCGGCGGGTTTACCTGTATATCCATTAACGAGACAGGCATTTAATATGGACACTAATGATCCACTATTTCCATGCATGTATCCTGGACCATATGGATCGGCAGCAGTGTAGATTGTAAATTGTGATGAAGGCATGATATTAATTAGTTAAAACTGTATTCGATGTTTCAAGGCACCACATTCCAAGATTATATCCTCCTTTTATTATCAAAAATGTTTTCCCGGCAAAGGTTCCACTTCCTACAATCGGCTGTCCATCCACAAAATTTGAAGGATTGTGACACAATTGATAGATTCCTCTATATTTTCCACGCAAACTGGAGTTGGATGGGTCAACAACCCATAAATATGATAAGTATAAATTATTATCGGTTGGATTTGGTGATGTGAGCTGTCCTCCAAATGAACATCCATATGGATAATTTCCCTGAAGCCCATATGCTACAAGCGCATCTCCTTTTATCGTATTTCCAATGCTTTGGCCCGTTCCAGCTGCGCTTTTTGCTAAATAATTTCCAGGAAAAGGAATAGTTAAATAATTGATCGCATTATAAATCCCCATCGACATTACATCCGTAAAATCATATTGATTATTAGGACTGCCTTCTCCCGCACGTCCCTTTATCATACATCTTCCAACATCGGATGCTCCATATAAAGAATAAAAATCTCCAAATGTTACATGTGAATAGTATCCTGCGGTATCTCCAGCTAATATCCAAATATACATCGTATAATTATCGGCAGCAATAATCCAAGTTCTTGCCGATGTTGTATCCGAAGTACTACTTTTTCTTATCATTACCTTTCCAACTGTAATCGATTGTTGAGGTAAGGGAAACTGTCCATAGCCAGCACCAACATTTGAATCTGCTGACGGATTTCCCGATCCTGTTAATGATGTCATATTTGCCCATCCCGTAAATGATGCCTCCATTCCAGATTGAATGAAATTATCATTTACAAACATGGTAAACTTGGAACCAGATGGTTGTTGATAACAAGCATAACTACTACTATCAGTTAATGGTTTTAACCATCCAGCCGCAGGTTTTTCGCTATAACCAGTTACAAGACAAGCATTCAATACTGTTATCAAAGAACCACTATTTCCATATATTGGACCTGGACCACCTACATCCGCAGATGTATAAATTGTAAATTGTGATGTCGCCATAAATTAATTCGTTTCCACTGTAGGAGAGGTTTCAAGCCCCCACATTCCGGAAGTAGGGCCTTGTTTAATAATTATATATGATTTTCCATTATAGTCTCCTGATCCTTGAATGATCTGACCATCTGAAAAGTTAGAGGTAGGATGACATATTTGAACAATTCCACGCAATCTTCCACGATACGAAAGATTTAATGGTTCGACGATCCATATCGGAGATAAGTACAATGAATTATCCGCCCCATTTGGGGTTTGTAAAATCCCTTGGATTGGAACAGATGCCGGAGTGTTATTTTGACAACTACCCCCAAGTCCAGAATCTCCTTTTTTAGTATAAGCAATACTTGCTCCACTTCCACCCGAATTTCGATCTAAGAAATGCCCGGGTTGAGCAATCGTCAATGCATTTAGGTTATTATTATTCCAAGCAGATAATGAATCGGTCCAATCCTGAGCACTCGAAGCACCACCATTTGTATTTTCAACATTACGTCCATATATATGACATCGGTATAAATCAGTTGGTCCTTTTAACGAATAAAAATCTCCAAAGGCACCGTGATAATACATTCCTGCGGTATCACCTGTCTGAATCCACAAATACATGCTCGAAGAATCAGCCGCAATAATCCACGACCTACCTACGGTATTAGCACTTGTGCTCTTTCTCCATACGACGTGTCCCGTGGATAGTAGTTGAGAAGGAAGAGGAAATTGACCAAACCCCTGCCCATTTCCATATGACCCCGTAAAAATGACGCCTGAACCATTTCCCGAACCCGTCAAATACGTTAGGACTTCATATCCACATGCCCACGCTTCTTGACCCACTGCCGATAAATTTCCACCACCGTCATTGACAAATAGTGTTAATGCCGACCCCGTTGGCTGTTTATAGCATCCCAAAGCTCCTGAGAAATTGGCAAATGGCTTTGTCCACCCCGCACCCGGTTGTGTGCCATAACCATTCACAAGGCAAGCATCAAGAACGCTCAATAATGAACCAGTAATGCCGGTAATTAACCCCGGACCACCGGCATCGGAAGATGTGTAGATTGTAAACTGAGATGTAGCCATATATTGATAAATAGGGTTATGTATTGGAAAGTTCCATTATTACAGTCCAGTTCTGTGCCGCACCAAGTATAATAACATTGAACCGAACCTTATCCCCGCTATTTACTATGGTGGTAAATGGGCCACTTGAAGCTTCGTATGACCCAGCAGTTAAAATCACGGTTCCGACGACTGTAGCATTAAATACACCAGTCCCCGAAGAATATTCAAGATTTATTGCGGTAACATTTGATTCTGGAAATTGTGCTCTTAACGTAGCACGTTTTATGTTCCATGTTACACTTCCACCCGTAGGAGAATATGGAATTGGTATTTCCGCAAAATCGGCCCCGCTAAAAAGGGGGGTATATGCAGAACAAAGAACTATAGCTCGTCCAAGTGGGACATAACTGGATGACACCGACGACGATGCAAATGATGATGATATTACTGATTGTGTTACAAATGTAATTATGCTAACACTTGCAGTGGAGGCATAACTTGATGAATATGCGAATGCAGAGTTTAGGGCATAACTTGCGGTGGTTGCTGTATTTGATAAATAAGATGTGACTGCTTGATATGACATCGAAGAGTTAATGGAACTTGATGCCCAACTCGATGTTATATAATAAAAAGACCCGGTGGTTAATGATGCGCCTCCACCACCTCCACCGTTTAACGCAAAGGATGCCGTCAATGAATATGATGAACTAATAATAAATGATGCCGTTGGAGTAATTGATGCAGTTATAGCAAAACTAGCTGATGGCACATATGATGCAGTTATAGAAACACTTGCGGATGTCGAATTTAAAGAATAACTCGATGTTATAGCATATGACGTTGTAATAGCAAAACTTGCAGTTGAAGAATAACTTGAGGTAACAGATGTGGTGGATGATGATACATATGAGGCAGTTACCGCAATACTAGCTGATGATACGTAAGATGCTGTAACAGATAAACTTGCCGATGGAGCATATGATGCAGTTATGGAAAAGCTTGATGATACCGCAACAAATGAAAAACTTGATGTTGACGTGTAAGATGCCGTTATCGCAATACTAGCAGATGGAGCATATGACGCTGTAACAGATAAACTTGCCGATGGAACATATGATGCTGTTACCGCAATGCTTGATGATGGAACATATGATGCTGTTATGGAAAAGCTTGATGATGGAGCATATGATGCAGTTATGGAAAAGCTTGATGATATAGAAGTTTGAGCGTAACTAGCCGATGGAGCATATGACGCTGTAACAGATAAACTTGCCGATGGAGCATATGACGCTGTTACCGCAATGCTTGATGATGGAGCATATGATGCTGTTACCGCAATGCTTGATGATGGAGCATATGATGCTGTTATGGAAAAGCTTGATGATATAGAAGTTTGAGCGTAACTAGCCGATGGGGTATAACTCGATGTTATGCTTAAACTAGATGATAGAACATATGATGCTGTTATCGCAATGCTTGCGGAAGACGCATATACTGAATAGGTTGATGATGATACATATGATGCTGTTACAGAAACTATGGCTGATGATACATATGATGCTGTTACAGAAACACTCGCTGATGGGGTATAACTCGATGTTATACTTAAACTAGATGATAGAACATATGATGCTGTTACAGCAACGCTCGCCGATGGTACATATGATGCATTTTGTGCTGAACTTGCTGATAATGCGTATATCGAAAAAACGGATGATGGTACATAAGATGCCGTAATCGCTATACTAGCAGATGGAACACTTGATGCGGTTATAGCAACACTTGCGGTATAGGCGTAAGATGATGATATGGCAAAACTAGCGGTGATGGTGGTAAGGGTTACACTTGATGTTGCCGCATATGACGCAGAAATACCCAAACTAGCCGATAGCACATATGACGCTGTTACCGCAATGCTTGCCGATGGAGCATATGATGCTGTTACCGCAATGCTTGCCGATGGAACATATGACGCTGTTACCGCAATGCTTGCCGATGGAACATATGACGCTGTTACCGCAATGCTTGCTGATGGAACATATGATGCCGTAACCGCCAAACTTGCCGATGGCACATATGACGCTGTTATAGCAATACTTGCAGAATTAGCGTAACTAGCACTTAATACAGCGATAGAGTTACTGATATTATTCAAATAACTTGCGGTAATAGCCCAACTAGATGTGATTTGATATGTTGCCCCAGTAACAAAAGTTCCACCCCCACCTCCTCCATTTAATGCGAATGATGCAGTTAATGCATATGATGCACTTAAACTTTGACTTGCCCAGCTAGCCGAAACACTTGATCCACCACCATTCAATGCATAAGAAGCAGTCAAGGCATAGCTGGATGAATTTGAATTCGAAGTTGATCCACTAAAATATGATGCTGTAAGTGTCCATGAGGAAGTTATAGGATAGGATGCTCCCGTAATAAATGTCCCTCCTCCCCCACCTCCTCCATTTAATGCAAATGAAGAAGTTAATGCATATGATGCCGTCGTGGATGTCCCAATCCCATACTTTTCTGCCCACACAGTAACAGAATCAGCCGTCAAAGAACCAGTCGCATCCAAGTACACGATAAGGTTCGAGCCGGAGATGTTTATTTGCTCGTAATACTGGTTAGACGTGTCTCGTTGAACGAACGCTGCCTCTAACCTATTTGGTGTGTTGTCAAAAGCCATGATGATTGCTATTATCTATAAATAGGCAATCAATGGAGTAATTTGGATTAAAAATACCTATGCCAAGGCATACACGTATAAATATTAATTACGTGTCAACTATGGATAAATATTTAGGTGGGATATTCTCATGCACGATGACGGTATATTCACTGATTCCTCCACTCGAATCAATGAATCGGGAAAGTTCTACGTCTTGACCAAGTTTTTGGAAAATGAATTCTAACTCCAAAGCTTCAACTACTTCTGGCTCTGGCGTAACAAATGGGGTATATCCATCTTGTTTCATGTTTCGGGTGTTTATGGCGAATACGATTGGACCGTAAGATTGCCGCACAGATTCTACTTCTCCCTCTTCCTGCGTCGTAAAGATAGCGTGCCCAACCGAACGGTTATTAATGCCACGAGTCTTACTTTGACAAGTCAACCCTTTTTCTTTGATGAATGGAACATTTTCGGCGGGGGTGCAATGATATAATGTCCGGGGATATTCCCAAAATTCTTTATTGAAATCGGCTTGATACCCCAACTTCTCAAGGATTTCATCACGATAGGAAGAATTCCAATATAGACGGTCGGTATCTATTTGATCGCTATTTTCATCATCGTTCTTACCCAAGAGTTCTTTAAGATTTATCATAGCCATCTAAATTTGTCTATTTTAGTATTTCCTACAGTTTTCCAAGCGACTTCATCTTCTTGATTGACATCATTAAGATCAATGATTCCAGTGAACATCGAGCGTTCATCTTGAGAATCAGCACTGGCATGACCCCAATTAGGACTCAATTCTTTACGTGGAGATACATATAGATTTGGTGGCAAATAACCCGTCTCTTCTATTTTATAGCACAACTTAGTACTATGATGCCCATACACCCTTACTTTCTTTCCTGCCGGGTTAACCAGTTTATTTGCCAATGCAATCGTTTCAGCCGATGATTCGTCATTTCCTTCATGTACTTCTAATACTTTTCCGGTATGATCCACCATAACACCAATTTCTGCCCAATCCCCATCTGCATTTCTCGTGGCTGCAATATACAATGGAAATGGAAAGAATTCTTCTACATTAGTTCGATACTCGGTCAATTCAAGCAAATAAGATTTTACCAGTTTGAAATTGACATATGGGATTTTCAAGTTTCCAACAATTTGAACTACCGCCATCAATACCTTATTCAAAAGTTCGATGTATCCACGGGCATACTCTTGCTTCTTTGGGTCTTCCGAAAAATAGAAATCTTCAATGACGCCCAATGTGATTTTAGCCGTTCGGTCTCCCCATTTAGATGATACGGCTGCTGTAATATCGTCAATCGTGATACCAATTTGCGAATCTATATCTTCATTTATGAGCCGCTTAAGTTTAATCATAGCATAGTCTTGGCAATCGCCAGTGCTTCTTCTTTGGATATTTGTGGATTTTCATACCATTTGTCGGTCACGGCTTTCAAAGCCATTCCAATTGATGGACCCGGTTTGAATCCCAATGTCAATAAATCATTCCCTGATATAGGAAGGTTTGGCTTGGAAACCTTAATATCCAATTTGGATAGACGCTGCCTCACTGCCGCAATTTGATTGGGCATATTAGATGCGTCGGCATGGCAGATGTTATCTGCGTGCATTACATCAAGAGCTTGTTCAAGATAATCCCCGAGCGCAATCTTGAAACGACGAAGCGTGCTATCAGATAATTTGACAGCATCATTTCCACCTTGCTTCAACTTCATGTGATGACGAACTCCCAACTTCACAGCATCAATCAGCGTCCGTGGGTATTTGAGCGTCATCATTATCTGTTCAATAATTTCTGGACCCGCATATTCGTGCCCATAGAAATGAACCCCCGTAGGTGTAACACTTCGGGTAACAACCTTTCCAATATCGTGGAATAAGGCTATCAAACGACGGAGCAACTCAGGCTGTGTGCCCATTATTACTGCCAACGTGTGATCGAACACATCATCCTTATGATATGCATTCTGTGTCATTCCAACCATTTGTTGGAGTTCCGCTCCCATATGAGGCAATAATCCTGTATCACGCAAAAGTTTCATACCATAGTCTGGATGATCAGAAACTAGAATTTTATTCAATTCATCACGCACACGTTCACGAGACGTGTTATCCAGCCGATGAAGATTTTTCTTTATGCCATCAACCACTTCGGGGGACAACTTAAAGTTCATCTTGGCTGCAAACCGGACGGCACGAAACATACGCAATGCGTCATCTGTGTAAATGACTGATGGGTCTATAGCCGTGCGAATAACGCCATCCTTTAAGTCTTCCTTTCCTCTTCCCGTAGGGTCGAGAATATCGCCCGAGGCAATGTCGAGATACAGTGCATTGAACGTGATGTCACGGCGTTGAGCATCAACCGCAATATCAGGAGTAAACTGAACGACTGGTTTCCTTGAGTTCGGATCGTGGTATTGCTCCTTACGGAACATTACAGCATCAATATTCTCGGTAGAGAAATCAATGCCATTCCAAGTTACGCCTTCAAGACGCAAGTTGGCTGTCCCAAATGTTGGATAAACAACGGGGTTGCTTCCTTCCTTGTAAATTCCAAGTTTTTGACCAAGCCATTTGGTGAATAGCAATCCACCTTGGTCAACGCCGACAACTACGTCGAGGTCTTTAGGTTCTTTTCCAAGCATAAGGTCACGGACAAATCCGCCTACGGCGAATACTTTGCCATCCCATTCAGTGCCTTTGATTTGTGCTCGCAGAAATTCCACGAGTTGTTTTGGTGTTGCTCTTGATTCCATAAGTAACTTTTTTTATTTTATTCTTGTGGTTGTGGCAAAGCCTTGATTTTTATCATTTCCAATTGATTCTGATAGTTTAGCGGATTCATCGGCATTGTCAACATCATCTTCACCCTTTATTATCCTGATTCCAAACTGTTTAGACATCTTTTCAATGGCGGGTTTGATCTTTTCCATCCCCGAAGTTGTATAGGTATCACAGTCCAATGTTCCTCGATATTGTTTTATTAACTGAAAAAATGTATCCAATATTGCGGAAGCGTGCCCTTGACCTTGATCCTCAGATCGTGGAGTCCCAATCATGTCAAAGTAAAACAATTTCTGTGATGGGGAAAACTTATATCGAATGAATGAGAATGGAGAACGCATTTCATATTCAAATAATCCATCTCCCACAATTCCCTTCTTGAATACCACTGTATCATGAGGGTTTTGTCGCTGTATCATTTCCGTTATAGCAGAGGGAACCTTTTTTTTATATCCCAATTTATACATTATTTTTTTAATGTTTTTTGCCCATTCTATGTGATTTTCGTTATCATACTTTACTGATAAGAAATGTATAAAATCTCCAATGTGTCCTTTGGAGACCCAATCTTTATATGCGTGAGTGATTGTATTAATGCATATTTGTCTGGCATCATCTAGACTTTTAGTTTTTATTCCAGATTTCATAACCGAAACCCCATATGGATATTTGGTTTTAAATCCACCTTCCTCTACAAAAATTGCATCAGCAATAAGACCAATATTTATCGATGGTAATTGTTGGATAATAGCAGGAGGAGAGGGAGGAAGTGTCAACGTTTCCTTTGTAATGTTACGCTTTTTAGGATTGTAATCTCCATTATTACCTGTAGCCGATTTTATTTGAGATGAATTAAAAACTATATAATGTGTAGACGGAGGAGCGGGATCAACAACATTTTGCATGATAATTCCGTCATTACCATTTTTCAATGCCAAGTCAATAAGTTCATTAACTACAGAACTCATAACAGGAATTCCTTTGAAATCTCTTATCAGTGGATTTTCCATTCTTAAATATACCGGAATAATATTTTGCCCAGTTATGTCATCATCCCGTAAAGTATCTAGATCAAATTTTTCATATTGTTCCATCGCCTTTTCATATGGAGTCCAATTCCCGGTCAATTGTGCTCGTTTTTCCAGTTTATCTACTAATTGCATCAATTGTTTAACTTTTTTTTCATACGTAGAAATATTTGCCCGTACACTTCTTCCTGCTTTTTCGGCATATGCATTGGCAATTTCCGGACTATCGGTAAAGAAAAATCCTCGCTTAGAAGGTGATGATTGAGTAGAACTACCTCTACGAGTGCTATCAAATGACATTAATGGTTGATTTGTACCATGATATACCTTTAAAGGAGTTCCATCTGAAGATTTAACCACACTTTTTCCAAACCAATTTTTAAATGAGTTGGAACTAAAATGGGAAGAATTTTCTTTCACTACCTGTGCGTGTTTATGTTTAATCAAAGTCACGACTTTATGAATTTTATTTCCCGCATGTTTGAGAAGAGCTTCCAATCCAAAATGCATTGGACGAGGCCAATGTCCCCATTCAACCCATTTTCCTCCATCATTCTCCCACGTTCTCTTAGGAAGAAACTCATCCTGAACAATAGCAAGAAAATTATGATACTTAAACTCTACCTCGGCGTCTTCGTATGTCCATAGAAGAGAAAGCTTATACTCTCCGTCATAACCCGTTTCTTCTTCTACTTCTCGGACAACTGCATCCTTGGGAGATTCTCCATGATCAATCTTTCCTCCCCACGTAGCCCAAGTATCTGCCTCCATAACGGTCCCATGTTCGTCATCTCCATCGGGATTTCGATGAGCAAGCAGAATTCTACCAGTACTTTTTGCTATAAAAATACAGCCAGCCGCACCCAATCCACTATCCCAATACTCATGATCGGGATCAAAGTCATCTCGATTTTCTCTAAAATATTGTTTATATGAACGTTGTTTCATTGGAAATATACATATCATCGCCGTTTTAATGGCAATGGTCATAAATAAATATCTCCATTTGAGAAGATATTATCTTATATTTATAGACGAGCACATACCACCAATAAAATGGCCATATCAAATCAAGCAGCAATTCGTTTTCCCGGCAGCGGGTCCGCAGTGTCGGGGAGCACCCCCTTTGGACTTTATGACAACGATCCACAATTCCAACAGCAATGTTATAATGCGATGGGATGGGCGGCAAAACGTCTAGGATGGCCATCAGTAGCGGTAGAACTTATTGATGTCCAATTCTATGCCGCTTTCGAAGAGGCAGTAAACGTATATAATGCCAAGGTCAACGAGTATAACATGATTAACAACATGTTAGTTCTCCAAGGACAACCATTAAATGCTACATTAACCGGAAGAAATATTCAAGGTAGTGGATTGCCACAAGTTGTAACACTGGCCAAAGATTATGGATCAGAAATAGGAACTGGTGGAAATGTCGATTGGAAGAAAGCCGCCATTCAAGTCCGACCAATGCAACAGGATTATGACTTGCAGGCATTGATTGGCGATACACTTGAAAATTGTCAGCGTATAGAAGTAAAACGGGTATTTCATTATCGCCCACCGGCATTTGCTCGCATATATGACCCATTCTCAATGACAGGAATGTCCTATAGTAATGTTCTACAAGAACTTGGATTTGGAGCTTATTCTCCAGCAGTTCAATTTTTAATGACTCCTATATTTGAAGATTTATTGCGTGGTCAAGCTATTCAGTTTAACGATTTAGTTCGTAAATCTGCCTTTTCATTTGAAATGCAAAACAATAGGTTGCGACTAATGCCAATCCCAACATATGGTTATAAACTTTGGTTAGAATATATTGTTGAGAATGACCGACTTTCGGCTGCCATTTCATCAACTGATGTCGCATCGGATTTTGCTGATATTCCATATGTAAATCATACATATACCACCATTAACGATTCTGGAAGACAGTGGATTCGGGAATACTTTCTTGCTAATTGTAAGGAAATATTGGGTGCTATTCGTCAAAAGTATCAAGTAATGCCTATACCCGGCGGAGAGGTTACACTCGACGGCGCAGAACTTCGGTCTGAGGCACAACAAACTAAAGAACGTTTAATTGACACATTAAAAGAACAATTAGAAGCCGCTGGCAAATTTGCACAAATGGAGAAACAGGCCGCATTTAATCACCAAATGCAAGATACCTTACGGGGAGTCCCATTACTAATATATGTGGGAATTTTAATGTTTTTCGCCATACTTATTGTAGCATGAATATTTCCATTCATATTTTAAATTTCCACAATCCCAAATTCTATCATAACCATTCAGTTGCATATTCTGCCATTCCGTTAAATTAGGATCGAATGTAGATAATTTTTTGGATAATATATTCTTTCGAAAATTAAATCTATGTTGACGGTTTAAATAATTCATCGTATAAAAATAATTTGGAGTTGTTATGCCAACCAATTCAAATCCTATTTTAGAATAAAATGTGGTATTTGTTGAATATCGGCGGTCAGCATAAGATATTATTTTTGTGGGATTATAATGTTTTATAAAAAATGATAGTAATTTACCTGCGGCCCCGATCACACTTCTACTTGTACAAAATCTATACATTTCATATTCATTAATTTTAGATTTATTTCCCAATGAAATCCTTAATTTTCCAAACGTCATAACAGATACCATTTCGGAATTATGAAACAGTCCCAATCTAATAAGAGCAGCGTCTTTTCCTTGAATGTGAAATTTCTCTAAAAAAACAGTTGATGTTTTATAATCTATTTCTTGTATATGACATTTTCTAGCATAAATATTTTCCGATTTATTTGAATAGCCAATAATATGACGAATTCGGTCTTTCACAATTTCTTGTTTATTCAACCATTCATCTTCAAAAACATGAATTAACCGTATCCCATTATTTTCACACTCTATTGTTTTTTCTAAATGGTATCGTGACGATTTATTTCCCCCAATCTCGGAATGCCAAAATATTCCATTGAATTCTATGGCTATATGTAATGTCGGCAAATAAATGTCAAGTTCCTTGCCTGATTTGAGTATATTCTTAGTATTTTGTTCTATAAGTAATGTACTATCTAAATTTTGTATAAACGATTTTATTTCCTGTTCGCCATATGAAGAATATTCCCTAGGATAGCACACATAACAACGAGGTATTCGCCCATCCTGCATGTGATCGTAAAATATATTATGACAATTCAAACATTGGAACTTGTATTTAACCCCAATTCCCTTATATTCTTCTACGGCAAACATGGGTATCAATTCATTTTTCAATCGTGGAGAATTTAATAATATATTATAAAACTTTTTCCAAATACTATAATGATATATTTCTGATTGAGCATAATGTTCAGCGCCATATTTTTTCAAATTGGTGGCCTCTAATTTTTTATGTATATTTGAAGATTGAATCGGATACTCTACACCGTGCATCTGAAGACATGTATCTTTTCTTTTTTCTTGAAATTCTTTGACATGGCCCACAAATTCCGATCCATATTTTTCCAAATTGGTGGCTTTTTGTTTTTCCAATACCTTATCATTTTGAAGAGGATATTCCACCCCATAGTTTTTCAAATTAGTCTGTTTAATTCGTTCTTGTGTAGTGATCAATGATAAATTATTTTCGACCCCAAAGTGTTTAAGACATGTTTCACTTTTCTTTTTCTTTATGGAGTCCGATTGTGATGGATTTTTAACACCGTATTTTTTTAGGTATGTTTCTTCTTTTAATTTCTTAACGTTGGGATCACCGTTGGAACATTTTAAGGAACAATATGGGTTAAACCCATCGGAAATATTTTTGAATTTCGTTGGAGAATTGCAGATTTTACAAACTCCTCCATTTGGAAGTTCATGTATCCATCGGTATAACTTTTCTCCAAATGAATTTCCAATATATTCGGTTGATACAGATAAATGAAATTCAGGAAATTGAGTCTTAATCACGGGGCCATAATGACATTTATTATAATGTATAATTCCGATAACGTCTTCTTTACTGGGGTTCGGCATAATATCTCTCCATTCGTTTCTTTTTACATTTTTCTCGATTATTATAATAATAATCTAATGCACGTTTACGCCGATTAGCTAGAATTTCTTCTTTTGTCTTATATATTCGTTTTCTCCCCATAATTTATTCTTTCGTTATACTATATCACAAAAAACACAAATCACAAGTTATTTTAATGAAGACGCAATGAATCATATATTTATAGACATGAAACAGAAACTATTCGAAAATGTCGGCGGGAACCAGTTCAAACTGATTACCGAGAGTGTTGACGAAGTTAACCCCAATGCCAAGTTAGTCCGTGAAGGTCTGAAGAAAGTATTTGGTGCTGGAGGCAAAGAACTTTCCTACAAGCGTCTCCAAGGTGTGGGCCTAGGATACATAAAACACGTGGAAGAAGCTAAAAAAACTGCCATTCAAGAGGCTCGTATCCTTGCCAAAGAGTATGGCTACATGGATAATGAAGATTCTCAGAAATTCGTAAAAGAGGAAGACCATTCCGAAACTGACATGTCCAATCCATCCGAAGCAAGAGAAGTCCATATCGGTAAGAAAATAATTGAATTGTGTCACGGACATGATGATAATTTTCCGGCAATTGAAGAACTAGCTAAAGAGTTGATTCAAATGCACATGAAAGCATAAATGAATCTACCCGGCCGCTATTTCTCCGCCATGGACATCTCATTCGTTAATGGGATAAATGATGAACTGCTCGGCGATGTGATTCAGACTGAGGTGGCATTGTTTAAACTATGTCCCGAGTCCACCAAGACTAATATGTATGGTGAAAGTGACCAGAAAGCTGGCAAGCAATATTTTCCAGGTCTTGAGATTGTTTGTTTGGTTGACCGTGCTGAAATTGCAACGGATGCTGATGATTTTGGACCGGATCGCAAACAAAACGTCGCATTTCGATTCATGGAAAAAGACTTAGAAGCAGTTGGCTTTTTTCCACAGACAGGAGACATTGTTCATTTTAACGACCGTTATCACGAAATTGACGATGTGGTTCAAGAACAATTTTTGGGCGGACAACCCATTAAGAGTCTTTCCATAATTGTAAATACACATTACACCAGTTTGTCTAAAATTGATATGGTCCAACGGCAATCATAATATGAGTGGAATATATCGCATTACAAACCATCCTCTATGGGGAACCCATCATTCAAATGAAACCAAACAGAAAATTCGAGTGAAGCATCTCGGAAAAATAGTATCCGACGAAACCCAAGAAAAAATCAGAAGGACCGCATTACAACAACCACGGGGAAGACAGCGATGGAATTTCGGTGGGATTTATGTGTTTCAGCATCCATCTTATGGCGAAGAAACCATTGGACAATGTGAATTGGTCCAAAAATATAATCGTATTCCATTAGACAAAAGTGCTATAAATAAACTTTGTTCGTCCAAATTAAAGCAATACAAAGGGTGGACATGTAAAGGAAAGGCGACATAATGGCTTGGCACGGAAATATTTCGAATCCCACACCGAACCCAGTTCAAGAATCTATTACTCGATCCGAAAAACTTACATCAGTAAATAGGGCAGAACAAGTTCGTCGTGATACGGATGACCAACAAAACTTCACAATAAAGTTGGAGGATGTGGATAACACTATTCTTAAACAACTTGAAAATCTTCAACTTCAAGTAACTGACGCCGGAAAAGAAATTGGAGTTCCAACTTTTTATGGTTCTCCCGAACGATGGGTATCAGCCCAGAGAGATGGATATTTACGTGATAAGCAAGGAAAGATCATTCTTCCCGTAATTGTATTTAAACGAAATACTACCGCAACGGATGAAACTATTAAAATGTTTAATCGTAGTTTGGTAGTTCCGGTTCGACAGATGTATTCCGAAAAAAACAAATATACTAAGTTTAGTGTATTGACTGGACAAAACGCTCCCGTGGGAGAAATATATAACACGGTTGTCCCGACCCATGTTTTATTGACTTATCATTTTATCATTTGGACTGCGTATGTAGCTCAAATGAACAAATTGACGGAGATTCTTAAATTTGCAACAAGCAACATTCCATATTGGGGAACTAGTAGTGGATTCCGGTTTCGTGTCAAAGTCGATTCATTTGGGCATACAGTAGAAATAGAATCTGGACAAGAACGCATGGTCAAGACTGAATTTGATATGGAAGTTCACGCTTATTTACTACCAGAAATCATGACCGACCTAGAACGTCATACATTGACAACTCAGAAACAATTTACTCCAAAAAAGATCATTATGGGAACAGAAGTGGTCAAGAATGGGGCTGACGTATTTTCAAAAGGAAATGATAATTCTGATAAATGGAGAAATCCAAACTATCCAAATTTGAAGTATAACACCATTCTTCCTACTCCCGGAGTGGCATTGGATACAACAATTCAAGATGAAAGTTTTCTACCGTGAGGTCGATCACGGAACCTCTTTCAATTGCCTATGCGGTGGCACTTAGATAAAATAAAGAAACTGGTAACCGAAACTATTTATATTAGACATGGGGTTTCTATGCAACATATGGTCAACTACGGCTATTCAGTGGTCAAAATATAATTTAACTTGGTCCGAATGTCAGTTCATCCAGGATATTATAGTAAATCCTGGGGTATGGTCAACTACGGCTATTCAGTGGTCAAAATATAATTTAACATGGTCCGGATGTCAGTTCATCCAGGATATTATAGTAAATCCTGGGGGTGTGGATGCCGAGATGTTGATCCAACCTTGGAATCCATATCAAACTGGGTCACTTGATAAACGGAAAAAACTAATCAAGTTGATTTGTAAAATAAATGGAAGAGAGTATCCACAGGAAAGAGAAGTAAAAAACTTTAAGATCACTATAGGTGATATAAAAACAATGATTAAAACGGTTACCGATGTAGATTTAGATTTTAAAATGGAGGAATAAATGTATAAAATATACACAGACAAATCCGAAGACTTCGAATGCGAAGTTCATGTCAAAAATGCTTCACTTAAGAACTCAAAGGCTCGCCTTGTTGTAGAGTCAACGGATGGTCTCAACTTGGTGTTTAATGGAAAAATCGAAAATGGAAAATGCGTGGTTCCTATCCGTCGTTTGAAGGGAATACTCGATGAAAATGCCACGGGAAAGATGTCCCTCGAAGTCATTGTTGAGGACACTTATTTCCAACCTTGGAAAGAAGATTTTATAGTTGAAGAGCACACCTCAATCAAGGTGACTGTAAACGAGCAGAAACTTCCCTCCAAGCCAATGGTGACCGTTAAAGTTCCGGTTAAATCTATGCCAAAGCCTCAGAAGGAAAATCTCATCCCATTATATGAGTTAAGCAAACTCTGTGAACGATTTAATATTACAAAATCAAATCTTTCCACCCGAAAAAATGATTTTCGTGCTCTAATCAAAGAATATTTTCAATCCAATCCAGAATATAATAAGCAAAAAACCTCTGTTTTTAACGGATTAACGTATTTTCTTAAGTAATTATGAGGTATAACGTATGCAATTTCCATCTCGGGACTTAACGAACCAGTATATTTCGACCTCTTATCAGGAGGTAGTCCAAACTTATACCCAAGGTTCAGATAGTTATTTTCTAGACGGTCTCGGAAATGTTATACTTTTTTTACCCACGTCGTCAGTTGGTCAGCAGATCATAACCATCGACCAATCAATTCCCTTCGCCATCACCGCTGCTTATGCAATGAATGGTAGTGCGGGTGGCAGTGGAAGCATTTCATCCTCTTACGCTGTAACAGCATCATATTCTCCCACATCATCTTATGCCCTAACGACTGACGTGGCAATAAGTGCCTCATATGCATTAGAGTCAACATTTTCTGATACAGCTTCATATGCCGTAGAGTCAATATTTACTTTAACCGCAAGTAATGTTCCATTCAATGGAAACCGAAGTATAACTCGAAATGGTTATGTTGGATTGAATGTTGGAGGTCTAGATGTGGATACTTTTTTGAACAATTTCTTTTTTCCATTTGCTCCCGCCACGGTGGCTGTTTCGGGTGGAGGAACTTACCAAACCGGAAGTCTTCGAACGGTCAACGTCGTATCCACGATCACAGCCAATCAAGAAACAACGTTCTACAGTGCAAGTGTATTCCGAAGTGCTATTAGTTGGAACACCGATTCTACGATTCCACCATATTCGTTTACCTATACTGATACTAATGTGTCATCCAGTCAGACCTATCAGACATTTGTTTCTGTTGGAAACAATGGGTCTCCAAACATTATCACTTCCAATACGACGACAGTTACATTTTTGTTCCCATATCTATGGGGACTGTCTGTTACATCGGGTCTATCAGGAACGGCTCTCTACAATGCGTTTACGTCTCAAATAGTTAATCAAGGCAGTCAAACGGTTAACATGGTTGGATCGGCAGTTTATATTTATTTTGCATATCCCGCAAGCTATCCTGACTTGGTATCCATCTTAGACCCTAACTTGTTCCAAGTGATAAGCAGTTTCAATAAATCAACCGTGGCGGTCACAAGCACAGGATTGTCCAACAACTGGACGGTCAATTATAAAGTTTACCAAACGCAACTGGTATCAAGTCCAGCGGGTAATTTCCAATTTAGTTAATACCCTATGGCTATTTCTATCATAAGTGGATTTGGCGTGACAAGTGCTCAACCCGCAGACTTGAAGAGCATTCTTGCGTCATCATCCAGCCTGACTTCCATCAGTTCTTCTTGGAGATATAATGGAATGATGGTCTATACCCAAGCCGAAGCACAACTATGGCAGTTGATCGGAGGAGTAGCTGATTCCAATTGGGTATTACTTTCAAATAGTGGAAGTCAAACATCTTCCAGTTATGCTTTAACGGCATCGTATGCATTAAATGGTGGAGGAGGTAGTGGGACCGGAAGTATTTCGGCGTCCTATGCAGTTACCGCATCATATTCCCCATTGGCTGGTTTTGCGACTTCGGCATCATACGCATTTACATCATCGTATGAAATACAACTTCAAACGTCAACATCATTTGCATCGTCATCAATTTCAGCATCATATTCCATCACGTCAAGTTTTTCAATTTCAGCATCGTTTGTTCCTCCAAAAACACACGTAGAATTTGGTATGGCATCTGGGTCAAGTTTCTCTGGAACCCCGATGTGCTACAATGTTTCCTATATTAATTCCTTTCCAAATACTATTTATACTGTGAGTATTATTGGAGATGAAGCGAGAATATGGACTACTGCAAATCGTTCAACCAATGGGTTTACAATCAACAGTAATAGCAATATTCCACTAACACAAATGATTATGTGGCGTGTAGAAGGATAATTTATGGCATTAGACAATGTATTTTATATAGATACCGCAAGTATTTCCGTAATGACCGCAAGTGGCTCATTATATGGAACGGCATCATATGCTATTTCGGCATCGTATGCTCCCGGAACAGCCATACCTTATAGTGTAGTATATGCCACACAGTCTTTGTTTTCTACACAGTCGTTAGTTGCTACTCAATCATTATATGCCACTAGTTCTATCACCAGTAGTTTTTCTCAAACAGCATCTTATTATAAACTTTTCCCGGCGATTAAATCCAATAAGGTATCAGCATCTTTCTTTGGTGGAACTCCACTGACATATAGCGTAGCGTTTACAAGTTCATATCCCGATAATAACTATTCCGTTAGCATAATAGGTGGAGATGCACGAGTATGGACAATGGAAACCCCTATCGCATCAGGATTTATTATTTCGAGCAATTCCTTGCAACCATTGACCACGTATGTTTATTGGTTGGCAACTTACAACGGTGAAAGCGCATAATCCATTGGATACATAATTTAAGTTATGCCATCAAATTACGATAATATTGAGTACATAGATTCAGCCTCCATTATGGTGGCTTTTCTCAGCGGATCATTGTTTGGAACTTCCTCTTATGCCTTAACCGCTTCATATGCATTGAATGGTGGTGGATCAACTTCGAATTCATCCAGTTATGCTTTAACGGCATCATATACATCTACTATACCAAATGCTATAACAGCAATTGATACATTGGTATCCAATTATTCCGCATCGAGTTATAACAAGAATCATTTTTTACAATGCTCATCTACCTTAACTGTATTTTTACCAGATACTTCTTATCCAACTATAATGTATTTAGGGCTAGTTGGAAACGTAACTGTTAACTTAACAGCGGGAAGTGGAATGACCATATATGGAAATACTATCTTTGTCGGAGATGGAGCATCCGCTACGCTCGTTCAAACAAATGCAACAACATGGGAAGTGTACGGAACTTCTACCACTGGCAGTGTTCAAACATTATATAATAACTTAGTTGCATTTTGGCCTTTGGATCAGGCATCATCCCTTAACCGAATTGATAGTTATGGATTCCATTCTATAACCGGTGGTGGAGGCTTGAGCAGCACCCCAGGAAAAACTAGAATAATTGCTTCAGGATTTTCCACAGCATACTTAGCATCGTCCAATCAGCCAGAGGCTGATGCCAAATTTAATTTTGGACCTAATAGTTTTACACTTGCAGCGTGGGTGAATTTTGCAATCGTATCGGCGTCAATTCAAAATTCAATAATTTCTAAGTTTAATTCAAGTATAAATTCTAGAAGTTATGCTCTATGTCAAGGAAATGGAACAGCGGAGACTCATTTCCTTTTTCTTATTTATGGAAATGGAACGTTAACAAATCATACCAGTGCATCGTCCATAACTTTCGGGATTCCATCAGCTAATACTTGGTATCATGTTGCTGCGTGGTATGATTCTATAAACACGGTGGTCGGAATTAGAGTCAATGCTGGGCCGGCAGATACTACTTTTTGGCCGAGTGGATCATATATAAACAATGGTATACCATTTATGATTGGATCATTAGTTAACGGGCCATATATGAGTGGAAGTATTCAAGATGTTGGAGTTTGGAGCCGAGTATTAACCCAAGCTGAATGTGCATTATTATATAATAATGGCAATGGTAGAACATATCCATTTTTAGGATCATGATAGGAACATTTCAACGAGGGTCGTCGTATATTCCCACTATAAATTGTTCATGGAATGTGGGGAATCCTCCATTTCCCACCGTAACATCAGCTTCCACTACAGTTATATTTTCTCCTACGGCATCACAACATCAATGTTATAATCACAATGCGTATTTATTTAGAACTGCATTCGGAAGCAATAGAATTCACTTACTTCATGTAACCCACGATCAAGATGAAGATGGGGCGGGGCAATATATGAGAGGAATGTATAGTGATGATGAGGGAATTACATGGTCATCATATAGTACAATTATACCATCATGGGAGGCGATGGATTTAACACATACAGTCAATGCTCATTTAGCATACTTTGCAGGAACAATAATATCCAATAATGTTCAATATTTAGTTTATGATGTGAATATTTGTTTGTGGTCTACCACGGGAGACAGACTTCCATATGGAGTTTTGGCACAACCAATAGTCAATGATGTATTTGGAACTCCTGTGTGGGTATATGGAGGTAACGGAGATACTGTTTATAGTCAGGCACCATTGAATTTTAAAACTACATTTTTAACGGATATGATGGCCCGTGGAAATGTACTTTACCTTTCCGTTAGTACAAATGCGATATGGCCTAGAAGTCCAAGTGGAGCGGAAGAAAACCTAACTGAAGGAGCATCAATAAAAACTAGTAATTCTTATTGGACTAGATATAGTAGAGCGTATAATAATTTGAGTGCGTCACAATATTCAGTTCAAATACAGAATAGCATAAATGGAATTGACTGGTCATATCCTATAAATTCCCCCATTCCAAATTCCCCATCAAGATTGTTCTTTCTAAAGCATTCAAATGGTACGTGGTGTTTCGCATCTAATCCATATACTTATTTATCAATTTTTCGTGATCCTTTGATAGTAGCGTTTAGCACCGATGCTATTAACTGGACTTCGGCCAAAACTATTAGGTTGATTGGTAGCGACACTCCGGTATATGCTGGGTATGCAAAAGACTGTGCGGCATCATATCCATCGTTAATACAATTATTAAATGGTAAAATATTATCGGTATATTCTATATTTAAAGAAACCATAGCGATAACTCAATTTTCAATACCCTAAACGGTATATTTCACTAACTATTCAAGGAAAGATTAGTTTTTATCAAACACGCTTTGATGTTCTGACGTGCGAATGAATTCTTTCAGTTCGGGACGCTCTAAGGCTTCTTCGAAAGCTTTCTTCCAAGTCTTTTGAACTGGATTTCCAACTTCAGTAAGTTGCACGTCGTTATGAATTTCATTGGCAAGACTTTTCCATTTTGAAAATGCTTTACGACGCCATTTATCACGATCTTCACCGTGGGTATTATGATAGTGAACTTCAAAACACATTTTGCTTCCGTCTTCAAAGAGAGCGTGGATATGATCTTTACCTTCGTACATGCGATAGTCTTTATGCAGGTGATGGAGTCCCTTAATGGACTCCACAATATTTTTAAGTTTAATCGGGGTCTTCATACATCACAGTAAATTCAGGGTTCTGTTTTGCAAACTCATCTATCTTTTTATAAAGTTGAGAAACTTTTCCAAGTTGAATTCTTTCAGTTAGAGTATCAGACCCAGTTCGACTACCACTATAATCATCATCCGCTTCTTCATCATGATCGGGGTCAGGAGCATCGCTAGTTTGTGGTGCTACGGATGGAGGAACTGGCTTTTGAATTGGTTTCTTTTCGGGAACCGGAGCCGTATCTTCTGGCTCGGGAGCTTCGGGACTCGTTTGAGTTTTAAGATATTCACTTAACGCAATCAAATGTTTGCAAATACCATTGCCATAATCACCTACTCCACCTTGACTTCGTGGACGAGGGGGTTGTCCGTTATTTTGTCCTAAATCTCCAGCATCGGATTTGTGATTGTTATATGCATAACGAAATCTATAATCCGGACAGTCGCAATTAACTTTACAATCAAGATTTTCAGCGTTTTCTTCAGAGGAAACATTTTCTTTAAAAAACCGAATATATCCATGCCATCTAGTTCCAGTAGTGCTATGAATTCCTTGTGATTTGTAAGTAAATAACCATGACTCTCCCTCATCGGTGGATGCAACTCTTAACGACCTTGTATTTACATATTTGGAACGGTCTTTTCGACCACGCTCACTTCCTCGTAAAAGGTCTCGAAATGACATCCGTTCAGTCAATACTTGACGCATTATTTTTGTAAATGAAATCATTTTATATTATGAGCGACGATAAGTTTACTATATTCAACGAGTTTTTCTGTGCTGAATTGTTGTTTCATAAGGTTAATATCTTTATGTACCCATTCCTTTCTTGGAGTCTTTACATCTCTCGATAAAACGGTTAACTTTCCGAACTTTTTTCCTATCAAATTCAATCCTCTCATAAGTATAAATATGAACCACTCATCCATTAAATCCTCAATGTTCTCCGATATTCTGTTTCAGCAACCTCAGATACTTTCCGTATAATTTCCTTCTTATCAGTAGCATATAATCCAGCACTGGAAAAACTTGTAACTTCCATTAGCCAACAATTCTTATCCGAATCCTGGCATATATCAAAACAAAAAACAGGATCGGGAGCATAATCAACTTCATTCAGAAGTTTATTGCAAAACGTTGTGGTCTCCTTGGGAACACTTGGTATAATGGTAACCTTTCCTTGAAACCTATATGTGGAAGATGCAATAATACCTTTCTGCTTCGATACAACAAATCGTCCCTCCCAAATAACATTCTTCGGTGTAGATACTAATACTAGTTCATGTTCCACATCCTTATTGGAGTCCCATAGAGTTGAAAGATCAATAATATCCAATAACCCCGCTTGAAACGTTTTTTCACCAGAATCTGGACGAATGAATATCATTCCGTCTTTCCCATAGTTACCCCATACATCATATTTTTGCCGCACAAGTTCCTTCAGAGACATCATCGCATACTTATCGTTAAAGAGATACGGACCAAAATGCGAGTAATACGCCGAGCACTTATACCGTTCAAACGTGGAAAATAAGATGGGATAACATCCATGCTTCAATTCTTCGGCTAGAAGCTTGCACATCTTGATTGATCCGTTTACCATGACACATTGGTTGTCATACACGCAGACCCCTCCTGCGGTCTGCCACAGCGATTTTAAACCCTTCCGAACGATGTCGGGGGAATAATCACTGTTTATCTTAATGGTGGGGTAATCTAGCTCGACGGCGGCGTCAACCAATCCCTTGAATGATGGCTCTTTAACGAAATTCTCAATAATCCATGTGCATTTCATACAGATGCCTTTCGTTTTGCCCGCCATTCTCTGTTTTTCATTCGAAAATATACTCTCATTTTTTCCAGATGTGAATGATAGTAATTGCGATTTGTATCGTTCATTTTTGAACGATTGTCCTTGCGATATTGTCGCATATATACTTTCGTGTATTCT
>Ga0182030_10000357_pt1 | contig 82400 bp, 76 predicted proteins | sample 812S3MmetaG_FD_121299 | JGI IMG/M metagenome (GOLD analysis project Ga0182030, IMG submission 121299) | Permafrost microbial communities from Stordalen Mire, Sweden - 812S3M metaG (Illumina Assembly) | ecosystem: Environmental > Terrestrial > Soil > Wetlands > Permafrost | place: Sweden... | reverse complement strand
GAACCCTTGCCCGCCGCATGTGCTGCCAAGACCTTCCGTCGCAAATCATTATCGTAGGCTCGCGGCATACACTCGCGGAGTCCACCAGAGCGACCTTATAGTAACACTAGAAATGCTCTAGCTCTTGTTAGCACGGTCGAGTCGTTTCGCTTCGCTCGCCATCAATAAATCAGCTTCAAGCCGAACTGAATCTGCCGCGACGGCGTGGCCGTGGCGCTGATCTGTCCTGCCGTGGGGTTAATCGCCCCGCCTGAGAATACAGTCAGGTTGGGCGTGTTGAAATTTGTGTGGTTGAGCACGTTGAAGCATTCCGCTCGAAACTGCATCGCAACCTTCTCGGCGAGTTTGGTGTCCTTGAACAAAGAGACATCCATACTTACCAAGCCCGGACCACGTAGAGTTCCTCTGCCCAGGTTTCCATAGGTTCCCGGAGCCGACAACGTAAACGCGTTCGGATTGAACCATTGAGTTGGATTGCCTTCAACAATCGGGCCGCTGAAACTGGGGTTCAGGGAAGGACGGTCGGGATTTCTCGTATCTCCGTCGCCGGAGCGGTTCGAGCCGTCTTGAGGCGTCAACGGGAAGCCACTCATCAGCGTGGTAATGGTATTGAACGTCCAACCGCCGACCAGCTTATCTTCCACCCGGCTGGCATTGCCGAGCCAAGCATGCCCGTGCCCAAAGGGCAGCTCGTAACTACCCATCAAGTGCACCTGTTGAGCTACGTTCAGCGCGGATGGACCCCAGTCTTTCCGCAAGTCAAATCGATCCAGAACCATCTGTGCCTCATTGTTCGCCTGGGCTCCGGTCGGCGCCGAGTTTATGTCCAGACTCTTCGACCAAGTGTAGTTCGCCCGGAATTGCAGACCTCGCGTGAAACGTTTAGTAACGTCCACTTGCAGGGCGTTGTAACTGCTGGTCCCCCTGGTGTACCAGAAAAATCCGCCTCCCAGTTCAGGATTAGGACGGGTGCCCACAGGAATATACGTGGCGCCCACTGGCACCGTACTGATCACTGTTGCCGGTAGGCTGCTGCTTGCTACGCCGCCGGCAGTACAGCTCGGACTGGTGCTGCAGATCTGCGGCACAATGCTGTTGGGATCTTCGCTGATAACCTGATGGTAGCCAAACGATCCTACGTAACCAATGCGAAGCGACATGGTGCGGGTGAGTTGTTGCTCAATCGCTAAGTTCCATTTCTCCACGGTAGGAGTTTTCGCGTTCGCCTGCACTCCCTGCGGAGCATACTTAATGCAGGGTGGGATCGTGGGGGCAGCGCCCGGTACACACTGGGCTGCGATTGGCGCAGTAAGATCAACATCGGTGATCGTAGCCAATTTACCTGTATAGGAAATGGACCCATTGTAAGGAGCGACCGAATTGAGTTGAAATGCGAGCGCGTCTAACAATGAGTAATACGTTCCGAATCCCGCATGAACTACAGTGGTTCCGTGTCCGAACGGATCCCACGCAAGCGCCACCCTGGGGCCAAAGAGCCATTTGGCGTTGTTTTGCGTATAGACCGAACTGCCGACTGCTGGGATCGTTTCAAGAATGCCGGTACTCGGATCGGTACGATAGTTCGCCGCCCTTCCCGCCTCCTCGTTCCAGCCGGTGTCAAACTCATGCCGAAGACCTACTTCAACCGTGAGATTGTGCCGCAGTTTGATGGCGTCTTCCACGTACCAGGCGCCCATCAGGCTTCGCCAGCCTAACTCGGTAGCCTTGCGCACGATTTGAAAGCTGCTTACCGTCCCCGTCTCGAACGTTGCCAGGGAGGCGAAACTGGCCTGGCCCAACTGACGCGAAGCGGTGTCTTCATTATCCTGAAGCCGCTGCAACGAGACTCCCACGCTGATCTGGTGAATTCCCTTGCTGATCTGCAGATTGTCCGCGTAGGTAAACAGATTTCTGCGGTTCCAGACATTCGAGGCATTGTTCGGCCCCGCCGCGGTGATCACACCAGAGCCCGTGGTGGTAAGACCGCCGCCGACGACAATTCCGCCTGGGCCAAGTCCCGGCACAAATGAAAGGTCCGCGGGGAACGGAACATAGGGCGCGGAATCATTCGCGAAAGCGGCGCGCGAGTAACCGGCCGTAAACATATTGACAATCCGCGGCGAGAAAATATGTGTCTCCTGCACGCTGAGCACTTGGCTGCCAACTGCCAGCGCCGACGCGAACAGTGGGTCGGCTTGCGGGATCAGCGAATTACCATCATCGATGGTGTAAGCTGCCGAGAGCGTGTCACGATGGCCGAGATTGTAGTCCAGTTTAAGGGTACCGAAATCCTCGTTGATGGACTGCTTGGGATTTCTGAATGCCTTTGCGGTTCCGCCACCCAACTCCACGTTAGGATTCGGCCAGAGGGCCATATAAGGCAACATTGACGAGCTCCCAGGTACTGAGACTTCCGTGCCGATTGGCTTGCCGCTGGGGCAGACTAGCGTGCTGCCGTTGCATGGCAAGTTCCCCAGGCGAGCCTGTGCGTCGGGGACAAAGCTGACGCTAGTCACCGACAACCTCTGCCGGAATCCTTCGTAATTGCCGAACAGGAAGAGTTTATCTTTCTTGAGCGGCCCTCCCAGCGAGCCCCCGAACTGGTTCTGCTTGAACGGCTGGGCCGAACCCTGATCAAAATAGTTGCGCGTATCCAGAACGTCATTGCGGAGAAACTCGTACAGGGTTCCATGCAGCGCATTGCTGCCAGACTGGGTCACCACGCTGACCTGGGCTCCCGAGCGCTTTCCGTATTCCGCCCCATAAGTCCCCGTCAGCAGGTTGAACTCCCGAACCGCATCAATCCCCAGCAGGTACCCACTCACACCGCCCGGAGTCACCGCCAGTTGACTTGATCCCGTATACTCCACCCCATTGAGCAGCGTTTGGTTATCCCCTGGTTTTTGCCCGTCCACGGCGAAGGCGTTTCCATTACTCGTCGTAGTATTGGCACTTCTCATCGCGCTGAAGTTGGTGGCGCCAGGATTGAGGGTAATCAGGTCATCAAAGCTGCGGCCGTTGAGCGGCAGGTCTTTTACCTCGCGCTCCCCAACCAGCCCACTGACGGAAGCGGTCGTGACATTGACCACGGGAGCCTGCTCCGTAACCGTAATCTCCTGGACTGCTTCGCCCACAGTGAGGCGCAGGTTGACCACCGCTTCCGCACCAACGTCTAAGTGAATCCTCGTCACATCGGTCTCAAAGCCAGTCTTCTCCACGCTCAGCGCGTGCAGCCCGATCGGCAGTGAGAGAACCCGATAGCTCCCGTTTGAATCGGTTGTTACTACCCGAGTTTCTCCGGTTGTCACATGCGTAACCTTCACCGTTGCGCCGCTCACGGAGGCTCCGGAAGCATCTTCGACTCTCCCGGAAATGGCAGCCGTCACCTGAGCCCAACCCGCGTCCGGACATGTCAGGAGTACTGAAACCACGAGAATCAGACTCTGCAACCAGACCCACGAACCCCTATACCCACCCATGCTTTTTTCCTATCCCTTTCGTGTCCGTCCCGCGCCGTCGTTGACTGCTTCTCTACATACTGAAAGGAGTGAGGAACCTGCGCTCCTCACTCCTTTCTTCGCATCATAGTTGGACATGCTCGCCGACAAGCGGCGGCAGGCTAACTACTTCTTCGGTAGAGCGAAGACCCAAACCACACCACCTTGCGTGACATCCTTGGTGTACTTGTCTTTGATCTCGCCGGTCCAGATCGGAATGGCTCCGCCAAAACCGGAGACGGTGGCAACATACTGGACTCCGTCAATCTCGTACGTGATCGGCGCGCCGACCAGGCCCGAGTTGGTGCGGAACTTCCAGAGCATGTTACCGGTTTTCTGATCCAGCGCGTAGAAATCACGGCTAGCCGTTCCACCGCCGAACACGACACCACCAGCAGTGGCAACGAGACCCGACCAGTTCGGATCGTCAAACTCGTGGGTCCAACGCGCCTTGCCGGTCTTCACGTCAATTGCCTTCACAAAGCCGCCGCCACCCTTGGCGCCGGGCTGAACGTGCATGTGGAACTCAGCCTGCACGTACGCTTTACCGGCAACCCAAGGCTCCGGCGTCAGGCCCTTAATGGTTTCGCACCAGAAATTGCCCGAAATGAACGCAGTGTCGGTGGCCGCATCATAGGACGGCACCAGGTAGTTCGTTCCGCCCAGGAAGGACGGGCAAACGTCAACCAAGCCGTTGGAAAGATCGGAAGGATCCTTGGCCGGGTCATAAATCGGGTGGCCCGTTTTCGGATCAATTCCCTTCCAGACAGTGATCGGCATGAAGGGTTCAACATACGCATGCTTGATGTTGTCGACAGTTCCCGGACCGAAATTGGTCCGTTCGAGCAGATAGGAGTAGCCGTCCTTGTGGGTGGTGAACAGGCCCTCGAATTTCTTGCCATCGCGTTTGATATCAATCAACATCGGCTGGGAGATGGTGTCGTAATCCCACAGATCGTGGGGAACCATCTGGAACTGGCCCTTGATCGCGCCGGTGTCGCCATCGAAGGCGATCATCGAAGCGCTGCCGACGTTTGCGCCGGGACGAACCGTGCCAGCCCAGGGTCCGGGGTTGCCGGTGGGCCAGAAGATGATGTTCTGCTTCGCGTCGTAGGCACCTGTGGTCCAGGTGGTGCCGCCGCCGTGCTTGTAGGTTTCGTTGCCGCCCCAGGTATCGCTGCCAGGCTCGCCAGGACCAGGAATGGTGTAGGTGATCCAGGCAATCTTGCCGGTCTCGGCATTGACTGCAATCAGGCGTCCGCGGGCGCCGAATTCGCCGCCCGTCATGCCGCTGATGATGTTGCCCTTCACGACAAGAGGGGCATTGGTAATCGTGATTCCATCCGCGTACTCGGCAACCTTCGTATCCCACACAACTTTACCGGTCTTCGCATTCAACGCGACGACGTGGGCATCGATGGTTCCAAAGTAGAAGTTGTCGCCATAGAGCAGGCCGCCCTTGTTGACTACGTCGCAGCAGACTACCGCCAGCGCCTTCTCCGGAATGTCGCGCTCATACTTCCAGATGAACTTTCCGCTCCGGGCATCCAGGGCGAACACCTTGTTGTACGAGGTGGTGATGTACAGGATTCCGTCGTGCTCGACCGGAACGACTTCGTGGCCGGCAGTCAGACCGGTCGAGAAGGACCAGATCGGAACCAGGTTCTTGACGTTTGCTGTGGTGATCTGCTTAAGCGGGCTGTAACCCTGTCCATCACTTGTACGGCGGTACTGCAGCCATTCGGTGGCAGGCGGCTTCGCAATCATCTCTTCCGTTACTGTCTTGTACGGTCTATCCGATGCATCTTCCTGGCAGACGGCCGGAAGCGTCGCGATCGGAAGGACCACACATACTGCTAACAACCCGCCTAAAAGACCCTTCATCTTCATGCGCATACTCCTCCTCAAGTGTTTGCGATTCAAGTTAATTCTAGATTTAACCTCTTATGGCGCCGACGTACCCAACGAATACGTCTGCGGCGGCCAGTTTGCTGTGTTCACTACATTGATGGGAAGAATCGGAGGGTCCGCAAGACCGCCCCGCTTGTATTCTTACCTCCCTGCAGGGGATCGAAAGCTGCTTCGTGGCATGGGCAGAGTAACACTTGTCTATCCTCAAAACCCAGTTTGCCAGTATACACCCAAGATCGGAGCACACTGCCAAGTAAGCCAGAACGCCTTCTTCTTCCTTCGACTCCGCCGGAACCTTCTCCGGAGCCACCCGCCAGAGCAGCACCTGCCGTCGTCCCAACCAAAGCACAAGTGGGCTTAAGCAGATCGCATCTGGCCTGGCAGATATTCGGCTTCGAATCCATGACCCTTCCCATCTCCTAGATAAAGTCCAACACGGTCGCTGGGCCAACAACTATCCGGCGGTTGTTGGATCAATGATTGTTCGCACCTGTGAGATCCGATTCGCCGGAAAGCCACCGCGCTTTGCGTGCTCACGAACCAATTCCTCGTTCGCCGCAATGTAGACGCAGTAGATCTTATCGTCAGTGACGTAGCTCTCGACCCACTGGATTTGTGAACCCATCTCCTTCAGGACGCTGCAAGACTTCTGCGAAATGGCCTGAAGTTTTTCTACCGAAAAGCCACCTGCTCCGGGGATGTCGCGCTCGATCACATACTTATGCAATCCCATCCTCGGCGCCTGCGATAACGGCGTTGCTCCATCTGCCGCGGTTGCTCCACTGGCGGCGAAGGCGCTCAAACTTCCTCCGATTGACACCAGTGCGGTCGCTCCAACCAACGTGCATGAGGACTTAAGTAGCTCGCGTCTTTCTTTACTAAAGTTCGACTTCATGACGCCCAACGCCTCCGTGAACTTAATTTCTGCTCCGCATGCCGCGCATTAGACAAACATCGTTGCCGCGCAGCAAATCCACACTGAGTACTAGACGGGGCCCTGAGCAGTCCGGCAAAACGCCGGACTGCTCAGTAACACTACCCCGCAGTTGTTGGGTCAATCATTCTTTGCACTTGTGAGATTCGATTCGCAGGAAAGCCACCGCGCTTTGCGTGCTCACGAACCAATTCCTCATTCGCCGCAATATAAACGCAGTAGATTTTGTCGTCGGTGACGTAGCTCTCGACCCACTGAATCTGTGAGCCAAGCTCCTTCAGGACGCTGCAAGACTTCTGCGAAATGCCCTGTAGTTTATCTGCCGATAAGCTACCTGCTCCAGGGATGTCGCGCTCAATCACATACTTGTGCATTTTCATCCTCCTTTCGAATCACACCGAACTGGTTACAACCGCAATCGACTAGAAGAACGCGATCGTACCCAGTGCAATCGAGTCCGAGCTCAGAGTTACGCCGGTGTTCTGCGCCTCAGAACGAGTGTGGGTATATTCGCCGACCAGATTGACCCAGTGCGTCAGCGCGTAGCGGTACTGGCCGACCCACGATCCATTCATTCTCACCAAGCCGGCAAGGTTGGCTTTATCGGCTGCGTTAGCGGCGCTCAGAACGCTCTGGCCGTAGCTCACGCCAAGCGTGTTCTTCTTGATGGTGTACGTTCCCTGAACGTAATAGCCCTGGGACGGACGCGTGGTCGTTGCGGAGGTAGGAGATCCCAGATCGGTACCGACAAGGAGCAGACCCGTGATTCCGATACCCGTGCCGTTGTAGCCATAGGCTACGAGGTTAGCTCCACCAGCTCCAAGCTTCAGGCCGTAATCGACGCCGCTTGCGCGAACGCTGTCCCCTTGCTTCAAAGAACCAGCGCCACCGAGGTTGGCTTCCATGCTCTGCGTGAGGAAGTTGACCCAGAGGTTGGCCTTTACCTTGCTCTTGCCAGGAACCTTGTAGGTCAGCTTGCCCTGGAATTGGGGCTGTCCGTGGCCGTTGAGGGCGGCAGCCGTGACGACATCGTCCAGGGGCTGGATGACCGCGATCCCAGCCTGCAGGCCGCCAGCGTTCGGCGTCATGTAGCTGATCTGCGGCACGAAGTCGGTGTAGATGTAGCCCACACCAATGCGGCCTAGGGTGACGCTGCCCGGCGCGGTGTTACCGTTCGGCGTACCTGCGCCCAGAATGGTGAAGTCATTCAGGATGGCTTCCTGGCCGAAGAAGCCGAGGTCGCGACCAATCTTGACCGTTCCAAAATGGGGCCGGCCAAACGTCACGAACTGCTGACGGAAGTCGATGCCAGCGGTGCCGAGGGCGTTCGGGGCGCCATTTCTGCCCCCATTGACGCCGAGTACACCAGGGGTGATCGCGAGGCTCTGGATTTCAGGCCAGATGCCGAAGAACACTGCGGTATCCCAGCCATATTCGCGGGTCGAGATCTTGAAAGACAAGTCGCCCGGTAGCAGACCGTTGCGGATCGACGAACTGGGCTGAGCGGCGTTGCTGGCCGAGCACAGGCCGCAGCCCGCCGCGCCAGGCAGCGTGTTATCGGCCCGGTCGTGGACGTAGAAGCCGTTGATTTCGCCGGAAATGGCTACGTCGAATTGTCCGACGTGGAACGCGACTCCGCTGTCGGCGGCAGTAACGGCGTTCGAAACTTGGATCGGCGCTGTCTGTGCGCAGAGGAGACTGGAGAGGCAGAAAACGAGGCAGACTACTACCGCGAAGAAGCGGCTGTTTCTTGGCATTACGAGACTCCCATTCAGTTTGGAATTGTTGGTATTCACAAGTTTGCCAGTGGGTACAGAAACAAGTCATTGGTGCGATGACTTATGTTCTCATCCCCGGTTTTTGCGCTTATTTCGTAACCACGAGAAACTTGCCACGCGGATACACGGATCGACCCTGCTTATTACTTGCAACTGTGCGGATGGAAACCTTCCCATCCTCCCCCTTGTTGTGGACGTACGGAATAACAGCAATCCGACTTCCAAACTACATTTTCTTGGGATCTCCCATCGCTTATAAAATCGCTAGGGCGGTAGATGTTCAGCAAGTAAGTGGTATCCACGAGTGCCAAACATACTCTCCCATCCCTGAACTTACGTCTGTGACATCCGTCACAGACGACTGACAAAAGCGATCACTGCTGCAATCGCCAAGCCAGTAAACATGCGCGTGCCGCTCCGTTCATCGCAAGTGCATCCCGCGTAACCATCGATAAAAATTGAAGTGGAGCATCACAGATGCGAAGCGTTCTTATAAGAGAAAAGTAGAACGCGGATTAAAGGTTGGGCGCGCTCCCATGCGCGAGTTTGGCGGGCGCGGCGATCACGGCTTCACGGAATGCATCCGCCGAATCTGGCCAGTCCGGACTTCATTATGATCCTAAACCGATTCCGCGGCCCTGCTGTTTTGCAGCCACTCGGTCTGCACGCTCGGCGGCCGCAGCAGCGTCTGCATCACTACGCAATACTGCTCCGTCTTCTCGCGTAATCCGCGCAACTGATCCGCCGTAGCCTCAGGCGCTACAACGTCAAAGCTTACGTGGATACCTTCAAAGCCGACCGGCACCTCTTTCGAAATCCCCAACGTACCGCGAAGGTCAAGATCTGCCTGCACAGTGACTTGAATGCGTTCGGTTCGGATTCCCATGGCCGACGCAACCATCTGGCAGGTGATCTGCGCGCAAGCCGCCAAGGCCCCGAGCAGAAGATCGCCGGAGCAGGCGCCAGTACCTGCGCCTCCGACTCCAGCGTGGGCTTCAGCACGATACATCGCACGGCCAATGTCAATGGAACAAGCAATCGGGCTCTCAACCTGATCGCTTTTCGCCGTCACCGTAACCCGCGATGTACTTGCATCGCTGCGGTATTGCTCCTTCAATGATTTCTGAAGCGTTTTAAGATCCATCACAAAACCTCACGCGAGCGACCGGGTGAAACTGCTTTCATCCGAACCTATTAATATACGCTAGACTCGTCCGCGCGTGGACTTGCACAGTGTTCGCCATCGCCAAAATCGTTAACGACCGATGAATATATTATTTGATGGCTCGATATTAAACCGGCAACGAAGTGGAAAAATCGTCCATGAGTTCCGAAAACGAACAGACACTCGGCTCCAATATGGAACAGTGCTTTATTGTGGAACTCCCTTTATGGAACGATGGCTCCGTCAACGCAGCCGACGGTCTTCTTCTTCGCCACACTTGCGTGCGCCGCGCTGCGCACAGCCTGGCTGTCTGCGGGTCCAGTGGGGGTATAATCATCCTCGATAGCGTTGGGATCGGGTGATTACCGCCCGGAGAGCTTACGCCGGCTTTGCCGGAGAGTGCGCTTCGGGGGGAGGAAAGTCCGAACTCCACAGAGCGGTGTGCCGGATAACGTCCGGGAGCGACGGCTTCAAGGCCGTCCGACGGAAAGTGCCACAGAGAAGATACCGCCTCGCGAGAGGTAAGGGTGAAAAGGTGCGGTAAGAGCGCACCGGGCGTTCAGTAATGAACGTTGCATGGCAAACCCCACACGGAGCAAGACCAAATAGGGACGGATGGATTGCAGAGCGTTCGCGCCCGGCAATCCCGCGAGTCGGCTCGGTTCGCCAAACGTCCGGGTAGGTCGCTTGAGCGGCGTGGTAACGCGCCGCCTAGACGAATGATCACCACGGCAGCAATGCCGTACAAAATTCGGCTTACAGATCCCGACGCTTCAACCTGCCGCCGCGCTTCGAGAGAAGACGGCGGCATCATTTTTGGCCGCCGTGGTCCGGCCTTAGGCTTGCGGAATAAGGATGGGGGACCACTGATTGCCGGCGCAGAAAAAAAGCTGTCAGCGCTTCTTGTGCTCGGCCACTACCTGCTCGTACACCCCGATCATCCTCCGCACCGAGGCTTCCCAGGAAAAACGCTGCGACTGTTCGAGGCCGGCGGCCTTCATACGCTCGCGCAGGGACTGGTCGGTGAGCACGCGTTGCAGCGCGCGGCTGATCTCGAAGACGTTTTCCGGATTCACCATCAGCGCCGCATTGCCCACCACCTCGGGCAGCGCCGAACTGTTGGAGGCCACCACCGGAGTTCCGTGCGCCATCGCCTCCAGCGGCGGCAGGCCAAAGCCCTCATACAGCGAGGGGAAGACGAACACCTTCGCCATGTCGAAGAAGATGCGCAGCACGTCGATGGATACAAAGCCCAGGAAGCGCACCTCGTGCTGCATGCCGCTGCGGATCACGGCGCGGCGTATGTCGGGATTCTTCGAGACCTCATCGCCGATGATGATCAACTTCAGATCCGGGTAGGTGCCGTCCTTGGCCAGCTCTCCCTTGAGCGCCGAGAAGGCCTCGATGATGCGTGCTACGTTCTTGTGCGGACTGATGCGGCCGGCGTAAAGCAGGAAGGGCGCGTCCACCTGGTAGCGTCCGCGGATCATCGCCTGCTCGGCGGCCGTGGAGTGGCCGCGCAGAAAGGTCTCATCGAGCGCGTTGTAGACCACCTCGATCTTCTCCGGCTTCACGTTGAAGTAGCGGCTCACGTCGCGCTTGGTAAAGTTGGAGACGGCAAAGATCCGCGCCGCGTAACGCATCACATGCCGCGTCAGGTAGGAGTGCGTCATGCGCCGCAAGCCGTTGTTAGTGCGCGCGCGGTACATGTAATCCAGCAGATCGTGCACGGTGATAACGTAAGGAGCCTTGGTGATCAGGGGCCGGTAGAAGGTGTGCGGTACGTGGATCAGATCTACTTCGAGGGTGTTGAGGACGCGGTGCATCTCGACGTAGTTGGCGAAGGTGGTTTCGGGATTCTGCAGCGGAAGGAGATGAAAATTTTCCGGCAGCGCGCCCAGTTGTTCAAAGCGCGGAGCAGCACCCACCAGAAAATATTCGTTCACCGAATCGATCCGTCCCAGGGTGCGCACGACGTTGCGGATGTAGGTTGCAAGACCAAAGTCGTACATCCTGCGAATGTCGATGGCGATACGCATATTTTTAAGTGTACCCGGAGCGGGGCGGGGCGGGACTGGAAAGCTCGGCTTTTCCGGGCAAACGATTGGCGAATCAGGGAATCGTTGGCGGAGCAGATTGTACTGAATGGTCAATGGTTGCGCGAAGTTCCAACGATTACCTTTGCGATTACAGGGCAGGGTGCAAACGATTGACTCTCTGGTCAATCGTTGCGCGCGAACGGACTCCTTCGCGGACGCCAAACGGCACGGCCTAAAGCCGTGCCGTTTGGGTGAGCTGAAAACGCAGAACTGAAAAAGCTGAAAACTATGCGTGCAGGGTCTCGGGCTCGTGCGCCTTACGGCGCTCGGGGTAGAGCGGGAACTGCTCGCAGAGATCAAAGACCTCGCCGCGAATCTTCTTGAGCGCCGGAACATCGTTACGCTGCTCGAGGGCGCGGGCGATCCAGAGCGCGACCTGCTTCATCTCCTCTTGCTTCATGCCGCGGGTGGTGAGCGCGGGAGTGCCGAGGCGGATGCCGCTAGGTTTCATCGGCGGATTGGTATCGAAGGGGATCGCGTTCTTGTTGACGGTGATGCCGGCCAAGCCGAGCGCCTTCTCGGCTTCACTGCCGAACATGCCCTTGCTGAAGACATCGACCAGCATGAGGTGGGTGTCGGTGCCGCCGGAGATGATGCGGTAGCCTTCCGCGGCGAGCGACTGCGCCAGCACCTTGGCGTTGGCGACGACCTGCGCCGCGTATACCTTGAAGTCCGGCTGCAGAGCCTCCAGAAAGCAGACGGCCTTGGCGGCGACGACGTGCACCAGCGGCCCGCCCTGGCATCCGGGGAAGACCGACTTGTCGATGGCGGCGGCGAACTCCTGCTTGCTCAGGATCATTCCCGAGCGCGGGCCGCGCAGGGTTTTGTGCGTGGTGGTGGTGACGATGTGGGCGTGCGGCACCGGCGAAGGATGCGCGCCACCGGCGACGAGGCCGGCGAAGTGCGCCATGTCCACCAGATAGAGGGCACCGACCTTGTCGGCGATCTGCCTCATGCGGGCGAAGTCGATGGTGCGCGGATAGGCCGAGCCGCCGCCGATGATGAGCTTGGGCTGCTCGCGCACGGCGATGGCTTCCATCTCGTCATAGTCCAGGGTCTCGGTCTCACGGGTGACGCCGTAGCTGACGACGCGGTAGGTCTTGCCGCTGAAGCTGAGCTTGTGTCCGTGGGTGAGATGGCCGCCGTGGGCCAGGTCGAGTCCCATGATGGTGTCGCCGGGCTGGATGACGGCGGCGTAGGCGGCCATGTTCGCGGAGGAGCCGGAGTGGGGCTGGACATTAACGGAGGCTGCCCCAAAAAGCTGTTTAGCGCGCTCGCGGGCGAGGTTCTCCACCACGTCGGAGAACTCGCATCCGCCGTAGTAACGCTTGCCGGGATAGCCCTCGGCGTACTTGTTGGTGAAGACCGAGCCGGTGGCTTCCAGCACGGCTTCGCTGACAAAGTTCTCCGAGGCGATCAGCTCGAGACCTTCGTGCTGGCGGTTTTCCTCGTTGGTAATGGCCTGGGCGATCTCGGGATCCACCGCTGCGAGCGGACGCGACATCCATGAATTCGACATGAGAACTCCTGTTGAGACTGTATGAATAGGGTACGACGGAAGGGGCAACGGTGGGAAGAGCGACCGAGCCCCACATTCGCCCAAGGCGGGCGGATCTGGGCCACCCCTCGCGCTATCTCGACGGTGCTTGCTTATCCGGTTTGTCTCCGAGAAGCTGGCTGCCGGGTTTAGGTGCCGCTGCCCTGCCTGAATTGCAATCGATTACAGTCACTGGGACGGTTACAGTTACGGGCGCTTCGGAGTTGCTTCGGACAGGACGATGCAAACCGACGAAAGAAATCAAAATCAAGATTACCGTTATCAAAATCTGTGAACTGCGAGCCCAGTCACACCACATGCTGTTGGCATCTTTGGGCACGTGGTAACCGGTATTGATTCCGATCGCATCCTCCACCATCTTCCAGTATTGAGCGGCCGCTCGTTGATTGCTTGCATTCCTGCTGTGTAGCCCTGCCGACCAAAGAAAGATGTACATTAGTGCGATCAATATCAATCCGCCCGATAGCGACCACTTGAGCGTAGCATCGGGGGCAAGCTTGCCTTGCAGCAGGAAGCCGGCCAAAATAGCGAGTGCGGGCCATAGTGCGAAATTAACTTTCCACTCATATTCTCGCCGGGTATTCATCTCATTCCAAGCGGCGCTCGCGAGTTGCATCAATGTTCCTATATCCTCAGGGCGTAGATTATTGGTGCCCACCGGTGAATACCTCCTCATTGAATTACGCCGCGACCATTGGCGCCAGCTTTTTGCGGCGCTTCTTGGAGGCTTGGTAGAGGTCGTACTGGGACTGCATTCCGGTCCACAGTTCGGGGCTGGTGCCGAGAGCTTCAGAGAGGCGCAGAGCCATTTCGGCGGAGATTCCTACGCTGCCGTTCAGGATGCGGGAGAGCGAGGCGCGGGTGACACACAGGTGCCGGGCGGCGGCCGTGACCGTCACCGTACCCAGATACTCACGCAGCACTGCGCCGGGATGTGGGGGATTGAACATCTGCATCTGCCTGTACCTCTAGTGATAATCCTGGTAGTCCACCAAGATTGCGTCTTCGCCCTCGAACGCAAAGGTCAGACGCCAGTTTCCGTTGACCGTCACCGACCAATACCCTTCCAAGTTGCCGCGCAACGGATGAAGATTCCATCCGGGAGCGTTCATATCCTTGGCGGATGTCGCATTGTTCAGGACAAAGAGTTGGATTTTGAGCTTCTGCGCGTGCTTGGGCTGAATCCCCGCCTTCGACTCGGTGCGGAAGAAATCTTCGACACCTTTATGGCGGAAGCTCTTGATCACACTGTATACCGTATATCATCGGTATACAGAGGTCAAGATCACAATCGCGACGGCGGAGCGGCACACAGCCACACAAAGGCCCACATCTGCTGAAAAATGATGGAAGGTTCACAGCATCAGAGCGGCGGCGTTATTCTCCGGAAGCGCGTACGCAGAGGGCGCGTCTACTGTGGGCGAAGAGGATGGGATCCTTCTTCACATTGTGGAAGGTGAAGAGGCGATGCTCCGAACCATCTCGAGCTTCGCTGCTCCATTCCCATCCGGAGACGCGAATTCCGCCCTTGATGTGCCATCCGTAGACGTCCTGGCTCTCGTCGTAGATACCCGCAAGTTCGTCAATCGTCGGTAGTCTCCAGTTCGAATAGCCTGAAAGTTGCAGAGTGCTGCAATATCGGTTGGCCTCCGCCCAAGTCACATTTTTGCCGTTGTCCTTCCCCGCCCACAGGAGGCGGGTTGCGGGGTCGGTCCAGGTCGGGGTTTCGATCGGCTGCGTTTTCGGCTGCGTGGCGGTCGGCTCGACTGCGGGCTGGGGTACCGTCGGTGCGGTTGCTGTCGGCTGCGTGGTTGGCTCGACCGTGGGCGGCGCGGTTGGCTGGGTGGCCGTCGGCTGGGCTGGCGCGGTGGCTGCCGGCTGGGTCTCGGCCACGCGCTTGTGGTGGGCTTCTTTAAGCTTGATCTCTACCATTTCCTGTCCGGCTTGGGTGACGGTGACAACGGTTCTCCATTGATCCAGCCCGTCGGCCGAGGTGGCCTGGACAAGGTGTTTGCCGAGCGACAGGGGGACAACCGTAGCGTCGTCCGCCTTGAGGCTGCCTTGCGGTTTGCCGTCGAGCTTCCAGGTGCAGTCGAGGTCGGTGGTGGCCAACAGGGTGGCGCTTGACTGCGCCCACAGCCGGGGCTGAAGCAGAATGGACTGGACCAGAAGCATCGCCACCAACAGGGGCAAGAAACCGATACGCGTCTTCACTAGCTTTCTCCTTTGGCACAGCCACACATTTGGTGCAGCCCCACGTTTGCTGAAGCCCACATTCGCCGACTGAGCTTCGCCGCCGGGTACGCGGCAACGGATGCCGCTCGGCTGCGGGCGCTCGGCTTCCCTAGGCTAGGTGTGAGCCTTTTCGATTTCGTGAATTTTGTCGAGGCGGCCGGAGTGACGGCCTCCGGAGAACGGCGTGTCCAGCCAGACCTGCACGATTTGGGTAGCTCCGCTTTCATCGAGGATGCGGGCGCCAAGGGTGAGGACGTTGAGATTGTTGTGCTCGCGCGACATCTGGGCCTCGTACTCACTGCTGATGTTGGCGGCACGGATGCCGGGAACCTTGTTGGCGGTGATGGCCATGCCGATGCCGGAGCCGCAGACGAGAATGCCGCACTCGGCGCGTCCGGCGGCGACGCTTTCGGCAACCTTGAGGGCAAAGTCGGGGTAATCCACCGAGTCGGAGGCGTTGGTTCCTTCGTCGATCACTTGATGGCCGCGCGCGGTGACGTACTGGCGGATGTGGTCCTTGAGGAGGTAGCCGGCGTGGTCGGCGCCGAGAGCGATTTTCATTTCCATATTGTATCCGGTCGAGCGCTTTTGGCTAAAGGGATCTTTTGGCTTAGCGGGAGGCTGAAGGGGCGGTGTGACTTAGAGGATCGCCGATCCACGGAGCTATCGGAGATCGGCTGCGCCGCTCTTAAACAGAACCCATTGGTGGGGCGGGCGGTTCACTTTGTGACGCGACCACCTTGGCGGGTTTCACCGTCTGTGGCCCAGAACTTGCCTCGCCACGGGGAAGAATCTCGCGGAGAGCCCAGTCAATGCGGGTCACGGCATCTCGTATGTCCTGAAGCTCGGGCATGCCTGGGAGATCCCGCTCGGTTCGGTAGACGATCACCTGCAGCGCATTTCGGATGTGATGATTGAGATCGGCGATGATGGACGCATATTGTTTCTGCCGGTTCAGTTCGCGCTCCGCATCGCGCTGCTGCAGAAGAAAAAACAGGCCCACCGCGGCGAAGATTCCCATTAGCGCGTCGTCAAGGAAAGTCGATTCTCCGTGCATCCCCGCTCTGGCCAGACCGGTTTCGATCAGGTACACGGCTCCGGCCGTTCCCAGGCCCGCCAGAAAAGAATGGAGGAACCTACTCCGCATGGTATCGCCTCGTTGCTTCACAGCATCCACAACAGGCCACAACAGCTTCGATGCCGTGAACTCTGTTCAATGCACTGCATTAAGGCGGTTTGGCGTGGTGGACACGCGAGCAATTCCCGTATCGGTACGTACTCGGGCCGCCCGCACTCCGCAGACGTCGGCTAGGAGGTGGTTTGCAGGGATGCGGCTTCGAGGGATTGGTCTGGAGAATAGGCGCGGTTGAAGGCTCCGGCGACAAAGCGGGTGACCAGGTAGCCGTCCATGTATTTGTAGGGCGACTCGCCCAGGGTGTAGTGGCCGCAGGGAAGGCAGCGGATCTCGGCCTCCAGCTTGCGCTTGCGGAACTCCTCGGCGATCTTGCGGCTGAATTCGGGAAGGAAGGTGCGGTCGTAGGCGGTGTGGATCATGAGCACCTGCTTGGGCCAGCGCTCGAATTGATCGAAGTAGCAGGCGGGGCTGACACAGGAGAAGGCGTGGCGCAGCTCGGTTGCGTTGAGCACCTTTTCAATGCCGGCGCGGACGTGGCGGGTGGAGAAGCCGGTCCAGACCACGTCGCCAAAATAGGTGGAGGCGTGGTTGAAGATATTGACCCGGATGCGCGGGTCATGGGCGCTGGCGATGAAGGCGTAGCAGGAGCCGAGGCTGGTGCCAAGGACGCCGAATTCGGTGTAGCCCTGCTGCTCCAGCCAATCGACGCAACAGCGGATGTCGATGATGCCCTGGCGGGCGGCGTGGATGGTGCGTCCGATGTTGGAGCTGACGGAGTAGTCGGCGCGATGCAGTTCGGCGGGCATGCGGATGTCGTGATAGGGCATGCTGAGCCGCAGAGTGGAGACGCCGAATATGCGGAACAATTTGGCAAAGGCGTTGTGGCTCAGGGCATCGCCGTTCCACTGGGGAATGACGATGATGGCGCGCTTGGGCTTGCCCTTGGCGGGCGGCGCGGGAAACCAGCGCGCGTTGACCAGGTCGTTCTCGGGATAGGGCGAGGCGACGGGCGAGGTGAAGCGCAGGAAGGAGCCGAACTGTCCGGCGTACTTGGCGTCATCGACGGCGGGATTGGCGTGGCTGCCGGTGCCGTGGACGCGGATAGAACGCTGCTCGAGGCGAAAGTCAGTGGGAGTCTTGTAGCCGAAAAATTGGTCGCTGGCGGCGACGAGACGGTCGTTCATCTCGAAGAAGTAGCGCTTCTGGGCTTCGGGCGAGTTGGAGACGGCGGCGTCTTTGGCGGCACGGCCGGAGACGCCGGGGAAATCGGCGACCCAGTCCAAGCCCCACTCGAAGGGACGCACCACGCGATTGCTGTCGCGGGTTTCGAGGCGGTACTCCCAGTCGTTCATCCAGCGTGCGTAGCGAGAGCGGATCATAAGCGTTGGTAGATAGAGTTTATCAAGCGCGCCGGAAAAGGGCAGAGCGGCTGGCATCCAGAGGCGGGCAACCGGAGCTGAAAGGCGGCTGAGCGGGGGCTAATGGGAAGAGAGGAATTGCCGAATCCCACATTCGCCAACGGAGGGCGGATGTGGGCCACCCTCGCGCACGAGTGCAACTGAAGCTATTCGACGTAGACGCGGGGGACGCGGGGGGAGAGGCCGCAGAGGATTTCGTAGACGATGGTTCCGGCGAGGCGGGCGTGGTCGTCGGCGCCGATGGAGCAGTGGGGGCTGCGACCGATGAGCAGGACTTCGTCGCCGATGGCGGCCTCGGGGATATCGGTGACGTCGATCATGGTTAGATCCATGCTGACGTTGCCGGCGATGGGGGCGTAGTGGTCGTGGAGAATGACCTGGCCTCCGGGGGAGAGATGGCGGCTGAAGCCGTCTCCGTAGCCGACGGGAATGACAGCGAGGCGGGTGGGACGGGCGGCCTGCCAGCGCTGGTTGTAGCCGACCGGAGTGCCGGAGGCGATGTCGCGCAGGGCGATGATGCGGGTCTTCCAGGTGAGGACGGGACGGAGGGGCAGCGAGGCTTCGGAATCGGTGGCTCCGCCCTCCACACGAAATTTGCAGTCCAGGTCGTAGCCATAGAGGGCGATGCCGGGGCGGACCATGTTGTTCCAGGTCTCCGGGCGACTGAGGGTGGCGGCGGTGTTGGCCAGGTGGCGGTAGCGGGGATGCAGTCCGGCGTCGGCGAGGAGTTGGATGGCACGCTCGAAGTCGGCGCGCTGGCGCTCGACAACCGGAGAGTCGAGGACTTCGGAATCGGAGAGATGGCTGAAGACTCCCTGCAACTCGACGACCGGCGAGGCCGCGATGCGGGCAGCGAGGGCGGGAAGTTCGGCGAGGGAGACGCCGAGGCGCGCCATGCCGGTATCGACCTTGAGGTGCACGGGCACCTTGTGGGTGAGGCCGAGGGTCGAAGAGGCGCGTTCGAGGGCTTCGATGTGTTCGAGAGTGGCGATGGCGGGGGTGAGCGAGCGGCGCAGCAGGGCTTCCTCTTCGCCGCGCCAAAAGCCGGTCATGACGAGGATGGGCAGGGTCACGCCGGAATCTCGCACGGCAATTCCCTCCTCGGTGGAGGTGACACCGAGCCATACGGCTCCTGCGTCTTCGAGGGCGCTGGCCGATTCGATGACGCCGTGTCCGTAGGCGTCGCACTTGATGACGCAGCAAGGGGTGACGCCGGGACCGAGATGGCGCGCGATGGCGCGATAGTTTTCAGCCAGCGCGGAGAGCGAAATTTCTGCCCAGTTGGGGCGGGTGTGCATGGAGAACTTCTGCTGTGTGGATGACAAGAGAATTCGACCTTAAAGATTCCAGTATAGCTCGGACGAGAGGGCCGGGGATGAGTGCTAAGCGGGGTTCGTTGGGAAGATAAGGGGAAAAAGCCGGGGAGGAGTGGCTGAAGTTGTTGGATAGAAGGCGATTTCGCGCCAGCTATGCTTGCACCCATTGTGGAACGGCCCCACTCAAGCCGACAGAGGGCTTGAATGGGCACCCGCCGCGACAAAGGGGCAGAGCCCTAAGCCCTGCCCCTTGATTATTCGCTGTGCCTTCTTATTTTCTCACCGCGTGTCCACGTCCGTCTCGAACTTCATTTCCCTTGAACCTCTTGGGAGGGGCGGCGCGTTCCGGTGTCGGATGCTCTCCGCGTTGTGGCAGCGCCCCCCTGTAGCCGTGTTCAGGATGAAAGTGATTGTTAACGTGGCCGCGGAAGTTTTCAGGGCCATGAAACCACGGGCCTACCCCAAGGAAGACACCACCCGTAAACCACTCCGGGCCGTAGTAGCCGTAGGGGGCGCAGTTGTAGGGAGCAACATCATAGTATCCGTAAGGGCATTCGGGAGCGGGGCCGATATTGATGGTGACTTGAGCCGCGGCCTTGGGGCTGGCGGCAAATAAGACGCCAGCAGCAAGAGCGAGCAGTGCAAAGACTTTGAATATGCGCATTCTTTCACCTCATAGGGCTGCGGTTTCGATGCTGCAGTGATCAGCAAACACCGCGCACGCGCCGCAAAATTAGATGCCGGGTGCGGCCAATTCAACACGGGAATAGGCGGGGATGTTGGGCAGCACTGAGCAGCAACTTGGACGGAAGGCCCTGGCGGCGTTCACTTCGTTGAGGGTGACACAGCAAAAAAGACCAGCGCGTTGTAATTGCGCGGCTACTCGTGCAGCCACTCGGAGCGCAGGAGGGTTTCAAAGCGGGTGGAGCCTTTGAGGAAGGCGAGCTGGATGGTGTCGGTGGGGCCGTTGCGCTGTTTGGAGACGATGATTTTGGCTTTGCCTTCGAGCTCGGGATTGTCGCGGTTGTAGTACTCGGGGCGGTAGATGAACATGACGATGTCGGCGTCTTGCTCGATGGAGCCGGACTCGCGGAGATCGCTTAATTTCGGCTCGGCGTCCTTGCCTCCACGGGTCTCCGGGGCGCGGCTTAACTGCGAGAGGGCGATGACGGGGACCTTTAATTCCTTGGCAATCGCCTTGAGGCCGCGCGAGATGGCGGAGACTTCCTGAGTACGGTTCTCATAACGGCGGCCGCCGGGGGCCGAGGCCGACATGAGTTGCAGGTAATCGACGACGATGAGATCGAGGCCGTCTTTGTCCATGGCCTTGCGGCGGGCTTTGGCGCGCAATTCGGTGAGCGAGATGCCGGGAGTGTCATCGATATAGATGGGCGCCTGGATCAATTTATCAAGCGCGACGCGGAGCTTACCCCAGTCCTCTTTCGCGAGAAAACCGGTGCGCATTTTGTGGGCGTCGACGCGGGCCTGGGAGCACAACATGCGGTTGAGCAGGGCTTCCTTGGACATTTCCAGGGAGAAGACTGCGACACTTTTACCGCCGAGGACGGCGGCGTTCTCGGCGATGTTGATGGCGAAGGCGGTTTTGCCCATGGAGGGACGGGCGGCGATGATGATGAGGTCGGATTTTTGCAGGCCGCTGGTCATGTCGTCGAGATCGGGGTAGTGCGTCTCGAGGCCGGTGACGCGTCCGCCGCGCTGAAAGAGCTTGTCAAGATCGCCGCCGAAGGACTCCATGGCGATGGTCTTGATGTCGGTAAGCTGCTGTCCGCTGCGCTCCTCGGAGATGTTGAAGATGCTGGATTCGGCCGAGTCGATGACCTCGGCGGCGGTGCTGGCCTGCTCAAGGGCTTGGGAGATGACGCCGTTGGCGGCGTGGATGAGGTTGCGCAGCATCGCCTTGTCACGCACGATGCGGACGTAGTGCTCCAGCGATGAACGGCGCGGCACGCCGTCGGTGAGCGAGGCGAGGTATCCGGCTCCGCCTACGGCTTCCAACTCCTTGTAACGCAGCAATTCCTCGGTGAGGGTGACGATGTCGATGGGGCGGTTGGTCTCGGAGAGATCGGCGATGCGCTGATAGATGCGGCGATGGGCATCGAGAAAGAAGTGCTCGGAGCGGAGAGTCGAGAGAGCTTCATTCTGTAAGTTGTTGTCGAGCAGAATCGCGCCGAGGATGGAGCGCTCGGCTTCAGGACTAGCCGGAAGACCGCGATCGAGACTGAAATCAGTAACAGGCATAGGTAACGGCACCATTAACACTCAAAACGAGTAAAGCTCAAAACCAGTAATGCTCAAGACCAGTAACGCTGGCAGCTAAAATTTGGGCCCGGAGAAGCCAGCCGCCTCTCCGGGCCTTCAACCGTGCGCCGTACTGCGTGGGTGACCCGCTCCCGCCGCCTTTGCGGAAAGCCTGGGAGCCCGAGCAGCGACTGGACTCCGAAGAGGTTCGCGCCCGACTCCCCTTCCGTCTCTGGAGCGGCGAACCCTGTTGCCAAGGAGGCGATGCAGAACGCGGCTGGGATCGGAGTTCGCGCCGCTGCCGGCTGCGATCGCTCGCGCCGTGACGGCGGCAAAACTTGCGTTACCGCAAGTCCCGAAATCCGAGGGCCAACTTGATTCTGCAATGCCTTTCGCCGCTCTTCGAGCCGGGAAGCACCACGCAGCGTCATACACACGGTTGCGTTGAATCCAGAGTGCTACAGCGGAGGCGGAGTGAGGAGGAAAAATGGCGGCGGCGCTGTGGAGATGCTGTGTAAATCGCCGAAAGCTGTGAATCGCGGTGGAAAACTTGGGGAGAGCGGGGGCGTTGCCGCGGCAGGCGTACTCCCAAACCGTACCAGCAACTACAACTGCAAAAGCAATAGCACCGCAGAGGTGGAGAGCACTGCTTCCCACCTTAGCCGCGCAAAAGCGGCGCGTCGAAGGTGGGGCACCCGGGGCACCCGACATTTTTTATTCGTCCGCGCGTGGAAGACCCACTGCGTGGCGATCATCGCTCTGGGTGCGCCGGATCTAGGGCGCGGGCTCGGGTTCGATGAGGTTGCGGAAGCGGCGGAAGAGAAGCAGTGAGGCATCGACTTCGTTGTCTTCGCGCTGCTTCTCTTTCATGGAGGATTTGGGTTGCTCGCTGCCGCTCCAGAGGAGGACGCGATCATGGGCGTCCAGGATGGAGAGACGGATCTGGACGATCGCTGAGGAAGACAGGGTCCGGGAGGGCGGAGGCGCGCCGTGGCGGCCATTGCCGCTGCCGACGCTGACGCCGGAGTCGGAGACGGGGGCGGTGATGGAGACGATGAGGTCGGCCTGCGAAGGGTCGTGGACCACGAGGTAGTGTCCCCAGCCCTGGAAGGCGTCGCCGATGACATCGTTGGGGAGGCGTCCGCCGGCGTGCTCGATGTAGATGCTGCGGGCGGCCAGGAGGCGGGCGTGCGGGGCGACGGGCGCGGGCTTGGGTGCGTCCTGCGCGGAAACGGCGGCGCAGAGCAGGAGCGCCGCCATGGCGACCTGGACAGCCAGCACCCGCCAATGCCAAGGTTGCAGCTTCAACGCAGACTCTCCTTGAATGCCTGTGAGTATGACTGAAAGAGAGGGCGGTGAAAAGCGAGAGGTTTTGCTGACCCGATGATTCCGACCGCCGATCCAACGGTTATGAAGCCGGGCATTCCAATCTTTATGCCGCCACTGAATCCAGCGGAATGATGGCACGGCTTTCCGTTTCGGGATTATGGGATACTTGGCGATATTGCGACAGGTATCCGTAAACCACGCCTTCGTGCAGTTCAGACAGGCTAGACGCGCCTGTAGTTCCGGCAGTCGGCTAGAAACCGCACCAGCTCTGGGCCACCCGCAGGGAGAGGGCTTGCAGAAAGGCTGCGCTCAGCGACAGCTCTTCAGCGCGAACCAGGGAATGTGCAATGCGCCCGGGGAAAGCTCCACGCAAACCGGTTGGCCGGCATGAACGGAGTAGTAGAAGGAATCATCCACGCAAACATCCCCCTTGTTCTCAAGTGCTGCTCCCCATGGGGCCAGAGTGACCCAGTCGGTTGTGTGCCTACCGTGCACTTCGAATGCCTTCACGATCTTTGAGGAATAGACCGCCGGGGCCGAGCGGTCGAGAAAGACATCGACCGCAACGACCGCAACAAGCCCATACCCCAAAAAGAACGGCGTCAGCAGCACTGTGATCGCCGCATTCTTTCGGAAGGATGGATCGCCCACAACAGCTGCCGCCAACAGGGAGAGTCCGAACACAACTCCCAGCCCAATCCATATCCAAGTCGCGGGCGTTAATGCCAGCGCAGGCGACAGCCCCAGCATCGGCTTCCACGGCATCTGCCCTTGCAGCGCGGCGAACAGTAGAAGAATTCCCGGCACGATCGCAGGCACGCCTAGATACGCATGGGCGTCGTTATTGCCAGAAGACAGCAGATGGGCCAGCCCGCCGGAGAACCTCGTGATCCCCACCGCCAGCCAAGGCAACAGCACCAGAAGCAGGATCACGGGGCAATTTGGAAAAAACATTCCCCAGAACCCGGCTATCACGGCCACAAGGGTAAGGCACCTGCACAGAATCTTGACATGCACCAGCGCCCGCAATCGCGCTTCGCGCTCGGGCGGATCCTGCACCCCCTCCAGAATCTCCGCCTCAGAGGCGAGCCGCTCCGGAGCGTCCAGATCCGGCAGCGAATCGATCCACTCGCGCAGTATGGAGTCCGCTTGCAGCTTGTCACTAATTGTGACCGAGTTCTCCGCGTCCTCCCCGTTGTCTAGGCCGCGCGGGATGAGCAAGGTGCCGCCGCTTCGCCAGCCGTTAACGTCCTTCGCCACTCTTCGCCCTTGAATCTCGCTCCGATGCAACGACCGCCTATCTAATCGTGTCAGTGAGCGGTCTAAAGACAGTCCTTGCGTCTGGATCTGATCTGCATCCAGCACAACTTTCAACTTCAGCGCGGAGGTGATCGGTAGCGCGGCGAAGAGCAATAGCACGCAGCCAAGTACGAGCAGGCCAATCTCAGTCTCTAAGTCACTCCGTTCCGAAAAAACGAGCCAGCCGAGCCCCAGGCAGGAAACACTGAAAAACAATGACAGCAGGACGCTCAGGCAGAGCCACCGGTCAGATATGCGGTAAGTGCGCGGGTATTCTGTCGGGTTGTATGGCTGGTCCATTAGGTTATAGGCCGGATTCAGCTAACAACGTACCATGGAATCAACCCAGTGGTACTAACGCCGAGGGTACATCCGTAATCGCTGTGTTAAACCTACTGGAATCTGCTCTTTCAGATCGATCCGACTCGGCGAAAAACATAACGCTGATAACTGCCCCCGAAGCTGGGTACTCATCGTGGTACGTCGGCTCGAACCCAGACAGCGCCCACATCGCATTTCGTCAGCATCCCGGTTCCTGTCGAAAACAGGGCAAGTAACTCAGTATCCCGAAAAGGGAAATACTGTGATGCCGGGCCGACCGAAAAAGCGCTGTGGCATTAGGACCAGCAAGGATTCCGGGGCGCGACTTTGGAGTTTCGATGCTGGGGCTTCTTCCGATAAGCTCTAAAGCGGAAGCCATGCTGAAAATTCTCATCCATCTCGCCGCGTATTTGTTTGCGCTGCTAGCCCTTTGCGGGCTGGGCTACCTGGGGCTTTCGCTGTGGAGCGAGTGGCGCTTTTTGCGGCGCAGAGCTTTGGGACGCAGAGACGTGGGGCGGCGGGCGGCGGGGGAGTTCACGCCGGGGGTGAGCATTCTGAAGCCGCTGCGCGGGGGCGACCGGCAGATGTATGAGAGCTTCCGCTCACACTGTTTGCAGGACTATCCGCAGTACGAAATCATCTTCGGGGTCAATCAGGCGAGCGACGAGGCGGTGGCCGAGGTGGAACGCTTGCAGAGGGAGTTTCCGGAGCACGAGATACGGCTTATCGTCTGCTCGGAGGGGCAAAACACAGCCCCACTCAAGCCAACAGAGGGCTTGAATGGGCCACCCGCAGACCAAGACGCAAGCCGGGGAGCCAACCGCAAGGTGAGTAACCTGGTGCAGATGATGCGGGCGGCCAAGTATGGGCACATTGTCATCAACGACAGCGACATTCGGGTGGAGCGCGATTATCTGCGGCGGGTGGTTGCGCCGATGGAGGACGCTCCGAAGCAAGGCGGGGACGGGCCGACGGATGGCTCGGCGGCGGGGACGCGGCAACAGACGCCGCTCCGGCTGCAGGCGCCGGTCGGGCTGGTGACGGCACTCTACCGGGCCGAGGCCGGGGGCAGCATTGCTTCACGGATGGAGGCGATCACGATTGCGACCGATTTTGCGGGAGGGGTGCTGTGCGCGGTGGAGTTGGAGGGCGGACTGCACTTCGGGCTGGGCTCGACTTTGGCGTTTCCGCGCGCGGCGGCCGAGGCTATCGGAGGGCTGGAGACGCTGGTGGATTATCTGGCCGACGATCACGAGTTGGGGCGGATGATCTGGGAGGCCGGATACGAGGTTGTGCTCTGCGATGCGGTGGTGGAGACGTTTCTGCCGGAGTACAGCTTCGGCGCGATGTTCGAGCATCAGTTGCGCTGGGCGCGGACGGTGCGCGATTTGCGCAAGCGTGGCTACATTGGAGTGCTGCTGACCTTTGGCCTGCCGTGGGCGATGGCGGCGGCGCTGTGCGCGGGCGGAGCAGGATGGTCGCTGGTGCTGCTGGGAGCGGTGACGGTGGCGCGCTTCGCCTCGGGATATGTGCTGTGCGGGCCGATCCTCGGCGACCGGCAGACGATGCGGGATCTATGGCTGATTCCGGCGCGCGACGTGGTGGGAGTTGCAATCTGGTTCGCCAGCTTTGGCGGCGACACCATTGTGTGGCGCGGGGAACGGTTTCATTTGAAGGATGGACGGCTGACGCGGGCGTAAGTGGGCGAGGCAAAGCTTCTCGTCCCCACTGCTGGCCTGGCGCCGGCTGGAGGTTGGTATGGGAGAAGCCGTGGTGCCGCCGCCCCGCCGCCTGCTGATTCTTTCAGCATTCACGCTGCTGCTCGCCGGATTCTGGCTGGAATTGCAGTCACTGCCGTTGGAGCGAGCACTCCCCGGTCCGCTGGCTCCCGCCTTTGCCGGATTCGCGTTGCTGCTGGCGCCGCTGTGGTTCTTTGCCTTCGGGGCCGGAGCGCGCCTGCGAGCGCTGCTGCGGACGCGCTGGTCGCGGGTTGCAGCCCCGGCCCTGCTGGTTGTGCCGTACCTTCTCTACGCGCTGCCGCTGCGCGAGTTTCAGTGGCGGTTCGCCTTTGCACTGGCGGTCGTGCCGGTAGTTCTGAGTGGGCTGCTTGAGTTGGCTCCCAGGGCACAAAGGCTCCTCTGGCAGGACGCGGTTGTGTTGTTTGCGCTGGCGCTCACGCTCGAACTGCGCCTGTTCAGCGGTGCGTGGCCGCATGCCGGGCTGGGAAGCCTGCCCAAGCTCTATCTCTGCGACGTTGCGCTTTATCTCTACCTGGTAGTGAGAGGCGTTGAGGGCGCAGGCTACTCGTTTACGCCAAAGGCGGACGCCTTCGCCATCGGGGTGCGCGAGTGGCTCTATTTCACTCCGTTTGCCTTCGGACTGGGCTTTACTTTGCACTTCATAAGCTTCTACCCGCGGGTGCAGTCGACGGCGCACATCGCGGCGGGGGTGCTGGTCACTTTTCTGCTTACGGCGGTGCCGGAGGAGTTCTTTTTCCGCGGCCTGCTGCAGAACCTGCTGGAGCCGCATCTTGGACGCCTGGGCGCGCTGGCCGCAGCTAGCGCGCTCTTCGGTTTCTCGCATTTCCACAAAGGCGCGGCCTTCAACTGGCGTTACGTTCTGCTGGCCGCCATTGCCGGAGTCTTTTACGGACGCGCCTGGCGCGCCCGGCGGCAATTGCTGGCCTCCAGCATCACGCACACCATGGTGGATGTCGTGTGGTCGCTGTGGTTCAGGTAGGATAGGTTCGATGGAGTGAAGTCAGTGGCCTCGCAAACCATCCATTTGGTCACTCTCCGGAACGGCAAGCCTTTGATTCTACGCGGCAGAAAGCATCCCGCTCGCGGTTCTCGTCTTCAACTTCCGCATTGAACCAATCGCAAGCAGTTTTGAGTGTGCACAACAGAATCAACGAGTTGCGGGAGCGCATCCGCGCTGACGGAGGCTTCGGTCGAATGTTTCATTTAGAAAGTGAGCTATGTTGACCAGACTACCCGAACCAGAGTAGCTAATATCGCATTTGCAACGAGGCACTTCGGTCAATGGCCGAGAAGAAGAGGCGCGTATTGAGGACACACAGTAATTACTTGGCCTGTTTCACGGCACTCCTACTACTCAGTTTTTCCGTGGGATGCTGTAATCCGAACAGGAACCCGAATGCGGGAGATCCCGCTGCTCCCCAGACAGCGCCTACAGTGACATCGGTGACTCCGCCGGACGACAACGTAGCCATTTGCCCCAACAGCGCTATTGTCAGCGCGACCTTCAGCAAGGCGATGAACCCTGCGACCATCAACACTTCTACGTTCTTATTGAGCGGACCCGGCGGCGCGAGCGTTGCTGGTGCAGTCAGCTACGCATCGGCAACTGATGTCGCCACCTTTATACCTTCGGCGAGTCTTGCTCCGAACACGAAGTTTACCGCCACGATCAACACCGGGGCGGCCGACACTTACGGTAATACTATTGAAGCCAGCTTCGAATGGACGTTCACGACGTCTGCTTCGTGCCCGGTTGCAGCCCCTGCAGTGACCGTCGTGACTCCGCCAAATGGCGCTTGTCCTGAATCGGCCATTGTCAGCGCAGCATTCAGTCAGGCGATGAACCCTGCGACGATTAACACTTCTACGTTTACTTTGACCGGGCCGGATGAGACCAAAGTGGCGGGGGTAGTCACCTACGTCGCGGCGACCCAGATTGCCACCTTTACACCGAAGGTTAGTCTTGCACCGAGTACAACGTTTACTGCCACGATTTCCACTGCGGTGGCGAATAAGTCCGGCAGTCCTCTAGCGGCTGCAAAGGTTTGGACCTTCACGACCTCGACATCGTGTGCGATTACTCCGCCCACAGTGACGCTCGTGACTCCGCCGAACGGCTCTACCCTGATTTGCCCCGATACCGCGGTTGTCACCGCGGCCTTCAGCAAGGCGATGAACCCTGCGACCATCACTAGCTCTACATTTACGTTGAAAGCAGGCGTGACGAACGTGGCCGGCACTGTGACCTACGTTGCGGCGACCGATATTGCCACCTTTACACCCACGGTTAGTCTGGCACCGAGCACGGCTTTTACCGCCACGATCACTACCGGGGTGGCCGACACCTTCGGCAACAACCTGGCAGCGAATCATGTGTGGACATTCACGACCTCTGCTTCGTGTACGCCGCCCCCAGTGTCAGTGTTGGGATCGACCTGCAGCTTCGGAATTCTGGCCGGCTCCACGGTTACCAATGTCACGGGTACGGTTACAACCGTCAGTGGGAATGTTGGAGTGTGGCCGGGAAGCGCGGTAACCGGATTCGGACCACCGGCATCCATCACAGGCAAGATCGATGCGGGCGATGCAGTTGCCCAGACCGCGCAGGGTGACTTAACGACTGCGTACAACAATGCCGCGGGCGCAGCAGGAGGCGCTGTCCTCACCGCAGACATCGGAGGGCAGACTCTTCCCCCGGGCGTCTATCGGACGACGAGCGCCCAGCCCTCGCTGGGGATCACCGGAAACCTCACCCTCGATGGTAAGGGTGATCCAAATGCTACCTGGATCTTCCAGATCGTGACCACGCTGACGACGGCTGCCGGTAACAGCGAAGTCATCCTGATCAACAGTGCTCAATCCAAGAACGTGCTATGGCAGGTCGGCAGTTCAGCGACGCTTGGAACCAACACTATATTCGTGGGAACCATCATGGCGGAGGCATCCGTCACGGCTACCACCGGCGCGACTCTTGATGGAAGAGCGTTAGCCCGAACTGGCGCCGTCACGTTGGACACCTCGACGGTTGTCGTTCCTCCCTGTCAATAAAACGTTGCTCGCAGTGGGACCAGCTCAAGGCTGGTCCCACTAACCCTCAGGCTGAAAAAACATTTCGCGCTATTTAAGTTTGGAGAATTATTCGCATGTCATCTCATTCGATCGGCCATCTTGGTCGTGTGTTAGCAACCCTGTCGGCAACGGCGGCCGTTCTGTGCGCGTTTGGCACACTGGCTGTGGCGCAGGAGCAACCTGCTCCCAAGTGGGAGCTTTACGGTGGATATTCTTTTCTGTATCCGGGCGCGGACGTACACGGTGTGCTTCCATTAGGATTGGTTCCAGTGACCAGCCGCTTGGATTCGAATCCGCGCGGCGCCGGTGCTACCGTCACCTATGACTTCACTCGGCATTTCGGCATCACGGTCGATGCCAGCGACCAGTGGGGCATTAGCGAAAGAGGGACGCCGGGCGCATGCTGCCGGGACTTCGATTTTTCCAACCTCTCGATCGGCCCAAAGTTCACGTTCCGCCGTTCTCATTTCTCTCCATTCCTTGAGGCGCTCGCAGGGGACCAACGTCTCTACCCTGAAGCCTTCCATCATGTGGACAAGTTAGGGCTTATGGCTGGCGGCGGTTTGGATGTCAACCTCGCTCGGCACTTTGCTTTGCGGCTGATCAGGGCCGACTATGTAATGTCCAGCTACCGGTATGGTCCTTCGTCTACGACTCCGACCACCGATCTCCATGGCGCCAGACTGCAGACTGGAGTCGTGTTTATGTTCGGCGGCGGAGCGCCCGCGGTGTCACCCAATGCGGCATGCTCGGTACAGCCAACGGAAGTCTTCGCCGGCGAGCCGGTGACCGCGACCGCCAGTGGATCCAATTTCAATCCCAAGCGCACGGTTAAGTACGCCTGGTCCGGCACCGGAGTCAAAGTTACAGGCAGCAGCGCTTCCACTTCGATTGACACTAACGGACTGGCGCCTGGTTCCTACCAGGTCACGACCAACCTAAGCGACGGCAGCCGAGGCGGCGTCGCTTCCGCCAGCGCTCTCTTCACAGTGAAGCAGCTGAATCCACCGTCTATCTCGTGCTCTCCGAACCCTACTACGGTGCCGATGGATGGAACCGCAACCATCACTTCGAACGCCAGCAGTCCCGATGGCCGCAGCCTGACTTACAGCTACACGGCCAGCGCCGGAAGCATTACCGGCAACACCTCTACCGCTACCCTGGACAGCAGGGGTGCACAGCCTGGGACGATCACCGTGACTTGCAGTGCAAGCGATGACCGCACTCCTCCGCTGACGACCTCTTCCACGGCCACGGTGAACGTGCAAGCGCCGCCGACGACGACGCCACCGCCTTCGCCAGAGGTTAGGGCCATCGAGAAGAGGCTTGCTCTCCACAGTATTTATTTTGGAACCGCCAAGCCTACGCCAGAGAATCCAGATGGAGGCCTGCTTGCCAGTCAGGAGAAGACTCTTGCTGCGCTCGCTAGCGATTTCCAGACCTATCTCCAAAGCAAGCCAGATGCCCGATTGACTTTTGAGGGCCACGCCGATCCGCGCGGTTCTGTGGAATACAATCAGGCCCTTTCCGAAAGGCGCGTCGAACGCACCAAGCGCTTCCTGGTCGAAAAGGGTATTCCGGCAGCAAGCATTCAGACTGAGGCATTCGGTAAACAACATGAACTTACCGACGCCGAAGTAAGAAGTGCGGTTGAACGGAACCCGGAGCTGGGCACGGAAGAACGACAGAGATTGCTCGACCATATCAATACGATCTTCCTTGCAAGCAACCGCCGTGTGGACATTACTCTGAGCAACGCTGGTCAGAAGTCTCAGCAGTCAGTCCGCGAATACCCATTCAACGCAGCGGATTCGCTGACTCTACTCGATACTAGTGAGACTGGGAAGCGGGCACATCCTGCGGGGAAAAAGAGCAAGACCACGAAGAAGCAATAGCTTGGTGCATTGAGTCTCGCCCTGTGGTCCGTCGTCAAGCGGCGGACCACAATGTTTTGTGGCCCGCAGAGAAAGTATTCCCGCAGTCACAGGATGGTCGTGGAAACTCCCTTTGAGCGAAGTTGCACTGATCTGAGCGACACTTAAAGAGTGTAGTGGCGCGATCACCCATCCTGTTACTTACTTCCGGCCCCGAACAATTGCCTTATCAGTAGATCGTTGTTCGCCCCAGTTCCCCGCTGTGGCTAGCCGCCGCGGGGCGCAAAGAGGTACCCTGAGATTATGCGAGTTGTAAAAGCACGAGCGAGTTTTCGTTTTTTTGTGGTACTGAGTTTGCTATGCGCTCCGCTGTTGGCCCAATCTGTGTTCAAGGCGATTTCTTCCGGCGCTGCCGCGGCGCAGACCGCGGTAAAAACTGTAGACCCCTTGGGCCGCGCCACACCGCGCGGCACCCTCATCGGCTTCGTGCAGGCCGCACAAGAAGGCGACAGCGAGCGCGCTGCCGAGTATCTCCAGCTTCCCCGCCAGGAATCTGGGATCGACGCCGACCGGGTCGTGCAGGATCTGAAGGCTCTGCTCAACCACGCTTACGTAGGCCGACTTGGCTCCATCACCGACAATCCGGAACTTACCTATGATCCGCAGCTTGAGCCCAATCACCAGCGCGTCGGCGAATTCACCGTCGACGGCAAGGAGTTGCCGCTGTTGGTGGTGCGTGTGTCTGACGGCGACAGCGGACATCTCTGGCTTATCAGTTGGGCAACGCTGAGCAAAACCGAAGACCTCGCCAACGATGCGCGTTCGCATGAGTTGGAGCAGCACTTGCCGCGCATCCTGGTACGTCACAGCATTCTTTCAATTCCGCTTTGGGTGTGGGCGGCCTTTCTGTTGCTCATTCCGCTTGCGTTGCTGGCCGGAGCTGCCGCGGTAGCCGTGGTGGGCGTGCCCGCATGGTTGCTGGCCCGCCTCAAGCATCGCGCGGCGCAGTCGGAAGTCTGGGTCAACATTCGCGGCCCCGTGCTGCTGTTCGCCGCGGCCGCCGCGCACGCCATCGGCATGCGCATGATCACCGTGCCCTTGCTCTTTCGCGAATACTACAGCAAGGTGCAGGGCACCGCGCTGCTGTTCGCCGTGGCTTGGTTGCTGTGGGATTTTGTAACCCTGTGGACGCGCCGCATGCGCCGCCAAACTCCCGCTCCTGAAGATCGCGGCAGGCTCTCGCTGACACTACTGTTGCATCGCATGATGAAGGTCGGCATCGTCACCGCGGCGATGTTCAGTATCCTCTACCTGGCGGGCTTCAATCTTTCGACGGCGCTTGCCGGACTCGGCATCGGCGGCATCGCCGTTGCATTGGCGGCGCAGAAGACCATCGAGAATCTCTTTGGGGGAATCAGCATTCTCACCGACCGCGTGATGCGCGTCGGCGATCTCTGCCGCGTTGGCGAAACCATCGGCACGGTAGAAGACATCGGCCTTCGCTCCACCCGTATCCGTACCGACGAGCGCGGACTCATCTCGGTTCCCAACGGTTCGCTGGCCACCGCCAATGTCGAAAACCTCAGTGCGCGCGATAAAATGCGCGTCTTCTGCAAAATCGGCCTGCGCTATGAAACCAGCCGCGAACAACTCGAACACGTGCTCGCCCAGGTGGGTACGATGCTGCGCGATCATCCGCGCATCGAGAGCGCATCCGCATGGATACGTCTGGCAAAACTCGCCGACAGCGCGCTCCAACTCGAGATGCAGGCCTACGTGTTGACCCGCGATTACGACGAATTCACCGCCGTGCGCGAAACTCTTCTCCTGCGCGTGATGGACATTGTGGAACACTGCGGAACCTCGCTCGCCTTTCCATCGCAGACCGTCTATCTTGCAGGCAACACGGAAATACCGGCGCTGAAGACCCAAGCTGGCGACGGAGAAGTATTGTCCTGCCACCATCAGTGAGGAAGACCGGTGATTAAGCTTCCCAACAGCGACGATGAATTATTTCACTCAGGGAACCGGGCCGGCGGATGCACGTCTATCTGTCCTTTAACCGCTAAGGCTGGCAGATGCAAACTTTATCCATCTCCGACGGCGAACCGACACTTCCGCTGACTTTTATCGTTTTACTCTGCCCCTCTCGCAGGCGTGTTCTTGTAGATTTTTCTTTCCAGTCCTAAGACGATTATTGGCGACACCGGTCAATATTGACCAGTTATCTATGTGCAAAGGGCACGATACTGGGAACCGTGTAACTTCCGATCAAAAGCGGAAATTCCGGAGGATAACAAAATGTGGCAAGTCAAGAGCGTAGGTCCATGGGCTCATAAGTTCGCAATGCGCAGTCTGCTTAGGGTCGGTGCAGCAACCTTGTTGGCATCCTTGGTCTTGATGCCAACGGCCAACGCACAAGTTGTCATCAGCGTATCAACTCCACCGGTATGTTCCTACGGTTACTACGACTATGCACCGTATAGCTGCGCACCCGTGGGTTTTTATGGACCGGGGTATTTCTTTAACGGAATTTTCCTCGGCGTAGGCCCGTGGGCTAGCTGGGGCTATGGCCACGGCTGGGGTGATCATCGCTTCAGCGGCGGTGGAGGAGGAAGGTACGTCGCCGGACGCCGAGACTTTGGTGGACGTGGCGCAGCGGGCCGCAGTGGCGGGTTTCACGGTAATGCGTCCGTACGTGCCTCGCATGGCGCAGCAGGGCGTGGTGGCGCGCCCCATGGCTCGTCTTATGGTGGTGGCTCCCATGGCGCAGCAGCGCATGGTGGCGGCTCGCACGGTAGCGGTGGAGCAGCACACGGCGGCGGTGGCGGATCACACGGTGGCGGTGGCGGGTCGCATGGTGGCGGTGGCGGATCACACGGTGGCGGCGAACGCCGCTAGCTGATAGCTGCTGAATGTGGAGGCGCATGGAACAACAAGCGGCGGCGCATAACAGCTCCGCCGCTCGCACTGTTAACCGACCCGTGCGCATGCATCCATCTCACGGTTATTAACACTTCTGAGCAATAGTGAACAGCTTGGTAACCCTTGTTCTGCCAGAATCCCTGAGTGCTAAGCGCCAGGCCAGCAGCTATTGATTGCGCGGCTGGATTCTAGCTTGACTAAGGAGAACATCGAGATGAAGACGCGGCGAACTGCGCTCTTGCTGTTAGTAATCGCCACCCTCGCTGCGCTGCCAACGGTAGCAGAAGCGCAATCGCTGGTGGCCTCGGAAGACTCCTCCAGCACTGTTGCAATCGAAGCTCCGACGCAGATTGACCTAACCTACACGCGTCCGACCCAGGAAACCAAGGTCCGCAATTACGTCTTTGACACGTTCGGCCCGTATCCCATTGTCGGCGCCGCGGCGGTGGCTGGCATCGGCCAAATGGACAACACTCCGGCTGCGTGGAGGCAAGGAGCGGCAGGCTACGGCAGGCGATTCGGCTCCGACCTCGGCATCGCGGCAATTAGCACCACGACACGTTATGCGCTGGCAGAAGCCCTCAAAGAAGACACGCTGTATTACCGCTGTGAGTGCAGAGGCGTATTCCCGAGGCTGAGCCATGCCGTGGTATCGACCTTAACCGCGCGCCACGGCGAAGACGGCCACCGCGCTTTTTCATTCTCTGCGTTCATCGCACCCTATGCGGGCACGGTGACGGCGGTGTACGCCTGGTATCCCGAGAACTATGGCGCCCGGGCGGCGCTGCGGATGGGCAACTACAACCTGTTGGGAAGTGTAGGCGAGAACATCCTGCTGGAGTTCTTCTACAGCGGCCCGCATTCCCTGCTCTCTCGCATGCACCTCAATAACCTGCACGCTTCGCCAGAACCGGGGCCGAGCCGGTGAGCGACCGCAAGCTACTTGCGGCCGGAGGTATGACGCCTCCACTTTCAGGGCATCCACTCTTACTTCCATCGACGGATGGGAGTTCCTCCAAGTGGGTGATCACCGAGTTTCTCGAGTGGTTCGGCGAGCTAGGGATATTCTTTTGGCGAGTAGTACGGGCCGGGTTAACGCCTCCGTTTGAGTTCCGCGAGTTGTTCCGGCAACTCGACGAGGTGGGATCGAAGTCCCTGCCATTGGTTGCATTGGCTGGCGCTGCAATCGGGGTTGTGCTTTCGCTGGAGTCCATTCAAAGCATGACTCGCTTCGGAGCCAAAGCGCTGCTTCCCGCGGCGCTCGTGTACTCGGTTGTCCATGAAATAGGTCCGATCATCACCGCTCTGGTAGTAAGTGGCCGAGTCGGCGCAGGGATCGGCGCAGAGTTGGCATCGATGAAAGTAACCGAACAGATCGATGCCATCGAAGCGTCGGCGGTAAATCCTTACCGGCTGCTTGCGGCAACTCGCATTTTGGCTTGTACTCTGATGCTGCCATTACTGACTCTGGCTTCCGATGCTTGCGGCTTGGTAATGGGCTGGGTTGCACTGGCCATGGTTGAGCCGCTCTCGTTCCATCAGTTCATTACGAGCGGATTTAATGGCACGGGTTTCAATGATTTTCTGCCACCCACTTTCAAGACGGCTGTGTTTGGACTGATCATCGGACTGGTCGCCTGCTTTCAGGGGATGCGGACACGAGGAGGCGCCGAGGGCGTGGGCCGTGCGGCTACCAGTTCGGTGGTCTTGTCCTCTCTATTCGTGATCTTGGCCGATGTGGTACTCGTGAAGTTCATCCTCATTTTTTTCCCGTAAGACTAACAACTATGGCCACCATTGACCAAATTCCGATGAAGCTGGAAGCTGACAGCGACAAGCGCGCGCCAGTTGTCGCCGTCGAGAATGTGTACAAGTCCTTCGGAAGTCAAAAGGTTCTGAATGGAATTAGCCTCACGGTGGGACGCGGAGAGACCCTGGCGGTGCTGGGGCGCAGCGGTACCGGCAAGAGCGTACTGCTGAGGCTTGTCATCGGCCTGAAAAAACCTGACTCGGGATCGGTTTCCATCCACGGCCGGGACATCGCCGGCATGTCTTTGGATCAACTCGGTGAAATCAGGTTGAAGATGGGTTTTCTGTTTCAGCATGCCGCGCTTTACGATTCTCTAACCGTCGAGCAGAACGTGGCTTTTCCTTTGCAGCACCACACGAGAGGAATGTCGAGCTCTGAGCAGGGCGATCGCGTCAAGCAACTGCTGGCGGAGGTTGGCATGGAAGGGCACCTCGACAAGATGCCGTCGGATATCTCCGGGGGCATGCAGAAACGGGTGGGGCTGGCACGTGCGCTGGCCTTGGACCCGGACATTCTGCTGCTCGACGAGCCTACCGCTGGACTCGATCCCATCAGTTCGGCTGAAATCGGCGACCTGGTTCTCAAACTCCAAGCGGAACATCACATGGCATCCATCGTAGTGACGCACGATCTGCACAGCGCAGGGGCAATTGCGAATCGTCTGATTCTGCTCAATGAGGGCCGTGTTGTGTTCGAAGGCACCTTTCAAGAACTTCATGCAAGCGACGACGAGTTGGTTCGTGAGTTTGTAAAGCATTCGTAGGAGAAGGTATGTCAAGAGCAGCGCGGTTAGGAGCATTTATCGTCGCGACGCTAGCCATTCTGGTGGTTGGCGTCTTTGTCATTGGGAGCAAGCAGTATCTGTTCAGCTCGACGTACCAGGTGAAGGCGCAGTTCGAGAATGTGGCTGGGTTGGATGCGGGCGGCGATGTAAGGGTGGGCGGAGTCCACAGTGGGACCGTGCACAGCATTGAATTGCCGCACAAGCCTGGCGAGAAGGTCACGGTGGTTATGGACCTGAGCAAATCGACGCACGAGATCATCAAGCAAGACTCCGTAGCTACGATTGAGACCGAGGGAATGCTGGGCAACCAGTACCTAGCAATCTCATTCGGCTCCGCGGGTTCTCGCGACGTACGAGATGGCGATATACTCGCGAGCCAGCAGCCACTGGAATTGGCAGACCTGCTCAAGAAAGCAAACGGCATTCTCGATAGCAGCCAGCAAGCCATCCAGAACACTACTCTTGCTACCGCAAGCCTGAACTCGATATCCTCCAAGATCGATCGGGGACAAGGGTCCGTAGGCGCGCTGGTAAACGACAGGCAGTTGTACACCAACCTGGAACAAACGACCAGTGCCATGCGTGACACGATGGCGCAGGCGCAGGCAGGGGTTATCGACTTCCAGGAGAATATGGAAGCCCTGAAGCACAGCTTCTTTTTGCGCGGATACTTCAAAAGCCGCGGATACGAAGATTCGGCCGAGCTGGCTAAGAATGAAATAGAAGGGATGCCGCAAGGCACACCCGTGAAGGAATTCACGTACTCATCGAAACAACTTTTCGATAAGCAGGATTCGGCTAAGCTGAAGAATCAGAAATCTCTGCGGGCGGGCGGCGAGTTTCTGGCTAACAACCAGTTCGGATTCGCGGTGGTCGTGGTATGCGCCGGCAGAGAAGGCGATGCCCAGAAGGAAATGCTTCTCACTGAAGCGCGAGCCATGGTTGTGCGCGAGTATCTGGTCGAGAACTTCGGCTTCGATGATAGTCAGCTTAAAACTCTTGGAATGGGCAAGCAGGCGGCCACGAAGTCAGAGGGCGACTGGGGGACGGTGCAGATCGTCATCTATCCGGCCGGGGCCGTGATTCCGGGCAATAAGGTCACGACGGCGAAGGCATCCCCGAATGCCTCGGTTCAGCCAGCTCAGGCCGCTTCAACCGCAGCACCGAAAGCACAGGAGTAGTTTTCAGTAGGTGTGGCGGCATTGAACTCTCCTTACCTGTATTGCGGCACTCGCTCGGCGGCATGCGGTCACCAGGGGCAAGAATCCTTTAATGTGAGCTTGATTGACCAGCCATCCGCAACTGAGATCGATAAGCTTAATTATTGTAAGCTTTGCTGCCTCCCAGGAGTTTTCTATGGCCGATAAAGATCTTCTTGCATTCAATTCTTTGGGTTCATCCAAAAGCATTGGCACTCAGTCGACCACTCAGAACTATCTTAGCGGTCAGGCCGTTTTTGCGCAGGGCGATAAGTCCGATGCCATGTTCTATGTCCAAGATGGCAATGTGAAGTTGACGGTCATCTCCAAGGGTGGAAAGAAGGCAGTGATCGCGATCTTGCGGCGGGGCGATTTCTTTGGCGAAAATTGTCTAACCAGATCAGCGTTGCGGCCCTCTACCGCAACGACGATTCGGCCTTCCACGATCACCCGGGTGGAACGGCAAGCCATCGTACGCATTCTTCGGCAGGAACCAACTTTCGCCAAGCTCTTCACTTCACATCTGTTATTTCGGATTGGCAGGATCGAAGAGGACTTAGTGGATCAAGTCTGCAGTTCCAGTGAAAAGCGATTGGCAAGAATTCTGTTACTACTCGCAGACTTTGGACTGAAAGCAACGCCGAATTCAGACGTCCCGAAGATAGACCAGGAAACACTTGCGGAAATGGTCGGCACCACCCGGTCTAGAGTGAGCTACTTCATGAACCGTTTTCGGGAGATGGGATACATCGACTACAATGGAAGTTTGCACGTACACGAAGCATTGCACACTTTTCTTTTCGACAAATAGAACCCCATTTTCCGCGCCGTGTGATCCCCCTTGCTCAGAAGTCTTCATCCTGATGTGGTAACGTTTAAAGTAGATATGGAACATCCACTTAGAACTCTGCTATACGAACTCTTCGCGGCACCGCCTTTGCATTTGCTGCAAAGGACTCTAGATTTAAGCATCAGCACTGTCGGATTCTTTTCAGCTTACGCCCTGAGGCGCAGGAACCGGCAACGGCAATTGATCGGAGTTTCTAAATCAAGGAATCAGCACCAGGCGCTGCCACTGGGGAAAGTTGGGCGTCCTCGAACCTATCTATGAACGGGTCAGCCAAGGATTGACTGATCGCGCTCGGCAATTTTTATGCGACGACCTTGCTGACATTAATAGATATGGCGCAAGCCCAATGAGTAGACTTGCGCCGATCCTAGCGAAGAGCTAACTGTCCCCGGATGGGCCGCTACAGCACGATGCTGAGCGCAATGTTTACGCCGGGATAGGTCGGGTTGCACAGGTAATAGACGCCGTTAATCTCCACCACATAAACGTTTTGCGTGTAGAGCCAGTTGCTTGGCCACGCGTCAACGAAGCCGAACGAATAGCCACCGTATTGAAAGCGGTGATTACCATAGTCGGCTTGGCTGACACGAAATGTGTGTTGGCGTCCGAAATTGGCCTTAAAGCGGTCGTCGGGAATGCGGCCACCACTGGCATGCTGCGCCTGCTTTTCAGGCTGAGCCTGCATGGTGTGCTGCTGTGTGTTTCTCTCTTCCGGCTTAGCGTTCTTCTCTTGCTGCGCTGCGGGTTTTTCTGCTTGCTTTGCGGGCTTCTCTGGTTGCGCTTTCTTTTCTTCCTGTTGCGCCGGCCTGTCTTTCTGCTCCTGTTCGTGCTGTTCCTGCGCCCATGCAGGGGCAGCGACGGCGAGAAGCAAAGAGAGAAAAGCGGTGCTGGTGAGTCCAAGTGCTTTCATAGGTGTTCCCTCGATACTTTCGGTTCAAGACGTCCGCGATAGCGCAGACTCCCTGTCGTTACGCATTTCTGCACATGTTTCGTTGTACCGATGTTTGGTTGGTGCAGTCAGTTGTTTTGACTGCTTCGCTTGCGCCATACTTCATTTGCCAATGCGTATCCCGGAGAATGAACGGAGGAGCCCGGAAACATTCAGTATCCACAGGACGACAGCAATGACCACAACGGCATTCAGGATTGACTTGATGGTTGCCTGCATTGGAATGAAGCGATTCACTAGCCAAAGGACGACACCCACGACGATTAGAACTTCCACGAGTTGAATCAACGGCATAACTCCAACCTCTCGTATTTCGCGAACCAACGCCCCTCATCCGCCGTGAAGTGTTGGTCGAATCTGTTGCGGTCGAATCGTGTCCGCCGGATGCTCCTGCGACACACACGGATGAATCATGCCAGTGTGACTGGATGTGCCCGCTTGGATGTGAAGGATTGGACTCCACCTAGCAACGTGAGAGTGAAAGCTCCGGAGCAGCGGCCTCCATACCCTTGACACACTCAGGAGGCTAAAGATTGACAGGGATGAGGGTTTGTGCCTGAGCAAGATTGCTCACATGTGAAGAATTACGGTTGCTTACGGATCGCGGCGCGAATCCGTCCACGATTCTGCAGGGCACGCCGGACAAGCGGAGCGCCGAGTGGTCAGGCATCGGTCTTCGCCAGTTTGCCCAGGCTAGGATGGGAGCGCGAGGGTAAGGCAAAGCTTCCGCTGTAGCGATAGGGTGCTAAACTGCACCGGAGCATTCGGCCGGGGACCACGACGATCACCGTTTGCAAAGAGATTATCTTACCCATGCAATCCGAAAAGAATTGAAGATATGAAACGGAGAGACTGGCCAGCATATCCGGTTGCCAGAAGGGTTTCGGAACTCATTTATCCACGCTTCCTACGCGGCTTGGCACAGAGAGATGGGCGACCGGAGTCGCCGCACCGTCTCGATATCGCTGATATTGAAGCAATGATCGATGCGGCGTTCTGGGCAAGTCTTCGGCGGGAGGAAGGCTATGTTCCGACCATCTCCGCCGCCTTCCTTGATCCGGATGGAGCCCGCGATCCACTACGGTTCGAGCAGCCACTCCCGTTTGCTCCAGATGCGCTCGCGCGGCTTGCGCCGGCCGTGGAGAGACCAGGCGTGCACCTTGGTGTGTGGCGGCGCTCGGGGGAGTTGCAGGTGTGGGGTACTGCCACTAAGATTCCGAAGCACTGCTTTGTGCTCGAGGTCACCTCGCCCGGGCTGCTGGTGATCAAGGAGAGCCGCGGCGAAGAGACGGGCAAGTTCGCCAACGTCGCCGTGCTCGAAGGTGATCTGATCAAGGTACTTAGTAAAGACACTCTGAATCTTCCGGACTGTCTGCCGATGATTCGGTCACTGCTTGATTACGGGCTGGCGGGATCTTCGACCGATGACCTGAACGTATTGTTGCAGCTTGCGGTATCGATGCGCCGCCATGGCCGTGGTGGCTCGTTGTTGGTCGTGCCGAGCACGGGCGAAAGGTGGCGCGAATCCATTGTCCCGCCGATCCGCTATTCGGTTTCGCCTCCGTATCTGGGGCTGCCAGACCTGCTTCACAACGGTGCCGCGACACAAGACCCAACATGGCAAAACGCGCTACGCCGAACCGTTGATGCGATCGCCGGCCTGACTGCCGTTGACGGCGCTACGGTAATGAGCGACTCCTATCAGGTCATGGCTTTCGGCGTAAAGCTTGGGCGTAACCAGGAAGGTACCCGTGTGGAACGGGTGGTTGTTACCGAGCCGGTAGCGGGATCGGTGGCTGAAATCGTTCATCCGACGCAGCTCGGTGGTACTCGTCACTTGTCGGCGGCACAGTTTGCGCAAGACCAACCGGACTCGATGGCGCTGGTGGCCTCACAAGACGGTCGGTTTACGATTTTTGCGTGGTCCCCTTGCGAACAGATGGTGCATGCGCGTCGCATCGAGGTTCTTCTGCGGTAATCGCTTCGCTCAATCTGGATGTGGCTGGCTGGTGCGGGTGATGGAAACGATTCTGCCGCCGGAAGTGAAGCGGTAGAGTTCGCCGCGCCAGCGGAAGCTGCTGCCTCCGCAGTAACTGGCCGACCAGAGGATGAAGCCGAGGAGATCGCGCAGGGGATAAAGCCAGCAGAGGCCAAGGGCGCGGCGGTCGCCGACGACGCCGTACCCGACGGCGACGGATTGGAGGACGCGATTGAGCAGGCTCCAGGCCAACAGCGCTAGGCCGAGCGCGGGGTGACCGAGCGCGGCGGCGGCGGCCAGGCTCAGGATTCCGAAGGGGACGGCGAAGGTGAGACCGGTGCCGAAGTGTCCCTTGGGGCGCGAGTAGCGCGTGCTCTGCATCCAGCGCACCTGGGCGGCAAAGGTGGTGCGGAAGCTCTGGGTGCAGAGAACGTGGCCGACGCGATAGTGGGAGAGCACGACGCGGTATCCGGCGGCGTGGACGCGGTTGCCGAGGACGAAGTCATCCGAGTAGTAGTGCGCGGTGGAACTGATGCCGCCGATTTTTTCCAGCGCGTCGCGGCGCACGGCCATGACCGGGCCGAGAGCGAACTGCATACCCTCCAGCATGTCCGCGGCGATCACGCCCGAGGTCATTTCCACCGACATGCCAAGGGCTTCCAGGCGAGACCAGATGCCGGGGGCGGGGACGCCTGCGTAGAGGCAGGTGACGAGGCCGTTGGCGGGCTCCAGCAGAGGCGGGATCACGTTGCGCAGGAAATCAGGACGGACGAGAATATCGCTGTCACTGATGACGAGGAGATCGTTGCGGGAGGTGGAAATCATCCGATCCAGCGACCAGACCTTTGCGCTGGGCCAGGGCGGATCGCCGGAGAGCACGACGCGCGTGGCAACCTTGGGATAGCGTCTGCGGAGGCGCTCGACCACGGCGAGGGCAGGGTCGGCGGCAGTGCGGCAGCCGAAGACGATTTCGAATGCGGGGTAGTCCTGGAGGAAAAAGCTCTGGAGGTTTTCTTCCAGGCGCGGCTCGGCGCCGGACAGCGGCTTGAAGACGCTGACTGCGGGAAGCGCGGCGGCGGGAACGGAAGCTACGGCCTTTGACTGGCCGCGAACCAGACGCAGGTTCCGTGCGGCGGCCAGCAGGACCAAGCCGAGAAAGATGGTGGAAGAAGCTGTGCCAACCAGCGCCACGGCCATCAGCACCCGCCAGAGGAACAGAACCGGGGCGGCAGCGGCGAGGGCATGGTAGACGGCGAATTGCGCTGCGTGTGACATATTCGCATACATCATTTCTGCGTACATCATCCCTGAAAATGTCATGGACGATTTGCCAGGATCAGTTTGCCGCCGCTACGGGCGATGGTTCGATAACCGGTCTGCTGGAGCAGCGGTGGAATGTCGGCTTGCGCGGTGAAGAGCCAGACGCGTCCGGGGCCGCGCCAGAGGCGTTCGAGGGATGCATCATCCTCGAAGATGGCAGGCGAGTCGGGAAAGAGGGAACCAAAGTAGAGGTTTCCATTCTCACGCGAGTTCAACACATGCAGCGGAAGGTGTCCATAGAAATTCAAGGTCGATGCGTCCTCATATGCGCCATTGACTACGATCACATCGCCGGGACGATAGCGCTTTGCCAAGGCATCCGAGAGCGCGCGCGAGGAGAGGATGGGGGCGAATGTGACCAGAGCCGAATGCACGCATTGCAGAGAGACGAACATCATCAGGGCCAGCGCAGCGTTGGCCGCCACGGTGCGATTGCGCAGGCGCAATTGCCAACTTGCCAGCGTTCCGAAGAAAAATGCCGCGCCGATGAGCAAGAGCTCGGGACGGAACATTCCCATGGCACGCGGGGTGAGGTCGAAGATGTGGCCGAAGGAGAGCGCGTACTCGGAGGGGTTGCGGGTGAGCAGATCGGCGAGTTCGCTGTGTGGCGGAACGCTCTGCGAAAACCAGAGAAGTCCCCAGGCAGACGCGGCCAAGGGCACGGCCACTAGAAAGCTGGCGAGGGCGACGCGCTGGCCGGCACGGCGCTCGGGCGAGGCGGCGGGCGAGCGCTGCTCCTGGCTGGACTGCTCCTGGCTAAACCAGGCCCCGAGGATGAGGGCGAGCGCGGGTAAGGCGGGAAGGACGTAGTACTCCTGGCGGCTGCTGAAGCTGAAGAATCCGAGGACGACGAGGATGACCAGAGCCCACAGCAACAAGGCACGGCCACGGCGGTCGAGCGATGTAAGTTCGCGCCATCGATGCGGCACGGAGGCCAACGCTTTGAAGGCGAAGGCCGACCAGGGGAGCAGGAAGAGCAGCGCCAGTGCCCAGAAGAGGAGCAGGGGGACGGTGTCGTAGTCGCGGGGAAACCGCTTGTTGATGTAGCGCAGGAAGTGTTCGTTGACGAAATAGAACCAGAAAAAGCCCCGGGCCTCGCCAGCGGGAGGATTGCGCAGTCCGGCTACGATGTGCCAGGGGGCAGCCACGGCGAGAAAGACGGCGAAGCTGGAGACGAGCCTCATGCGCAGCAGATGACGCAGATTGCGGGTGAGCGCCAGATACACGACGATGACGGCGACGGGAAAGACGAGGCCGATCAAGCCCTTGGTGAGCACGTTGAGGGCGGTGGCGGCGGCGAGGCCCCAGCAGGCGGCAAGGGATGGGCGGGGCTGATCCAGTCCGACTAGAAAACAGTGCAGGCCAAGGGTAAGCCAGAGGGCGACGAGGATGTCTGGAATCAGGATGCGGGTGTAGATGTAGGGGCCGAAGGAGAGAGCGAGGGCGAGGGCGGCGTAGAGTCCGGCGGAGTCGTCGAAGTGGTGGCGGCCGATGGCGTAGGTGGCCAGCAGGAGGGCCAGCACACCGAGGGCGAGCGGCAGGCGGGCGGCCCAGTCGGTTGCGCCGAAGAGTTTATAGCTGGCGGCCATTCCCCAGTAGAGCAGCGGGGCTTTCTCCAGATAGCGCAGTCCGTCGACGTAGAGGGTGGACCAGTCGTGGCGGAGCATCATCTCGCGCGCGGCTTCGGCGTGCACGGAATCGGCATCGTCGAGCAGGGGCGGAGACCAAAGGCCCGGAAGATAGAGGACCAGCCAGAGGAGCACGATGAGGGCGACGCAAAGTGCGTGGCGTGGTGCACGGGATGGCTGGGACGGGACGCTGACTGCTCGCATGGGGGACAGAGTTCATTATACGAACTTTGGAAGCGAAGACGGGAGGACAGGGACGCCGCGGCGAAAAGTCCACATCCTGAAGCTCGATTGGGCCAACCGACTTCTGGACCCCACATTCGCCAACAGCGGCGGATGTGGGCCACCCGCTATTACTTGAGGCAAACCTTTTTCATTTTGCGGCCGACGCGGAGGACGAGTTCGGCCGGGAACGAGGTTTGGAGGTAGAGCTCTTTGTGGGTTTCGCCGTTTATCTTGACCGAGCCGGCTTTGATTTTGCGCTGGGCATCGCTGTTGGATTCAGCAAGTCCGGCCCGGGCAATCACTTTGTCGAGCTTGATGTTGACTAGGCCATCGGTGATGACACCGGCCTCGGCAGCGTCGATCTCAAACTCTTCGAGGTTCTCGGGCACTTCGTCTTTCTGGAATTGTTTGGCCCAGTTTTCTTCGGCGGCTTCGGCCTCGGCGGCGGAGTGGAAGTCGGCGATGATGCGCTTGGCGAGGTCTTTTTTGGCGCGCATGGGATGGAGCGAACCAAAGGCCACATCCTCTTTGAGCGCTTCGATTTCGGCGATGGTGAGGTCGGTGAGGAGTTCGTAGTAGCGCCACATCAGAAGGTCGCTGATCGACATGAGCTTGCCGAACATCTCCTGCGCAGATTCGGTGATGCCAACATAGTTGCCGTAGGACTTCGACATTTTGCGCTCGCCATCGAGACCCTCTAGCAAGGGCATGGTGAGGACGATTTGAGGTGGGTAGCCGTAATCCTGCTGAAGTTTGCGTCCCATCAGCAGGTTGAACTTCTGATCGGTGCCACCGAGTTCGACGTCGCACTCGAGGGCGACCGAGTCGTAGCCCTGCATCATGGGGTAGAGCAGCTCGTGGACGCTGATCGGTTTCTCTTCCTGGAAGCGCTTGTGGAAGTCTTCGCGCTCGAGCATCTGCGAGACGGTGAACTTGGCGGCCAGGCGGACGAAGGCTTCAAAGTCGAGTTTGCACAACCACTCGGTGTTGTAGCGGACCTCGGTCTTTTGTTCGTCGAGGATTTTGAAGACCTGGGCTTTGTAGGTTTCGGCGTTGGCGTCAAGTTGGCCGCGGGTGAGCGGAGGCCGGGTTGCGTTGCGGCCCGTGGGGTCACCGATGAGTCCGGTGCCGTCACCGATGAGGAAGATGACGGTGTGGCCGAGATCCTGGAAGTGCTTGAGCTTGCGGATGAGGACGGTGTGTCCGAGGTGGAGATCGGGCGCGGTGGGATCAAAGCCAGCCTTGATGCGCAGCGGCTTGCCGCTTTGGAGTGACTTTTCGAGGCGCTCGCGGAGATCGCTCTCACGGATGATTTCGACGGAACCTTTGCGGAGGTAGGCCAGTTGCTCGGCCACTGGGCGGAAATCTATGGGACGAAATGAGGACATGACTCTGCAATTATAAGGTTTCAATCCGACTGCTGGTGCTGGGCTGATATATTGACCGAATGCTGAAAGTGAAATTGCTCTCTGGGACGGCCAAGACGCCGACTATTGCACATCCGGGCGAAGACCTGGGGTATGACCTTTATGCGAGCGAGGCGGTGACGATTGCGGCGCGTGGCAATGCCGTGGTTCTGACCGGGATCGCGATTGAATTAACCACGGCGGCGGGGGAGCCGCTGGGGGCCCTGCTGCGCGATAAGTCTTCGATGGCGGCGCGGCGGCTGACCTGCACGGGAGGGGTGATCGATGCGGGATATCGCGGCGAGGTGCGGGTGCTGATGGAAAACCTGGGCGAGGCGGCGGCCGAGATTCATGCCGGCGACAAGCTGGTGAATCTGATTCCCTACCCCGTGCTGACGACGCCGGTTGAAGTGGTGGAGGAACTGGCGGAGAGCAGGCGGAAGAGCGGGGGGTTTGGCTCGAGCGGAAGAAAATAAGCGGGATGAGCGAGGTCATGGAATTGGCGGACGCTTCTCTGTCGTTCCCAAACTCCGGTTGCGCAAGGTAAAATTGATTGTTCGCCGTGGCTGGGTTCTCTGGCCGTGGCACGAGCCGCCTGTTGGGATGGGATAGTCCGCCCGAGGCCACAAATTTTTTAGAGAAGAGATTGGAGCATCACTTCCATGGCGATTGTTGCCACACAAATGCGTCCGGGCATGATCATTAAGCACAACAATGAACTGCACTCGGTTTTCACCGTGGAGCACCGCACCCCAGGTAATCTGCGCGCCTTTATCCAGGCCAAGCTGCGCAACCTGCGCACGGGCGCCATGTTCGAGCACCGCTTCCGTTCCGGTGATGCGATCGACAAAATCATCGTCGACGAGAAAAAGATGGAGTACCTGTACAACGACGGCGACAACTACTTTTTCATGGACATCGAGAGCTATGAACAGACGGCGCTGAACCGCGATGTGCTGGGCGATGCGGTGGACTATCTGACGCCGAATCTGCAGGTGTCGGTGGAGTTCTTCGACGAGAAGGCGGTGGGCGTGGATCTGCCGCAGACGGTCGAACTGACGGTTATGGAGGTGGAGCCGGGGCTGAAGTCGGCGACGGCTTCCAGCGTAACCAAGCCGGCGACGACCGAGACCGGATTAGTGGTGCAGGTGCCGCCATTCGTCAACGAGGGCGACAAGATTCGCGTGGATACCGCCGAAGGCACTTACCTTTCGCGCGCATAAGATTCGAGCCGCATCATCTGTTTACAGCGATGTTTGCAGACAGCGATGGATTTGAGGAGAGCGATGGCTTCCACTCAGATTTTCCGCCGGTACCTGATTTCCGGCCGCGTCCAGGGCGTGGGCTTTCGCTGGTTTGTGGAGCGCGAGGCACGGCTGATCGGGGTTGGCGGATGGGTGCGCAATCGCGATAACGGCGCGGTGGAAGTGCTGGCTACGGGAAACAACGCGCAGTTGGGCTCGCTCTACGACAAGTTGAAGGAAGGACCGCGCGCCGCGCGCATCGACGAGGTCGAAGTTGAGGATGCGGCGCCGTTCAGCGGCTACAAGACATTTCAAGTGGAAGAAACCCGGTGATTACTTTGCCCCAGACCATTTCAGCTTCTGAAGATTTGAAGAAACTTATTCGCGAGATCCCCGACTATCCCAAGCCGGGCATTCTCTTTTATGACATCACCACGCTGATCAAGGACCGCGCCGGCTTTGCCCGCGTGGTGGACTTTATGACTTCTCCCTACCTGGACAAGAATGTGGATCTGGTGCTGGGGATGGAGGCGCGCGGCTTTATCTTTGGCCCTGCCATTGCTTATCGGCTGAACGCTGGATTTATCCCGGTGCGCAAGCCGAAGAAGCTACCCGGCGAGACGGTGAGTTATACCTACGCTCTTGAGTACGGCACCGACACACTGGAAATTCACAAGGACGCTATTCAGCCCGGACAACGGGTGGTAATTGTCGACGACCTGCTGGCCACGGGCGGCACGGCGGAAGCCACGGCAAAGCTGGCCACCAAACTAGGGGCGAACATTTGCGGACTCAGCTTCTTAGTGGAGTTGGACTTTCTGAATGGACGCAGGCGGCTTATGCCCTACGAAGTCTTTTCCCTGCTGCACTACGACAAGTAACGTAATAAACCTCGATGAGCAATGTGAGAAGCCCGGTGATCGCGCCGGGCTTTTTGCTGCATGCCGGAATATGTCAGGGCTGCTCGGGCCATTCTGGGAAAGGTTGTGAATGGGTCAACCTTCCAGCGGGATCGAATCTCTAAAAGGAGTGCCGCCACAAAGTCGAGTTACCTCACACACCAGGAGATCCTGAGATGAACAAGCTTCTTTACACGGCTGCGGTTGTTCTGTTGGGCGCAGGGCTGGCCATGGCGCAGTCGGACAGCAGCCAGAGCAGTGACAAGCAATCGAGTACAACGTCCACCACGACACAAAGCACGCAAATGCCTTCATCCAGTCAGTCGATGGATTCGCAGCAGAATCCCAACGCAGGCGCGATGAGCGGCAATACTTCTTCTACCGAGAGTTCCACGACGAGTACCAGCACCTCGGCGAAGAAACACAGGCATCACCACAGGAAGAGCACGACGAACTCGGAGACGAATTCCAGTACAACCACCACGACCACGCCGAGCGACAACTCGGGAATGGCACCACAGAAGTAGCACCGAGACAGATTGGAAGGGACGCGGCGGAATTCAGCCGCGCCTTTGCTTTGCAGACGGAGTTGAGGAGAGCACGGCGGATACGGTGATGATTAACTTAAAGCAGGTGATCGCGGTCACTGCAAAATGGACAACGAAGGGACTAGGCTCGGGGCGTTCAGGAGTGCGCCATGGCAAACGCAACGATCATCGATGGTCTCTTCTGCATTCCCGAGAAGGCTCGCGTCATGCAACTCTCCGACTGTCTTCCGTTTACTCAAGATCTTGTCCCGGGGATGAACGCAAGCGGGATCGCCGGCGTCGTGCTTGCTCACTGTAATTGCTGGCAATGCCAGCACCACTGGAACTGCGCGGACCGGAGAACGCACGAAATCGTGAACGTGGTGGCGCGCAATACGGGAAGATTACGCGGACTTGCTTCCTACGACCCGTTGCGGATTGGGGAGAGTCTGCGGTGGATCGAAGATGCCGTGATCGAGGGCGGAGTGGCCGGCGCTTACGCCGAGGCGGAGTGCTGTAGCTCGGGGGTGGATGCGCCCCGGATGTATCCGCTGTACGGACTTTGCGCCATGCTGCGTTTGCCGGTGGTGCTGGGCTTTCACGGCCTTGAGCGCTGGGTGCAGCACCTGCCGCAGGTGGAAGTAGTGGCAGCGGATTTTCCCGACCTTGATCTTCTGCTGGCCCCGCCGCAGGGCGTCGAAGCCGCGAGCATTCTGCGGCTAATGCGGCGTTTTCCACGCATCTCGTTTCTGCTATTCCCCGGGGATTTACAGGCGGACGCAGGACTGTGCAAATACATTGAACTACAGGGGCGTGAGCATGTACTGTTCCGCTCGTGCCCGGAGGGTTGGACGCCGGCGGTGGAGACGGCGCTCGGACTCTCGCTTGGCCCGGCAGCGCTGCGTGCCTATCTTTTCGAAAACGCTACGAGAGTGTACGGCTTTTCCGTCGAGGTTGCGAGTTTCGAGGTGAAGCCGTAATTGCGCAGGCCTTCGCACGCCAATTGCCAACATTTCGCGCCGCTACCCTTGCGCTACCGGCCGCTGTCTCATAGCATCTAACTCACTACGGTGCCGACCTGCAAGGTTAGTGATGGGGCGGAACACCACTGCGGACCGATAATTCTATATCGGGTGCCCGACTCGATGGTCTGGTGTGCTGATCCCCGGTTGGATCGGCCTAAAGGACCACGGAGGGCGCCCACCTGGTGAATCGGGTTCACAGCACCCCCGGCCCGCACGGCCACGCGGGCCGGTACCGTTAGTATTTTCCGGAGAGAATTCCGGAAAGGCTTTTTGTGGCGTCGCTTTTTCCAACTCTTCATTGGACTGCGAGCCGGTTACAGGCGTCTCCATCTACAATAGAGACGTGTTCCCACATTTATTTCATATTGGCTCCTTCGCCCTGCCTACCTACGGCTTTATGGCCGCGCTGGGCATGATCTCCGGTCTGTCGGTAATTTTCCGGCTGGCGCGTTTTCGTGGCCTCGATCCCGACCAGATGTGGAACTTGGGCGGCATCGCCGCCTTCAGTGGAATTCTTGGCGCCAAGCTGCTGATGATTCTGGTGGGCTGGCGCGAATACCTGGCCGAACCGGGGCGCATCTTCAGCGTGGCGACACTGCAATCGGGCGGAATTTTTTCCGGCGGGCTGGTGCTGGCTATCGCTTGCAGTTGGTGGTATGTGCGGCGGGAGAAGATTCCGTTTCTCTCGGCGGCTGACGTGTTTGCGCCGGGAATTGCGCTGGGCCACGCCTTTGGCCGCATTGGCTGCCTGTCGGCGGGATGCTGCTATGGCCGCGAGACGACCCTGCCGTGGGGGATTACGTTTCACAATACTTGGGCCGCTGAATACTCGGGCACGCCGCTGAACCGGCCGCTGCATCCGACGCAACTCTATGAGTGCGGGGCCGAGGCAATCAACTTTGTTTTCCTCTACTGGCTGTGCAAGCGCAAGAAGTTCGAGGGCCAGGTGATCGCGCTGTTCATGATCATCTACGGCATCGAACGCTTTATCTTCGAGTTCTTCCGTGGCGATCCAGGGCGGGGCGAGGTACTGGGCGGACTGATATCAGGGACGCAACTGATTGCGCTGGGACTGGTGGTAAGCGGCTTCTTGATCTATCTTCGCCGTACCCCGCTGCGCTCCGCGAACTCAGCCGCGGCGGCCTCGGCCAAAACAGGAACGCCGACGGCCTCACGGGCTTAAAGGGCAGCGTAAACGTTATCTTCTGAAAGGCAATACAGCGACGGCGGGACGCAGGGCGGTAAGTCAGGGCGAAATCCGCGAAAGCGCCTCACCTGCTATCCTCGATAGAATGGCACGCAAAATTACACCTACCGTGATTACATCCCCCGTTGAGCCCGAGCTGATTGATACCGAAGAGATTGTGACCGAAGTGGAGGCGAGCGAAGAAGCCGCCGTTCCCACGGTTTTCAACGCAGGCGAGGAAGACGCCGGCATGCGGCTGGACCACTATCTAGTGGCGCGGATTCCGAACGTGAGCCGGGTGCGGGTGCAGCTCCTGGTAGAACAGGGGAAGGTGCTGGTCAATGAGCGTCCGGCCAAGGCTTCGCTCAAGTTGAAGGGCAACGAGCAGATTGAAATCACCGGGACGGTTGAGGCCGCTCCGCTTAAAGCATTTGCCGAGGATATTCCGCTGACGGTGGTCTTTGAGGACAAGGAACTGGCGGTGGTCAACAAGCCGGCGGGGATGGTGGTACACGCCAGCTCGGGCAGCGCCGAGGACGCGCGCAATCGCGGAACCCTGGTAAATGCCCTGCTCTTCCGCTTTAACAAGCTGAGCGAGATGGGCGGCGAGCTGCGCCCGGGGATCGTACATCGTCTGGACAAAGACACCAGCGGGCTGATTGTGGTGGCCAAGAACGATGTGGCGCATCGCAAGCTAGTGGATCAGTTTTCGTCGCGGCAAGTACACAAGACCTACATTGCGCTGGTTCACAACTGGCCCAAGACGGACGAGGGAACGGTGAACGATCCGATTGGACGCGATCCGCGCAACCGCACCCGGATGAGCACCGCTGGGATCGATTCGCGCACCGCAGTTTCGCACTACAAGGTGGTGGAGCGGCTGCTGACACCCTATGGGCGCTTCGCACGGGTCGAGGTGCGGATTGAAACTGGACGCACGCACCAGATTCGCGTGCACATGGCTTCGATCGGACACCCGGTTGTGGGCGATACGCTGTACGGCGCGCCGAAGATTCTGCTGCCAAATACGCTGGCCCGCGAACGCCAGGGAACCGCGATCAGCTCGCACACCGAGGCCAAGAAAGCGCACAGCCGTGGCGAAAGCAAGGCCACGCTGTCGCTGCCGCGCAATTTTCTGCATGCCGCGCAGTTGAATTTCACCCATCCCAAGAGCGGGCGGGCGGTGAAGTTCGACGCTCCTCTGCCCGAGGATCTGGAATCGTTTTTGGAAAAGCTGCGGCGCATGGCGGAGACGATGGAAAGCGCTGAGCAACTTCACGTTGCAGACGGATAATCGTCCAATTATGGGGTTAGAGCAGCGGATGTGAGCCATCCTTGATGTTTCGCGCTGCGGGCGTTTATCCATGGGGCGGAAAAGGCTTGGCGAAGCCGCAGTTTTACGGTGCCGTTATACACTTGAAATATGAATAAGTTGTCTCTGGCCTTGTTTGGCGCTGCCCTCCTTCTGACCTCGGCGGCTTCAGCACAGAACTCGCAAGAGCTGCCTGCGGCGCCTTCGGCAGTGCAGCCGCATTTTCCGGGCGCATCAGCTCCGGCGAGCGCACCGAAAGACGCGCCGCTACGGCAGTCGCCAACCGGTGTTTGGCCTGACGCTGCAGCCGCCAACGCTGCGACGCAGCCGCAAGGTCTGAGTGGGCGAGCGGCGCCGAAACCGGCCGAAACGACGCCGCTGTTTGCGCCGCTGAACGTCCAGGCCGCACCGCCGCAGCAGCCGGCGAAGGCACTGGACGCTGCGGAGACGGGCGAGTTCCGCATCGGGGTGCAGGTCGATTTGGTTGATCTGATCTTCACCGCGACCGACAAGCATGGCCGCTTCATTAAGGATCTGAAGAAGGACGAGATTCGACTGCTGGACGAGGGCAAGCCGCCGGTTCGGATCGAGGCGTTCGAGAGCGAAAGCGGACTGCCGCTTCGGGTCGGGCTGCTAATCGACGCCAGTAATTCGATTCGCGACCGCTTCCGCTTTGAGCAGGACGCGGCGGTGGAATTTCTGAGCCAAGTGGTGCGTCCGAATTCAGACCGGGCGTTCGTGATCGGCTTCGACTCGGTCTCCGACCTGACCCAGGATTACACCGAGGACACGGAGGCGCTGGCCCGCGGAGTCCGGGTTCTGCGTCCCGGAGGCGGCACCGCACTGCATGACGCGGTTTTCCAGGCCTGCGACAAACTCGCCAAGGCGCCCATGCACGGCCCCTCACGCCGCGCCATTATCCTGCTGAGCGACGGCGACGACAACCAGAGCCGGCATACCCGCGAGGAAGCCATCGAAGCCGCGCTGCACGCCGAAGTGATCATCTACGTCATCAGCACCAACATCACGGATGGGAACAAGAAAGGCGACAAGATCCTGATGCGCTACGCCGAAGCCACGGGCGGCCGGGTCTTCTTCCCGCTACGGCTGGAAGAGGTTTCCACCGCCTTTGCCGAAATTCAGGACGAGTTGCGAAGCCAGTACGTGCTTGCCTACAAACCAGAAAATTTTGAGTCGGACGGACGTTACCGCGCGATCTCGATTGCCGCTCCAAGCCGGCCAAATGTGAAGATCCGCGCCCGCAAAGGGTACTATGCTCCGAAGAGCACGCAGTAGCGGATAACGCTGCGCTTCCGGCGGCAAAAGACAAGGTCAACGATCCCGCCCAAGCCAAAAGAAGGCTTGAAAGGGGCACCCGCAGCGGGGCTTATTCTTTGGGAGCGTAATAGCCTTTTCGCGCCTGGATCTTATAGTCCGGGGAGGTTGTCTTGACTTCCAGCTTGCGGTATTTTCCGTCCGCAGCGGTGTTGGCCGGGACGTAGCCAATCATGTACTGACTGCGTAGTTCGACTCCGATTTCGTCGAAGGCTCTGCGCAGTTTTTTGGGATCGTTGCCGACGTCGATGACGCGGCCGCCAGTCTGGTCGGCCAACTTGCGCATCTCGCTGTCGCCGGAGCGGAAGTTCATACGGTCGGCGAGCATGATGACATAGACGATGACCTCGGACCTTTGCGCGGCGGCAATGGCGTTGGCCAGAGTTTCCTCGCTGCCCTGGTCGCCGCCGTCGGTGAGCAACACCATCGCTTTGCGGCCGGCTTCCTTCTGCAATTTCTCGTTTGCGGCGAGGTAGACGGCGTCATAGAGCAGCGTTCCTTTGACGCGCGAGACCGGGATGGTGCCCTGTCCGGCACCGGCGATGCCGCCGGCACCGCTTCCGCCTCCGTCGTTGATGGTGGTCTTTTCCATGGCGCGGCGCAGCCGGGCAGCATCGCTGGTGTAGTCCTGGAGGAGATCGACGGAGATGTCGAAGTTAATCAGGAAGGCCAGATCCTTGGGGGTGAGGACGTCGCGCAGAAAGGCTGCGCCAACCTCCTTCTCCATGGGCAACACGCGGGTCTGGCTGCCGCTGGTATCAATGAGGAGGCCCAGCGTGAGGGGCTGGTTGGACTCCGCCTCGAAATATTTGATGGTCTGGGGCTTGCCATCCTCGTTGACCTGGAAGTCTTCTTTTTTGAGGCTCGGTATCAGAGCACCGCGCTTGTCCTTCACGTTGAAGTAGATGTTGACGACCTGGACATTGACTTTCAGGGTGGCGACGGACTGGCCGGGCGGCGCGGTCTTGTCCTTGAGTTTGGGGCCCTCGGGGATCGAATAACCGTCGTCATCGGGGGCATTGGACGCTTTGGGCGGTTCTTTGGGGGGACGTTGCGCCAGGGCGGCGGTCCACGACATCAAACAACATGCAGTTAGCAGGATGGCGGGTATTCTCAATTGCCTTAGGGTGAGCATAGTTTCTCGACCGTCCGTGCATAGGCTAGTATGTACTTACCTACGGGACTATTGAAGACTTAGTTGCTTGTAAGAATGAATCCGTAGTATCAAAATGCGATTTAGGTGTGCGGTTTAGCAATTCCGAAACCGGCTACAGCTATTCGCGGGGGGTTCCAAATGCGGCGCCCATGGCGTTTTGCAATATTGTTCTCGATCCTGCTCTTGGTTTCCCTGGCTGGCGTGGCGCAGCAGGGGTTGCCGGAGGCTCCTCAGCCCCAACCTGCTTCCGAGCAGCCTCGGCCGGAGGCTGCCAATCCTAGGCTGACGACGGCCCCGGTGAGCCCTTCGGAGCAGACCCAGGCGCCAAAGGGCGAAGCTAGTTCCGCCGATACGGCTGGCGCGACCGAAAATGAGAACGCGACGCCACCGCCCACTCCGCTGGGCCAGGTGGTGCCATCCAACCGGGTGGCCAACACGCCCAGCAGCGGATACGACGAGACCAGTGGATTGATTCGCGTCAACGTCAATGCGGTTCCGATTCCGGTTACGGTCAAGGACGCTACCGGGAGACTGTTTCCTGGGCTCACGAAAGACAACTTTTCCGTCTACGAGGACGGGGTGAAGCAGCGGATCAACTTCTTTACCAGCGATCCTTTTCCAGTTTCGGCGGCCATCATCATCGACGTGGGAATGGCGGAGATTGCGCTGCGCAAGGTGAAGGAAACCTTCCCCGCGCTGGTCGGCTCGTTCAGCCAGTTTGACGAAGTGTCGATCTACACCTATGGCAACACGGTGAAGCAGCAGCAGGACTACCGGTCTGCATTGGGCGAAACCACGACCCAGACGCTGACCCGGGTGGAGGCGCTCCAGGGACGCGGCGCGGGGCCGGCCGCCTACAATCCGATGACGGTTGGACCGACTGTGAACGGAGAGACATTCGATCCGGGCCAGCACGGTCAGATTCAATTTGCGCCGCCCAAGGATGCGGAGCCCTCGCGGGTGCTCAACGACGCGCTGGTGCGCGCCGCCATGGACTTGGGACACCGGCCGCGGGCGCGCCGCCATGTGATCTTCATCGTCTCCGACGGACGCGAGAGTGGCTCGCACGCCAGCTACAAGGACGTCCTGAACGCGCTGCAGGCCAACAATGTAAGTGTGTATGGCGTAGCCGTCGATGCGGCCGCCATTCCAGTCTATGACAAGCTGGAAAAAATTCGCTTGCCGCGCCAAGGCCGCAGCAATGTGCTGCCGAAGTACGCCTCGGCAACCGGCGGGGAAATCTTCCGGGAGTTCACCAAGGAGGCATTGGAGTCCGCCTACGGCAGCGCGATGGAAGAGTCGAGAAGCCAATACACGCTGGTGTACAACTCGGCGGCCACGGCAGCCACCTCGTACCGCAAGATCGAGGTTCGCGTCGGCGGCTACGGTTCAAGCCTGAAGGTGTACGCTCGCGATGGCTACTATCCGGTGCCGCAGCAGCAGTAGAGACCGCTTGCGAAGGGATGAAATTGCTCCCGCTTTCCCCGCGCAGGCGGAGCGCAATATTGACGGAGGGGGAACCCCGTACCGGTTTTTCGCGCACTTTCGTAATCAAAGTTGGACGGCACGTTGGGTACTACACGGATGCCAAGGGATGACAAACGTTGGAGAGTTAGCACGTCTGGTGTGATATAACCCAAGTGTCTGCCGTCGCCGCCGAAGTTGCGGCGACGGCAGCGGCAATCGGAACTCCCCGCGCAGCCTGGCTTTGGATGGATGCGACCGATTGGGGCGTCCGGCAGTTTTTCGGACGCCGTTTCTGGGCACGGTTGAGGAATCATTGAGCTTTATCAATTTCGCCGCGCGCGAGATTAACTGCAAAATCGTCTACTACGGACCCGGCTTGGGCGGGAAGACGACGAATTTGCAGCACATCTTTGACAAGACGGGCGAGCAGCAGAAGGGCAAGATGATCTCGTTGGCAACAGAGACGGATCGTACGCTGTTCTTCGACTTTCTCCCGCTTGATCTGGGCACGATTCGCGGCTTTAAAACTCGCTTTCACCTCTACACCGTTCCCGGTCAGGTGTTCTATGACGCATCGCGTAAGTTGATTCTGCGCGGCGTGGATGGTGTGGTATTCGTGGCTGATTCGCAGGCCGAGCGGGCCGACGCCAACGTGGAAGCGCTGGAAAATCTGATCCAAAATCTTCAGGAGCACGGATACGACTTCGCCAGTATTCCCTACGCACTGCAACTGAATAAGCGCGACCTCCCCAACGTGCTCGCGGTGGAGGAGATGAAAAGACAGTTGAGCCGCCGCGAGCAACCGGTCTTTGAGTCCATCGCCTCGCAGGGCCAGGGCGTATTCGAAACTCTGAAAGAGATAGCCCGGCAGGTTCTGGTCGAGCTTAAGAAGTCCTGACGCAGCTTCTTCCGCTTCTCTCTCCCGAAAATCTATCTTCCGAAAATCTTTGGCGTGTCTCTCTCCGGTGGCGGTGGGCGAAATTTAGCTGTAACTTTTTCGCCGGTTTTCAATCCAATTGTCCGGAAGTACCGGCACCCGCAACTACAGCCGCGAGAACAACACCACTGCGGAGGTGGTGGGCATCGCTTCCCACCTTAGCGTCGAAAAGCACGACGCGAAGGTGGGGCATCCGACATTTCTTATTCGTCTGCCCTTAGGAAACCCGCTGCCGGCGATCTTCGCTCTGGGAATGCCAATGCTTTAGAAACGGGTACGAGTGAGGGACCAGCGTTGTGAAGTTGAAAATCGATTCACCGGAGCCATCTGAGATCACGCCGAAGTCGCTGTATTTTGATCGCCGCCGCTTTCTGGCCGCAGCCGCTGGATTGGGAGCGGTAGCGCTGTCGGGGAAGACGATTGCGGAGCTGCTCTCGCCATCGGAACACGCGTTTGCCGGAAGCAGCCTCCCGGCCACGAAGAGCGCGATCAGCACCACCGGTGAGAAGCTGACATCCTTGCAGGACATTACGCATTACAACAATTTTTACGAGCTCTCGACCGACAAGGAGACACCGGCGAAGATTGCGGGCAAGTTTCATCCGCAGCCCTGGGCGGTGCAGATCGACGGGCTGGTAAACAAGCCGCAAAAGTTCGACTATGACGCCTTGACGAAGCTCGCGCCGCTGGAAGAGCGCGTCTACCGGCACCGCTGCGTGGAGGGCTGGTCGATGGTGATTCCCTGGATCGGCTTTCCGCTGAAGGTGCTGCTGGATCGGGTCGAGCCCACGGCAAAGGCACAGTACGTTGCCTTCACCACGGTCTTGCGTCCGAGCGAACTGCCGGGACAGCAGCGCGACGTGCTCAAGTGGCCGTACAAGGAAGGTCTGCGGCTGGACGAAGCCTTGAATCCTTTGACCCTGCTCACGGTGGGACTCTATGGCGAGACGCTGCCGAACCAGAACGGCGCGCCGGTGCGGGTTGTGGTGCCCTGGAAATACGGCTTCAAGAGCGCAAAGTCGATTGTGAGAATCGAGCTGACGGACTACGTGCCGCCGACGAGTTGGAACGAAGCCAATGCGAACGAGTACGGCTTCTATTCGAACGTGAATCCGCAGGTGGATCACCCGCGCTGGAGCCAGGCGAAGGAGCGCCGGATCGGCGAGATCTTCAAGCGCGACACGCTGATGTTTAACGGCTACGGAGATTTTGTCGCCGGCATGTACAAGGGAATGGATCTGCGAAAGAATTTTTAGAATTGCACCATCAAAATGAAACGGGGCTTGCGAAGCCCCGTTTCATTTGGCCGCGGAGTGCAACCGGCAGACGAGCCGCGTCTCGGCACTCCACATTCGCGTCGAAAGACACGACGCAGATGTGGGCCACCCGAGAGTTTGCCGCAAGTCAAACGCCGGGGCGGAATCCATCCATGCCTTCCCGCGGCGAGTCAGATAGGCGTTACGAGGCAATTCCGGCCGGGCGGGTAAACGCCGAATGCCGGACAATCATCACAGTCTTACTTGAAAGGAAAACTCCAATGACCAAAGCTACGATGAAGTCTATGCTGATGGCCGCCGCCATGTCCGGACTGCTGACGGGCGCGACCACGGCGGTTTCGGCCAGCACAGGTTCGGCCGCCAACAACAATTCCGGGGCGAATAGCATTACGCGCGCCATGGGCCTGTCCGCTTCGTCGAGCTTCGACGAACCGCAGAAGGACAAGCATGCCTGCAAGGGACAGAACTCCTGCAAGGGCAAAGGCGGATGCAAGACGGGCGACAACGGCTGCAAGGGCAAGAACTCCTGCAAGGGTAAGGGCGGATGCGCCACCGACGGCTCGAACAAAGCGGTTTAGGACAACGTCTGTCATGCACACCTGACAGACACACACGCGCGGGGACCGGGGGCGATCCGGTCCTCCTGATTCTCCGCAAAAAGGTACGCTCTCATGCCGGCAAATCGGTTCAACGGCTTCACCGAATACGGAATTGGAATCGGACTGAGAATTCCACATTACCAGCACATCCTTGAAAAGAAGCCGGTGGTGGACTGGTTCGAAATCATCTCGGAAAACTACATGATCGACGGCGGGCGTCCGCTGGCGATCCTCGACCAGATTCTGGAGCAGTACAAGGTTGTGCTGCACGGAGTATCGATGTACTTCGGATCGAGTCAGCCGCTGAACCGGGAGCACCTGAAGCGATTGAAGCTGCTGGTGCGGCTCACCGGAACACCGTGGCTCTCAGATCATCTGTGCTGGGGCAGCGTGGATGGACGCTACACCCATGACCTGCTTCCGCTGCCCTATACGTGGGAGGCGGTCGAGGTTGCGGCGGCGAACATTCGGCTGGTGCAGGACTTCATCGAGGTTCCGGTAGTGCTTGAAAACGTGAGCAGCTACGCGGAGTTCCACGACTCAGAGATGACGGAGTGGGAGTTTCTGACCGAAGTGGTGGAGCGCGCCGACTGCGGGATTCTGCTCGACGTCAACAACATTTACGTCAGCTCGATCAATCACGACTTCGATCCGGCAGAGTATGTGGATTACATTCCCGCCGAGCGCGTGGCGCAGATACACATTGCGGGACATTCGCGATACGAGCGCTTCCTTCTCGATACGCACGATCATCCGGTGATCGATCCGGTATGGAAGCTGTACGAGCGGGCATTGGGGCGGACGGGGCCGACGGCAACGCTGCTGGAGTGGGATGATCACATTCCTGCATTTGAAGAGGTTCACGGTGAGGCTCTGAAGGCGACCCAGTATCTTGACGCAGTAATTGTGAAGGCGGACGAGGCGCGGCAGGCAGCAGGAGCGCGGTCATGAGTGGGCTGCTGGAATTCCAACGCACGCTGGCGCGGGCGGTGATGCAGCCGCTGAGTGTGCGCGGCAACATGAAGCGCGGCGTTATTCGCAAAACCATTCGCGAGACCAATCTCGAAGCTAATCGCGAAACTCATGACGCCGTTGCGCTGGTCAAACCGAATTCGCGGCTGAGCAGTTTTGAGCGGCTTGAGATCTATAATCGCTCCTACTGGTCTCGCGTGCTGGATGCTTTCAGTGAAGATTTTCCGGGGGTGCGCGCGCTGCTGGGCGCAAAGCGATTCGACCGGCTGCGGCGGCGCTATCTGGCCGATTGTCCGTCCGAGTCATTCACCATGCGCGACCTAGGAAAACATCTGGCCGCGTGGATGGAGAGGAATCAGGAGTTAGCTGGAGCTAATTACGGCATCGCGCTGGATATGGCAAAACTGGAGTGGGCGCAGGTGGAGTCGTTCGACGCCGCAGAGCATGAACGGCTAAGCCCTGCCGATGTTGCCGCGCTTGCGCCCGAGAGCGGGCTACAACTTCAGCCGCATTTGCGTTTGATCGAAGTTGGACACGAGGTCGATGCGCTTTTGATTGCGATTCGCGAAGCCGCCAAGCGCAAGGACGGCGTGGTGCGCGGAGCTACACAAGAGCGAATCGCACGCGCGAACTCCGCGAGCCCCGTGTATCTTGCGATTCATCGTTTTGAACTGGTGTTGCACTACAAGCGACTCGATGCTGAGATGTTCGGACTGATGAAGGCGCTGGCGAAGGCAGCATCGATCGCGGACGCAATCGATGCTGCTTACTGGAAATCGATGCTTACGGCCGAACAATGCCAGCAACACATTCAAAGTAGTTTTGCGCTGTTCGCGGCGCTCGGCTGGTTCTGCAAGCCTGGTCGGTTAGAAAGTGAGGAAGTATTATGAATTCCATTACGCACACATGCGCCAAAGCTTACGGCCGGTTTAGATGGTTGAGTTCTTGGGTGCAGTCACCATTTCTTCTTTTCGTGCGTCTGTACTGGGGCTTGCAGTTCATGCAGACGGGATGGGGAAAGCTGCACAACCTGGCTCATGTGGCGCAATTTTTCGCGTCCCTGGGGATTCCGGCGCCGGGAGCGAACGCGGTGATTGTCGCCTGCGTTGAATTCTTCGGCGGCGCGCTGCTGGTACTTGGATTTGCCTCGCGGCTGGCGGGACTGGTGCTCACGGGAAATATGCTGGTCGCCTTTTTTGCGGCGGACCGGGATGCTCTGATGTCAGTATTCAGCGACCCCGGAAAATTTTACAGCGCCGCTCCGTACACGTTTTTGTTCGCCGCGGCGCTGATCCTGATATTTGGCCCGGGATGGTTTGCGCTGGACACGCTGATGGCACGGCGATACGATTCGGCGCAGGCACCGGAGCAGGAGCACTCACTGCATCCGACGAGCCATGCGGACGCGGCCTGATTGGCGAAAAGCAAAAATTTGTTTCGCACAACGAGGCTGTCGTGAGGTGTACCAAAGGTAGGTGTGCCACGGCAAAACCGAACGAGGAAAAGCGGAGCAAGCACGATGGAGATGCGTAAGGAACGTGACAGCCTTGGTGAAATAGAGGTTCCGATTGACAAGCTCTGGGGCGCACAGACACAGCGCTCGATTCAATACTTCAGCATTGGCAAGGATCTGATCCCGCAGGAAATGATCGCGGCATTCGCCATTCTAAAAAAAGCCTCCGCTAACGCAAATTATGCCGGCAAGCGCTTGAGCGGCGAAGCGCATGGATTGATCGTGCAGGTCTGTGACGAGATTCTCGCGGGGCGACATCAGGATATGTTCCCGCTGCATGTGTGGATGACAGGCAGCGGCACGCAGTTCAACATGAACATGAACGAGGTGATCTCCAATCGCTGCTCTCAACTGGCCGGAAAGGCACTGGGAAGCAAGATTCCTGTACATCCGAACGACCATGTCAACATGTCGCAGTCGTCTAACGACGCGTTTCCCTCGGCCATGTACATTGCATCGGTCTTGCAGGTGAAACTGAAACTGGTGCCGGCGCTGCAGGAACTGCACGGTGCGATTGCCGCAAAAGCCGAAGAATGGAAGGACATTATCAAGATCGGGCGAACCCACATGCAGGACGCAACGCCACTGACACTGGGCCAGGAGTGGTCCGGGTATGCGGGGCTGCTGGCCGACGATTTGGAATGGATCGGCGACGCGCTGAAGGGAGTGTACCGGCTCTCGCTGGGCGGCACGGCGGTGGGCACCGGGATCAACGCCTGGGAGGGTTTTGACGAGGCTGTAGCGGCCGAGATTGCGCGCTTGACGGGGCTGCCTTTCGTGAGTGCGCCAAATAAGTTTACGGTGCAGGGCTCGCACGATGCGCTGGTGCAACTCTCCGGCACGCTGCGCACGGTGGCCGTGTCGCTATACAAGATCGCCAATGACATCCGCTTGATGTCGTGCGGGCCGCGCGCCGGCTTTGCGGAGTTGATGATCCCGGAGAACGAACCCGGATCTTCGATTATGCCCGGAAAGGTGAACCCGACCCAGGTGGAGGCGCTTACGATGATCGCCGTACAGGTGATGGCGAACGACGTTGCCGTGGGTTTTGGCGGAGCGGGCGGCTACCTGGAGATGAACGTGTACAAGCCGCTGATGATCCACAACATCATTCACTCGATTACGATCCTGGCCGACGGATGCACGAACTTCCGCAAGTTTCTGGTGGAAGGCACCAGGCCGAATTTGCGTAAGCTGAACGAGAGCGTGGAGCGCTCACTGATGCTGGTGACCGCGCTGGCTCCGGTGATCGGTTACGACAAGGCTTCTGAAATTGCTCATCATGCGATGGAAAAGGATCTGACGCTGAGGGCCGCCGCGTTGGAGTTGGGCTACGTGAGTGCGGAGGAGTTCGACCGCGTAGTTGACCCGGCGAAAATGGTGAGGCCCGGCATCGCGAGTGGGCAGTAGTGGCCGCTTGGCTGCATGAGCAAAGGTGGATTGCGGGGCTGGCCGTGCGAGGTTATGATGGCCGGTGATGAGCAACCCAGCCACACGCAAGATTCTGGACGCACTCTCCGAGAACTGGCAAGCGGAGATGCGCAGTTTCCATACCTACAACACATTCTCTGAGCGAGATTCGGACCCGATCCGCAAACGCATTCTGCGCAACCTGGCCGAAGCCGAGGCGCGGCACGCATCGCTGTGGGCCAAGCGAATTCTGGAACTCGGCGGCGAGTTGCCGCAATATGACGGCAAGGCCGCGGGTGACGCGGATACTCTAGCGAACCGCGTAGGCGGTCCTGGGATGGCGCTACGCAGGCAGGAGATCGACGAGAGCCGTCACATCGCAAGCTATGGAAGACAACTGGAAGAGCTGGGCGATGAGCCGAGTATTGAGATTCTGCATCAAGTCATTCAAGATGAACAAGAGCACTACCGCGACCTGGGAAGTCTGATCCGCGATCACTACCCGGCATCGGCCGTGGCCGAGGCGACGACCGATCTTAAATCGGTAATTGCTGAATTGCTGGCGAAACGTTCAAATTCCGGCAAACAGGCCGCCGGTTGGATTGGCGATGCAATCTACGGAGTGAACGACGGACTGGGCGCAATCTTCGGAATCGTCTCCGGGGTTTCCGGCGCAACGCTGGGCAATTCCCATTACGTGCTGCTGGCGGGAATCGCCGGCATGGTCGCAAGCGCCCTGTCCATGGGATCAGGCGCATACCTGGCAGCCAAAAGTGAATGCGAAATCTACGAGGCGGAGCTGGCGCGTGAACGCGAAGCCATTCAGATGAACGGGCTCGAAGCTCGCGAACTGCTCTCACTTTATTACCAGGTCAAGGGCCTGCCGCAAGGAGACGCCGACCGGGTGGCGGAACACATCGCCAAAGATCCCGAACAGATGCTGCGCGCGCTGGCCGCCGAACGCCTGAACTCAACCGAAGCGGCGCTGAGAAATCCGATGACCTCGGCATTTACCGGCGCACTCTCGACGGCAGTTGGCGCCTTTGTACCGATCATTCCATTTTTCTTCTTGAGTGGATTTCCGGCGGTGATCATCTCGGCTGTCATCTCGCTTGCGGCGCACTTTGCTGTGGGCGCGGCGAAGTCGCTGATCACAGTTCGTTCCTGGTGGGGCAGCGGATTTGAGATGACCGCCGTTGGTGCGGTGGAAGGCGTTGTAACCTACGTCATCGGAATCGGATTGGGCAAACTGGGCAGTTCGTGAGCTGAACTTTTTAAGTATCGCTGACCTCGGAGCTACGACATCCGGCACGCCTGAAAAGCAGAATGGGGTGACGTATCTCCCCGGCATCGTAAAGACATTTGCGATGCTTGGCACTATCAGCGTGAAGGGTGCGTCTTTGACAGGACTCTTGCTTGACGAAGGCACGGCAGATGCCGTTCCCAAGAGGGCCCTTGCGCGAAGAGAGAAGATGGATTAGCCGAAATGCACGGGGTGACTTTTTTGCAGGCTTGCCGCTCTGTTATAATTCCTTCAACGCGGTGAAACCCGCGCTTTTCCAACAGTCGGGGAGTGGCTCAGCCTGGTAGAGCACCTGGTTCGGGACCAGGGGGTCGGAGGTTCAAATCCTCTCTCCCCGACCATTCTTTTCAATAGCTTCCAAGTATTTTCCAGCCTGCAAGAAATCCGCTGTAGATGATTTTGTAGACGGTCAAACCCTCAGAGTTCAACACCGATGCGTTGCGTGATGTTGCGCGTGATGCATCCTCAGTGGTTCTGTGCGTGCACGTCTATGCGACGCGCTCTCTGAATGGAGCCATCGAAGAGAAGGATGATTTCCGCTTTACCGCTCAAGTACACTTCTCGCCGTAACTGTACGACGAATTTGGCTGGGGTTGGCCGAGAATCACCGCTCAAGTACACTCAACTCGCAACTGGGCCAGTCCAGCCCCGCGCTGGGGTTGGCCGAGAATCACCGCTCAAGTACACTCTACAAGCACGAACTCAATCTCCCCGACTTGCTGGGGTTGGCCGAGAATCACCGCTCAAGTACACTGGTCACCGGGGTTCCCACGGGGAAGCGCTGCTGGGGTTGGCCGAGAATCACCGCTCAAGTACACTCAGGGTCGGGTTGGGGCGGCTCATCGCAGAGCTGGGGTTGGCCGAGAATCACCGCTCAAGTACACTTTGGTAATACTTGATCCGTCATCGTGCCAGCTGGGGTTGGCCGAGAATCACCGCTCAAGTACACTATCCAGCTTTGCCGTGCTGCTCGCCTTCCTGCTGGGGTTGGCCGAGAATCACCGCTCAAGTACACTGCCGCTTCGGTCGCCCGATCGGCTTCCTTCGCTGGGGTTGGCCGAGAATCACCGCTCAAGTACACTTATTTCAGTGCTCATCATGGATTCCTGCTGCTGGGGTTGGCCGAGAATCACCGCTCAAGTACACTTATGCAGACGCTCATCGTTCGCCTGATGCGGCTGGGGTTGGCCGAGAATCACCGCTCAAGTACACTTAAACCTTCAGTTGGGAAAGTATGGCATCGGCTGGGGTTGGCCGAGAATCACCGCTCAAGTACACTTCAGGGCTCGGATTGACCACGCGGTTGACTGCTGGGGTTGGCCGAGAATCACCGCTCAAGTACACTGAACGAGTGGAATCATGGATCACCTTACCAGCTGGGGTTGGCCGAGAATCACCGCTCAAGTACACTATCCTTCTGTCTATCAGGATGCCATTGGGCGCTGGGGTTGGCCGAGAATCACCGCTCAAGTACACTATTTCCCGCGTAAACCATTGAGTTTACGCGGGATTTCACGTACAGAGCCTCAAAAAAGCATGATCTGCGCTTGCGGCTCCTCGGGTTTGCGGGGCTTTCTTCCATAAAACACTTCCATTTTGCCGAACTGATGATCGGTAACGGCGACGAGTCGGACTTGTCCCAGTGGAGGGACGGCTGCGCGCACCGTCCTTCGATGGGCTTCCGCCGCCTCTTCGCTTTCGAGGTATCGCGCGTAGACGGACAGTTGCAGCATCATAAAGCCGTCTTTCAACAGAGTCTTGCGGAAACGCGTGTAATTACGTCGATCTTCTTTTTCTTCCACCGGCAAATCGAACATCGCGATTAGCCACATAGGACGGAAGGCCGATAACGGTTGACGCTCCATAGGTCAAACTTCCGGGATTTGCAGTTGCTTGGATTCGCCCATGAACGCCCGCGCCAGACTCGACGCAGCGCGGCCAATGAGATCGAACAATGTACGGGATTCTCCATCGAGTTCATACCTCTGTGTTACGGCTGCTGTGAGGAAAGCCTTCGCAGCTCTGTCGAGCGGTAACGCTGGATCGTGATCCTGAATCCAGCCGTATACCGCGCGGTCAATGATCGGTCGAAACGGTTCCATCAAATCGTTCGCTAAACAAAATGCGTCGTAGCGGTTGTGGTGCTGTAATCCGAGGGATGGATGAAGTCCCGCCCCGCACAGCGCGCGAGCGACCATCGCCCGAAGGACCGCATAGCCGTAATTCAAATGGTTATTCTGGTCCGGTCCTTCGCTACCGCGCCGAAATTTTGGATACCCGAACACAAGCGGCCAATATCTGCGGGAAGCTTGCGATTCCAAATTGCCAACATCTCCCGAGCGCACTCTTTCTGCCAGTGCCAGCAGCCCCGCATCGTTGCCGTGGAGATCGCGCAAGGTTCGTCCCTGGGCACGAATTTTGCCTTTGACGATCTGCTGCCACAGGCGCTTACGCAGCGGTAGCGAAGCTTGCGCTTGTTTGGCGAAGCGTTCCGTCTGTGTGGTGTGGGTCTGTAGCGGTAGCATCATTGCGGTTGGAAGATATTTATCGCCGCAGATCACGACCGATCCGCCATTTTCCGCCAGCCCGGCAATCACGGCCTGCGTCATGAGCACACGAGGGTGTGAGATGACGAGCACGGCGAGCTCCGCCAGTGGTGTGGTGACCTCAGCACCGCCCTCAGATTCGATCACCAGCTGCGAATACCGCACGTTCAACGTGGCGGCAGATTCCGAAATGTCTACAATTCGGTCAGTCATTGGCGTTTCGGATGCGGCCAAGTACATCGATGATTACCTTCCGGCAATTCCACTCTCGAAGCCGGTCAATACTTCGCGCACGAACGAAATCGCCACTCAGATCGGAGGCTTTTTTGAGCCCGTCCTTCTTGCGCGCGTCATTGTGCCGAACGAAATCGATCTCTCCGTCGCTGATACCGCGCACGACATAGAGGCTGCGCGCCGCACGAACATCATCCATCTCCACCACGTCGCCGTTCATGAGCGAAAACAGGAAACGCCCTTCCTCTCCCTTGGACAGATTTCTCTGCACGATAGGCTGGCGTTTCCACCGCTGCATTGCTTCGTAGCGGCTCACGACCCCCGGCGAGTCCCATACCACGCCCCCTTTGGAATTCTTTGTTTCAAAAATACAGACATGATGATTCGCGTTCAGCGCCACATATCGCTGCCTGGCTCCCTCTGCGATTACCTGGGGCTTGTTCTTGACCGTGACACGAACCTTCTTGATCGGAACCTGCTTACCCGTTCGCGTGATTAGCATCGGCAAGTTCGTCGCCAATTTTTCGGCCTTGCCGCCCAATTCCTCTAACTTCTGCATTACCGCCTCGCGCACCTTCGGGTCGGCGATTCTGTTTGCGTGACCGGCGGCTTTCGAAACCGCTTCGCGCAGCCGAGCGCAATCTTTGCCGCCCTCTTTGCGCCATCCATAATTTGTGTCGTCGTGCAGCGCCCCGTTCAGCTTATGGTCGGGCCGGTGGGATATGTTAATGCCTTGGAACAACGGCCTGAGGCTGTCCACGAATGCTCCCCACGGCGGAGGCGCGGTTCGGGATGAAATACGCCCGACGATGCGGCCGTCTCCCATCGCCGCTGCGGAGCTCAACCGCTGAATCACTGCCTGATTGCTCAGTGCGATCACCATCGCATCGATGGCATGGTGGCGATGGTCACCGCGATTCTTCTCAGCCTCGTTGTGGTTACTTCCAGCATCCGCGAGAAGCGAGTTCAAACCCCATGCTTTACGCAGCGTGTAGGTCACCATGCCGGAAGACGCAAATACGCACCGGCGGCGCTGGTCCTCCCATGGAACCTGCCGGTCCCGACCGCCGTAGAGTTCCTCTAGGTAGCGGGCGGCCAATTTGGATATGTAGCGCGTGTCCGCAAGGTGGCGGGCAGAAAATTCGGCGACCTCATCATCGTTTTGAAGTAAGAAACGCCGACGCTTGTCCTCGCCAAGTGCGAAACGCTCCTGTTTGCCAGTTTTGCGCGTACGGCTGACCCGCATCACTATTTTGTCCCACATCTCCGCATCGGGGCCGAAAGCCTCGACGGGTGTCTTATTTGTCTTTGTGGCATTGCAGGTGTTGCAGGCGAGGATCTTGTTCGCGTATGAGTTGTCGGGAAAGCGGCTCAGTGGCAATATGTGGTCTACGTCGAACTGGGGAGTATCTGAGAAAAGAGTTTGGAAGTTTATCGGCTTTCCGCAGTAGGCGCACTCCTGAAGGTCTTCGAAGAGCAGCCCCTTCTCGATATCCCGGCCAGACGGCTCACGGCGCAGCCCGGTTTCGGCCTGAATGCGAGCAACCATCCTCGCACGCCGTTTGCGATTGTCTTCCGCGATATCTGCCAGCCGCTGCCGATCTCTCGCGCTGCGCTTCAGGTCGCGGGCGAGTTCGACGCGGACCTGTGCAGGCTTGCCGTGTTCACGCACAATCGCATTGACCACCTTCCGCAGTTCGGTCAGTGCTCGCATGACTGCGGGGTTCGGAATCTGCGGCAAAACGTCTTCCACTGGCGGCAAGAAATCTTTGGCATCATTTCCCGAAAAACGATTACCGTAGACGTTCGTTTCCGCAGTCTTGAAATGTTCTCCTTGCTCCATCGCTGGCAGCAGCTTCGAAATAGCGTGAATGGAAAGAGCACAGTAGCCATATTCCGGCTCGGCATTTGCCAGCTTCCGGGCTGCAATGGCATCGAGCCCCCACTCTTGCGTGGCAATATTCGCCAATGTTTCCGCTTGCTCAGCCTCGGCCCAGACGCGCACCATGTGCTTGCGCTCACTGTCTCCGAAGGTCTTCCAACGGTCTCCGAAGGCCTGCAGCATAACGGCATTCGTGCGGTTGCCGGGAATTCTTTTGTCGCCCTCGACAGCCAAATTGAACCTTGTCCGCTTTGGCAATCGGAGCATAAGGCGGGCCTGCTCGAACGTAATATCGCCATCCTCTTCGAGGCGCTGCATGAGCAGGAGTCGTTCATCCGAGGACAATGGTCGTTTCTCGTCGTCCAGGTGAATGACGGCGAGGTCGTTGAGCTTTTGCAACAACCGGAACCGCTGAGCGGCTAGGGTGTACATGTCTGCGCGCTGGCAATTTCTCTCCAACTCACACATGCCCCGCTTACCCGCAGAGATGGCACGTTGATCGAACAACAGTTTATGAAGCACCCGTTTGAGTTCCGTGCTCAGACATCCGGGATGGTGCGGCAGTTGTGCCGCCCAAATCTTTTCGAACTCCTCCTCGAACATTTTGCGGGCGGTATGAAGTGTGCGGATGCGGGCCAGAGCGGGGTCCTTGCGCGATAAGAATTCGCCTATTGTGCGCGTGCCCGATGAAGCGAGTTCAACCTCCAGACCCGCTATCTCGGCAAGGACTTGCTTGTCGTCATCATCTGCCGGGAGTTTCGGCTTCTTCGATTTTCCAGCTTCCTCATCCTGAAGGCTTCGGACCTCGCGACGATTGCTCCGGTACCCTCGTCGCTGCCCCAGGTGGTAAAGCGCTCGCCCCAGTTCGTGAAGTTCTAATGGGTAATCCAACGCGCGAGCGCGCAAGAAATATGGCATCACGTGTTGGGGTGCGACGATCAGCGGGTTTTCGGCTTGAATACGCTCTGCCCATGTATAGGTTAGGCGACGATCAAGATTCTCCAGCACGCAGTGTCGGTTCTCCGGGGAGTCGCCGCGTGGTTCGGCTGGCAAGAGGCCGGCTTCTTGCAGTGCAAGAAACAGGTCGCGCTGCCGGGCAGCGCGACGGCGCAGTTGGCGACGATGGAGGCGGGCCTTGCGCCTCTCGACGTTATTCGAGGCTCCCTGCTCGCCTCTTTCGAATTTATTTTCATCCATGCCGGAATTGAAGATGCGCACACCGGCAGCGGCAAACGATTGATTGCGAGGGTCGAGGAGAGCCCACCCCAAGGAAGAAACGCCTAGATCAAGACCGAGGACAAAGGGACTGCTGCGCTCTGATGGCACCACATCCTCCTTGACACGCGCGAGGGGAAGGCAGTACATTCACGCGCAGTGTACTTGAGCGGCGATTGCTCGGCTGTATCCCAGTAAGCTTTCGTCGTGAGGCAACCGCTTTTTAAGCGACCTCTGAACGCCCCTTCGGGGGCGTTCGTGTTTGGAATTCTAACCCAGTGTTCTTCAAATGCGTTATGGTTTTGTTTTTGGATGAATGTCTTGTCTGCAAAGGGGATTGCGGGTTCTCACCACTGGACCTCTGCTATTGCATGACATGGGATTGCAATCCTCCTTGCGACTGCTAAAGTAAGCTCATGGCCATCAATGCCGACAAGCCGCATCTCTGGAAGGCCGACACGCGTGCGTCGGTTGACCAGTTCAATCAATGGTTTCTGAAGTTTGCGCCGAAAGCCTACCGGGATACGCGCAAGAAAACCGTCGAGAGCGTGGAAAATGGCCTCTCCTTGACCAAGGATCTGACGGCCATCACACCCGAGATAATCCGTGCGCATCCTGCAATCCTGCCAACCCTTAGGATGTCTACGTGCCCGCCTCTTGCACGGGACCGGCTGATCGGCCTTGCGGATTCCAGCAAAAACTTCGTTGGCTCTCTGGAAGCGGGGAAAGTCCCGCCGCTTTTGTCGGCTGAGTTGCTCCAGGCGCATCTGGAACGGATTGCAGAGATCCTGTTGCAAATGCGGGATGTGGACATTTTCCCGTGGCTTGCAGAGAAACGTCGTCCGACGAAGGAAGAACGTTTCCGCTCTTCCACGATTGTTGCCGACCGGCTGTGCGGCGCGGTGGCAGACCCCATTGTGCGTAACGCCCAGGAGAAGCGCCAGCTCGCCCTCATTGAGGATTACCTCACCGAACGCGGATATAAGAAGATAGCGCCTCCGACCGCGACGCCGATCACCCAGATGGAACCCGGCACTTTCTCTTTCAGGCTGAATGTCCTCGTGACGCCATCGAAAACCGACGCAAAAACGGTCAAGATTCCCATTGACGCGGTGATCCAGCCCAAACGTGCCGTCCTTCCGCACTTGCCGCTGCTCATCGAGGCAAAGTCTGCCGGAGATTTCACCAACGTCAACAAGCGGCGAAAAGAGGAGGCTACGAAGATCAACCAGCTCAAAGCCACCTTCAATGAAAACGTTGTGTTTGCTTTGTTCCTCTGCGGCTATTTTGACGCGGCATATCTGGGATATGAGGCCGCCGAAGGCATAGACTGGATTTGGGAACACCGGATCGGAGACCTTGACCAACTCGGCATCTGAGATCGTCATGGAAATAACGGCCACACAACGCATCGAGGAACGCCGCCTGTTAGAGCAGGCGCGGCTTGACGCGCTCAAGACGGCCGCAGAACGAAATCAATGGGGGCAGTTTGCCACCCCGCCGGAACTGGCGCGGAGCATCGCGCGTTATGCGCTTTCTCTCATGGGCGGGGCTCCGGTGCGGTTTCTTGATCCTGCGGTGGGCACCGGTTCGTTCTTTTCCGCGCTTCGCCAGGAATCAGGCTCACATGGAATTGAGTCTGCCGTCGGGGTTGAACTTGATCCTCTTTTTGCAAAGAGCGCGAATAGCCTCTGGGGCGCGTCGGGCCTTGAGGTTATTAAGGGAGATTTCACCAGGCAGCCGGTCCCCGGCAACCGCTTTTCGCTGCTGATTTCGAACCCGCCATACGTCCGGCATCACCATCTACAGACCGAAGAAAAAGCTCGCCTCAAAACCAGGCTCGCGCAATCGCTCCACCTGGATATCAGTGGCCTCGCCGGTCTCTATTGTTATTTTCTACTGCTCTGCCATGACTGGATGGAGGACGACGGCCTCGCTGCTTGGCTCATTCCTTCGGAGTTCATGGACGTGAACTACGGGGTCACGCTCCGGCGCTATCTCGCGGAACGCGTTACGCTCGTCCACATTCATCGCTTCTGCCCAACCGATGTACAGTTTACCGACGCGCTGGTATCGTCTGCCGTCGTAGTTTTCCGGAAGTTGCCGCCGCCACCGGGGCACCGCGTCCGTTTTTCCCTCGGGGGGCCGATTGAAGCTCCGAAGAGCGAAGTTTCTGTGCCGCTTGAGGAACTTGTCCATTCGAACAAATGGACCCAGTTCCCCGGTGGAACCGCTGGCGAGCGCAACGGCGAACCGACGCTCGGCGATCTCTTCGCCATCAAGCGAGGACTTGCCACCGGTGCCAATAATTTTTTTATCCTCACCGATGCAGAAGCCGAACACTGGGAAATTCCGCGTGCGTTCCTAAAGCCGATACTCCCTGGCCCGCGCCACCTTTCCACCGATATCGTTGGCGCGCTGCCAAGTGGAACGCCGGAAGTATCGCCCCGGCTGGTCCTGCTCGACTGTGTCGAGCAGGAAGACAAGATCAAGGCTGCTTGGCCACGCTTTTATGAATATCTACAGATGGGCCGCGAGCAAAACATCCACGCCTCCTATCTCACGAGCCGCCGAGCGCCCTGGTACTCGCAGGAAAACCGTCCTCCCGCGCCTTTTCTCTGTACGTACATGGGGCGCTCGCGAAATGGAAAAAGCCCGTTTCGGTTTCTTTGGAACCGTTCACAAGCAACGGCGCACAACGTGTATCTCATGCTCTACCCGAAGGGCCAATTGCGCGATGCACTAAAGGATCATCCTGAGCTTGAGGCCAACGTATTCGAGGCGCTGCAGCGCATTACCCCCGGACAGATGCTTTCCGAGGGGAGAGTGTACGGGGGCGGCCTGCACAAGGTTGAGCCGAAGGAGCTGGCACAAATCCCCGCACGGTTAGTGATTGAAAGCATGGCAGCTCATCTGCATATCGAACATCAAGCGAAACTTTTCGGCTGATTCGTCAAGATTGACAGTGCTTGCTAACCTCGCTAGAGTCAACCTATGCAACATGAACCGCCCCAAATCCCCATAAATGCCGAGATTTCATACGGTGTCGCAATTATTCCGACTAACCCGTTGAAAGACAAAGTTGCGGCTGCAAGTTTGCGGGTAACCCGATCATTCGAAAATGAAAATGTCATCGACAATAAACGATTCCCAGCTCACGTGTCGTTGTACCTCGGCGGGACGAGTCGTGACTACATTCCCATGCTTAGTGATGCGATTGACAAGGCGATCCGACCCCATTTACTCGCTAAACTCCGCGCGGACAGTCTGTACTCAGATGGAGGGTTCATCGGAGTGGATGTTGCGGTCGACTCCGCGACGCGTCTCTTGTTCGACGCGGTGGTCAGTGCCTGCGCACAAGTGCATCAGACCAGCCAACTTGTCCGCCCGCATTTGATCTCGCGCTGGTCGCGGTTGACTTCGGCCCAGCGCGACTTGATCCTGCGAATGGGCACATACAAGGTTGATCCTTCGGGCTTGCATATTTCCGTCGCACAGGTTGATCCACAGGATCTCAATTCGGCGTTTGTCCTGGCACGACGTGATTTGACTCTTCCCGAAGAATTCGGAATTGAATCTGTCCAGATTGTGGATGTCGGCCATAATAACGAGAAATGGGTGGTGCTCTGGAGCAGTGCAAACAGTTGAGCGCTATTTTGTTGAAGTGAACACCAACTTGCTTGCAGGATTCTCAGGAGAGACAAGCCAAGAGAAGTCTTTTCGCGCGAAATCGAGCAAGTCGCCATTTTCAATTAAAACGGCTGGCGTGGGGCACCGATCTATGCGGAATGAATAGTACGCGAAGATACCGGCTGAGTCGAACAAATATAGAGCGTGGTTCATGTAGTAAGTAGTCTTGTAAATCTCAACATTTCCATACTTCCCGAGATCTTTGAATTCAATAAAGGCATCCTTGATTCGGCTTGCTATGACATCCGGTCGGGTGTCCAGGCGAGCAGCATATGCTCGAAGCAACGATGGATTGGCCGCAGGAAGCACTATCCGCACCCGGCTTCGAGGCTTGTGAAGCATTTCTCTCGCGCATTTGAGATAAGTGTTTCTCCAACTGGAGGAATACATCACCACAAGGTCCAGGGTACGCGCCCCATCGAAAAGCTCTTGCCACGGCTCAACAATATCGACGAAGTCACGGAAGTATTTGACAATGCCCGCTGCTGATGCGCCATTCGCCCTACTCGCTAGACGTCGCCGGACTGTGGTACGAGACGATTCGAGCAGCGTTGTCAGCTGTTGAAGGCGTGCATCGAGTTCCTTAACGTCACTCCTATCTTCCCTGACCTTTCTCCGAAACTGGCTCCAGTTACCCTCGGATGGCAACATTCCGCGCAGAGTCCAGCGATTTAGGTACTTTTCATCAAGGCCAACCTGTGCCGCGAACCACTTTCCAGGCTTGACATCAAGCTTGAAATGGACCAAATACCAGCCAACGAATTGGTTGAGCGCTGCTCCAAACTTCGCCTCAGTCATTGCCATTTAAGGTAGTACAAAGTTGTTGCGAAGACAACACCTTCGGACATGTCCGGACATGTCTGGGCATGTCTCGGGGCATCGCGATCATCGCCGTGGACATGTCGTTGCCTGCCGTCAGTTAACTCGACGAAACTTACGCTAGTGAGTTTTTCAGGCAGTGTTACTGGGGACTGATATGGCGCAAATTCTTCTGGTTCACTTCGACGAATTGACGGCACGTCGACTGGCGGAGTTTCTTGAAACTCGCGGCCACCGAGTGAACACGCTCGACCCTGCTCAGTCGCTTGAACATATTCTTGATGACAAGGTGCGGGGCTTTGATCTCGTGATCCTCGACGTGTCCGTTCAGTGCCGTGACGCCGGAAAACTTCTGGAAGGACTGAAGCGCTATCGGGATGCTCATGGCCCGAGGCCGATGACTCTCTGCGTATCGCGCGTTTACCGGGGGCCACGTTTTGAACTCGATCTTGAACAACAGGGGGCCCGGGTCGTTTATGTCTCGTGATGCCGATCTGCGTGTTATAGCCGACCGCGCCGAGGTTGCCCTAGTCGAACTCGGCGATCTTGAGCGTGGTCCGATGTTCAGAATCCTGCACCGTTGCGGGAAGACTGAGGGATGTGGACCAGGGGAGGAGATATGGGCAGTCCTCCTAGTTTATCGCGGACGTGAATTCCCCGTGCCCTTCGGCCTCGCGCTTCTGCTTGTGTTCGACTATCTCGCGAGAACAAGGCACGTGCCGCAGCGGGCAAGCCAGATTGCCGCCGGTTTAAGATCTCTGGAGTTTTACAAGAGGCACGGCGCGAATGCCAAACTCGAACAACGCCGCAAGTTTAGCCGTGCTGCGGTTAAAGAATACGTGAAAAGAATCAGGCGGACACTTTACCGAACTTTCAATGAAGCAAATCTGCCGTTGGATGCTGGTCGCGTGCTTTGCTCTGAGGAAACAGAAGGCAACGAAGTGGTATACAGGCTGCGCGCAAAGGTCGAATGGGCTCATGTGGCGAACAACATCCCCAGGTGTTAGCGGAACAAAACCTTGTGGCGTCTGATCATACCAATCTCGTTGGGCAGTTGCGCGGAGAATAAGCCGATACACGGAGTGGTCAATGTTTCGCATTCTGACGGAAAACAAGAATGTGGACCGGGTCAAGAAGGCGCTTATCCGCCTCGGGCTTGACTTCACCGTGTACTACAGCGAAGGAGCCTGGCATGGATTACAAGAAGGAAGTATGGCGATTGACCTGGACAACATCTCACGAAATTATGCTTGGGTCGCGGCACTTATGATCAAAAAAATGAATGGGCAACAAGCTGTTCTTTTGCAGGAGATTCCAGCAAGAAGCGACCTCATCTAGCCATATGCGAAGCCGCGTTCCATGAGAAAATCCTTTCGTCGGCCTCCCATGAGAATGGCGGCCCATTATATAGCTACGCCATCGGGAGGCCGGCGAAAGAATTCCAGTTCCTCAATTATCTACCAGCTCAGTCGCTCGTTGCTCGCGGTCGAGAAAGATAACAGCGAGTTGCATGGCGTCACAGATGCACAAGCGGTGATCCTCGGTCTGCCAAATCTCGCGGCGGGGCAGCGGCGTCCACGCCAGTACGTTCTCGTTAATATAGAGCGATTTGGTACTTGTTGTGATTGTTCTCGGGAAACGCTCTTCGCACCGAGATGTCGGAAACCAGCCGCACGGGAATTCTGCGGGCCTTCGCCAGCGCCCCAATCGTGCGGACCATCCTCTCGAGTGCCACTGTTCTCGGCTTCTTCATAACGACAACTTCGGGCGCGTACTGATCGAGCAGCAAAGCAAGTTTTACATGCATAGGCACTTTCACGGCATTTGTTCCGTGCCGAAAGTTCTTTATTCCCCAATCGAGCAGTTCGTCAGGCCCTTCGAATATGACAAAGCCGATGCTGAGGGGATGCAGGTCCAACGCGACTACTCTTTTGCATGTAGACGTTCTCATCGTGATGAATGTTCGTTAATCTGAGAACGACCGTGATGATCGTCCAGCCAGCGTAACTGCCTGGACGCCAAAGCAGGCACTCGACCCGGCCCGTGCCCATGTTCAAGCTCTGAACGCAACATTACGATTCGTTCGGCAGTATGTTTCTGTACTTGTTGTTGAATGCCTCCGAACAGCGCGGCAATGGAGACGTCAAGAATCGTCGCAAGCGCCAGGGCGGTGCGAAGCGACGGGAGCCGGTGACCTTGTTCATATCGAGACACTTTTCCGCGTTCCTTAGATCCCAACAGAAAAGCTAGCTCTTGTTGGCCGAGGCTGGATCGTCTGCGATATGTCCGAATATAGTTGTGGAGCTTTGAAGACATGTTAGTCGCGTGAACAAATTTGGGCAATTATATACTTGACATACCACGATAAAACCCCTATGATTACTTCATGGACGGCATAAACACACTCCAAGACGCCATTCTCCACTTCGCCGACTACGAGAATTGCCACGCGCTGATGATTAAACTGCGTTGGCCGGATGGCAAGGTTACTTGCCCCCGCTGTGGCGCTGAGAAGGTTACCTACCTCGCCAAGAACCGGGTGTGGAAGTGCTATGCCGGGCATGAAAAGCCTACGTTTACGCTCAAGACCGGCACCGTATTTGAGGATAGTCCGCTCGGTCTCGATAAATGGCTCCCTGCCCTTTGGCTGGTGGTGAACTGCAAAAACGGAATAAGCTCCTGCGAGCTATCCCGCGACCTCGGGGTAACGCAAAAAACCGCATGGTTTATGGCTCATCGTCTACGCTTTGCTCTGAAAGAAGGCGGCTTCGGTCTGCTCTCCGGTGAAGTTGAAGCCGATGAAACTTTCATCGGCGGAAAGTCCCGTAATATGCACGTCGATAAACGTGAACGCCGGATTACCGGGACGGGTGGTAAGGACAAGACTGCTGTGATGGGCATTCTTGAGCGCGGCGGCGAAGTCCGTTGCACGGTGATTCCGAATCGCAAGAAAAAGACTCTCCAGACCCAAGTCAAGAAGCACGTTGAAGCTGGCTCCGCCCTTTATACCGATGCGCTACTTTCCTATGAAGGTCTCGGCAGCAAGTATGCCCACGAAGTAGTAGACCACGCGGTTGCGTATGTGGACGGTCGGATTCACACCAACGGGCTTGAGAACTTCTGGTCTTTACTCAAGCGCGGTATCTCCGGAACCTATGTTTCCGTCGAACCCTTCCACCTATTCCGCTACCTGGACGAACAATCCTTCCGGTATAACTACCGGGCTACCAAGGACAACCCCTTGAACGACGCCGACCGCTTTACCCTGGCGCTGAGTCAAGTTGTGGACAAGCGGTTGACGTATCAACGGCTGACGGGGAAAGCTACCAGGGTTCAATAACTCAGCTGGTTATCTGGATTCGTATAGGTAACTCACGGGTTGCTGAGAACTCCCTGAAAAAGGTCTTCTCCGTAGAAATAATTGTGAGTACGGCTTCCCAATAAGTTATTGCGCTGACTTGTACCCCGAAGCAAGCTTCTGCAACCTTCCGCTTAGCTGGCTCTGACATTGAAGCTGCCCCAAACTCAAAAAGACGACTACACTTTGACCTAATCAGCCGCTCACTGGGCTTGGGGGTGATATTCCATATATAGACCTCAAGCCCGTCAACAATTATCTTGGCGGTAACCTGCATCACATCCACGTCAAATATCGACTCATCGCCAATGTTCACGTTGAAGGCACTGATTTGATTGTTGCTCACAGAACATACGGGGTTCAAATTTCCGAGAGCAACCGTAACCTCCTCTGCGAGACAGCTTTCTGAGAAAATTGCTCTCATAGCTGACCCCCACAGGTGATGAAGGATTTTAGGTACCAATTCAAGCAATGGCTTGATGAAAACTGATATCGGCATGATGCAGGCGATTGTCTCATAACGAATTTCTCCTTAGGAACCGGGGGGGTTCCATAAGGATTAATACTGCTCCTGGATTGCAGTTTGTTGGGGAATTCGAGGATTTATTTTCAGCTTGCAAGTTGCTGGATAAGCGATAGAATCTGAGCGATTTCATGCGGAACTAAAATAGGACGGTCTACTGATGAAACCCTCAGACTCAACATCGAAGTCTGCGAATCCCGCACTCGCCATCCAGATTATCCTTGGAATAGTCATTCTGGTTGTCGTGTGCATGGTTGTGAATAATCGGATAAGACAGAAACAAATCGATGCACAAGCTGCACCACTTCTTCAGCAAGGTAAGCAGTTGGTAAAGGCAGGCAGACTAGTTGAAGCAAAGTCAGCCTACTTGGAGATTGTGCAGCGATTCCCGGATAGCAGTTCGTTTCACGATGCGGAAGATGGGCTTTACTTTGTGAACACTGAAATTGCAAAGGCTGCCCCGACACATAGCGTGGTTAGTTCGGTACCTACTCCGGTAAGTGTGGTCTCCCCTAAGATTGCTGAACTTATCAAGAAAGCCGAGGGCGGAGACGTAAAAGCTCAATACCAACTTGCTAAAGCGTACGAAAACGGTTCGGATGTTTCGAAAAATGAGGAGGAGGCCCTTCGTTGGTACACCAAATCTGCTGAGCAGGGATATGCAAAGGCTCAGTACGAAGTTGGTGGACACTACTATTGGCGTTATGCAGATACTCATCTTGCATCGGATGGTGCAAAAGCTGCATATTGGTTAGGGGAATCCGGTAAAAACGGAAATGCAGACGCTCAGTACGCAATCGGTAAGATGTATTGGTATGGCCAAGGCGTCTCGGTAGATTTACGCGAGGGAAACTACTGGATGTGCAAAGCCGCCGCGCAGGGGCATAAACAGGCTTATGCCCTGATGGATACAAGCAGCTACGATTGCTCCGCACAATAGAGATGGAAACGGCTCGGCTAATCTTTACTACCAGCGGCCTTTTTCTTCTTCTGCACAGCCTTCTTGAAGGGGTTCGGTACCTGACTTTTAGGCACCGAAAGAACCGTCTTTAGCGCTTCAATAAATCGCTCGGCGGCGGGTCGTCCTTCGTCCATCTCAGGATGGGGTTTCATCTAAAGTATAATACTCCGGTTTTATGATTTCCGTCAGATATGCACCTGTGGTGGTGTAGCCCCGGAGTTCATCGTGCGAAACTATTTGCTGGTCTTTGTAGTATCCGTGTGTACATGCCCCATGCTCTGGGGAGCCCAAACTGAGAACCAAAATAACGCCGTACACCCCAATAATTCCAAGCCCCAGCAGCAGGTATCGCAACTTGCGTCTCCGAACCAATCCACTAAAAAGCAGACAGGCAGCGGCGGGGGGCAAAGCGAAAACAAGCAAGAGCGCCAAGTGACGGTAACCATCGCCACTGTACCAGAAGTACGTGTGAATTCTGTTAAAGATTGGAGTGACGGTGTCATTCTTATCTGCACCATATTGTTGACTATCGTTGGGGTCATCGGAACGATAGTAGCTCTCCGAACTTTGTGCGTCATACAAAGAGAAGTCAAGGCTGCCTTTATCGCGCTTAGACATAGTAGTAAGCTTGCCCGAGCTGCCGAGAAAACCGCCGCCGCTCTCATGTTGGGCGACCGCGCTTGGGCACTGATTGAGAAAACTCCCACGCAAGACAGAATCCAAGACCCATACCTGCCTACATCTGAAGAGATGATGATTGAGCAACGTATGCCTAACTGTATTTTCTACCTCAAGAATTATGGCAAGACCCCTGCCAAAATGATTGCGTGGAAATACGAATTGCAGGTCGGTAGCAGCCGAAGCACCCCGCCAGATGTAACTGTTTACAACATGAAGAACCTGCCCGTCTTTACACCCGACATGCTCCCACAAGGCGCTTCTATCTCTCAGTTGGCCACTTTCAGAACTTATCCCGGAGGGCAGATCATTGTGGACATAGAAAACGGGACTAAATTCCTTTGGCTCTGCGGAACCGTTAGGTACGTAGACACCTTCGAGAGGGGGAAAGAGAGTGAGCATGACACTAGGTTTTGCTACCTCTGGGAAACCCAAATGACTACCCCAAAACCTTTTTGGGTGGCCGCTGGCCCCCGCGAATACACTGAAGCAACTTAGTAAAAGCATAACACCAAGCGCTAAAGACCTTAGACGGCTGGGTATGTCAAGTATATAATTGCCCAAATTTGCAACTAGAACCTTATGCCTCTCAGCTTATGGAAAAGCCACCGACCAAAAAAGACGGGAGAACTTGGCGCAAACGGCAACAATCGGCTGCTTGGTGACCACCGTATGGCGCTTGCAACAAGATATTATCTGTTCTCAATGTGCGGCTTTTCCACCTTGTTTAACTACTTTGAGCGGAAGTTGTCAAGGGCTACCCATGGCGGAGGATCAGGGGTGGCTGTCTAGTCGGTTAATCGCTTTTGTAGTCGCCTCATACAACCGATCCTCCCTTTTGGGAGATGCCGTGAAGGCATAGAGTCTACCTCATGAACACGGAACGCCTGCGGGGCCTCTACCCGACACTCACGGACGCAGAGCTCACGGAAGCGGAAGAAAACCTCCACCGCTATTTCGCATGTGCGTTGCACATCGCGAGCGAAGCTCACCCCGCCCCCGTTGACAAGTCAGAACGCCCGGCTACGATAGAGGAAAGGTCGATTTGTTCATTAACAAATATTCCGTTTGAGCATGGGTAACGTATTTGCTTATACCCGTGTTTCGACGGTCAAGCAGGGGGAAAAAGGCGTTTCTTTACAGGAACAGAAAGACGCGATACTTCGGTATGCCCACCAACACAACCTCGAAATTACCCGATGGTTTGAAGAGCGAGAATCCGCAGCCAAGCAAGGTCGTCCGGCATTCATGTTTATGTTGAAGCTCTTGCGCCTCAAAGTGGCCGATGGCGTCATCATCCACAAAATTGATCGCAGTGCCCGCAATCTTGAGGACTGGACGGATGTCGGCAAGCTTGCCGATGCCGGTGTGGCGATTCACTTCGCAAACGAGAGCGTGGATCTTGGAACCGTATCCGGTCGGCTTTCGGCTGACATTCAGGCGGTCGTCGCGGCCCATTACAGTCGCAATCTTAGGGAAGAAACCAAGAAGGGTATCTATGGGAGATTGAAGCAGGGATTTTATCCCTTCGGTGCTCCCGTTGGCTACCTCGACCAGGGAGCGGCGAAGCCGAAGTTGCCCGATCCTACAATGGCACCGCTCGTCACAGAATGCTTTGAGCGCTACGGCAATGGGAAGTGTTCGCTCCCGGAACTTGTAAGTCGCATGTACGAGCGCGGACTGCGCAACCGGCGCGGTGGCCCAGTGACGGTGAGTGGCATCTCGACAATACTGAACAATCCCTTCTATGCGGGGATCATGAGAATCAAAAAGACCGGACAGGATTTTTCCGGGACACATCCGCCGCTCGTGAGCCGGGAACTGTTCGAGCGGGTCCAGGCGCTTCTCCACGGAAAAGCGGTGGATCGCGTATTGCAGCATTCGTTTCTGTTCAGTCGTTTGGTGCGGTGTGCTAGCTGTCACTATTCGCTTATCGCAGAACTCAAAAAGGGGCATACATATTACCGTTGCCACAATCGCCCGTTCAAATCACCCCCTGTGTGCCCGAAAACGTCCATCAGAGAAGATCAGTTGGAAAAAATTGTGCTCACACATATCGACACGCTTACGCTTTCCGACGCTGAGGTTACACTGCTGCGCGAATGGATTTCTGATCGCCGTCGGAATTCTGAAGCAGAGCGTGAAAAAGAAAAGCGTACTGTGAGTTTGCAGGTAGACGGTACGCGTTCGGGCAAGACCATTCTTATGCCGAGCATTCTTCTGTGATGTAGTTGGTTCATGACTGAATCGCAAGAGCACAAAGTGAGACATCGGCGGAGCCGGGAAGAGGCGGCGCGGCTG
>Ga0182030_10000356_pt1 | contig 82574 bp, 75 predicted proteins | sample 812S3MmetaG_FD_121299 | JGI IMG/M metagenome (GOLD analysis project Ga0182030, IMG submission 121299) | Permafrost microbial communities from Stordalen Mire, Sweden - 812S3M metaG (Illumina Assembly) | ecosystem: Environmental > Terrestrial > Soil > Wetlands > Permafrost | place: Sweden... | reverse complement strand
TGATGCCGACCGCGATGGAGCGACTGGTGTGGGGCATGGGCGACGGCTCGACAATGCCTGTGTTCGATACGCCGCTAGGCCGCCTGGGCGCGGTGATCTGCTGGGAAAATTACATGCCTCTGCTGCGCATGGCGATGTACGCGAAAGGCATCGAGCTGTATTGCGCGCCGACGGTGGACGATCGCGACACGTGGGCCCGGTCCATGCAGCATATCGCCTTCGAAGGCCGCTGTTTCGTGCTGTCTGCAGTGCAATATCTGGAGCGCAAGGATTGTCCCAATGATTACGCCGACACCGCACCTGTGCTGATCCGAGGCGGCAGCGTGATCGTCAATCCGCAAGGCGTCGTCGTCGCAGGACCGCATTACGGTAGCGAAACGATCCTGGTCGCGGATCTGGACCGCAACGAAATCGCCGAGGGAAAGTTCGACCTGGACGTCGCCGGGCATTACGCGCGGCCCGATGTGTTCCGGCTGACGGTGAACGAGCGGGCGGCGCCGGCGGCGGAGTTTGAGACGGATTAGAGAACCAGATCGAGACCGGCCGCGGCGGCAAACGCCAGGAAGTCTTTGTCTCGCGTGAGGAGAGGAATGGCGCGATCGATACAACTTTGGGCGATCAACGCATCGCCGAGTCGAGCCTTCTGGCGCTTGGCAAGCACCTTCGCGCGCAACTCGCCTGCCCGTTCCCAATAGCCGGACTCAACCTCAATGAGGGGCAGGCCTGAAAGAGTCCGCGAAACTTCGAGAGCAAGCTTCGGGTCGCTCAGCATCTCCGTAAGCACGGGAGGCGGCATTAGCAGTTGACGTTCGTAGAGCGCTCTGTCGAGCAGATCTACGTCTTCGCCGCCGTCTCCCTGGAAATATGCGATCCAGGTGCTGGTATCGGCCGCGATCACCGGCCGGCCTTCAGGGCAGCGGACGTGCGCGAGAAACGCACCTTGCCCCGAAGCTTGCGCAGATCCGAGTAGGCCTGGGACGCGGCGACCAGTTGCAGGCCGGTGCGCACGGTCTGCGTGATGCCGCCGCCCGAGGCCCGCTGCGCCCTTTCGAGAAGCTCGGCCGGCACCTCGACGGTGATTTTTCGCACTGTTTCCATGATGCCTCAAGATACCATCTCGGATATCAGCATGAATACGGCCTGGCGCGTAATAAGGCCAAGTTGCGCGTAGGGGGCTAAAGGCCTTCTGATTTGTCCCCGGGTAGAGCGGCCAACGGGTTGAAGTGTGATAGGTTCAGGATGATCGCCGGGATACGCAAATCAGCCCATCTCCAACATGAATTCCAGCCTTTTGGCCTCTGCTCTTATGCTACGGGCAAGTAGACGTGCTTGCTCGATTGAGAGCACCATTCCCGGTACGGTTTCACCGTCGTCGTTCTTGACAGTTATGCCCACTGGTAGCCAAACGGTTATGCCGAAATCTTCACCAATGGAACTTGAAACGTGGAATTCCTCTTTGTTCATTACGTAGCCGCCCTCCGATGCGGCTTTTGCTCAAGGTCGAACACTTCTCTGGCGTGCCGTACGGTGTCAATTCAACAGACCCGTTAACCCTCGCGGCGGTAGCCTCGCCCTTATTATGATTGCGCTCCTGGCTTGCGTGCTACCCGCTCTGCGCGCCACTCGGGTGATCCTTTGGTCCCATTGCGAGCGAAACATGGTGCCCGTCCGTAACCGTCGCGGCTACCGAGGGTCAGCAACGCCAGTTGGAATTTTACTCGTGGCGATTTCAAGTGCTTTAATGAACGAGTCGACCCTCGGGAGCCAATCTGAAGGGTAGCAAGTGCTCCAAGCGGTCATATAGTCCTTCGGAAACTGCAGTCCGCCCTGGATGGCGCTGTCAGCCAGAGTGGTCACAAAATCCTCCGCAACTTGCGAGGAATGGAATTGGGCGAAGTGCAGTTCCAATTTCCCATTTGCATAAACAGTGAATGGCGCTGCCTTGACGGCGGTTGATCTCCACCTCGGGCTGAACGACCCCAATATGGTCCCGCGCCCCCACGTCAGATCGGCTTGGAGTCTGCCGCAGGCCTCGTAGAGCTTCCGCATTCCAGCTATTTGGTCTTCACTTGATCCCTTCTGTCGCGCATTGGCTTCGAAGCCGTCCCAGTCGACGGCCACCGCCTGACCTTCCCGCTCGGACGCAAGCTTGCGTTTCATTTCACGTATCTGCTCAGTAAACCCGAACAATGTGGGAACGACGATTCTGACACCGTTGGTGGTGAACTGCCGAGCCTCAACGAGGAGCACTTCCACGGAACCCATCTGTTTGTTCAGGAATTCCACAAGTCTTTTGAGTTCGACGGGCGCCTGCTCTAAGAAAAAGACGACTCGCACGTCCCCAGCCTTCAGTCGACGTTCAACCTCCTTGAAGAAAGTGTCCGGGTCTTCAGCGAGTGCGGACTGAAGTTTGCCAAAACTTTCTTCGAGGCTTGTGCCATCTGCCTTGGCGGTGGCCTTAGCGTGACCTAGAATGTCGTCGCCCGACCAAAGTACTGCGCGTTAGCAACATATTCGAAAACTTGGCCGATCACTTCTCTGCGTGATCGAGTGTCGAGATACCTCTTGCATTCCACAAATGTTGGTGTTGCATTCTGGTCAACGAATAGAAAGTCGATGTTCCAGCGGTTGACTGCGGTGTAAGGGTCGGGAACCGGCATCTCCCGCTTTATCAGCATCCATCTGCAGGGTGAGTCTGGCTCAATTTGATCGCCTGGCAACAAATTGAAGTTATTTCTCAGAAGAGTCTGAAGCTCTTTGCTCTCGTCCTTACAAAGGACTTCGGTCATCCGCTCGGACCTGAAATCGTCCTTCACCACGTAAACGTTCGCCATGTTATTCGCTGGGTCGATTGTAGCGCGGAGTGATGGTCGCGATGGGTGGGTGCAAACCTTCGTCGATGCTTCATAGCGTGGGCAGCGATGAACCGGTCTGATCCAGCCGGGCGAATCCTGAGTAACGGCGTTCGAGGGAGCCGTTCTCTCCCATCCCGTAATAGCCACTCCGAAGCAAGGGTACCACGCCGCGAGCAAAGCCTTACTATTGGATTATGGGTCTCATCACCGTCCGCTTCGTGGTTTTCATGTCTTTATTCTGCGGGCTCGTCAACGCCCAGAAGATGTCTGGATTCGATGCCGGGGCGCTCGATAAGAACGCCGATCCTTGCGTCAATTTTTATCAGTACGCTTGCGGAGGCTGGTTGGCGGCCAATCCCGTGCCGGGCGACCAGTCGCGGTGGGGACGGTTCGATGCGCTTCAGGAACGGAACCGGACGATTCTGCAAGCCATTCTCGAAGCGGCGTCCGGCAACAAGCCGACCCGGACGGTGATTGAGCAGAAAATCGGGGATTACTACGCGTCGTGCATGGACACTCACGCCATCGACCAGAAAGGGCTCGCGCCGATTCAGGGCGATCTCGACCGGATCAACGCCATGGACGGGAAACCCGCGCTGACGGGCGTCGTGATTGGCCTCTATCGGATCGGGTCGAACCCGTTTTTCCGCTTCTCCTCGGAGCCGGACGCGAAGAATTCGAACGAAATTATTGCCGGGCTCGACCAGGGAGGCATCGGGCTGCCGGATCGCGATTATTATTTTCGCACCGATGAGAAATCCATCGACATTCGCAAAGAATATGTCGCTCATCTTTTGAAAATATTTGAACTGCTGGGCAATTCCACGGAAATTGCGTCAAAGAAAGCGGAAGCCGTCATGAAAATCGAGACGACTCTGGCGAAAGGCTCGCTCGATTCCGTCGCGCGGCGCGATCCGATGGCGGTCTATCATCGGCTGACGGTGAAGGAACTGATTTCGCTCTCGCCCGGCTTCGATTGGGAGAAATTCTTCGCAGGCGTTGGCGTTCCCGGCATTCAGACGCTCGACGTTTCCGTCCCTCCGTTCGTCCGCGCGATGGAAGCGGTCATCGTGCAATCCAGCCTGGACGACATCAAATCCTATTTGACCGCGACGCTGGTCACCGACCGCTCCATTATTCTGCCCTCGAAATTCCAGGAAGAAACGTTTGACTTTTATGGCCGCATTTTGTCCGGCGCAAAGGAAATGCGCGTCCGCTGGAAGCGCTGCACCGATCAGACCGACAATGCCCTGCCCGACGCGCTGGGCCAGCGCTTCGTCGAAAAAACGCTGGGCGAAGAAGGGATGAAGCGGACGCACGAGATGGTGGCGGCGCTCGAAAAGGCCCTCGGGAAGGATATTCAGGCCCTCGATTGGATGACGTCCAAAACGAAAGAGGCGGCCATGGTGAAGCTGCGCGCCATTATGAATAAGGTCGGGACCAAGGATCACTGGCTGGATTATGCGGCCGTCCACGTGGTTCGCGGCGACGCTTACGGCAACATGGCCCGCGCCGACGAATTTGAGCTGCACCGGCAGTTGAACAAAATCGGCAAGCCGTTCGACCGCAGCGACTGGCAGATGAGCCAGCCCACCGTCAACGCCTATTACGACCCGCAGGAGAACGACATCAATTTTCCGGCCGGCATTTTGCAGCCTCCGTTTTATGACAACAAAATGGACGATGCGGTGAACTTCGGCGCCATCGGCGCGGTGATCGGCCACGAACTAACGCACGGCTTCGACGACCAGGGGCGCCAGTTCGATGCGCAGGGCAACTTGCGCGACTGGTGGACGGATGCCGACGCGAAAGCCTTCGAGCAGCGCGCCGATTGCCTTGTAAAAGAATATTCGGGCTTCGTTGGTCCGGGCGATGCGAGGCTGAACGGCAAACTGGAACTGGGCGAAAATACGGCTGACAACGGCGGTCTGCGCGTCGCGTATATGGCCTTGATGGAAACGCTCGATGGCAAGCAGCCGCCCAAGCGCGACGGGCTGACGGCCGGGCAGCGCTTTTTCCTCGGGTGGGGGCAGGTGTGGTGCGAGAACATTACGGAGGAAAGCGCGCGGTTGCAGGCGCAGACGAATCCGCACGCGCTGAGCGAATTCCGGGTGAACGGCGTCGTTTCCAACATGCCCGAGTTTCAGAAGGCGTTCGCCTGCCGGGTCGGCCAGCCGATGGTGCGCTATCCTGCCTGCCGGGTCTGGTAAATGAGCCGCAACGTTCGCATCTCCGAGGTTGGCCTGCGCGGCATGGTCGGCTCCGGACTCTCTGCCGAGCACATCATCGATTTCGCTTCCGCCTTCGGGACATTTCTCGGTCCCGGCGCGGTTGTGGTGGGACGCGACCCGCGTGCCTCCAGCGTGATGCTGCGCGAAGGAGTGATCGCGGGATTGCTGGCCTGCGGGCGCGAAGTGATCGACCTGGGGCTGGTCTCGACGCCCGTGCTGCAACACGCTATTTCACGCGCTTCCGCCGCCGGGGGAGTTTCGATTGGCGCCAGCCACAACGCCGCCGAATGGAACGCTCTGAAATTCCTGGGCGCGCGCGGGACCTATTTGTCCACCGCCGAGGCGGGCGAACTGCTGGACCTCTACCATCTGCGCCGCTTCGCCTTTGTTGATTGGAAGAACATCGGCAAGCTGCGAATGGAAGACGACGCACTGGACCTTTATCTCAATGAACTGGCCGGCGCTTTCGACTTCGCCGCGCTCTCGAAATTCAAGATCCTGGTCGATTGCGCCAACGGCACGTCCTCGAAAATCCTGCGCCGCCTGAACGACCGCCACGGCTTCCACTTCATTCTCATTAACGAGCGTATGGGCGTATTCGCGCATGAACCCAACACCTCCGCCGCGACGGTCGCGCTGCAACTCGCGCCGCTGGTCGATCCGGCGGGAGCCGACGCGGGTTTCTTGTTCGACGTCGATTCCGACCGCGTTGCCATGGCGACGGAGAAAGGCGAAGCCGTTTCCGAAGAGATGACGCTGCCTCTGCTGGCCGACTATCTGCTGCCGCGTTCCAAAGGAAAACTCGTGATTACGAATCTCTCGACGACGGCCCTGGTTGAAGAAATCGCCCAGCGCCACGGAGGAACCGTGATTCGCGTTCCCGTGGGGCGTCAGGCGGCGACCGATGCGCTGGCGATGTATCGTCCCGACGAAATCGCCGTGGCGGGCGAAGGCACGGGCGCGGTGATGATGCCGCGATTCCGTTTCGTCTACGACGGTATCGCGTCCATGCTGGCCGTCCTCTCGATGATGCGCGAACGCAAGGCGCGACTGTCTGAGATTCTTGACGGCTATCCTCGCTTTTCGATCCTGAAAGGGCAAATTCCACTGACGCCGCAGCGGATTCCCGCCCTGTTCGCGCAATTGGAGCATCGTTATTCCGATGGCCGAGCCAATACGACGGACGGCCTGCGCGTCGACTGGCCAACGAAATGGTTTCACGTCCGCGTCAGCCAGACCGAGCCGATTGTGCGGGTGATTTGCGAACATCGCGGCGTTCCTCCGCGCATGCTGTTTCAAGAGCTGATGGATCAGGTGCGCCAGTATGCCTCGTGAGCATCTGCTGAAAATCGGCGTCTCCGGCATCCGCGGCGTCGTCGGGCCTTTCCTCACTCCGCAGCTCGCGCGCGCCTTCGCGCAGGCTTTCGGAACCTACGTCGGCGGTGGACGCGTCGTGGTCGGACGCGACACGCGCGCCACGGGGCCGATGCTGCAACACGCGGTGCATTGCGGCCTGCTCGCCGCGGGCTGCGAGGTGATCGACGTCGGCGTGCTGCCTACGCCGACGATTCAGCTGTACACCGGAGCCATCGGCGCGCGCGGCGGCCTGGCCATTACCGCATCGCACAATCCTCCGGAATACAACGCGCTGAAGCTGTTCAACGCCTCGGGACTTTTCTTCAATCACTACGAGCGCGGCGAACTGCTCGATATTTATCATCAGAGCGCCTTCCGCGAAGCCACCGACATCTGCGCCGTGCATCACGAACATTCGGCCCCGATCCGCGGGCATTTCGACCGCGTGCTGAAGCAGGTGGATGTCGAGCGCATCCGCGCCCGCAAATTCCGCGTTGCGCTTGACGCCGTCAACGGCGCGGGCTCGGTGATGACCCCGCGATTTCTGCGCGACGAACTGGGCTGCGAACTCCATGCTATCTCCATCGATCCCGAAAAGCCTTTCCCGCGCGTCGCTGAGCCGCGGCCCGACACGCTGGTCGAGCTTTCGCAGTTAGTCGTCGAAAATAAATGCGACATCGGATTCGGCCAGGATCCCGATGGCGACCGGTTGGCGGTGGCCGATGAAGCGGGCCGCGTTCTGGATAACGACGACGTGCTGGCGGTCGCCGTCGACGCCGTTCTGGCGCGGCGCAAAGGTCCGGTGGTGGTGAACCTCACGACCTCCATGGTGATTGACGATATCGCCGCCGCGCATGGCGTTCCCGTGCTCCGCACGCCGGTGGGCGAAGCGAACGTGGTGGAGGGGATGCTCGCGTCGAACGCGGTGATCGGAGGCGAGGGCGGCAATGGCGGCGTGATTTTCCCCGCCGTCCAGCATTGCCGCGACAGCTACGCCGGGATGGCACTGTGGCTGGATCGCCTGGCTGGAGGCACTCAGTCCGTCTCCGAGCTCGACTCCGCGCTGCCGCGATATTACCGGCATGCGGCGACCGTCGCGCTGGAGCACGGGTGGCTGGGAACATTGATGCAGCGGCTCGCGGCGCAGTGGCCGGAAGCGGAACTGGATCGCCGCGACGGTCTCAAACTGTTATTGGATGGAGCGTGGATTCACGCCAGGGCGTCGAACACGGAGCCCATTCTCAGATTGTCGGTGGAAGCAAAAACGGAAGCGCGCGCCGAAGAACTGTTTACTCGGGCGAAGGAGGCACTTTCTCTTTCTGCTCCGACTCCGGCAAAATGAAGGTCGTTTCGCCGGGCCTTTGCAGCTTCAACTGCTTGCGGATTTCCATTTCCTGCTCGCTGCGGCTGTCTTCGAGCCTCTTGATTCGTTCCTTGCGGCGATCGTTCTCCAGCTTGATGTTGGCGTTGCGCTCTTCCAACTGGCGAATCTCCCGGCGCTTTTCGATCAGCGTTTGAAACCCTTGCGGACCGCGCAGAAACACCCAACCGTACGCTGTGGCCAGGACCACCACCAGCACAATGCCGGCGCGGCGCTTCGAGCCCTGGAACACAGCCTGGAGAAAAGGTCCCAAGTATCGTTTATAACCTTTCCAGAGAAAAATATCCAGTACGCGTGTTATCTTCGTACTGTCAAGTCGCAAATGCCCGAAGAACGCGAATCATCGAAGCGGATGCCAAAATGTCCGAAGTGCGGCTCCAGTGACATCCGCCGATCGAAGAGCGACGGGTTTTACGCCGTCCTGCAAAGGGTTTTCGGCCGCTGGCCGTTCCGTTGCCGCAGCTGCCGCATGCGTTTCTACCGCAGTTCAGAGCCGCCCCTGGACCTGGACCATCCTCACGACGAAGCCCACCATCCGTAGACGAGGCCGTAGATCAGGTATAGAAGCGTTCCCACCGCGATGGTGCATCCATGCGGCAGGCGCAGCGCTTTGCCGCTGGTGACGTCCAGCTCTTCTTCCACTTTGTGGGGCGCGCGCAAGTGAACCAGTTCCGTCAGCAGAACGCCTACGTTTCTGAGCGTTCGCCGCATTCGGCCTCTCAAGGAGATCAGAACCAGAGCGATGACGCCGCCCGAAATCGCCGTCACCAGAAAAATCGCGATCCACTCCCGGGGCCCGGCCATCGATCCCACCGCCGCCATCAGTTTAACGTCGCCTCCGCCCACCGCGCGCAACGCGAAAAGGGGAACATAAATCAGCAGCACGAGGCCTGTTCCGAGCAACGCTTCGCGAGCTCCGGCCCACCGGAACTCCGCGATTTGAAAGGCGAACCCGGCGGCCACTCCGGCCGCGCACAGCCAGTTCGGAATGCTGCGCGTTCGAAGGTCGAACACGGCGGCGACGATCACCAGAGCGGCAAGCAGCACCTGCTGCGCCGTGGCCATCATGGGTGGCAACACAGGTCGCTGCAAGGCGCAAATGGCAGGCGAAACCGCCTGCCCCACCTCGACAAATGAAGCGGTTGTAGATCGGTGGGACAGGCGCTTTCGCCTGTCGAGCCGGAAGGGCGATCGAAGGTCACTTCTTTTCGGCAGCTTTGCTGAGCAGCGCCTTGATTTCGGCCGGGGGATCGAAGCGATCCGCGGGCAGCGCCTGGTTGATCTTCACATCCTGGATGGTCAGGCTGAACTCCTGCCCGGCGGCCTTCTGCGTGATCCTGGTCGGCATCGTGACGCCGCCGAAAGTCTTGTAATCGCCGGTCACGACTTCAAATGGCACGTCGCCCATGGGACTCACCGCGACGGTGGTGGTCTTCACTGCGAGCCCGGATTTTTTCTGATAATACGTCGTCTCCGGATTGCCTTCCTTCGGCGTCAGGACCACTTTGTAGCAGAGCTCGCCGTCCACCGTCTCGGTGCCGGTGGTCTCCACCTTGGGATAAAACTCGCGCCAGTGAACCGACGCGTTGAAGGTGCCTTCGCGCAGCGCCTGCGCCCTTTCGGCGCCGCTCTTGATGCGCGGGCCCAGCATCGGATTTTTGTCCCAGGCGACGCCTTTATCCATGCCCGATTCGATCTTGCCCACGCCGTCGATTTCCATGATCAGGTACTCTTCGGCGGGCTCGGCCGAATAGCGCGTAACGGCGCCCTTGAGACCCTGCGCCTTGAACTCCAGGGTGCCGGTGGCCACCTCGTTTTTGCGTTTTTCGTAAGCGGCTTTGCCTCCGGTCACTTCCACGTAACGATCCAGAATTGTGTCTGCTTTCGGCAGCGGCTCGTCTTGCGCATACGCCAACGAAGAGAAGCCAAGCAGTGCGGCAACAATATAACGACGGTTCATTTTTTCTTCCTAATCCACTCTAACGCAGCATCCACCACCGCATCATGACCGGCGAGCAGCCCGTCGCGAGTCAGCTTCACTTCGACGTCGGGCGTCACTCCGATGCCCTCTAAAGGCTTCCCTCCGGCCGAAATATAGTTGGCGGTCGCGTACTGAAACCCGTCTCCATTTGGCAGCCGTTCGAAGATCGATGGCAGGGCGGCCGCGGCTGTTTTCGTGCCGAATATGCGCGCGCGCCCCAGGTCTTTCAACCCCTCGGCTAAAATCTCCGACGTCGAGGCCGAACTTCCGTCGACCAGCACCGCCACCGGACCATTGAACACGTCGGCGCGCGGGTTGATGACGAAATTCAGCGTCGCATCGCGCATGTACATCGTGCCCAGGCGCTGGTCCGGCTTGTCCACCAGCCAGCCCGCCATGCCCATGGCCATGCCGCCGATGCCGCCCGGGTTGCCACGCAGATCAATGATCAAGCCGTCACATTGCGCGAAGCTCTGGACCGCGTCGGCGAAACTGCCCATCACCCGCACCAGATCGAGAAACATGTTAAATCGCACGTAGCCGGTATCGCCGAGCTTCTTCGTCTCGAAGAACACACGCATCGGCGGCAGATTTCCGTAGCGCGCCGTCTGGCCTCTCTCGGGACGCAATTCCAAGTCGCGCGTCACTTGCGCGTTCGCTCCATCGAGAAATGTGACCTTGATCGAATCGCCCACCGGCCCGGTCAGCCGCATCCGGACCGCGCGCTCCAGCGCCAGTTCGTGAATCGCCGGGTCGGATTTCAGTTTCTGAATCACGGGTTCGAGAGGCCTCGCGTTCGCGCTCACCACGATCCAGCCGGGCTTGACTCCCGTCCGTTCCGCCGACGAGCCCGGATCGATATCGGTCACCACCGCCTGGCCGTCGAGCACGCGCAAGTCAATGCCGGTGGACCCGTCGCCTCCACCCTCGCCCTCCACGTCGTTATAAACCGCCGCCGGGAAAATGCCGAAGTGCGTCTGCTGCAGCCGGCCCAGCATCTCGCGCATCATGGTGACCGCTTCTTCATCAGACTTCGCGCCTAAGATGCGCGGATAAAATTCGGCGTGAATCGCCTGCCAGTCCAGGCCGCCTGGATTTTTCTGCCAGTGCTTGTCGCGGATGGTGGTCCAGACTTTTTCAAAGGACTCGATCTGGCGCTGCTTTTCCGGAGGGTAGGATTGCCCACAAAGAGCTGCCGCGACCGCGCAAGCAAGGAAAATTCTCATTTCCCGGATTGGATGACGCCACCGGCCTGCCGGATGCGATATAGATTCTTTTCCGAGCGGATATAGATCGAGTCTCCCGCAATCGCCAGAGAGGCGATCACTCCCTCGCCCAGCGCGTTGGTCCCCAGAAGCTCGTACTCCGGCCCCGCCTTCACGACGTACGTATCGCCGTCCTGGCTGGTAATCAGCAGTTTTCCGTCAAACGCCACGGGAGCGGCCGCGAACCGCCCCGGCGCCGGAAAACGCTTCGATTCGTACCGCGGCTTGCCGGTTATAGCGTCAAGGCAGGTCAACAATCCGGCATCCGTCATGAAGTATAGATAATCGCCATAAAGGATGGTGTTGGGAATGTAGCCCGTCCCCTTCTTGTACGTCCAGGCTATTCGCTCGTCGCCCGGCGCCGGAGTGAGGCGCACCGCCATGACGTTCTTGACCGGATACCCGGTTGAAACGAAGACCATGCCGTGCCCGAAGACCGGCGTATGCACCGAATTCCCTCCCACGCCATCGGTTTTCCAGATCTCCTTGCCAGTGCGTGGATCGTAGGCGATCAGGTTCTCCGTCCCGCTCACCAGCATTTGCGGTTGATGATTCACATCCAGAATCACAGGGACCGTCCAGGAGACCTGCGCCTGCCGCGGGACTTTCCAGGCGATCGACCCATCTTTGGTCGAAATCGCCGCCATGAACGATTTCTCGCCCTCGTCCTGATCGGCCAGGATTACTATTTTGTCTTCGAACAGGACCGGCGAAACGCCCGTGCCGACGCCCAAGGTGGAAATCGGGCCCAGCGACGTCTTCCAGACTTGCTTGCCCCCGAAATCGTACTTGTAAAGCCCCTGCGATTCGAAATACGCGTAGACATACTTGCCGTCCGTGACCGGCGTGGGTGAGGCATAGCTGTTGAACTTGTGAATCTCGTCGGCGACGACGCCGTTGTAGGCGGTCTGCTCCCACAACTTCTTGCCGGACTTCGCATCGAAGCTCATCACCTTGAGAATGTGCTTGTGATTCATGCCGACGCTGTCCGGATGGCGGAACGCCTCGCCCCGGATGCGATGCTTGGGGGGAACGACGCCCTCGACCGCTTCCCCTTCGATATCGGCGGTCAAGAAGATCCGGTCGCCCCACACCACCGGTGACGACAGCCCTCGGCCTTCGAGCGGAGTCTTCCATGCCACATTGCGGTCCGCGCTCCAGGACGTGGGAAGATCCTTCAACGGCGAGATGCCGTTGGCGGTCGGCCCTCGCCATCCGGGCCAGTCGTCAGACGCGGCGAACGCGAGGCCTGCCACCAGCAAGGCAACCGCCGTCAGCGGGAGACGCCTTAACGTGGCGCACGCACTCGTTGCGTGCCGCGTCGAGACTTGTCTCGACGCCAGTGTGCGGGAAGAAGGCATGCATCGACACGAGTGTCGACGCGGCACGCACGAATGCGCGCGCCACGTTAAAAAAATGTCGATAGGAAGGAGGCGCATGGATCCTATACGATAGTAAAGCTATTTTATTTGTTGTGCCGAAAGGTTGGCCGCCGAGGGCAAGAGCGCGGCGTGTCCGGTATTTTTCGGTGGCCGCCAAGAAAGGGATCTTCTTAAAACAATGAGCGAACTCGTCAAGTACGCGAGAGACGGCAACGTTGCCGTGGTGACTATCGATAACCCGCCGGTGAATGCGCTGAGCCCCGGCGTGCCGGAAGGCATTCTTGAGGGGATCGAGACGGCGAATGCCGACCCGGAAGTGGTCGCCATCGTGGTGATCGGCGGCGGACGCACGTTCATCGCCGGAGCCGATATTAAAGAGTTCGGAAAAATCACCTCCGGCACCAGGCCGAGGCTGGCGCTCTATCCGGCGCTGCTCAAGATGGAGGATTCGAAAAAACCCGTCGTGATGGCGATTCACGGAACCGCGTTCGGCGGCGGACTCGAAGTGGCCATGGCCGGCCATTACCGCGTGGCGGTCGCCTCGGCGCAGGTCGGCCAACCGGAGGTGAAGCTCGGGATTATTCCCGGCGCGGCCGGAACTCAGCGGCTGCCGCGGCTGGCGGGCGTCGCCAAAGCGGTGGAGATGTGCGCCTTCGGCGAACCTGTGGACGCGAAATCGGCTGTTGCCTGCGGCATTCTCGACAAAATCGTCGAAGGCGATTTGCTCGCCGGCGCGGTGAAGTTCGCTGGCGAAGTGGCCGGCAAACTGGCCTACAAAACGCGCGAGCGCGGCGAAAAACTCCACGATTCGACCAAGAACGTGACGGTCTTCGCCGTCGCGCGGGAGCACGCGAGGAGAACGCGCCGCGGCCAGACCGCGCCGCTGGCCGCCATCGACGCGGTGGAGGCCGCCACGCGAGGGTCTTTCGCCGACGGCTGCGATCGCGAAGCCGAGCTGTTCCAGGAATGCCTGTTTTCCACCCAATCCAAGGCGCTGATCCATGCTTTCTTCGGCGAGCGGGTCGTGGCCAAGATTCCCGACATTCCCAAGGACACCAAAACCTACGACATTCGCAAAGCGGCCATCATCGGTGCCGGAACCATGGGCGGGGGCATCGCGATGAATTATGCCAACGCCGGCATTCCGGTGATTGTGAAGGAGACCACGCAGGAGGCGCTCGACAAGGGCATCGGGATCATTCGCAAAAATTACCAAAACAGCGTCAATAAGGGCCGTTTCAGCGCCGACGTGATGCAAAAGCGGATGGACCTGATCACGCCCAGCCTCACCTACGACGGCTTCGATCAGGCCGATATCATCGTAGAGGCCGTGTTCGAGGGAATGGCGCTGAAAAAGCAGATTTTCGGCGAACTGGACAAAATCGCAAAGCCGGATTGCATCCTGGCGTCGAACACCTCGACGCTGGATGTTGACGAGATCGCCTCGGCCACGGCGCGCCCGCAGATGGTGATCGGCCACCACTTCTTCAGCCCGGCGAACGTGATGCGGCTGCTCGAAATCGTGCGCGGGAAGGCGACCAGCAAGGAAGTGATCGCGACGTCGATGGGTCTGGCCAAGAAGCTGAACAAGGTGGGCGTGCTGGCCGGAAACTGCCGCGGCTTCATCGGCAACCGGATGATTCATTGCTACGGCCGCGAAGCGCAATTCCTGGTGGAAGAAGGCGCGGCGGTGGAACAGGTCGATACCGCGCTCTACGATTTCGGTATGGCGATGGGGCCTCTGGCCATGGGCGATCTGGCCGGCCTCGACGTCGGCTGGAGAATCCGCAAGGAGTTCAAGCATCTGGAAAAACGCGGCATTCGCGTGCCTTTGGTCGCCGACCAGTTGTGCGAGATGGGCCGCTACGGCCAGAAAACCGGCGCCGGATGGTACAAGTACGACGAAAATCGCAAGCCGACCGGGGACCTGGTGGTGACCGCTTTAATCGATCAACTGACGCGCGCGGCGGGCATCGAACGGCGTGCGATTACCAACGAAGAGATTATCGAGCGGACCATTTACGCGCTGGTGAACGAAGGCGCGCGGATTTTGGAAGAAGGGATTGCGCTGCGGTCGGTGGATATCGATATCGTTTATCTGAACGGTTACGGATTCCCCGCCTGGCGCGGCGGCCCGATGTTCTACGCCGATACGGTGGGGCTCAAAAACGTTCTGGCCAAGATCGAAGAGTTCGAGAAGAGGCACGGGGAATTGTGGGCTCCGGCGCCTTTATTGAAGAAGCTGGCCGAAGAGGGGAAGACGTTCGGAGATTTCGATAAGGCCAAGGATTCGTAAACACATTTCACTGAGATTTTTTGTCTTCTTTGCGGCTCCGCGCCTTTGCGCGATTCTTTTTATTCAGGCGCTGCTCCCGTTTCTCGAGATCGACGGATGGTTCGAGCGCCAGCGCTTCGCGAGTGAACTCTAACGCCGCTACGTAGTTCTTATCGGTGTGCTCGGCGTGCTTCGCCAGCTCGGTTAGCGCCTTCACGCGGTACGGATTTCTCGAACCCGCCAGATCGGCCCAGATTTCCGGCGCCGCCGCAGGATCGAGCTTCGCGATATCCCACAACGTACGGAACAGCAGATCGTCGCGCAGGCCCGATTCCACGGCTCGCTTGAACAGCGGTAGGGCGCGGCCGGTGTCGCCGGTTTGCTTGAGCCAACGGGCGATTCCGGTCAACTCCGCAGCGTTAGTGCAATACGCCGCGTCGTTGAAGGCGTGGGGAACGATTCCCGTCAGGCAGGCCAGCGTCAGAATATCGAGCTGGTTGTGATGGAACACCGGGACCAGCCGCTCGATCCATTTCGTACGCAGGTATTCGAAATAAACATACGGGATCATCGCGCCGGGAATGTCGCCCTGGCGCTCGAAGCCGAGGACCTGATTTTCGAGGTCCACTAAGCGGCAACTGTCGAAGCGCAATTTCCACAGACGGCGCGCGCCGTGCAACAGGTCGAGATGAGGCAGTCGATAAAACGGCGACGGAGCCCGGTTCAGGCGATAGCGCGATTCGAGCAACGGCTGATCGAATGCCGCGCCGTTGTAGGTGATCAGCACTTTGAAATTGTTGAGATGCCGCGCGAGGCTCTCTAAGAGACTGGCTTCTTCTCCATAGCCGCGCATGAAAAACTGGCGGACGCGGAACCCTTCCTTCGTAATGCGTCCGACGCCGACCAGGAAAGCACAGGTGCTGATCGAGCCCGAAAGGCCGGTGGTTTCGGTATCGAGAAAAGCCCAGTTTTCCGGGGCGCAACAAGGCATTTCGCCGAGCGTTGTTAGAACGTCGTGCGGCAGCGAGGCGAGCGCGCCGATATCGGCGCTGCCGTGATGCCGATGATGCTCCCACAATTTCTCCGTTTCAAAGTGACGGCCGAAAGCGGTTTCGATTTCCTCGCCGGGAAGAAATTCCTCCACCGGCATGCGTCGCGGCGGAGGCAGCGGGCGAGCATCGTACTTGCGGTTGATGTTTTCGATGAGGAGCCGTAAGTTGTTCATTCGCCTTTTCTTCGCAGTATACCAAACGGCGGCGGGCGTGGCGCGCGAGCGAAACGTCATGTGAAAAACCTCGAAAAATCGGGCTTTCCACGCATATTTCCCTTTACACCGGGTTTGCCGATCCTATATCATTTAGTTGCAAATGCGGGTTTCAGGCGCTTTCTAGACGCGCGTGGGGTCCGCATCGTACATACGGGAGAATCAGAAGAAAAGGAGCATTATGGCAGCTACGAAGATGACTCAATCGCAATTGATCAAGGAACTGGCCACGATGGTCGAAGTTCCGAACAAGGTGGCAAAGGCATTCACTGTGGCCTACGCTGAAATGGCCATCAAGGAAACGAAGAAGAACGGCGTAAGCGTTCTGCCCGGCATCGGCCGGCTGGTTCGTGTCGATCGCAAGGCGCGCATCGGCCGCAACCCGGCAACGGGCGAGGCGATCAAGATTCCGGCCAAGAAGGTGGTGAAGTTCCGCGTCGCGAAAGCGGTGAAGGACGCGATCGTTCCGCCGAAAGCAAAGAAGTAGTTCCGGCTCGCGCCGGACAATGAAAAACCCCGCGAGGCCCGGTGGGCCAGCGGGGTTTTTTGTTAATTAGAAAACCGATTGAGGTCCGCCAATACTTCAGGCGGGCCCAGGAAGCGCTTATGCCGGCTTCTTATCTTCGGGTCGTTCTGCGGGGTGATCTTCTTCGCCCTTCAAGGATGACTTGAAGTTGCGGATACCTTCTCCCAAACCTTTGGCGACCTCGGGAATCTTTTTGCCGCCGAACAGCAACAAAGCGACAACCAGGATAACCAATAGCTCAGGTAAGCCGATAGATTTTAGCATGCGGCCTCCTTCGACTTCTAATGTAGCATAGGCGGGTATGGCCCGGTCATGACAAAGAAGAAACTAAAATTCGACCAGAAAAAGGAAGTCCGGGCGATCGCGCGGGAGCGAGTGGGTCCGGTGAAGGGCTCGCGGCCGATTGTGCCCAAGGTGGACCGGAAGAAGCCGAAGCACAAGAAGGCCCCGGGTGAGGAAGAAGTCTCCTGACCGGACGTGGTACAAAAGCAAAATATGGCATTCGTGAAGGTTGGGTCGCTCGCGGCGCTGCCGCCGGGGTCGGTGATGGAAGCGGAAGTCGGCGAGGGCACGTACGCGATCTGCAACGTCGGCGGTGAGCTGAGCGCGCTGGACGGCATCTGTCCGCATGCCGGAGGGCCGCTGGGACAGGGCAATCTCGACGGCGATAAAGTTGTCTGCCCGTGGCATGAGTGGGCGTATTTCTGCAAAACGGGCGTCAATGATTACGACGAAAATGTGAAGCTCGCCACGTTCCCCGTGAAAGTGGAAGGGGACGACATTCTCATCGAGGTTCCATAGACCGGCGCGGAACAAAATTCAGATAAAGGGCGTAGTATTTAGTCAGGAGGTTGCAGGTATGAATTTTGGACTGCCCGAATTGATTGTAGCCGCTGTCGCTGTCGTGGTTCTCGCCGTCGCGTGGATGGCGTTCCGTCCGCACGCGAAATAATTGCCCGAGCTACCCGAGGTCGAGACGGTTGTCCGCACGCTGGCGCCGCACTTGATGGGACGCACGATTCTCTCCGCGCGGTTTACTTCACGATTTGTAACTCCCGGCGACCGGTCAAAGCTAGCGCGGCAAGTGGCTGGGCGCCTTGTTCAGTCAGTTTCGCGGCGCGGCAAGTTCATAGTGATCCGGCTCGATGCGGGCGAACTCGCGGTGCATCTGGGCATGACCGGAAAGCTGCTGACCGCCGGCGCAGAGGGCGTGCACACCCATGGAGTTTTCACGCTGGACGACGGCGTGCTGCTCTACGACGACCCGCGGCAGTTCGGCCGCATCGAGTGGGGCGACGCCCGCGCAAGAAATCTGGGGCCGGAACCGCTGGAGATTGGCCTGCCCGAGTTTTCCGCCGCGCTTCGCAAGAGAAAGACGCGGGTAAAAGCCCTGCTGCTGAATCAGGCGTTCCTGGCCGGACTCGGAAATATATATGTCGATGAGATTTTGTTCCAGTCCGGAATCCACCCGCTGGCGCATGCATCGCGGTTAAGCGCGGTGCGCGCCGCAAGACTTCATCAGGCGATGGTGGAGACGCTGCGGCTGGCGATTGAGCATCGCGGGTCTTCCATTTCCGATTACGTGGACGGCGACGGCAATCGCGGCGATTTTCAAACGCTGCATCGGGTTTACGGACGAGGAGGCGAGCCGTGCACGGCGTGCGGCGCGGCGATCAAGAAGATGGTCGTCGCAGGTCGCGGCACGCACTTTTGTGCGATTTGCCAGAAACGGTAGGACGCAGGCATCGAGACGAGTCTCGACGCGGCACGCATGAGTGCGTACGCCACACGCTAGGAAGGCCGTCGTAGCTGGCCGTGGGACACATTACTGTCCGGTTTGTCAGCGGTGTTAGAGGGGTCCGCGCGGAGAATTTCGTCCGCCACTTCCACCACCGCCTTCATCGCTTTCACGTCGTGAACGCGCACCAGGTGCGCACCGTGCAGAACAGCGGCGGCGACCGCGGACGCGGTGGCGAACTCCGTCGTATCCACCGATTCCCTGGCCACGAAATGCTTCCTCGACGGACCGACCAGGATCGGCAATTCCAGGCGCGCCAGTTCGCCTAACTGCGCCAGAATCTCCGCATTCTGTTCCCGCCTCTTGCCGAAGCCCAGGCCGGGATCGGCGACGATGCGCTTGCGATCAACTCCGGACAGCCCGGCGCGATTGGCGGCGGCATCGAGTTCGGTTCGCACGGTGCGGATCAGGTCCTTGAGCGGCGGCAGCTTGGCCCAGGTCTCGGGCGTACCGCGCATGTGATTCAGAATCAGGCCGGCGTTGGCGTTGGAGACCTTGCGGGCCAGGTCGGCGTCAAAGGTAAGCGCGCTGGGGTCGTTGATGATTTCGACGCCGAATTCGAAAGCTTTTTCGGCGATATTCGCTTTATAAGTGTCGACCGAGATGGGGATGGATAATTTCCCCTTCAGGCGTTTGAGCACGGGCACCAGGCGGCGCAGTTCCTCGGCCTCGGAGATGCGTGCGGCGCCGGGGCGAGTGGATTCGGCGCCGATGTCGAGAATGTCCGCGCCGAGTTCTTCCAGTTCGATGGCGCGGGCAAAGGCGCGGTCCGGGTCAAGATAGACTCCGCCATCAGAGAAAGAATCGGGGGTCACGTTGAGCACGCCGACGATCAGGGTACGGTCGCCGAGGTTGAGAGTACGGTCGCGGAGTTTCCATTCGAATCGCTTGCGGGTCACATTTAAGATTAACAGCCGCTTGCCCGCATGCTCACGCATGCGGCTCAGTATCGACACGGAGCCGCGACCGTCAGGGAGTGGGCAGGCGGGTAAGACCGGGGAGTTGGCAATGCGAGAATAGAGATTCATGGTCGAAACGATTGAATGGACAGATGCGGGCGTCGTGATGATCGATCAGACGCGCCTGCCGCGCGAACAGGTGTTTGTCACCTGCCGCAGCTATGTGGAAGTCGCGGTAGCGATCCGGTCGATGGTGATTCGCGGCGCTCCCGCCATCGGCGTGGCGGCGGCGATGGGAGTGGCGCTGGGCGTGCAGGAGGACGCCGATTTCGACCGCGTTTGCGAAACACTGGCCAGCACGCGTCCGACGGCGGTGAATTTATTCTGGGCGATCGAGCGGATGCGGGCCCTCCGGGCGTCTCTGAGTGGAGCATCGCGCGAAGCGCTGGTGCGACGCATGATTGAAGAGGCGAAAAATATCCGGCTCGACGACATTGCCATCTGCCGCGCGATGGGCAAACATGGCGCGCCGCTGGTGCCCGACGGGAAAACCGTCCTGACGCATTGCAACGCGGGCGCGCTCGCCACGGCCGGCTACGGAACCGCGCTGGGAGTGATTCGCGCGGCGGCCGAATCCGGCAAAAACATCGATGTGTTTGCCGACGAGACGCGCCCGTTTCTGCAAGGCGCGCGCCTGACGGCGTGGGAACTGCAACAGGACGGCATTCCCACCACTCTCATTACCGACAATATGGCCGGGCATTTCCTGCATTCGGGCCGCATCGGCTGCGTGGTGGTGGGGGCGGACCGCATCGCCGCCAATGGCGATGTGGCGAACAAGATCGGAACGTACTCGCTGGCTGTGCTGGCGAAGGAAAATAACGTTCCGTTTTATGTAGCCGCTCCGGTTTCGACCTTCGACCTGACGCTCGCATCGGGCGACTCCATTCCCATCGAGCAGAGGTCAGCCGAAGAGGTGACGCATGTATTCGGAGTGCCGGTGGCGCCGGAAAATATCGCGGTCCAGAATCCGGCTTTCGATGTGACGCCGGCGCGATACGTAACGGCAATCATTTCCGAACTCGGCGTGGCGAGAGCGCCGTACGAAGAGTCGCTGCGGCGGTTGGCGGAGGGGAAGGCATGAAGGGGCGCCGGCTGAAGCCGACGCTGCAAGCTAAAGCTCGCGCCACCTTTGCGCTGTTCCTAGCTTCGATGGCGATGGCGGCGACGCCGGAGTACACGTACAAAGTGATTCATGTGTATCCGCACGACCGGACTTCGTTTACCGAAGGATTGGAATATCGCGGCGGATTCTTATACGAGAGCACGGGTGAAGTGGGCCACTCCGTGCTGCGGAAAATGAAGCTCGAAACGGGCGAAGTGGTGCAGCAGATCCAGCTCGCGCCGCATCTGTTCGGCGAAGGGTTTACGATCTTCAAGAATGAGATCGTGCAGTTGACCTACAAGACGCAGCTCGGCTTCGTGTACGACCTGGCGACGATGAAGGAAAAGCGCAACTTCATCTACAACGGCGAAGGGTGGAGCCTCACCAATGATGGCACGCAAATCTACATGGACGATGGCACGGCGCAGATTCGCGTGTGGGATGGATCGACGCTGCGCGAAAAACGGCGGATCACTGTGCACGACGATAACGGGCCGGTGGCGCAGGTGAACGAGCTTGAATGGGTGGCGGGCGAAATTTACTCGAACGTCTGGCAGACGAACACCATGCTGCGCATCTCCCCCGCTGACGGACGAGTGTTGGGGCGCGTGAATCTGTCGGGATTGCTGAGCGATGAGGATCGGCGCGGTCGCGTCGATGTGCTGAACGGAATCGCCTACGACGCGGCGGGGAAAAGGCTTTTCGTCACTGGAAAGTGGTGGCCGAAGCTGTTCGAGATTCAAATCGTTCCTCGGAATCTTGCTCCGAAGAAGACGAAATGATACGTTGGGCAGATGCTTAAGTTTTCCTGGGCGCTGGTCTGCGCCGCCGCGTTGATCGCACAACCTTTGGCCAACCAGGGCCTTTCCGGACGGCGCGCGCCGAGTTTTTCGCTGCCCGACGTCAGGCTCCAGCAGCACGATATTCTCGATTACCGCGGCAAGTGGCTGCTGCTGGATTTCATGAAGACGGATTGTCCGCACTGCAAGGAATTGTCGAAGAAACTCGAAGGCGTCATGGGGCGGTATCGAGGCAAAGTCGAGGTGTTGGGTGTGGTTCTGCCTCCCGACAACCAGCAGACCGTGTCCCGATACATCCTGGAGACGAAGATCACGTCGCCGATAGTGTTCGACTCCAGCCAGACCGCGATTCCCTATTTCAAGGCCACGCCCACCACTCCGGGCTTCGATACGCCGCACCTGTTCGCCATCGACCCGAACGGAATGATCGTGAAGGACTGGGGACAGGCCGCGGTCGAAGCACCCGGGTTCCTGGGCGAGCTCGATCAGTTGTTCAATAGGAAGTAGAGGTGCTTTTATGCTGTTCTTCGCGTTCGCCGCGCTGTTTCTGGCGGACAACTCGAATGTCGAAGAACTGCACCGGGCAGCCCGTTCGGGAGATTTAAAGCAGGTCGAAGCGCTGATCGCCAGCGGCACACCGGTCAACGGCCGCGATTCGCTGGGGGGCACCGCTTTGCATGACGCGGCGTGGGCGGGTGAGGCCGAAATTGTCGAATGCCTGATTCGCGCGGGCGCAGATGTCAACGCGCGCCACTCGGAAGGCCAGTCGACACCTCTCGATTACGCGGTGCTGATGAACCGTTTCGAGGTCGTCGAGGCGCTGCTCGCGCACGGAGCCGCGGTCAATCGGCCGGGGCTGACTCCTTTGCATCTGGCGGCGCGGCGCGGTGAAGGTCGAATCGCGCAGGCGCTTATCGCGCACGGAGCGGACGTGAATGCCCGCGACGACGGCGGCTCGACGCCAATTGAGGAAGCCGCCTGGCGCGGCGAAACCGCCATGGTCGCGCTGCTCATCGAAAAGGGCAGCGACCCAAAGTCCGCCAATCCGAAGAACGGCGTGACGCCATTGCACGCCGCTGCAGTAAAGGGACACACCGATGTCGCCCGCGCATTGCTCACTGCCGGGGCGAAGATTGACGCGCAGGACAAGGACGGCGCGTCGCCCCTCGACGACGCACTGCATTACCGGCAGGTGCCGATGGTCGACCTGCTGATTGAAAAGGGTGCCAAGCTGGAGTCGCAACGCGCGCTGCATGACGCGGTGATGCGCGGGCAGGCGGACGTGGTCGGCTTGCTGCTCGACCGGATGCCGCCGCTGGGCGCGACGACGTTGCTGCACGACGCGGCGCTGAAGGGTCACGTCGAGATTGTCGAGCTGCTGATCGCGCACAAGGCGGACGTGAACGCTCCGAACGCCGAAGGCGCGACCGCTTTGCACGACGCCGCGCTCGCTGGCCAAAGTGCGGTGGCCGAGGCGCTGCTGAATCACGGAGCGGAAATCGACGCCCGCGACGACGTCACGCAGGCGACCGCTCTGGCGCGCGCCGCGTCATGGGGGCATCGCGATGTGGTGGAGTTGCTGCTCAAACGCGGAGCGAACCCCACATTAAAGGATAAGAACGGGAAAACGGCACTCGACCTGGCGATCGCCAACGGCCAGAGCGATGCAGTCACGTCACTAATGAGAACGCCTTAGACCGCCGATATTACCGAGTGTGCAGGCAGAGCAGATTTCGCCCGAGTTGGCCGATGCGGCCGACGTATTAAGCGACCAGTTACGCGTCCATTTACATCGGTTGGCGGTGCTGCTGGAGCCCTACACCGACAAAATCGATCGTAAATTTCTGGGCCGTCTGCGGAAGCTTGAATTCGAGCCGCGCCAGCGCCTGGCGCTTGCGGCCATCACTCCGGGCGCGGCAGCCAGGATTTTATCGCAAGGCCAGCCGCCGCTCAAATTCATCGAACAGGTGGAATACAACGGGCGAAGACTGGCCAAGCTCAACCTGCCTCCCAGCGCGATTCTGGAGGCTCTCGAAGAATACGACCAGATTCTCTCGCCGGTGCTGGAAACGTTGAATCCCGATGAAAATTCCAATTTTCAGTGGGTGCGGGAGCAGCTTCACTTCTGCGTCATTCTGACGTTGAACAACGCCTATTACCAGGTGCGCGAGGCCGAAACACAGGCCTTTTACGAACTGTTTCGCGTGGAGCTGGAATCCCGCAACCTGGACGAGCTGCTGCGCAGATTTCTCGATTCGCTGGTGCACGTGTGCCGCGCCGACGCCGGCCGCCTGTACATGCTGAACGACGAATCGACCGCGTGGGACCTCAAAGCGGGGACGCCCAACGCAGCGGACCTTTCGGTTGCAAACCAGCCTGGATTGATAAAAAGGCTTTCGAAGCCCAGGCATTTGAGCGGAGAAGCGTTGAACTCCAGCGTGATGCTGGACGGCACCTGGCACACGCGTTTCGCCTCCTGCTGGTCCATTCCACTGGCCGCCGACGGCCGCACCGCCGGGGTGATGCAGTTCGGGTTCACCAAGCCCTACGAGTGGCTGCCGCGCGAACAGGAACTGCTGGCCGCTGCCGCCGAGCGCTGCCTGATGGCGGCGGAAAAAGCGCGGCTGATGGAGGATCTCGCCCAGCGCGAAGAGCAGGTGCGCCGCCTGGCCGAGCACATGCTGCATGTGGAGGAAATGGAGCGCCGCCGCATCTCCCGCGAACTTCACGACGAAGCTGGGCAGAGCCTGCTGTGCATCCGTTTGCAGATCGAACTGATCGAACAGGCGCTGCCGGAAAGCGAAGGCGAGTGGCGGGTGAAGCTTCGCGAGGCCAGGGATTTGACCGAGCGCACGATTTTAGAAATGCGCCGCCTGATCTCCGCGCTCAGTCCCGCCGTGCTGGAACAATTGGGGTTAGGCGCCGCGCTGCGGCAACTGGTGAACCGGTTTCAACGCCTGCAAACGTGTCGGGTGAAGCTGCAGCTTTCGAAAATGGGTGTGCTGCCGCAGCAGCTCGAAATCATCTCTTACCGACTGGTGCAGGAGTGTTTCAACAACATCGGCAAGCACTCTTCAGCCACCAATGTAAACATTTCGCTCGCATCCGCCGATGGAAGGCTGAGGCTCATCGTGGAGGACAACGGTGTCGGCTTCAACGTGCAGGAGGCATTGGCCAAACGGGAGTCGTTCGGCTTGTCTGGCATGCGGGAGCGCGTAGCACTATTGGGCGGCGAGTTCTATGTGGAAAGCCGTATGGAAGGCACGAAGAAGGGTACAAAGATTTCCATAGAACTGCCGATAGCAAAATAAGGGCGAATCACATCAGCGTGAGGACCCCAGAGAGAAGTCAGGCAAAAACGATATGGCGAAGATTCGAATCATGCTCGCGGACGACCACACGCTGTTCCGCCAAGGAATCCGCACCCTCATCTCGGCGGAAACCGATATGGAAGTGGTGGGGGAAGCGTCCAATGGCGGCGATGCCGTCGACAAAGCCAACGAAGCGCGCCCGGACGTAGTGCTGATGGATATCGGCATGCCTGGCCTCAGCAGCTTCGAAGCGACGCGTCAGATTAAGAAGAACCGCCCTGAAACCAAGGTGCTTTTTCTGACCATGTACGACGACGAAGATTATCTCGTCGAAGGCATGGAAGTGGGCGCCAGCGGCTACGTCCTGAAAGACAGCCCCAGCCAGCAACTGGTCGCGGCCGTGCGCGACGTCTGCCGCGGTGGCAGCTATCTCAGCCCGCGCATGCTCTCGCAACTGGTCGACGATTTCCGCAGCCGCATCAAGTCCGCCAATCGTCTGCCGCGCTTCGCCACGCTTACCACGCGCGAACGTGAAGTGTTAAAGATGCTGGCCGAAGGAAATTCAGTGAAAGAAATCGCCTGCGATCTGAACCTCAGCGTGAAAACGGTGGAAGCGCACAAATTCAACCTCATGCGCAAGCTGGACATTCACAACAAGGCGCAGCTGGTACAGTACGCCATTCAGAAGAAGATCATCAAGATCCCGAACCTGGTGTAGGCAGCTGAAAAAGTCGAAACCCCGCTTCCTGACCGAAAGAAGCAGAGCCGCACAGAATCGACATTATACGTAAGTGTTGATTTCTTTCGTGGCGCAATGCCCCAGGCGTGCCGCGTCGACACTCTCGAAAACACGCCGCTTTGTGCGCCATGAATTCGCGCGATGTTCGCCTTCGGGGGTGTTTTCATCGCTATCGGTGCGCCGCGGCGCCTGCGGGACGGGCCAAAAATTTCGAGGGTGCGTACGCCACATAGCCGGCGAATCTACCGCTTCTCAACCACCAGCATCGCACCGATGATCACGTCCTCATCGTTCATGATGGGCGAGATGGTCCATTGTATGGGCTGCGATGCTCCGGACCGGTCGATCACGACGAAGTTGCGCAGCCGGTTGGAATTCACCGCTGCGGCCAGAATGCACGACATCAAGTCGACGGGCTCTCCCGAGTCCCTCTGCACACGGCAAATCTGTTCCACTGCCCGCCCGAGTGCCTCCCCCTCTCGCCAACCGGTGATCGTCTCCGCCGCCGGATTCATCATGCTGATGTGCCCCAGAACGTTGGCCGTGATCACCGCTTTCGTCGCGGAGCGGAAAACGCAGCGCATCCAGTCGTGCTGCCTGCGGATCTCCGTTTCCAATTGGCGGCGCTCCGTCACATCGATCAACGCGGAGCGAATCCCGACTACAACTCCTTCCGCTGTCTCGATCAGCTTCTCGCGAATTTCCAGCCACAGGTAACTTCCGTCGCTGCGGCGGTATTCTCGCGTCACGATGGATACGGGTTGCTCGCGGGACAGCTTCTTCGTGATGGATTCGCGCGACGCCTGCCGATGATCGGCCGCCACAAATTCCCAAACCGGATGGCCGATCATCTCCTCCGCCGAGTACCCCAGCAGTTGGCACTCCGCCTGGTTCACTGCGCGGATCACGCCATAAGGATCGATTTCGTGATACGCGACCGGTGCGTCCTCGAACAACTGGTGGCGTTCCGCAGCCTGAGCAGCGCCGGAATCAACGGCAATCGTGGATTCGGTCATAGTGTTCATCTAGTAATTTCCTGAACCGCCAGCCTGCCCGGCCGAAAACGCGTCGAGCTTCTGCGAAATTTTTTCCATGGTGGAACCGGCCAAATTCGTCAACATCCAGGACGCCGCGATCGGCAACAATACCGACCGGCCGCCGAGATCGATCTGCTGTTCCAGGCGCGCCGAGACGATGCGGGCGATCTCCGCGCGTACCGACATCTCCGGGCCCTGTCGATCGAGCAGCGCCAGGAACCCAGGCCCCCGCCAGCGAAACAGGAGGTCGCTTTTCGACATCCGCTGGGCCAGGTGTTGTCCGAACAACATCAGGATGCGATCCCCTACCGAGAAACCGAAGCGGCTATTGATCACCTCCACGCGATCCACGCACAGCAGCACCGCATAGGTGCTGGTCCCCGCGCCGATAGCCGAGCGGACCGCTTTTTCGGCCGCCCGGAAATTCGGCAGCCCGGTAACCAGGTCGAGGTCGCCCACGGCCTCCGTCAGCGCCGCGGCGGACTCCGGCCGGCTCATTGCTTCGTGAAGCTGATCGCTGATCTGCTCGCTTCGCCGATCCTGCGCCGCGGCCTCCTCGCAAATGGTCCCCAGGGATTGCTCCAGTTGAACTTTAATCGCGCGCAAATCCTCGGTCTGTGACGATTTTTCGAGCTGCCGTTCAATGTTGTGCAGCTTGTCGGCCGATGCCGCGCTGCCCCTGGACACTTGCAGCATCGAGCGCGTGAACAGGAAAACAATCGCTTGCAGTTCCTTAATCTGCGAGCCCAGAGCACGCTGAACGCTCCGATTGTACGTCTCAATCGACTTGATGGCCTCCCCGGTCAGCACCAGCGACGCGCTGCTGGTAGTGGAGTGTTCCATTCTCGTAACCAGGTTGCGGAGCGAATCCTGAAACGCCTGCCGCTCCACAGGGTCGATCTCTACGGCATGACAGGCCACGGCCTCCAGAATCAACCAGACCAGCCGGGAATGGGAGTTGGCGTCCTCTTCCTCCAGCGCGAGAAGTCTTTTCAACGAAATCACAGGTCCCCACAACCTTATCGCCCAGTTTCGACGCGGCGTTAAACCTTGCGGCGGTGGGGCAGGCGGTTCCGCCTGCCAATCGGGCTTTGTGGACGACGGCTAGAATGTTCTTTTGGCGAAGACGATTTCGAAACCGCGCATTGTCCTTCTGGTTGGTCTTCCGGGTTCCGGCAAATCGACCTGGGCCGCAGGCAAGACCGGGGTCCTGTCGAGCGACGCCCTGCGGGAGTTGCTCGCCGACGATCCCGACAATCAGACTATCCACGCCAGGGTGTTTCGCGTCTTGCGCGACCTGTTGAAGCACCGTCTGGAGCTCAAGAGGCCCGTGACCTACGTGGACGCGACCAACCTGTCACCATACGAGCGCGAGCCTTACGTCAAGCTCGCGCACCGGTTCGAGTCTAAAATCGAGGCCATATTCTTCGATGTCCCGGTGGAAGAATGCATCCGCCGGAATCGTGGACGCATGCGCGTGGTCCCGGACGAAGTCATTCGAAAAATGGCGGCGAAGCTGGTAAAGCCGTCTCCGAAAGAGGGATTCTCACGCGTGGCCGTCATTCGATAAAAGCATGAGAATCTTCTGAAAGCTACAAGATGTTAGAATCGAGTCGCCAGGAGGCAAAATCATGTTTCGTCTGGACGCCGACCGCCCGGTCGAGTTTTGCGACGGGTTGCGAAGGCGAGATTTTCTGCATGCCGGGTCGCTTGCAGCGCTCGGGCTGAGCCTGACGGACTGGTTTGCGCTTAAAGCGTCCGGCGCGGCTCCGCAAGCCGACACCAACTGCATTCTCCTGATGCTGATCGGCGGACCGTCCCAACTGGACACCTTCGACATGAAGCCCAACGCCCCGGTCGAGATCCGCGGGCCTTATAAACCGATCAAGACCAACGTTCCGGGCATTGAAATTTCCGAGAATTTTCCGTTGACGGCGAAACATGCCGACAAGTTTTCCCTCGTCCGCAGCATGTATCACACCGCCGCCGCGGTTCATGACACCGGCCACCAGATGATGCAGACCGGCCGCTTGTTTCAGGGCGGAGTCGAACATCCCCACTACGGCTGTGTGCTCTCGAAACTCAAAGGCCCGAACGGCGACGTGCCCGCGCATGTGCTGCTCCCTCGTCCCATCGGCAACACCGGCGGTAACATGCCTCACGGGCAATCGGCCGGCTATCTCGGAAAAGCATTCGATCCGTTCGTGCTGAACGCCGATCCCTCCGACCCGAATTTCCGCGTCCCGGACATGCTTCCGCCGGATTATCTGACCGCTCTGCGCGTCGACCGTCGCCGCAACTGGCGCGAGATGATCGACAAATCGGTCAGCGAGTTCGAAACATCGCAAGATGCGCGCCTGCTCGACTCGACCTTCCACCAGGCCTATACATTGATGTCGTCCGCGAAAGCGCGCGCGGCCTTCGAACTTTATCGCGAGCCCGAGAAAATCCGCGAAAAATACGGCATGAACCGCTTCGGCCAAAGCTGCCTGCTGGCCCGCCGGCTGATCGAAGCGGGCGTGCGCTTTGTCACCGTCAACATGTTCGAAACCGTGTTCGACGAGATCACCTGGGATATTCATGGCTCGAAACCCTTCAGCCCGATCAGTTGCTATCGCGACCTGGTGGGCCCGATGTTCGATATGGCCTATTCGTCGTTGCTCAGCGAACTGAGCGAGCGCGGGCTTCTCTCCAACACGATGGTTGTCGCCACAGGCGAGTTCGGCCGCACGCCGAAGATCAACCCAGCCGGGGGACGCGACCATTGGCCGCAATGCTGGACCATGCTGATGGGCGGCGGACCCCTCAAAGGCGGCACAGTCGTCGGCTCATCGGACGAAATCGCCGCAGCGCCGCGCGATCATCCGGTGACGCCCGGGCAAATCGCCGCGACCGTGTATAAAGGGCTCGGCATCGATCTCGCCGTGGAACTTCCGGGCGCGCAGGGCCGGCCCATTCCTCTGGTCGATCGAGGCACAGAACCCGTGCGGGAGTTATTCGCGTGAGATTGCTGTTCTTGTGCGCGGTGCCTCTACTCGCGCAGAAACTCGTCGTGCTGCCGCCGTCGGTGGAACTGACCGGCCCCGAGGCGCGGCAGCAAATGCTCGCCGAAGCGTCGCTCGCGAACCACCAGGAAGACTGGACCCGTACCGCCGAATGGTCCTCGTCCGATCCGAAAACCGCCATGGTCGATGAGCACGGGCTGGTGCGTCCCATGGGCGACGGCGAAGCGAAGATCACCGCGCGCGCCAAAGGAATCATGGCCACCGTTTCCGTGCGCGTGAAGGATTCGCACGCGCCTTTCACCTGGAGTTTTCGCAACCACGTGATTCCGGTGATGACGAAGATGGGCTGCAATCAGGGCGCGTGCCACGGCGCGCTGGCCGGAAAGAATGGATTCAAGCTGTCGCTCCGCGGCTATGATCCCGATGCCGATTATGATACGTTGACCCGCAGTTCGGTCGGCCGTCGCGTCTCCCTGGCCGATCCCGCGGCAAGCCTGATTGTTGCGAAGCCTTCCTTCGCCATCCCTCATGGCGGCGGCAAACGCTTCGCGAAAGATTCGCTCGAATACCGCGTGATCGAGGAATGGATCGCCGCTGGCGTCCCTCCTCCATCGGCCGCCGACGTGCAAATTCGCGGCCTCGAAGTGTTTCCCGCGTCTGCCGTCCTGACGCCCGAGGCCGAGCAGCATATTGTTGTTCGCGCGAAATATTCGGACGGGCATTCCGAAGACGTCACTCGCTGGGTGAAATTCAGCTCCAGCAACGAAGGCGCGGCGACGGTCGACGATTGGGGCCGCGTGAAGATGACCGGCTCCGGCGAAGCGGCGATCACGCTGTATTATTCGAGCCGCGTCCTCTATTCGCGCCTCTCCGTTCCGTTCCCGAACGAAATCGGCGCCACCGCCTACGACAAATTTCCGCGCCGCAACTTCATCGACGAACTGGCGGTCGCGAAATGGAAGAACCTGCACCTTGCGCCGTCGAAGGTCGCCGACGACGCGGAATTTCTCCGCCGCGCCTACCTCGATTCCATCGGCCTCCTGCCGACTTCGGAGGACGTCGAGAATTTTCTCGCCGATCAGTCTCCCGACAAACGCGCGAAGTTAATCGACCGCCTGATCCAGCGCGACGAGTTTGTCGATTACTGGTCCTATAAATGGTCCGACCTGCTGCTCGTGTCGAGCAAACGCCTGAATTCCACGGCCATGTGGGCGTTCTATGACTGGATTCGAGAATCGGTCAGGCAGAACAAACCCTGGGATAAGTTCGCGCGCGACATTTTCCTGAGTTCGGGCAGCACGCGCGAAAACGGGGCGCTGAACTATTTCGTCCTGCACAAGGATCCGATCGAGCTGAGCGAAAACGCGACGCAGGCGTTCCTCGGCCAGCGCATCACCTGCGCGCGCTGCCACAATCATCCGCTCGAAAAATGGACGCAGGTTCAGTATTACCAGATGGCGAATCTCTTTGCCCGCGTCGGCGTGAAGAACGGCGCCATGGCCGGCGAGAACATCGTGTTCGCCAAAGCTTCGGGCGACGTCCTCTATCCGAAACTGGCGCGTCCGCTGCCCCCCGCGCCGCTCGATTCCGCCAGCATTCCGATCGAGTCTACTCAGGACCGCCGCATCGTGTTCGCGAAATGGCTCACCAGCCCGGACAACGCGATGTTCTCGCGCACCGTCGTCAATCGCGTCTGGGCGAATTTCATGGGCCGCGGATTAGTCGACCCGATGGACGATCTGCGCGCGACCAACCCGGCGTCGAATGAGGAACTGCTGGCCGCGCTGAGCAAGGATTTCGTCGAACATGGCTACGACGTCCAGAGACTGATCCGCACCGTCATGAATTCCAGTCTCTACCAGCTTTCAAGCGAAGCGAACGCCACCAATCAATCGGACAACATTTATTATTCGAAGCACATCATCCGCCGGCTGAACGCCGAGGTGATTCTCGACGCCATGTCGCAGGTCACCGGTGCACCCGCTGCGTTTCCCGGATATCCGGCAGGCACTCGCGCACAGCAGTTGCCGGACACGCAGGTGAAATCGGATTTTCTGGCCTCCTTCGGACGCCCCGCGCGAGTGCTCTGCGATGCAGCCGAGCGCGCCTCGGACCCGACCATCACACAGGCCCTGCACGTGATCAACGGCGACACACTCAACAAAAAACTAAGCGCGCCGGAGGGCACCATTGCGCTCTTCCTGAAGCTCGGCCTGTCGGACCGGCGCATTCTCGAATACATGTATCTGTCCGCGTTCAGTCGCTATCCCTCGGATTCCGAGCGCGCGGCTCTGGCCTCCGCGCTCGAAAAGGCTCGCCTCGAAAAAGGCACCGAGGAAGCACGTCGCGACGCACACCGGCAGGCGCTCGAAGACATGGTGTGGGCCATGCTCACCAGTAAAGAGTTTTTGTTCAACCACTAAATGAGATTCGCCGCGCACTTTCTCGGCCTGCTCGCACTCGCTTCTCCAGCGAGCCAGACTTATTCGCTCGCCTGGGCGCCGGATGGCGCAACCATTGCGCTCGGTGGCTATAAAGAAACCCGGCTCGTCGATGCGCACACAAAAAAAACGGTCGCGACGCTGGCTGGCAGCGCCGAAGCCGTCCGGTCCGTCGCCTTTTCGCGTGACGGGAAACTCCTCGCCGCCGGCGGCGGCCTGCCTGCCCGCAAAGGCGAAGTGAAAATCTGGAACGTGAGCACCCACGAGTTGGTCGCCACCATCGTCGGCCATTCCGATTGCATTTACGCCGTCTCGTTTTCGCCCGACAGTGCGACCATCGCGACCGCGAGTTACGACAAGCTCATTAAGCTCTGGGATGTCTCCACGGGCAAGGAAATTCGCACGCTGCGAGATCATGTGGATTCCATCTACGCGCTCACGTTCACCCCCGACGGCAAACGCCTCGTTTCGGGCGCAGCCGACCGCTCGGTGAAAATCTGGGATGTGGCCACCGGCGCGCGCCTCTACACGCTCTCCGAGCCAATTGATGGAATTAACACCATTGCCCTTTCCCCTGACGGCTCTCGCGTCGCCGCCGGCGGCCTCGACAAGACGATTCGAATCTGGAAGCTCGGCCAGAAGGAAGGCGCGCTCGAAAACACTCTCATCGCGCACGAAGATGCGATTCTGAAACTGGCGTGGTCGCCCGACGGAATTTTTCTCGCCTCCGCGTCCGCCGACAAGACCATCCGATTATTTCGCGCCGCGGACTTGAGCGAGGTGCGCACCATGGCCGGTCAGCCGGATTGGGCCTTCGGACTTGAATTTTCCCCCGACGGAAAATCGCTGGCTGCGGGTTTGTTTAATGGAGTTTTAGAGATTTATGAGGTCGATCATGCGAAAACTCTGGCTGCGAAGTAGCATCCTGGCGCTGTCACCGCTGCTGGCCTTTGCCGCCGATCAGCCCACCGGCAGCCGCATCACTCCGCCTACGCTCAGCTCTGTCTCTCCCCTCGGCGTCGCCCGCGGAACAACAGTCGAAATCACCGTCGAAGGCCTCAATCTCGCCAAATCGACCGCGATCTATTTCAGCGAGCCCGGCGTCACCGGCCGCGTCGTCCGCGTGAAGGAACTCCCGGATCTACCCGATATTCGCCTCGGCTCGAATGGCACGTTGTCCACCGTTGATGTTGGCCCTCTGCCGCCTCGCAATCAGGTGACGGTCGAAGTCGATGTTTCGCCCGATGCCCAAGTCGGCCCGGTCAGTTTTCGATTGCTGACTCCTCTCGGCACCAGCCCCGAAGGCAAATTTCTGATCGAGCCATATTATGGCGAGGCTCCCGATAAGGAGCCGAACGACACGCCGGAGAACGCCTTCGAAACATTCCTCCCGGCGATCCTGGCCGGCACGATCTCGCGCCCCGGCGACATCGATTACTTCAAGATCCAAGTCAAAGCCGGCGAGGAACTCTCTTTCCTCAATGGCGCGATGCTGATCGGATCCGCCTTGCAGCCGGTCGTCACCATCCTTGACGCCGACCTGAACGTCATCTCGACCTTCGGCGAAAACGGCGGCTCGGAGCAGGTGATGTTCGCCCGCCGCTTCGAAAAGGCCGGCACGTATTACATCCGCGTCGAAGACTATCAGCGCAGCGGCCGCGCCGGCAATTTCTATCGCATCATCGTGGGCGAGTTCCCTTTGGTGCTCGGGGCGTTTCCGCTAGGCGTACGATCCGGCTCCAGTACCGAGCTCGCGATCCGCGGCTATCATAATTTGGGAAAACTCAAAGTCGACGGCAAGCCCACGTCCGATTCGGAGGACACGCTCACCCTTCGCCCGGAGAATGCGTTCGACACCGTGCGCGTCGCACTGGGCACCGAGCCCGAACTCCAATCGCAAGGCGGCTCGATCGCCGTGCCCGTTACGGTGAACGGGCGCATCGACAAGCCCGGCGCGGAAAATCGCTATCGCTTCCACGTGACGAAGGGCGAACAACTGGCCTTCGAAGTGAACGCCCGCCGCCTGGGCAGCGACCTGGATTCGTATCTTGAAATTCTCGACGCCAAAGGCCAACCGATCGAACGCGCCATCGCGCGTCCCGTGTGGTCGACGTCGCTCGTTTTGCGGGACCACGATTCCGCCGGCCGCGGCCTGCGCATTTCCGCGTGGGATGGTCTCAAGGTCGGCGACTACGTCATGGCCGGTGGTGAAATTATTCGCGCCGAAGCGCTCCCTCTGTCGCCCGATAACGACACTGTGTTCGAGGGATTCGGCGGACAGCGCCTGACCTTCTTCGACACGACGGCCGAAGCGCACGCCGTCGATTCCGCGGTCTACAAGGTGCAAATCGTTCCGCCCGGCACCAAGCTCTCGCCCAACGGCCTGCCCGTCGCGCATCTTTTCTATCGCAACGACGATGGAGGCCCGGGATATGGCAAGGATTCGCTGCTGCACTTCACCGCGCCCGCCGATGGCGAATACATCGTTTGTATTCGCGACGTGCAGGGCCTCGGCGGCGAGAATTACGCGTATCGCCTGACCGCGCGCCATCCTCGCGCGGATTTCCGCCTTACCGTGAGTCCCAAAAATCCGAATGTGCCCGCCGGCGGAACGATTCCGGTCACGGTCACCGCCGCGCGCATGGATGGATTCGACGGGCCCATCGAAATTTCGCTTGCCGATTTGCCCTCCGGCTTCCACGCGTCGAGTGGCGTGATCGCACCGGGCCAGGTTTCAACCACCCTGGCGCTCAGTGCCGACCCGAACGCAAAGCTCGATCAGGCCGCGCCGCTCCAAGCCACAGGCAAGGCATCGATCGACGGCGCGAATATCCTACGTCTAGCTAACCCGGACGATCATCTGAAATTAATTTCACTGATGCCTCGCGCCGACATCCTCATGACCGCCGAAACCCGTGAGGTCACGCTGGAACCCGGTGGCTCCGCCGAGATCACTGTGTCCATCCAACGGCAGGGAGATTTTCGCGGGCGCGTCCCCGTCGAAGTGCGCAATCTGCCGCCCCGCGTGCGCGTCCTCGACGTCGGCCTGAACGGCGTGCTGCTGAATGAAGACGAGTCGCGTCGCAGTTTCACCATCGACGCATTGCCGAACGCCGAGCCGGTGGAACAGCTCATCTACGTTTCCGGCGCCATCGAGACCCGCTCCGGCCAGCAAAATTCCTACGCCGCGCCCCAAGCCATCCGACTTCACATCAAGCCTGCGATGACGCGTGCATCGCGCGAATAGCGCGTATTAAAAATTGACATGATCAGAATTGCGAATGGACAAGGTTTCTGGGGCGACTCGCTCGAAGCGCCCGTAGAACAGGTGCGCCGCGGGCCGATCGACTACCTGACGCTCGACTATCTGGCCGAAGTGACCATGTCGATCCTGCAGAAGCAACGCTCCCGCGATCCGCGCACCGGATATGCGCGCGATTTTGTCGACATGATCGCCCGCGTTCTGCCCGATCTGAAGGAGCGCCGCATCCGCGTCATCGCCAATGCGGGCGGCGTCAATCCCACCGCTTGCAAGGACGCCGTGCTCGACACGGCGAAGCGCCAGGGCATTTCGATAAGCGTTGCGACGGTCGCCGGCGACGACATCATGGATCGCCTCGACGCGTTTCTGGCCCGCGGCATCGAGTTGAAGAGCATGGACACCGGCGAGCCTCTGGCGGCCATCCGCGCCAACGTGCAAAGCGCGAACGTCTACTTCGGCGCCTGGCCCGTCGTCAAGGCGCTGGCCAATAGCGCGGAGATCGTCATCACCGGCCGCGTCACCGACACAGGCCTCGCGCTGGCCCCGATGATTCATGAATTCGGATGGCAGCCAGACGACTGGGACCGTCTCTCCGCGGGAACCATCGCCGGCCACAGCATCGAATGCGGCGCACAGTCAACGGGCGGAAACTGCCAGGTGGATTGGGAAACCATCCCGCACATGGAAGACATCGGCTATCCCATCATCGAAGCCGAGCCCGACGGGACGTTCTGTCTCACCAAGCACGCCGGCACTGGCGGCCGCATCACCGTCGATTCGGTGAAGGAACAATTGCTCTACGAAATGGGCGATCCGCACGCCTATATCACTCCGGATTGCGTAGCCGATTTCACCACCATTCACCTGGATCAGGCCGGACCGGATCGCGTGCGCTTCTCCGGCATCCGCGGCCACGCGGCAACGGACTCTTATAAAGTCTCCATCAGTTACTCGGCCGGATTCAAAGCCATCGGCATGCTGGTCTACGCGTGGCCCGATGCCTACAAGAAGGCTCGGGCGGCCGACCGCATTTTGCGCCAGCGCCTGGACCGCTTAGGCCTGCGCTTCGACGCCATTCACACCGAATTTGTCGGCGCCAACGCCTGCCACGGTATCGCCTCCGCCGAGCCGGCGCCTGACGTCGAGCCTCATTTGGCCGAGGTGGTTCTGCGCATTGGCGTGCGGTCGGAAAATCGCGCCGCAGTGGAGCGATTCACAAAAGAGCTCGCGCCGCTCGCGCTGAACGGACCGCCGGTGGTCACAGGCCTCGGCGGCGGACGGCCCAGAGTGGAAGAAATCGTCGCATATTGGCCCGCGTTGATCCCCAAGAGCGCGGTTACGCCGGAGGTGACCGTATGGCCAAGCGGAAGCTGATCGAACTGGCGCATGCCCGCTCCGGCGACAAAGGCGATACCGCGAACGTCGGCATCATCGCGCGCAAGCCCGAGTATTATCCGATTCTGGTGCGCGAGGTCACGGCCGAACGCGTGAAACAACATTTCGCCGGAGTTTGTTTGGGCAAAGTGCAGCGCTATGAATTGCCGAATTTGGGCGCGTTGAACTTCCTTCTCCATGAAAGCCTGGACGGCGGAGGCACACTCTCGCTGAAGGCCGACCCGCAAGGGAAAACGTACAGCTCGGCTCTGCTGCGGATGGAAATCGATGTCGATTCTCTATAGCGTCGACGGAGCGGTCGCGCGCATCACTCTGAATCGTCCGGAAAAGCGCAATGCGCTGAACGACGAGTTGATCGGCGCCTTGAAAGACTCCCTCGCCCTCGCGGCGGAGGACGAACCGGTGCGCGTAGTACTCCTGGCCGCCAGCGGCCTCGACTTTTGTTCCGGAGCCGACCTCGCAGCACTCGACCGCGCGGCGGAGCAGGGAGTGCTGGATCATCTGGCGACCGCTCGCGAACTGGCGGATGTGTTCCTGGCCATGCGCCATCATCCGAAGCCAATCGTCGCCGCGGTGCGCGGCCGCGCGTTCGCCGGAGGCTGCGGCCTGGCGACGGCGTGCGACATCATCCTGGCGTCGGAATCGGCGCAATTCGCCTACCCGGAAGTGAAAATCGGATTCATCCCGGCGATGGTCATGGCGATCCTGCGCCGTTCGGTGAGCGAGAAGCGCGCGTTCGAGCTGCTCACCACCGGCGACCCCATCGGCGCAGCGGAGGCGCACAACATCGGCATGATCAACCGCGTCTTCCCCGACGCGATTTTCGACGCCAGCGTGGAGGGCTACGTAGAAGCTTTCGCCTCCAGGTCTTCCTCGGCATTGACGCTGACGAAAAAACTCTTGTATCACATTGACGGCCTGACCTTCGACGCCGCCATCGAAGCCGGAGCGCACGCCAACGCGCTGGCCCGGATGACGGACGATGCCCGCCGAGGCATCGAAAAATTCGCCAGGAAAAAATGATCGAGCGCCTGCGAAAAATCTGCCTCGCTCTGCCCGAAGCGACCGAGACGACCAACTTCGGCCATCCGTTTTTCCGCGTCAAGACCAAGCCGTTTTGCGTTTTTCATTCCGAAGCAATCGCGGTGAAGGTCCTGAAAACCGAGCGGAGCATCTTTCTAGAAGACCCGCGCTTCTTCATGACGCCGTACATGCACCACAACGGATGGGTTTCGCTGCACACGCAGCGCGAGCTCGATTGGAAGGAAATCGCCGAACTGGTAAAGGCCAGTTACGAACTGACCGCCCGCCCGGCTCGAAAACGTTAAGTCGATGTGGCGCGAGCTTCAGCTTGCGGCATCGGCTTCGGCCGATGTGTGGCCGGATCGGGCAAAAGAGAAGACCTCGGCTGAAGCCGAGGCTGCACACTAAAGTCCGCGCCACCCAAACCAGAATCAGCTACTAGCGGTGCCGCAGAACGGTGATCACATCGTCCGCCGTGATGACACCCGCCAGCTTACCGTCTTCATCCACCACCGGCAGCGTTAACAGGTTGTACTTATCGAAAATCTCGGTCACCCGGTCCTGCTTCTCCGTCACTTGCACCTCCACCATGTTGTCGGACGCCAGCGTCGCCAGTTCCGTCGCGCCTTCGTGCAGGAACAGACGCGCCAGAGGGACCGCCGCCTTCAGCCGGTCATTGGCGTCGACCAGGAACATCGTATTCAGGGTCTCGAGAAGATCCTCGTTCTGCTTCAGCGCCCCCAGCGCATCGGCGACGGTCGAATGCTCGTGGAGCGACACAAATTCCGTATTCATCATTCCGCCCGCCGTGTCCTCCTCGAATTCCAGCAGCTCGCGGACATCGGCCTTCGGCTCGTGCTCCATCTCTTCCAGAATCTCTTCGCTGGTCTCCGCTCCCAACTCGCTCAGAGCATCGGCCGCATGATCGGGGGACATCTCTTCCACGATGTCGGCCGCGGTTTCGGTTTCGAGGGATTCCAGAATGCTGGCCTGAATCTCCGGGTCGACCTCCGTCAAAGCGTCGGCCGCCACTTCGCTATCGATATTTTCGAAAATTGATTCGCGATCCTCCGGTGACAGTTCCTCGACGATGTCCGCCAGGTCGGCAGGATGCATGTCCTCCAACAGGCGATTCGAGATGTTCAGCCGCAAACGCCTCTGAGGGTCCGGCTCCAGGATGTTACAAAATTCCCAGCGTATGGAGTTCGGCGCAATCCGGCCCTGCAGACGTCGGACCAGGCGCGGCGGCACAACGCCTTGCAACAGCCGGCGGAAAATGCTGCGGATCCCGATGTCGATCTCGAGCACCCAAAGCGCATCCGTGCCGTCCTCAATCATGCGTTCGAACGTGACGTCGTTGATGCGGACGACTTTCCGCCCCTGTGCGTCGATGATCTGTTGGTCCAAAAGATCGCGTACCATTCGCAGCATGTACTCGTCGGAATGATACGGTGTTAGATTTTCATCGCGGAGGTGAATACCGTCGAGTGTTATGGAACGAATCTGATCGTGGCGCACCGTCAGCCACGATGTCCCTACACCACCAATTAGATAACGATCGACGCGAACGGGATCGACCAGCGGCACCACCGCGGCGTCTTTGACCACACCGATTCTCCGGCCTTTAAGGTCGAAGACCTTGAGGCCCAGAAGTTCGGTGAGGAACAAGAACTTTTCCGCCATCGAGTGCCCGAGTCCATAGATTTAGAACTGCTCAGAATCCTACTATGAACCATTGCCGCAAGAGGACGCAAGCATTTTCTGGTCATCGTGTTTTTTGGAAGGTGACCGTTAGGAATCGCTCAACGCGCAGACCAGCGCACCCTTCGCCGTCGAGTGCAACGGGTTCTGCGCCAGCCGGATGTCCGAGACCGTCACCGGGAATTCCTGCTCCCAGAGCAGTTTTTCGAAGCGGTCCCGGAAGCCTGGGGGCAGCGCTGTGCCTCCGGAAAGCACCATCGGGATCGGACGGTTGAACTTCGGCAGATTCGACGTCCCGGTGAACGCGTCCTTTAACGCCGTCACCAGGGACCGGATCATGTCGTCGTAATAGACGCCGAGCACCTGATGGACCTTGTCGGCGAAGAATCCGTTGAAATGGAACGAATCTTCTTTGGTCAGGCGGATGCGGTTCGCCCGCTCTCCGGTTATGGAGGCGGCGCTGGTGTCGATGTAGTCGCCGGCCTTCGGGATGCTGAAACTGATGATCGGCACGGACAGATACGCCAGGCAGACGTTACAGAGCCCTCCGCCGCAACTGATCCCGATGCCGGTGTAGTTCGAGCTCTCAAGCTCGCTATAAACGATGGCCAGGCCTTCGTTGATACTCACCGGTTCGTAGTTCAGATCGGTCAGAATCTGCCGCAAGGTGGCCTCATGATAGGTCAGCGAACCGCCGGCGTTCAGCGGCGCGGCAGGCACGGTGAAGCAGACTTTTTGCCGCTTTTCCGCGCGATGGCCGGCGAACATGGTGGTGAGAATCTCCCGGATCATGGTCAGACTCTCCGGCTCCTTCGCGTCCAGCACGCCCCCGGTCATCGGCCGGCGCGTTTCGGCGTTCAGCAGCCCGGCGAACTTCTCGCTCTCGTTGCCATGAACGATGATCTGGCCCGATTGCACGGTGTGAGGGATCTTTTCGCGCTCCAGTACCCCTTCGGTGATCTTCGAATAAGGGATCGCGACGAACGCGTTCAGTTGGGATTCAAAGCGGAAATCGTCCTCGGACCGCCGTGCGATGACGATGCGGCTGGTGCCGACGTCCAAACCCAGAGCAGCCGGACCGAGTGCAGATTGACTGGCATGATTCATTGATTTACCTCCGCGCTCTTTTCCTTGAGAGCGCTTGCAATGTCCTTGTAACGATGTTGCAGAATAGCGCGATACCGCGGGGTTTCCAGGCCCTCCGCCCCCGCCTGGCGCGCCACCCGCAGTTCGGCCAGATCGAGCCCGCGCCACCGCGTACCCGTCGCGCGCAGAAAAACGCTGTCATAATCGAACCCGAACACGTACATGCTGGCCACCGGAATCGAGTAATTGTCCGGCAGACCCACTCCGGCGAACGGAAATTTGCCCGCCCAGTCGGTGTGCTCCCCGATTTTCATGTTTTGCGGATTTACCGACACCTGCGCGTGCGTGACGCAGTCCTCCGTCGCGATTCCGTAGCGCGAGCGCAGCATCTCCGTTAGCTCCTTAGCGGCTGTCACCTGCGCCGGGGTCACTTCATCGACGGCTCCCGTCTGGCCTTCGAACGAAACGCCCAGGAAACTGTCGTTCAGGTTGACGTAAACCCCCCGGCTGTCCGCCCAGATCGAATTGCCCACATGATTGGCCGCGTCCGATTCCTTCACCACCCGGTACACCCGGCCAAACCGGTCGATCACGTAATGATAGGAGCGGTCCTGGCGCACCCACTCCATCAGACCACGCCCCAGCCTCTGCAAACGGCGATTTTCTTGTTCCGCAAATGGCGCCAGATTGCTTTCGGTGGTGTGATACACGATCCCCACCGGCTTACTCCCCTCCTCCCGCGGCTCCGCGCCCCCGGTCAAAGAGAAAATCGGAAACCGGCCTCTAGCGCGGTTGGATACGGCAAACGTAAAATCGACGCGGAGCCCGTTGCTATACAGCTCCGTCGAATCCGACTTATCCACCAGCCAGACCCGCGCCGCGCCGTCGACAGGCGTAGTCTCCACAGCGGGCGCCACCAGACGTTTCTCCCTGGCGAACGTTTCCGCCGTGCCCGTCGGCAGAGGAACAATCGCCACCATCGCCACCAACCCCGCAATCAGACCCGCCGCCCGCCAGCGATGCGTCTGGCGGGGCTGCCTCCGCATCTCGCGACGCAGAAATCGCAACCGTTCCACCGGATCCGCTATCCGGGCGGCCCGCCGTTCCACCCACAAGGGTGGTTCGAGGATGGGAGATCGCGCCATCTTCCTAAGTAAGGAGTGGGTTTCCTGGCGGAAACCTCTCTCTTGCTATGAATCGGCCGGGCAAGGGAAAAACCTTAGTTCCCCTTAGCCTGGGGGTCTAGATCCCCGCCCTGACGGGACGGGTTATAACCCCTGGCGTCAGGCAGGGGATTTGCTCATTGGTCTGCGACGATCTTCGAATCGGCCTGGAATTTCCGGTACTCTCGATACGTAATGTCGATCTCGGCCTGCATCTTCTTTAGGACCGCGATCCGAGCCTCCGCGCGCACCGTAATGCGCGACGGCAGCCAAACCTCGCCGTTTACGCTGGTCTGCTCAAAGCTGACCTTAGCGCCAGGGGCCACCCGGAACAGGAAAAACCCGAAGGACAACGTATCGATCGCCTCGCCCTCGGCCTTCACCCAGTGATACTCGCCCTTATCGATCCAGACCTTACCCCGCAGCTTGGCGAACATCTTTGCCTCCGAGTCCTTCGCCCGATAACCGGGCTTCGGCGTCACGGAGAGGATCCAAGCCGGCTTGCCGCTCACCGGCTCCTCGCCGATCACACGGAAGTCGAAGGCCTCGGTGAACTCGCGCAGGTATTTCTTCTCTTCGAGACGTTCTTTGTCCAGCTTCGCCTTTTCCGATGCCGACTGGTGCCGCCGCTTCTCGACTTCGTGGTCGAGCTTCTTCTGCTCCTTCGCCGTGTCCTTTTCCGAAAGAGGTTTGTCGTTGCGGGCAATCAGGCGCTCGTAGGGCTGCCCTTCGAGAATCAGAATTTCATGCGTCTCGATCTCGGTCTTCGTCAGCTTGCCCTTGCCGTCGTACATCCGGACTTCGGTTCGTTCCTGATAGGTGTAGTTCTTACGATTTTCGAAATTGGTGAAGTCGCGGTCGGTCGCGCGGCGCATGATCTCGTTGGCGTCCTGCGCAAAAACGGCCGCTGCGAGCAGGACGAAAATCGGGAACCGCATACTTTATTTTAGTTCCATTCGCCGCCCGAACCACCATAGCGAAATGGCGTAGGCGGCGACGCAGGGAATCAACAACAGAACGCTAGTCCGCGCCACGCCGTTGGCCGCGATCGACATGCCGAAAACCTGCACCACGCCGTTACCCAGCGGAGCGCCGGTCGAGAATCGCCATCGCACCTGCGGCCGCATGTCGTTCACCGACGGATCATGCCCGACGGCCAACACAATCAGCGCCGCCGCCAAACCGGCGAGCGGGTTGATGGCCAGTGTCAGCGCGACCGCTACGATCAGGAACGCGATATCCTTGGCCAGCAGGATCTGCCAGCCGCGCAGAGGCAGCAGGCCGTATCGCGTCAGCCCGCCTTCGCCGTCCAGTCCGAACAGGCACTGTGCGTAGCTCGAAAGCGCCAGCATCACCAGCAGCGACATCAACAGGAACGCCTCCGGCAGAGCCGTCCTGTCTGCGAACCGGTAAATGAAGGTCGCGATGCTCAGCACCAGTGCGCACCAGAAATCGAGCGTCGAAATCATCTGCCGCAGGTTCTTCTTCACCAATCCCCGACCGGGCACCCAGCGCGCCAGGCCGTCCCAGGCTCCGCCGCCGACATCGGACAGGACGAAGCCCAGAGCGAACAACCCCGCCACCGCGCCCAGCAACGGCCACGTCACCGCGTGCCGCACCGCCCATACCGTCAGAGCCGCCAGCACCCACATGATCGGATTCAGCCATGGGCTCAGGACGCGTAGAATCCACCACTCGCGCTTATCCAGAGGCCACAGCACCAGCCTCTCCCGGGGAATTTTCCGCAGCGGATCGGCGCTTAAGGGGAACAGCATCAGCAGGGCGATGATCAGATAGAGAAAGCCTCCCTGCCGTTGAAAGAGAATCGCCGTGAACAGGAAAAAATTGTTGGTGCCGATCGACGCGAAGGAGCCCTGCCCGCGCCGGACGGCTCGCCAGACGGCATTCAGGACCGCGCGGACCCTAACCATGCAAGGTCCTCCGCGGCCGGCGCTTCCACCAAATCGAAATACAATTGTTCGAGCGAGCCCGGCACTTCCGCGACGGTCGAATTCCACGCCACGACCCCCTTGCGGATCAGCACGACGCGCGTAGCGAACTGTTCCACCGCGGCGAGGATGTGCGACGTCAGAAATACCGTCACGCCGCGCTTGGCGATCGTGACCAGCAGATCCGTGATCGTCTTCGCCGTCACCGGATCGATGGCTTCGAGAGGCTCATCGAGAAACAGCACCACAGGATTCGCCAGCAGAGCCATGGCCAGCGAAGTTTTCTTCCTCATCCCATGCGAACAGCGGCTCGCGAACGTCTGCCGGCCGTGTTCCAGATGAAGGGCGCGCAATAACTGGCCCGAACGGCTGCGGGTTTCGGCGCGGGTCAGGCCGTAAACGGCGCCGGTCAGGTCGAGATGCTCTTCGACGGTCAAATCGTCAAATAGGCCGAGATTTTCCGGCAGCACGCCGATGCGCTTCTTGATCTCCAGAGCGTCGCGGACTACGTCGAGCCCGGCGACCGTTGCTGAGCCGGACGTCGGCGTCACCAACCCGGTCAGCATTTTTACAGTGGTCGATTTTCCGGCGCCGTTGGGACCTAGGAAGGCACAGATCGAGCCGGAAGGAACATCCAGATTCAGGCGGTCGACGGCCAGGAAGTCGCCGTATTTGCAGGTCAAGTCGCGGCAGGTAATCATTTAGCGACCCGTACCGCCCTCGGAAATACCACCTCCCCTCCATTACTGTCGGGGTTCCACACCAGATCCATGGAACCCCGACAGTAATGGAGGGGATAGCTCACGATAGCCATCACGCGTGCGCCGGACGAGCCATGGGTTTTTCCGCCGGCAGAGTGATGATAAACTCCGCGCCGCGGCCATCCGCGCAATTCGCGGCCCGCACTTCGCCGTCATCCTGCTTCACGATCGTTTCGACGATGTGCAATCCCAGGCCTCCGCGCAGTTTGGTCGAAACATGCGGGCGGAACAGGTCGGCAAGGATCTCCGGCGCAATTCCGTCGCCTTCGTCGCGGACGACGATTTCCGCATGGCCTTCGAGGGTGCGCGCGGAAATATAAATCGTGCCGCCTTCCGGCATTGCGCGGATGGCGTTGGAGAACAGGTTAATCAGCACCCGCTCCCAAGCCCAGGTGCGGCGCAACTCGATGCCCGGTTCGACGTCGCATTCGAAGCGAATTTCGGGACCTCGCCCGCCGATCAACGAATCCTCTGCAAACGCGATGGCATTGGCCAGGATCGTTTCGAAAGGCGCGGGCCTCTGATCCACCTGCTGCATGCTGTCAGTGATGCCCTTGCCCCGCTCAATGCTGCGCAGGATGACCGCTGAAACGGGAGCCCAGCGGGGATCTCCGGACAGCAGATCCGCCGCCTCCACCAGCGTTTGAAATACATTATTTAAGTCGTGCACCAGACACGGCAGCGTAAGGTCAGTGGCCTGAGTCATGAAGATCTTAGTTTAACCTGCGATCTCGCGCAATGTGCTAAAAAATTCAGGGAAAGATACGCCCGCCGACTCCGCTCCGTCGATCTGGCAGGGACCGTCGGCGGCCAGAGCGGCCACAGAAAAAGCCATCGCGATGCGGTGGTCGCCGCAGGAATCGATCTCAGCGGCATGAAACTGCTGTTTGCCGGGCACATGGAAGCCGTCGGGGGTCGATTCGATCTCGACGCCCATCCGGCGCAGGTTCATTTCGATGGTTGCGATGCGGTCGGTCTCCTTGACGCGCAACTCCCCTGCGTCCCGCACCGTCAGGCCGCCTTCGCTTGCTGCGCCGAGCACGGCCAGCGCCGGAATTTCGTCGATCAGCCCGGCGGTCAGCGCCCCCGCAATGACGCCTCCCTTGATTTGCGAAGCGCGGACGCGCAGATCCCCGATCACTTCGCCCCCACTCTGTTGTAAATCGAGCACCTTGATCGACGCGCCCATGCCGACCAGAAAATCGAGCAGGTGCGACCGCGTGGGGTTCAGTCCGACGCCGTGAATCACCAGATTCGAGTCTTTCATGAGCAGCGCGGCCACCAGAAAAAACGTGGCGGAACTGAGATCTCCAGGCACTACCAGCTCGCGGCCGGTCAGTTTGGCGCCGGAGTGCAGCGTGATCTTCTTCCCCTCGACTTCGATGTCCGCGCCAAACTCCTGCAACGCGATTTCCGTATGGTCGCGGGTCCGGACCGATTCGCGAACGACGGTATCGCCTTGGGCGAACAGCCCAGCCAGCAGCACGCAGCTTTTCACCTGGGCGCTGGCCATGGGAGGCGCGTAATCGATCCCATGAAGGAGCTTTCCATGAATGGTGAGCGGAGGAAACTGACCTCCGGTGGCTTCGATTTGGGCGCCCATTTCGGCCAAGGGCGCGATAATCCGTTTCATGGGACGCTTCGACAGCGACTCGTCGCCGCCGATTTTCGAGGTAAAGAACTGGGCGGCCAGAATGCCGGAGAGCATGCGGATGGTGGAGCCGGAATTGCCCGCATCGAGCTCGCTGGAGGGTTCTTTTAGCGCTCCGCCATGGACGACGACCAGTCCGTCGCGGCGCTCGATTTTAGCGCCCAAGGCAGCCATGCAAGCCAGGGTGGACTGACAATCGGCGCCGGTGGAGTAATTGGCAATTTTGCTCTCGCCCTCGGCGATGGCGGTCAGCATCCCGTAACGATGGGATATCGATTTGTCGCCCGGAACGGTGATCACACCCGAAATGGTCTTCGCCGGGGAAATGGTCTCTCGCATGTCTTCACTATTATGAACGATGGACGTGACCGGGAACGAGAGTCGATGGCGCTGTTTTTGGGCCTCGCGTTAAACTAACGCCCCATATACGCGAGGGGCTGCTGAGGGCGCTCGTCCGGATGCAGTACTCAACATTCACATCGACAGTTTGCACCGGGCGGCTGCAGGGAGGGAACGGCTGATTTCGCTATGTGCTTGACGAAATTGGGGTTCTTGCCGTAGCCGGAACGTTAGCCTATCCCGCCCTTACGGGACGGGGTTGTAACCCCGGGTATATCGAGAACGTGGGGCCCTCCAGGGCGGCTAATACCGAAAAGCCTGCTGGAAGCAGGCTGCGGAGCCAAAGTCAGGCCATCGAACGGGTCTTAATCGGTTCCAGGTTGCCCATCAATTTGTGCAGGATGAAGAGCGCGATCAAATAAAAGCTGCTCATCATGAGGAACAGCGGAGTGTAGCCGATGAATTTCACCAGGTAGCCGGGGACGATGGCCGAGAAAATGACGCCGCCTAGGCCTCCGACGCAGCCGCCGATGCCGTTCACGCTGCCCAGGGCGCTTTTCGGGAAGACGTCGGAGGTTGTCGTGAAGAGATTCGCGGAGAATCCCTGGTGGGCCGACGTCGCCAGGCCGAACAAACCCACGGCAAGGTACAGATTCGGCACGACCACTCCCAACGCCGCAATGGGCATCGCAATCGCGCAGATGAGCATCGCCGTTTTCCGGGCTTTGCTCCGGGTCCAGCCCTTATCCATCAGAAACCCGGAGAGCCAGCCTCCGCCCATGCTGCCAAAGCAGGCAACGAAATAGATAAACGAGAGAGCCCGGGCGTAGTCTTTATCGGCCATGTGGCGCTGGTCGTGCAGGCAAAGGGGGAGCCAGAACAGGTAGAACCACCAGGCTGAATCGGTAAGAAACTTTCCGCTGGCGAAACCCCATGTCTGCTTGTAGCGAATCGCCTCCGAGTAGGACAGGCGGACGACTTTTTCTTCCACCTCGACCTTTTCGGGGGTGCGATAGGTAGCCCACCATAGCAGCAGCCAGAGGCCGCCCAGCGAGGCAATCATGAGGAAACATGTCCGCCATCCGAAGGCGTGTTGGAGAGCCACAAAGATGGGCGGCCCGACGACTTGCGCCAGGTTCGAGCCGGAATTAAAGAGTCCCGTGGCCAGCGCCCGCTTATCCGGCGGAAACCACTCGGCGACGGCTTTGATGCAGGCGGGGAAATTGCCCGCTTCGGCGAAGCCCAGCATGCCGCGAAATCCGCCCAGTTGCGCGGGCGATCCGGCGGTGGCATGGAGCCCGGCGGCGATGGACCAGACTCCGGCCGAGATGGCGAATCCGGATTTGGTGCCCAGTTGGTCGATCACCCGGCCCATCACCAGGTATCCGATAGTGTAGGCGGCGAGGAAGGCTCCGGTGAGATAGCCATAGATCTTCTCGTCGATGTGGAGGTCGCCCCGCATCACCGGGATGAGAACCGCGAAGATGGTGCGGTCCATATAGTTGATGAGCGTCGCGAGAAAGAGCAGTACGAGGATCCACCAGCGCATTAAGTTTCCGATTATGTCAGGTTTATCCGACTCGCGGCGCAGCCGGAACGGGCCGATAAGAAGAGCGTGACGTTCTGGTTTCTTCTCTTCCTCTCTCAAGACACGCAAGCCGACCGCATTCGAGCAGCGATGGAATCGTCGCTGGCGCAGCAGAAGGCTTCCGTGCGGAAACAGGCGCAAACGGCGGGAGCATCGATGACACCATGGACTCCTCCAACGGCTTCTCAGCCGGCCTTGAATCAATTTGACAGAGAATCGATCATGTTCCAGCCGCCGATGTGCGAGCCGATCGCGCAGCCGCAGTTATCGATGATGATCGACGAGGCGGCGAACAAGAATGGCGTGGAGCCGGCGGTGGTCCGCGAGGTCGCGCGGCAGGAATCGGGGTTCCGGCCGTGCGCGGTTTCACCCAAGGGGGCCGCGGGGCTGATGCAGTTGATGCCGGCGACGCAGGATCATTTCAAGGTGATCGACCCGTTCAGTCCGATGGCGAGCCTGGATGCGGGGACGAAGCTGTTGAAGCAGCTGTTGGACAAGTATCACGGAGATTTGTCGCTGGCGCTGAGCGCATATAATGCGGGATCAGGGACGGTGGACCGGGCGGGAGGGATTCCGCAGATTCCGGAGACGCAGAATTACGTGACGAGTATTTTGGGCCGATTGGGACAGTAACCCTTGTGGGGCCGGCTATTTCTTCCGCGCGACTAACACTCTGGACGGATAGCCGGTCTGCCTCACGAATTCGTCGGTTTCGATTTTCAATCCGGCTTTGGTGATCAGGTTCGAAACGGAATGCTCCACTTGCCGGCCCCAGAACGCCGGGACCAGGCTTCCGCAGACGGTGTAGAGGCGGTTAAAAGTCTTCGCGTTCTGGCCGATCACCACCAGTGAAAAACGTCCGCCCGGACGCAGGACGCGCGCGATTTCGCGGAGCGTCAGGCGGATATCGTCCTGGCCCAGCAGTTCCAGCAGGTAGCAGCACACGACGGCGTCGAAACTGGCGTTTCGGAAGGGCATGCTGCGCACGTCGACTGCGCCGCAATGGGCCTCGGCTTTCGGAAATTCCTGGCGGGCGCGGCGCTGCGTGCGGGCGGCCATATTGGGCGAAAGATCCAGGCCAAAGGTTTTTCCATCCGGATTGGCTCGCACCAAGCGGCGGAACATTTCGCCCGATCCAGTGGCGATTTCGAGCACCTGCATCCCGTTCTCAATCCCGGAGTTTTGCATCACGCAGGCATGGGCTTTGGAGTGAAAGAAGAACGTGCTGGCCGGATAAATGGCCGAAATGTGGTCGTACACTCTGCGCGTGCGCTCCGCGATCGTCCGAGGCATTCGCTCGGTGTTGGGCAGAGTGATGGAATAGTTCAAATCGCTCAAAAAGAATCGTCCTTACAAAGTGCCGGCGAATGACTCGGCTCTCACTACCCTACCACTGACCTGCTCCGGAAGTTCGATCCCGGTGCTGGTCCCTTCGCCAATGCGGCTGTCGATCCACATCTTATAATCGTCTCCGAACAGGACCTTCAGGCGCTCATTCACATTGCTGACGCCGATCCCTTGCTCGAACAGCGTAGCCAGTTTGCTTTCCGGAATACCGACGCCGTCGTCCTCCACCAGGATTTGCAACCGGTCGCCAAGCATGCGGCTTTTCAGGCGTACCGTGCCCCCATCCACCTTGCTTGACAATCCGTGACGAATACTGTTTTCGACGATCGGCTGGAGGAGCATGCTGGGCACCAGCATGTCGAGCGTCGCCGGGTCGATGTCCTTCACCACGCGCAGCTTATCGCCGAAGCGTATCATTTCGATGGCCAGATAGTCGTCGATGAACGACAGCTCCTCGCGTAGAGCGGTCAGGTTTTCCTGCTGGCGCAGCAGGCGGCGCAGGATGTTCGACAGCTTATAGACCACCTGGCGCGCCTGTTCGGGGTCCAAACGGATGAGCGACGTGACCGAGTTCAGCGTGTTGAACAAGAAATGCGGATTGATCTGGCGGCTCAAGGCGGCGAGGCGCGCTTCGTTTAACCGCAATTGCTGCTGCTCCAGTTTTTTTTCGTTGCGATTGCTGTTCCAGACCTTGATGGGCAGCACGGTGGCGAACAGGGTCGTCGCGTAGACGGCCACCACGATCCAGGGCGGAAGGGGCATCCAGCGCTGCTGGAGTGCGAAAACGCCGATCCCGTGTGGAAAGCGGGAAATCGCCGTGCGCATCAGTTCGGAGAGGAGAATCGCCAGGATGCACAGCAGGCTGAAGGCGGGAAGGCGCAGGTCGTGCTTGCGAACCATCCTCCACAGGCTTAAATCCGGGAAAGGCGAAAATTTCCAGATGGCTTCCTTGTCCGGCGCGACATCGCGCAGCAGGCCTCCCAGCACGCCGACCGCGGCCAGCAGGGGCATGGACATCAGCTCGCCGTTGAACATCGCGGGGATGGAAATCAGCACGCCGGCGAACAGGCCGGTAACGTAGCCGCCCAGCATTCCCATCACCAGGCTGCCTTCTAGGCCCAGATCGACCGCGGAATAGGCGTCGTGGGTCAGGACGCGGGCGGCGACGCCCGAGCCGAAGATCACGGCGCAGACCACCGCCATCTGCACGCGCTGCGCAAGGGTGCGCTCTTCGCGTTGCAGCATGCGCTGGAAGCGTTGGGAGCGGGTCAGGATGCTGGCGAGCGAGGCGGCAACGGCCAGTTTGACCAGCAGAATGACGAGCAACTGCTCGATCGCCGGCCGCTCGACAAGGGGATGCACGAGTTCATTATAATGAAGATAGTCGCCGCTCCCACCCATGCCCCCTGCCTTTGAACTCCGAAAGGTCGCTGAAGCCGATTTTCCCAGCCGCTTCGGACACTTCCGCATTTATGGCTTTGAGGGCCGGCTCGATGGTGTCGTGGAAGAGTCCGTCGTTCTGCTCATGGGCGATATTACGGGCCAGCCGCCGCTGGTGCGGGTCCATTCGCAGTGCCTGACGGGCGACGTGTTTCACAGCCTGCGGTGCGATTGCCGGGCGCAACTGGAACTGGCGCTGGAGACGATCGCCGCCGAAGGCCGGGGTCTGCTGATTTATGAGCATCAGGAAGGGCGCGGCATCGGGCTCATGAACAAACTCCGCGCCTACCAGTTGCAGGATCAAGGAGCAGATACGGTAGAGGCCAACGAACAGCTCGGATTCGAGGCCGATTTGCGCGGATACGAGCTGCCAGGCAGGATTTTACGCCACTTCGGACTGCGCGCAGTGCGGCTGATGTCGAATAATCCAGAAAAGATCGAAGCGCTGGAGAGGGCTGGAGTCGCGGTCACGGAGCGCGTTCCGTGCCTTGTCGCCCCAATGGATTCGACCGAGGATTATCTGCGCACGAAAAAAGAGAAGATGGGCCATTTGCTGGACGTGTGAGCGTCTGTCCGCTCCCTGACGGTCGCGGTTCAGTGTCAAGACTGAACCGCCATGCGTAAGCATGCGGACAAACGGCTCATGATCGGAATAGCACATTTTCGTTCTCAAACTGCCGCGTGGCGATCACGAACGCGATGGCGGCGTAAGCCAGATTTGCGACCGTCGTGATCGCGAAATTCGTGGTTGTAAAGTCTCCCAGCAGGATGCCTCGCAGCATCTGGCTGACGTTGAAAATCGGGATCAGGCAAAGGGCCGGAGTCATTTGCATTCCCGACAGCCCTCCCATCAGGGCCGGGAAAATCACCACCATCAGCAGAGGCATCAGGTAGCTCTGCCCTTCTTTATAACTGCGGGCGAACAGCGCGATGGCGAACATCAGGGAGGCCGCGAACATCGCCAGCGGAACCAACGTAACGGCGATCAGCGTCAGGGTATGGGCATCCAGCGGAATGGTCGCCATTATTTCCTGCACCTCCGGCGTTTTCGATTTCAGATTGTTGCTCTTCAGCGAGTAAACCAGGCTCGCCAACGTCAGGATCGCGGTGATGAAAATCGCTGTCATGGCGGCGAAATTCTTACCCAACACGATCTCCGCGCGCGAGGCCGGCGACGCCAGCAGCGCTTCCATCGTTTTTCGCTCCTTCTCACCCGCCGTCATATCGATGATGGGATACATTCCTCCGGTGAACATCATCAGCAGCAGCAGATAGCCCAGGATGCTGCCCCACGCCATGCCTGCCATTTTGCGGGCTCCGGCGATGTTGGTCCGCTTGATCACGAACGGCGTCAGGACACTGGCCGGAATGCCGGAATTCTGGAGCGATTCGCGCACTTTCTCGTCCTTCAAATCGTCCAGCGCGGCGCGCACGCGGGCGGCCGCGGCGCTCGAGGTCGGATTGGAATTGTCGACGTAGATCTGCACTTCCACGGGCGTCCCGGGAATTTCTTCCACGGCTGCGGCGACGCTCTTGTTGAGAACCGCATCTTTCAAGTCATCCCGTTCGACCATCTGAATCTGCGCCTTCTCGAGCGCCTGGCGCAGGGCGGGTGTCGTCGCCTTCACGGCGATGGCCATCGACCGCGCTTCCTGCTCGGCGTTCTCCTGCATGCGCGACATCAGCCGCGTGCTGACACTCAGCAGCAGGGGGACCAGCAGCACCGGGACCACCACCATGCTGATCAGCGTGCGCCGGTCGCGCACCAGGTCCAGCATTTCTTTACGGAAAATCGCGCTAACGATGGGGAGTCTCATTTATGCCTCCAGTTCCAGAAGGTCGAGGAAAATTTCGCGCAGCCGCTGTTTTCCGGTCGCGGCGCGCAACTCCTCCATCGTGCCCGTCATTTTCAATTTGCCTCCGCTAATCACGCCAATACGGTCGCACAGGTACTCCGCTTCCTCCATCACATGAGTAGAGTAAAGCACGGATTTTCCAGCCTTTTTCGCGTCGACGATGGCCGTTTCGATGGTCCTGGCGGTGGGGACGTCGAGGCCGGAAGTCGGTTCGTCCAGGATCAAAACCGGGGGATCGTTCAGCAGCGTGCGGGCGATCGACGTTTTCTGTTTCATGCCGGTCGAGAGCTTGTCGGTGCGCACGCCCGCGAAGCTCTGCATATCGAGCATGCCGATCAGAAATTGAATGCGGCTGGCGCGGCGCGCGGCGTCCATGCCGTTCAATTCGCCGAAAAAATTAAGGATTTCGAGAGGGGTCAGGCGGCCGTACAGGCCCATATCGCCGGACAGGAACCCGATCTGTTCGCGCACTTTTTCGGGCTGCTTCGTAATTTCAAATCCGTTCAGAGCGGCGGTGCCGCTCGAAGGTTTCAGCAGCGTGGCAAGCATGCGGAGGGTGGTGGTTTTTCCCGCGCCGTTCGGACCCAGCAGGCCGAACACCTCACCCGCCTTCACCTCGAAGCTGACATTATCGACTGCCTGGCGCGTCCCGGAAAATGTTTTGGAAAGACCTCTGACCTGGATCATACGAATCGCGTACCTAACTTATCATGTGTGTCCCCGGCTCACGCCAGGGGTTATAACCCCGGCCCGTCAGGGCGGGGACCCGTTTAGTTCGCCGACTTGAGGAACTGGGTGATGTCGTTTTTCAGTTTCTTGTGCGACGGCACATCAATATAGAACATGTGTCCCGCCGTGTAGTACTGAAACACCACGTTCTTGCGCACGCTGGGATGCAGGCCCATGTGGCTGAAGGTGTATTCGGCGGCGAAATAGGGGGTTGCCATGTCGTAATAGCCGCAGCCGACGAACACTTTCATGTGCGGATTTTTCGCGAATGCGCTGCGCAGCGAATCGGACACGTCGACGTAGCGGTTCTTATTCTGCTCCCCGTAATCCCAACCGAGGATTCCTCCGCCCAGAACGTAATACGTCATGTCCGTCTTATATCCCAGTTCAGCGTGAACGTACTGATTGAACATCGCGGTGTAGGGAGGGCGAATCGCTGTCATGCTGGGATCGAACTCAGCCATCTCTGAGGTATTGAGCGGCGCGGGGCCGGTTAAGCGGCTGTCGAGCCTGCCGGCCATCAGCTTCTGGTCGCGCAACAGCTCCCGCAGATAGTGCATCAGCTCGATCCGCAGGTCCGAATTGTCGACATATTTCTGATCGACTCCGGTAATCCTCGCCACCTTCGCGACGATCGATTTATAGTCGGCGTCGGTCAACTGGTCGCCTTTCGCGAGCGCTTCGTTATAAGCGCCGACAGCCAGTCTTTCCGCTTCCTTGAGTGTCACTTCCAGGCTCTTTTCGAGCTCCGGCGGCAGTTTCTTGTAATAGAACGCGGTCGCGGCGTAGCTGGGCAGGTACAACATATATGGAAGATCGTTGCCGTGCGAGAACAGAATTGTTTCGAAGTTCAACACGGTCGAGAGCAGGATGACGCCGTTGAAGGCGATGCCGTTTTCGACCAGGTATCCGGAAAGTCCTGCGGCTCGCGTAGTGCCGTAGCTCTCTCCGGCCAGGAACAGAGGCGAAGCCCAGCGCTCATTTCGCGTCAGAAAGAGGCGAATAAATTCGCCGACCGATTGGACGTCGCCTTCGAGGCTGTTGAACTTGTGTTGCAGCGTCTGATTCTGCGCGCGGCTGTAACCTGTGCCGACGGGATCGACAAAAACAAGGTCGGCCTGGTCAAGCCAGGTGTTCTCGTTGTCCACCAGTTGGTAAGGCGCAGCCGGCAGCGCGCCGTCGTCCATCATCCTGACGCGCTTCGGGCCGATGCAGCCCATATGCAGCCAGACGGACGCCGAGCCGGGCCCCCCGTTGAAGGCGACGAGCAAGGGGCGCTTGGAATAATCGGTGGTTCCATCCAGCACGTACGAGACGTAGAAAAGATTCGCCTCGATCTCGCCCTGCGCGTTCTTAACGGGCATCATGCCGGTGGTTGCCGTGTAGCTGAGGGTCTTGCCGTTCGCGTGAATCTGATGCTTGGTGACAACCGGCGGCTCTTCGACCAGGGGCTTCTCGGCGACAGGCGCCGCGGGAGTAGCAGCGGGAGTTGCTCCGCGTCCCGGAGGTTGTGAAAAAGCCAAGGCTGAGAAAATGGCAAACGTTACGAAAAATTTCATCAGGCCTAGGCTATCACGCTATTCGGGCCCGACAATCGACAACACATGACCGTCGGGATCGCGAAAATCGGTGGCCCACGTAGTGCCGGTGATGATTCTCGGCTCACGCTTGAACACGACGCCGGCTTTTGAGAGCGATTGATAGGCGGCCTTCACGTGCTCGACGCCGAAGGAGATTTCGGTGGACGTCAGATCGGCCGCATCCGCCTCGGGCCGTCCGCCGCGCACGGCGATGGTAATGCCGCCGGCGTCGAAGAACGCGAAGTCTTCATTGGTGCTGGTCAATTTCAGGCCCAGACGGCCGCGATAGAACTCCATGGCGCGGTTCAGGTCGGTGACCGAGAGGATCACGATGGACGCCTTCATTTGCGCGAAGGCGCAGAGGGTCAGAAGAGAGATCGCTGCTAGTTTGAGGAGCCACATGGAGCGATTGTAGGTCTATCCGAGGAAGAGTTCTTCTCGAATCTTGCTAAATTGATATCCGGCATCGGCGTTCATCGGCGGCCAATAAAATCTTCTACCGTCAGCCGAGCGTTGAGAGACGCCTGCGGAGTAAAAAGCAAAATTGGCGGCCGATAAACACGGATGAACGCGGATAAAGACAAAACCATTATGGATTTTGCGATACGTCGGAGTAGATTACGCCCAGTGGCGGGGAAAATTTAAACATCGATTCGGCCAACTGGGGGTTGCGCTTCTCGGCGGAGAACGCGAAATCCAGTTGCGAGCCGTCTATTCCCTTCACGTTCAGCCAGCGGATGGTGAAATCCGGGTCGATCAGAAAAGTGACCTCGCTATACGGCAGCTTGTCCGATTTTGGCGTCCCGGTGATGAACGTGCTCCCGCGGCCGTCGGGGCCGGTGCGGTATTTGCTGAACTCTTTATCGAATTGCAGTTTACCCAGCAGGAACGCCAGAGGCGCGCGCATGTCTTCGGCGCCCTTCAGGCTGGCTTTTTCGAACAGGTTCTTGTCCGGCTGGAAGGAGTACATAAACTTGCCGTCGGACCCGAAGATTTTGCCTGCCGGAATTTTGTATTCCCAGCGCATGCGGCCCGGCTTGCGCAGGAACAGTTCGCCGTTCTCGGTGTGCTTACGGCCGTGATTGATGTAGGTTTCGGCGAACGCCACCTGCAAAGTCTGGGTGCGATTGTAGCGATCCTCTACGCCTTTCAGCATACGGCCGAGGCCCGAATCGGCGGCGCGCGCGCTAGGGGGACAGGCGATCCACACTCCAACTGCCATCGCGGCGCAAACGGTAGCGCAGGCGATCGTGGAGGCGGAATTTACCACCCTGCCAGAATTCGATCTCGTTTGGATGGACACGATATCCTCCCCAGTGTATAGGACGCGGAGGATCGCCCAAAGGATACTCTCGCTCAATTTTCTTTAATTTTTGTAACAACACGGCCCGCGACGCGATCACTGAACTTTGTTTCGAAATGGACGCGCTGAAACGGCTTCCCAGCGGTCGGCTCTGAAAGTAAACATCAGATTCCTCGGGGCTGACTTTTGTGACCCGGCCCGTGATGCGGATCTGCCTTTCGAGAGGCTGCCAGAACAGGACCAATGCCGCGTGCGGATTGCGGTCCAGTTCCCGCCCCTTGCGGCTGTTGTAGTTGGTGTAAAAAACGAAGCCACGCTCGTCGAAACCTTTGAGCAGTACCATGCGCGCCGACGGTTTGCCGTCGCCGGTGGACGTGGCCAGCGTCATTGCGTTCGGTTCCTTCAGTTCCGCCCGCACGGCGGCGGCGAACCATTTCTTGAACAGCTTGATCGGATCGGGGTGCACCAATTTCCAGTGTAAGCTGAAGGCATGAAGCCTGGCCCATTGAAAAGTGACGAGGAGTGGAAAAAAGAACTCACGCCGGAGCAGTATAAGGTCGCCCGCCAGTGCGGGACCGAAGCTCCCTTCACCGGCAAATATTGGAACCTGCACGACGACGGGACGTATCACTGCGTCTGCTGCGACGCGAAACTGTTCAGCTCCGGCACGAAGTTCGAATCGGGCTCGGGCTGGCCGAGTTTTTACGCGCCTCTCGATGAGAAGAACCTGAAGATGATTGACGACACATCGTACGGCATGCGTCGAACCGAAGTGCAATGCGCGCAGTGCGGGGCGCATCTGGGACACGTATTCCCGGATGGTCCGAATCCGACGGGGCTACGGTTCTGCATCAATTCGGCGTCGTTGAATTTCGAAAAGAGTTAATTATGGGGATTCATAAATTCAGCATCGCTCTACTGCTCTCCGCCGCCGCGTTCGCGCAAACTCCCGCGCTGACTTTTGAAGTTGCCTCCGTAAAGCCGGCGGGACCGCTGGATCCGGCCGCGATCGCGTCGGGGAAGATGCGCATCGGCATGAAGGTGGACGGAGCGATCTGCGACATCGCCAGTTTTTCCTTGCGCGACCTGATCCGCACAGCCTATGAAGTGAAGGATTACCAGATTACCGGGCCGGAGTGGCTGGGCAATCCGATGAGCGCGCAGCGGTTCAACATCCAGGCCACCATGCCCGCGGGCGCGACCGAAAAACAGGTCCCGCAGATGCTACAGGCGCTGCTGGCGGACCGGTTCAAGCTGACGTTCCATCACGACACCAAGGACCATTCCGTGTACGCCCTGATCGTCGGCAAAGGCGGATCGAAGCTGAAGGAATCCGAGCCCGATGCTCCCGCGCCGGAAACGCCCGAAGAGCCGAAAAAAGGCGAGATGGTGATGGGACAAGGATCGAGCCAGGTGCGCATAAGCGGTAGCATGGCGGACGGCGGCAAGGGAACGGTGATAAAAGGCGGTCCAATGGGCCAGATGAAGATGTCGATGGTCGAAGGCAAGATGCACATGGAAGCCGCCAAGATGACCATGGCCATGCTCTGCGAATTCGTGACCCGGTTCGTAGACCGGCCGGTGGTGGATATGACCGAGCTGAAGGGCAACTATCAGGTGGCGCTCGATCTGACGATGGACGACCTGAAGAACATCGCCAAGGCGGCGGGCATGGCGATGCCGGGCGGCGGCGGACCAGGGGGTTCCGCGGAGGCGTCCGATCCGTCGGGCTCGTCGATTTTCCAGTCGATCCAACAGATGGGTTTGAAGCTGGATACGCGTAAGGCGCCTCTCGATATTATCGTGGTCGATCATTTGGAAAAAGCTCCGACCGAGAATTGATTCGTTGATCTTGCTTCCTTGCGGTCGCCGTACTGTGCATCAGCCCCATGCGTCAGCGTGGGGTTATTTCGGTGACCAGAATAGCCCCAAGCTGACGCATGGGGCTAAAATTAAACCCTATGCTTCGTTCCCTCGCGGCCCTGCTTGCCTGCGCCGCTTCCCTATCCGCCCAGACGAAATTTGAGTATTGGCCCGGCGCCACTTACGACCCCGCAGTCCCGACTCACAAGAAGGTCCTCGGCTACGACCCGGGCGACCACGTTTCCTCCCACGCGCAGATCATGCAGTACATGGACGCGCTCGCGGCTGCCAATCCCAATCGTATGAAGGTTTGGGAATACGCGAAAACCTGGGAAGGCCGCAAGCTGGTGTACGCCGCCATCGGATCGGAAGCGAACATCAAGAGGCTGCCGCAGATTCAGGCCGATATCAAGCGCCTGGCCGATCCTCGCAAGACGTCGGATGCCGATGCGAAGCGCCTGATTGCTCAAGGTGGCGCCAATCTTCCGGCGCTGGTCTGGCTCGCCTACGGCGTGCACGGCAACGAAATTTCGTCACCCGACGCCGCGCTGATGACCGCCTATCATCTGCTCGCCTCGCGCAACGACAAAATGGTGGACGAAATCATGGCCAAGACGGTGGTCATGATCGTGCCGCTGCAAAATCCCGATGGGCGCGAGCGATTCGTCTTTAATTACGACGTGAATGCCGGACTGGAACCGGACCCCAATCCTCAAGCCGCCGAGCATAGCGAGCCGTGGCCCGGAGGCCGCACCAATCACTATTATTTCGACATGAATCGCGACTGGCTGGCCATGACGCAGCCGGAAATTCGCGGACAGATCCACGCGCTTCAAGAATGGCTGCCTCTCATCTACGTCGATCTGCATGAAATGGGCACCGATGCGACGTACTATTTCGCGCCCGACGCGAATCCGATCAATCCTCACTTGACCCAGGCTCAGGAAGAGAATCAGAACTGGTTTGGCAAGAACAACGCCCGCTATTTCGACAAGTTCGGCTTCAGCTATTTCACCAAGGAAACGTACGACGCGTTTTATCCCGGCTACGGCGCCAGCTGGCCCGCTTACTACGGGGGCATTTCCATGACCTACGAGAACGGCTCGACACGGGGCCTTGTTGTGAAGAAGAGTGATGACACGATCGTCACCTATCGCGAAACCGTGCGCCGCCATTTCATCACATCGATTGCGACGTGCGAGACGACGGCGCAGCATCGGACGGAGTTGCTCGAAGAATTCTTCCGCTATCGCCAATCGGCGATTGAAGAAGGTTCGAAAGAGCCGGTGCGCGAATATATTTTGTCGCGCAAGGGCGATGTGACCACGGTGGATAAGCTGGCGCAGTTGCTGGTCGACCATGGCGTGGAAGTAAAGCGCGCCACCGCCGCGTTCTCGAACGGCGCAAGGCAGTATCCGGCGGGCAGCTACGTCGTCTCCTGCGCGCAGCCGGCGAAGCGGCTGATCCGCGTATTGATGGACTCGCAAGTTTCCATGGCCGAGGAGTTCTTGAAGGCCGAGGAAGCGCGGCGGAAGCGCCGCCAGCCGTCGGAAATTTACGACGTCACGGCCTGGAGCCTGCCGATGCAGTACAACGTCGAGGCTGTTACGACGGGCACGGTTTCGGATGGGAAATTCGAGCCGGTGGTGCTGGGCAGCGCGCCGAAAGGCGTCGTCAACGGGAAGGCCGAGGTCGCGTATGTGATTCCGTGGGGGGCATCGGGCGCGGCGAAAATGCTGACCGCGCTGCTGCATTCGAATTACAAGATCGTCAGCAACGACCGGCCGTTCACGCTGGATGGGAAACGGTACGAGATGGGCGCGCTGGTTCTGAAAGTGAAGGACAACCCGGCGACGCTGGAACAGGACGTGCGGAGGCTGGCCGAATCGACCGGCGCGGATGTCAACGCGCATAATTCCAGCTGGGCCGACGACGGGCCGACCTTCGGCAGCAGCCATTTCAGCTCCTTGCGCAAGCCGGCGATTCTGATCGCCTGGGACAGGCCGACGCAGGGCGGTTCGGCGGGGCAGGCACGCTTCGTGATCGAGCGGCAGTTCGGATATCCGACTTCAGTGATCCGCACGGAGCAATTGGGCGCGGTCGATCTGTCGAAATTTCAGACCATCATTCTGCCCGACGGCGGAGCCTACACGGCGTCATTCGGCGTAAACGGCGTGCGGCGATTGAAGGATTGGGTGCAGGCCGGAGGCACGCTGGTCGCGGTCGGCGGCGCGATTCAATTTCTGGCCGCGCCGGCGACGGGACTCCTTTCGACGGCGGAAGAGAACGGCATCAAGGAAGGCGTCGCGCCAGCGGCGGGTGGCGCACCAGCAGCGGGCGGAGGTCGCGGCGGCGGACGCGGTGGAGCGGCGGCTGAAACTCCGGCGGCGGCAGCTCCTGCCGCGGAAGGAGCGCGAGTCGCCCCGAAAATCTTTACGACTCCCGCCGATCTCGACCTCGCCGAGCAGCCCATCGCGGAACTGCCGGGCAGCCTGCATGGCGCACTGGCCAAGGTGAAGGTCGACCGCGAGCACTGGATCACGGAAGGCGTGCCGGAGACGGTGTACGCATTGGTGAGCGGCCGCGCGATCCATCAGCCGATCAAAGCCGACAAGGGCGTCAACGCGGCCGTGTTCGCCGGGCCCAACGACGTGCTGGCCAGCGGCTACATGTGGGATGAGTATCGCAAACAGCTGGCCTTTAAGCCATTCGTAATGGTGGAACGCAGCGGGCGCGGCAACGTGATCGCGTTCACGGCCGACCCGAACTATCGAGCTTATATGGACGGCCTCAATCTGCTGTTTCTGAACGCCGTGTTTCGCGGACCGGCGCATACCGGCGGCGGTCGCGGGGGCGGGCAGGAGTAAGGGATCGTAAAGTTTTTCTCCCAGCCGCCGATGGATGCTCTGAGGAGAACTTTTATCGTGGGTCCGATGCAAGCCATCATGAGCGGGGTCATCACCATCCTGTTTTACGCCATGGTGATCGCCGCGGTCTGGAAACTGTTCCAGATGGCGTCCGATCTGACTGAAATTAAAACGCTTCTCACCGACATTCGGCGAAACACGGCCGGTCCAGTCGCAGCGCAGGCCGTTCCGGCGGCCCCGGTAGCGCTGGCTCCGCCGGTTTTGGCTGGCCCCATATCGCTCGAATCGGCGGAGGCGCTGCTGCGTGAAGTGGCCGAAGAAGAGCACGCGCTGTCGCAGCAAACGAAGACGACGGCGTAACGTTCGCGCCTCAGCCCCATGCGTCAGCTTGGGGTCTTTTCTGTGGCCGAACTAACGCCAAGCTGACGCATGGGGCTGGACGCGGGGACCATTCGCTTTTACCTCTTTAACGGATCTTCCACCCATGGCGGCGTTGCTTCCATCAGGCGGCCCAGCTCCGGCTCCAGCCTTTCCATCGCGCACTTCATGTCCCAGGCGACTTTGCGGTAACTGAAATGGCCCTTCACGCCGCTGCGCAGGCGGGAGATGTATTCTGCCTCGGCGAAATCCATTTTGAACAGGAATCGCGAACGGGCTCCGAATGGCATTAAGTAATGCGACGCTGGGGCGGGCAGGCTCTTCATCGCCTCGAAAGCTTCCTTCATGACCGCTTCGTACAGGGGCCTGACGCCGCTTTCGACCATCGGCTCCGGCGTTTCGAAGCCCAGTTGACCCGAGTAATCCTGCCGGTATTGCTGACAGCGCCGATGGCGGTGCATATCGCGATAGGCGCCGACGTCCATCACGATGTCGAACGCATATAAACCTCCGCGGAACCCTCGCAATAGTTCGTCGCGACGGGTCCGCGAACGGAGGGCAACGTCGATGACTTCATTGCGGCGGCCAGCCGACCAGGAGCGGGTCAGCTCGTACAATTCGGCGAAAGGCCAGTCGGTCACCGGATAAAGCAGCGTGGCGGCGATTTCGGCGTGCGTGTCCGTGGGACGGGTCAGATCCATCGATTCCAGGCGTGCGTTGCCGGACCACCCAGGCAAGTTCTGCTTCACCCAGATCCGCAGATCGATACGCGATTGCGCGGCGTGCTCGTCCGGATCGACATGGCGGGCCAGAGTCGGCGCCACTGGCTCCATCGCGGATTTCTCGTCCCAGGGACAAGCCGGAGGCGAAGAACAAGCACCCGCGATTTCGTCGGCCAGTTCACGTACCTCCGCATACTCGGACGCCTTCAGCCGCCGGATCTGCCGCTCCAAGGTGCGGATGCTGGTCACCTGCCCGACACCGGTCGGGATTCCGAAGAACAACACGTAACGGGCGATATCGAAGGCGCGGGCGGTGATGTTGCGGTCGTAGGCGTCCAGCTTCATGTCCTCAGGACGAGGCAGACGCTCGGCCAGATGCTGTTTGGCGCGGGCGTGGATTTCGTGATACGCAATGAGCAGCTTTTCCGCGCGAGAGGCGTAAACAGCGCTTTCGCTCTCCGAAAATCCCGGCGGCGTGACAAACCCTCCCTTCGAAAAATCCTGATAGCGCGAGGATCGCGCCTGTCCGTCCCACAACTGCTCGTCTTCAATCTCGGTCGCGGCCAGCTCGGACACGCCTTCGAAGCAGAGTACGACGTGGCCCAGATCGGCAATCGACGCGTGGCCGTACTGAAAGTAAAAGCTTTCGAGAAATTTAGCCGAATCGTGCGTGCGCACCCAGTCAATCGACTTCTGAATGGAATCGGGAGAGCGGCTGTACCGGGCCAGCGCATACGCGCTTTTCTCGGGAGGCATCGGGGCGACGGCCAGCACTCGTGGAGTTTTTGGGGTCAAACCGCTATGATAGCGATTCCCATGCAAATTCGTATCAAGAAGCTTCATCCCGACGCATCGCTTCCCGTTTACGCTCATGGCCCGGAAGAGGACGCCGGACTCGACCTGCGCGCGGTGGAATCGGTGGTGCTTTCGCCCGGCGTTGCGCAGGGCGTGCCGACAGGCATCGCGATCGAGCTGCCTCCGGGTTATGAAGCGCAGGTCCGGCCGCGCAGCGGGATGGCTCTCAAGCACTCCCTGACCGTCAATTTCGGCACCATCGATCCGGGCTATCGGGGCGAGATCAAAGTCATCATGTTCAACCTGGGCCGCGCCGATTACAAAATCGAAAAAGGCGACCGCATCGCCCAGCTGGTGGTCAATAAATACGAGGCCATCGCGTGGGAGGAGGGCGACCTGGGGGATAGCGAGCGAGGCTCGGGCGGATTCGGGTCTTCGGGACGGTGATCCGATCCCCTCCATGACTGTCGGGGTTCCGTTGGCCGAACGCCGCCGTACAATCGGGAAAATGACAAACCGCATCCAATCCGTTGACGCTCTGCGCGGGCTCATCATGATCGTGATGGCGCTCGATCACGTCCGCGACTTCTTCCACGCGGCGGCCTTTCAGTTTCAACCGGAGGACCTGACGCGCACCACGGCGGCGATTTTTTTCACCCGCTGGATCACCCATTTCTGCGCCCCGGTATTCATGTTCACCGCCGGGATGGGGGCGTTTTTCTGGCTACAGAAGCACACAAAAAAGGAGCTCTCGGCGTTTCTTTGGACACGAGGCCTGTGGCTGGTCGTGCTGGACGTGACGGTGGTCCGCTTCGCGATGAGCTGGGGGCAGGGTCCGCTCCTGGTCAACGTGCTGTGGGGGCTCGGCTGGGCTATGATCGTGCTTGCAACTCTGATCCACTTGCCGCCGCGCGTGCTGGCGGTGTTCAGCGTCGTGGTGATCGCGCTGCACAATCTAGCCGATCGGATTCCTCTCCCCGGCCTGCACCAGTTGGGGGTTTTTCAGTTCCACGGCGGGACGATTGTGATCGCGTACACGCTGATCCCGTGGTTTGCAGTCATGGCCGCGGGGTACTGTTTCGGCGAGATTTTCCTGTGGCACAAGTCGTGGATGATTCCCATCGGCCTCAGCCTGACGGCGGCCTTCCTTGTTATCCGCACTGTCAACATCTACGGCGACCCGGTGCCCTGGTCAGGCGGCGTTTTGTCGTTCCTGCGGGTCAACAAGTACCCTCCGTCGCTCGATTTTCTGCTGATGACGCTGGGCCCGGCGATTGTGCTGCTGTCTTTGCTGGATAAAATCACGCTGCGTCCGAAAAATCCGCTGCTGATTTTCGGCCGTGTTCCTTTGTTTTACTTCCTGACGCATTTGTACGTGATCCATCTGCTGGCCGTCGTTCTAACCTGGATCCACTACGGCAGGCTGATTTGGGTGAATCCGCTACTCAGGATATTTCCGCGAGGCTATGGGTATAGCCTCGGGACGACGCATCTGATCTGGGCGGGAATTGTCGTGCTGTTGTACCCGCTGTGCTTGTGGTTCGCGGGGCTTAAGCAGCGCCGTGGCGACTGGTGGCTCCGCTATCTCTAACCGTCTTGACACGTCGCGCGAGTGTATCATTGTGCCAATGAATTCAAAAATCGCGCTGGTCACCGGCGCCGGAAGCGGCATTGGACGGGCGGTGAGCGTCGCGCTCAGCTCCGCCGGCTTTTCTGTCGTGCTGGCGGGGAGGCGCAAACAGGAATTAGAGAAGACGGCGGCACTGGGAAGCAACATGATGGCCGTGCCCACCGACGTTACGAATCCGGACAGCGTGAAAGCATTATTTTCACGGCTGGAACGTCTGGACCTGCTGTTCAACAACGCCGGCATGGGCGCTCCCGCGGTGCCGATGGACGAACTGACCTTCGAGCAGTGGACGGCGGTCGTGAACGTCAATCTGACCGGCGCTTTCTTGTGCGCGCAGCACGCCATGCGGCTCATGAAGACACAGACGCCTCGCGGCGGGAGGATCATCAACAACGGCTCAATCTCGGCCACCACGCCGCGGCCGAATTCGGCCCCGTATACGGCGACCAAACATGCGATTACCGGGCTGACGAAGAGTATTTCGCTCGACGGGCGCGCGTTCGACATCGCCTGCGGTCAGATCGACATCGGCAACGCCGCGACGGAGATGACGGAGCGGATGTCGAAAGGGATTCCGCAAGCCAACGGCAGCATGATGGTGGAGCCTCGCATGGATGTGCAGCATGTCGCCGACGCGGTGGTTTATATGGCGAGTTTGCCTCTGGTGGCGAATGTCCAGTTCATGACGGTAATGGCGACGAAGATGCCGCTGGTGGGGAGGGGATAGTTTTTGGGGTGCCAGCCCGTGCGTCAGCGCGGGGTTATTGCTGGCATGGAAACAAACCCCAAGCTGACGAGTCTGTGTGAAAAGTCGGAAGAAACCGCTCCCTGCGGTCGCGGCTCGGTAGCATCCCCTTGATTCCACAGAAGCAGATAATGAGGCCGCGACTAAAAGGAGCGGTTTCTTCCTGGTTTTCATAAGGACTCTGACGCATGGGCTTGAAGCACCGACCGCGGCTTAATCCCTCAGCACCCGGACAGGGTCCGTGCGCGTCGCTCGCCATGCCGGGATAAAGCACGCGGCTGCCGAGGCGACGAGCATGACAAGAAACGCCAATCCGAACGAGGCCGGGTCGCGAGGGCTCACTTTATAGAGCAGATCGCCTAACAAACGGGTCAACAGCAGCGCGCCCCCTGCGCCGAGAACCATGCCTCCGGCGGTCAGCGCGAGGCCGTTCGACAGGACCAGCCGCAGCAGGTCCGACGCTTCCGCACCCAAGGCCATGCGCAGTGCCAGCTCGCGAGTGCTCTGGGAGACGGCGTAGGACATCACACCGTAGAGGCCGATGGTGGCAAGCACCAGCGCCAGCCCACCGAAAATGAAGAGTAGGATCACCGCGGCGCGCTGCGCCCAGCTCATCCGGTCCACCTGTTCCCGCATCGTAATGACTTCGGAGGAGGCGAGATTGGCGTCCAGAGCCTTAATCTCACGGGTCAGCACCGGAGCCAGCGCCTCCGGGGGAAGCGAAGTGCGGATTTCGAGGTTCGTGCCCATGGAGCTTTGGCGCATCGAGACGTAGAAGAAGGGTTTCGTGGTCTCTGTCAAGCTGCGGTATTTCGAATTTTTCGCGACGCCCACCACTTGCAGCCAGCGGTTCTTCATTTGCAAGCGTTTCCCCACCGGATTCTCGCCGCGCCAGAACTGCGTGGCCATCGCTTCATTGACCACCGCGACCGCGGGAGCCGTTTCGTTATCGGCAATCGTGAACTCGCGGCCGGAAACGACCGGGATTCCCATCGTGGAGAAATATCCGGGGCCGACCTCGTGGAAATCAACCGTAAGCTGCTCCTCGGGCGCGGTTTCAAAGCCCTCGATCGCAACGGGAGAAGACGAGTACGAGCGGTAGCTGATCGGAATGCCTCGCGAAAAAGCCAACGATTCGACGCCTCCGATAGACTGGACGCGCTCTTGTAGCGCGTCCTCAAACGTTTTGATGCGCTGGGGGTCGTAGCCTGCGGAAACCAGGTCGATCCCCGTGGTCAGGACGCTCCTGGCGGAGAAACCGGGATTGGTTTCCCGCATCGCTTCCAGGCTTTTGAGAAGCAGGCCCGCGCCGACCAGCAGGATGAAGCTGAGAGAAACCTGGACCAGGATCAGGCTCGAGCGGATCCACGCCTTTCCGCGTCCGCCGACCACAGTGCCGGATTCGGCCTTCATCGCGCCCGCCAGATCGATGCGGCTGGCCTGGATGGCGGGCACGAGGCCGAACAGGAGGGTCGAGAGTACGCACACCGCCGCGCTGAGTGCGAGGACGCGCCAGTCGAGCTCCGCGGGCAGGTTCACGATGACTCCAGGGCGGGGGGGATAGAATAAAACCATCAGGTTGCGGCACCAGGTGGCGACGAGAACACCTCCGACGGCGGCCAGCGCCGAGAGAATCAGACCCTCGGTAAGGAGCTGACGCAGCAAGCGAGTACGTCCCGCCCCGACCGAAAGCCGCACTGTCATCTCATGGCGGCGGGCGAACGACCGCACCAGCAGCAGATTGCCGACGTTGGCGCAGGCGATCAGCAGGACCACACATGCGACGAGGAGCGAAATCCGCAGCGTGGGGAACAGCGTTCCCGCGCCGTTGAACGGAGTCTGCCAGAGCGGATAGAGCTTGATCTCCCGCGCCCGGTTCGTGGCGGGATATTGATTTTCCAGGCGCTTGGCGACCGCCGAAATTTCCGCCTGCGCCTGCTCGATCGAGACGCCGGGCTTGAGCTTCGCAAAGCCTTCAATCCAGCGGGCGCCGCGGTCCTCCAGCTTGTAGCCGCCGGCGTCAAAGGTCTCCTGCATCGAGGCGGGCACCCAGAATTGAAACGCGTAGCCGACAAAGGTGCCGTAGAATCCCTCCGGGGCGACGCCGACGATGGTGTGCGGGATGCCGTTGAGCATCTGCGTTTTGCCGACGATATTGGGATCGCCTCCGTAGCGCTGCTTCCACGTGAGATAGGCGACCACGGTGACCGGATGAGCGTTACGGCCGAAATCCTCCTCGGGCCGGAAGCCTCGTCCCATGAATGGACGGACACCCAGCGCGTCGAAATAATTCGCGGACACCACGCTGCCTGTGGCGCGCTCAGCACGATCGCCGACGCTGAGCGTGGTGCCCGTGATGCGGTCGACAATGAAGGCATCGAACTGGGTGCAGCTTCGCTGGAAATCCTGAAAATCGGGGAAGGAAACAGAGGTCCGGGTGCCTCGATCCAGCCCCGAGACCGCGACCAGGCGTTCCTGCCCCGCGACCAGAGGGAATGGCCGCAGCAGGATCCCTTCGATCCAGCTGAAAACCGACGTTGTCGTTCCGATGCCTAGCGTCAGGCACAGGACGGCGAGGATCGAAAAGCCCGGACTGCGCCGGAGCATCCGAATGCCGAACAGAATGTCTTGCAGCATATTGTGGCCTCAGACGGTCGCGAATCGGAATGGTTAGTGATGGATGGTGATCAGCGTACCAGATTGCGTGGTCTGGCCGTTATATGTCGCGGCAATTGGCTGGTCGCCGTCGGCCAGATTGGAGGGGATCGCGACGTTGAACTGATACTGACCGGGAGCGACCAATCCAGCAAACTGGACGGTTGCGGCGATACCTCCGATCTTGATGACTGGAAGCGGGGCAAGGCTGCCGGATTGGGATTCGGAGCCGCTTACTACAGGTGTAGAAGTTGGACCGAAACCGTTGCCGTAGATCACCACAATTTCGCCGGGCTGGGCGGGCGTGGTGAGGCCTGGATACAGCGTCGCGGGGCCGAGATAGCTTCCGTTGACATGCGTCGCGGCGATATAGGGTCCTCCGTTAAAGACAAAGAATGATGGAGATAGCGGCTGCGCTTGGGCAGTAAAGGAAGCGGTCGGCGTGCCGTTGTTCGTGACGATCACAGGCACCGCTCCGGTCATAGCATCGGGCGGAGTGAGGATGTTTATCTGAGTCGGACTGATGTAGTAGATGTAGGCCGGTCTGCCGTTGACGGTAACGCTGATGCTATCCAAATTGGTGGGCAGCTGGTTGTTCACGAAGTCTGGCGTTTTCCAGATGCGCGAATCGCCGGTCAGGGACAGGCCGGAGCCTTTTATTTCCACCCAGGTGTTGGGCGCGATGACCGGCGTGTCGCCCTCGGCGTTGGCGACCAGCGTAATGGCGGGAGGGACCAGCTGGAAGTGGGCGGCGAGAATATCGGCCGGAAAAGATGCGGCGTTGGCATGAAACACCTCGATGTACTGCGCGCGTAGCGGAGCAGTCTGGCCTAGAGGATAGATCCCCGTGTCGAGCATCGTCAGGAAAGTGGTTGCGGTACAGGGGATGGTGGTGGTGATCGGCTCGGAACAACCCGCGCCCTGATTGCCCATGTACTCGTTGGTTTGAAAGGCGGCGAACGTTCCGTAATTCTGCGCGGCACCGGTGACGACGGCGGACGCGACTTCACCCGGCATCAGAAAATCGAACTGGACGACCAGGCGCCCGGGGAGCTGCTGGGCAGCCGACATGAGCAGAGGCTCGTCCTCATCGCCGACGGCGCCGGTGATGAGGGAGCCGTCCTGGGCGATGCCGGGAAATGCGTCGTTGGGGATGATCGACACCGCGAAAGATTTGCCGGGGAAGTATTTCATGAACGACCCGACGACGGCGTTCCAGCCCTGGAGCAGCAGCGACGGCCGGTAGCCCGCCTGCTGCCAGATGGCGAGGGAATTACTGACGCAGGCGAGGCCCGTGGAGGCCGCAGTCTCGGCGGGCAGGCGCAGTTCCTCAGTGGTGCGGTTGATGCCGGTCAGACGGACGAGGGTAATGGCGTTAGTCGTCCCGGCGGCGGTGAGATGCGCGGAGAGCGCGGCGAGCATGGCATCCCATTGCGTGAGGAATGCGGGATCCCAGGGAGCAGCGATGTTGACCGTATCGCAGACGCCGGTTTCCCCGGCGTGAGGCGAGACCGTGAAGTTCAGCTGCGTCGCTCCGGCGCCGGAAGGCGTGGGCTGAAAGAGCCACGCAGGGGTCGAGCTTCCGGCGGGGATGACGAGGTCGATTTTCTTGCCGAGAGCCGACACCGTCGCGATCCATTGATCGAGGAGCGTCCACACATACTGGCCTTTGGATGGCTCGATCGAGTTCCAGCCGATGACAATGGCGACGCCGTCGACGCCGGGGATAGCGAAGGCCTGGGTCAGCTGATTTGCGGTCGCGTTGGTGACCTGCGAGACGTCGTTGGTATAGATATAGATGCCTCGCAGGTCGGATTGGGCGAGGGCGAGAGGCGCGAGGAGAAGAAATAGAAGCTTCATTGGATCGTGATAAGAGTGCCAGACTGAGTGGTTTGGCCGTTATAGGTCGCGGTGATCGGCTGGTCGCCGCTGGCGAGGCTCGTTGGGACCACGACGTTAAACTGAAACTGGCCTGGCGCGACTAAGCCGGCGTATTGAACCGTGGCAGCGACGCCTCCGATTTTGATCGTTGGCAATGGCGCTAACGTTCCCGACTGGGACGCCGATCCGCTGATGATCGCCGCCGTAACCGGGCCGAATCCGTTCGCGTACAGGACGATTATTTCTCCCGGCTTGGCCGGACTCGTTAGGCCGGGGTAAAGAGATGTCGGGCCAATAAAAGGGAGGATTCCGCCCCCGGCCACGTGCTCGGCGGCAAGGTAAGGACCGCCGCCGAAGGCAAAGAACGACGGGGACAGTGCCTGCGCGGGCGCCGCAACCGCTGATGAGACAACTCCGTTATTCGTCACCACTACGGCCACCGATCCGCTCATCGGATCGGGAGGCGTCAGAATGTTGATCTGCGTGGGGCTGATGTAGTAAACATAAGCACTCTTTCCGTTCACGGTAACGCTGACCCTATCGAGCGCGGTCGGCATCTGATTCCCCACGAAGTCCGAAGCCTGCCAAATGCGGGCGTCGCCGGGAGGAGCCAGATTGCCGCCCTTGATTTCGACCCAGGTGTTCGGCGCGATGACCGGGCTCTCGCCTTCCGCATTGGCAATTTCCGTAATCTCCGGCCCTGTCGTCGAGGCCCTGCTGCCGACGAAGTATGCAGTGACGAATAACGTGTTGGCCAGAAGATCCGTGCCCTGAAAGCCCGAGCCGAACGAGTAGCTCTCCTCAAAATTGTTGGCCGGACCCGCGGATTGGCAAGCTCCCTGAATCGTCGTACCGACGCAGGTCCAATACAAGTAGGGCTGGAGATTATTGAACGGACCGACGGAGGTGCTCGGCGTCGCCACCGCGGCCTCTCCTTCAATCAAGCCCAACTGCGTGTAATACAGATTGCCCATCGGATTATCCGTTCCGCTGCAGCCGTATCCGGGGCACGTCGTCGCGATGCTGGGCGCTTGCCAATTGGTCTGGCCCAGGTACGCCGCCGTGTTCATGTTCGTAATGTACTGCTCGGCCGAGGTCCAAGCCATCGCGCCGTCCTGCGCGATGCACAGCGCGGGCGCGGTTGGAGATGTACACACAGGCAGCCGGAAGGGGTTGGACGCGGCGAGATTCGCATCGGCAAGCCACGTGATATCGGTAACGGGATCGTAGACGGTCGCGCCGCCCGGGTTGACCTGGAGCGCCGTTCCGGTGGCCGCGGGTGCGCCAGGAAGCTTGCCGGGGATCATCGGCCAGAGATACAGGAAATTGGGCAGCGTATTGGCTCCCTGCCAGCCGGTGGCGAAGGAAAACGTGGCGTTGCCGGCGCTCGCGCCCGCGGCCGATACCGATTGCGACCAATAAAGATACGGCTGCACATTGCTGAACGGTCCAACCGTGTTGGCGGAGATGGGAACCGCGGTGTTGGGCGATTTCAGCCCCGTGTTGTTATAAATGGTGTCGAGCGCGCCCGCCGTGCAGCCGTAGCCGAAGCTTTGGCCGTTTGGGCCGGTCTTGCCGCAGTTGTTGTCGATGAGAGGAGTGGTCGGGAGCTGCCAGTTGTTCTGGCCAAGATAACTGGCTGCATTCATCGCCGCGACCCACGCCGCGGCAGTCGGGTAGTTCATGGATCCGGTGGGATTGACGCAGGTCTGGACTCCGACATTCTTTCCCGCGCAAACCGGCACGCCAAAGCGGTTGGCGGAGGGAAGGTTCGCGTTGGCCAGCCAGGTGATGTTGTTCACCGGGTCGTAGACAGTAAGGCCGTCGGCGCTGAGCACAAAAGTCGCGGCGGCTTCGAGCCCGCAGGAAAACAGCGCTGCGCAGAACAGACTTCGGATCATAGACGCGTCCTCCTCGCGAATCTCTTCAAAGAATTATAGTGCGAAAGCGCGCCGCAAGATTGTCAGTGTCTTGTGGCGCACGCACCCTCGAAAACACCGCGGATCCAGTGGGGCGGGCCACCGGGCGGCTTCTGGCACGTAAGAGAGCCGCCTGGTAGGCGGCTGCGGGCTGGTAGCCCGCCCCACGCCACCGGGCTCGTTTTCATTTCTAGCGTTGCCAAGTCGCTGGGCAAGGCAGCACACCCACTAAGCGTTTTGCTTCGCGTATTCCTTGGTGATGTAGTCGCAGGCGCGGACGGTGATCGCCATCATGGTGAGCGTCGGGTTCTGGCACCCGCTCGAAACCCAGCAGGCGCCGTCGGTGACGAAAATGTTCTTCACGTCGTGGGCCTGATTGAAGCGGTTGACGACGCTGGTGCGGCTGTCGTCGCCCATTCTCGCGGTGCCGGTTTCGTGGATACAGAAGCCGGGGATGCTATGTTGGCCGGTCATTTTCACGTCCGTTGCGCCCGATGCTTCGAGCATTTGCGCGCCTTCGGTGCGCGCATCGTCCCAGAGCTTTTTTTCGTTGTCGGACCAGTCGGCGTGGACCTTCAAAATGGGGATGCCCCAGGCGTCGACTTTGTCTTTATCGATCTCGACATAGTTTTCCTTGCGGGCGAGACATTCGCACCAGGCGCCGATGCTGATCGACCAGTGTCCTGTATCGCGAACGGCGTTTTTGTAGGCTGCGCCAAAACCGGGCGCGCCCATATTGAAGCCCGGCGCACTGCCGCCCTGATATCCGTAGCCGCGGATGAAGCCGTTGGTCTCTTTGTCCTTGACGTTGCGAAAACGAGGCACGTAGATGCCAGTGGGACGGCGCGGCGGTCCGGCCCAGGGCTTCGCTTCCAGGCCAGGCATGACGCCGGAGGCTCCGCCTTGATAGATGTGATCCATCACGTAGCGGCCCAGCGCATCGTTCTGATTGCAGATATTCGAATTCAGCAGCAGCCGCGTGGATTCGAGCGTCGATGCGCAGAGGACGATGACTTTGGCGCGGACTTCTTTCGGCTCGCGGGTGACGCGGTCGATGTAGGCGACTCCGTCGGCTTTCCCGTTCTTCATCGGCAGATGCGACGCGACGGCATCGCAGATCAGCGTGAGCTTGCCGGTGCGCTGCGCATCGGCGATGGTGGTCCAGGGGCTGGAAAAATACGAGTTGGTGATGCAGCCTTGTTCGCAAGGCCCACAATAGTGGCACGCGGCGCGGCCGTTGTGCGCTTTGGTAAGGACGGAGCAGCGGCCGATGGTCACAACGCGGCCCATTTTATCCTTGACGCGATCGCGCATCAGGGCTTCGCCGCAGGTCATTTCCATGGGCGGAAGAAACACGGAATCGGGGAGTTGCGCAAGACCTTCGGCCTGGCCGCTGATGCCGACGTAGCGTTCGACCCGCTCGTAATACGGCACCATTTCGTCGTAGGAGATGGGCCAGTCGGCTCCATAGCCGTCGTGCGAGGCGGCTTTGAAATCGAGGTCGCTCATGCGGTAACTTTGCCGGCCCCAGCTTAAGGATCGGCCGCCGAGAACGCGCTGGCGAATCCAGTGAAACGGTTTTTCCTGCGTGTAGGGATTTTCCAGATCGTTGACGAACCATTTGTAGTTCGTGTCGCGGCAGGCATAGCAGAGGCTCTGAATGGGGCGCTCGTGCCTGATAAAGGGATTTTGAAAAAGGTACTCTGTCTGCCAGGGCTGGACGTGTTCGGAGAAATCGCGGGGCGTGATCTTGGGCCCGGCTTCCAGAAGGGCGACGCGCCATCCGGCTTCGGTAAGCTGCTTGGCGGCCCATCCGCCGGTGGCGCCGGAGCCGACTACGATGGCGTCGAAGGGCTCGGCAGGGGTGGAGACTTGGGGCATGAAGAGAGAAGTATATCAGCGGAGTATGTTCCCGTCTGTCCGGATGCTGACGCATAGCGGTTGCGTGGCAAGACTGAACCGCCATGCGTGAGCATGCGGGCCTAGGCGGCCGATCTACGCCGCGAGGTTGGGGCGCTGGCTGCGGGCTTCTTTCGCGGCGCCGCGAATTCGGCGGCCCAGTATCGGCGGAAGGCTTCGATCTTTTTGCGCTGCCGTTTCTTCAGGCGAGAAGCCAGCGGCGGCACGATCTCAGCCGCGGCGACGCAATCGTTGATATCGCCGAGCAGCGTGCTGACGCGCTTGATGCTTTCGACCAGCGGACTCGACGGATGGAGCAGTTCCAGCGTGTAGCGGTATTTCTTGGCGACGATGCGGAAGCGATGCATGGCGTGGGGCGACGCTTTTGGCGACGCGGCCTCGTTGCCGCGTTCGAGAAAATCCCGCGATAGGCGTTCGAGGGCGTGCTCCGCCATTTCGGGAGAAGAATCCTCCGCTTCGATGTTCGGCTTCGTCCATCGCTGGAGCCGCGCGATGAGAACCCGCGCGGCCTGCTGCCGGCGGGCGTCGAGCTTCAACTGAAGTCGGTCGCGATGCGCGATGTTCCAGCGGAGGAGAAATTTGTGGGCGACGTCGCAATTGCGGACTTCCCCAGCGGCGGACATGATCTTCTTCAAACGGCGCCGGGGCTTGTGCAGATCCTTCGCCGGGAAACAGGTTTTCCAGGCGGCGACGGCCTGGGTGAAGCGGCGGATGGCGACTCGTACCTGGTGGACGGCCCGGGCGTCGCAGGTTTCGAGGGCGCGGTTGATCTGTACGGCGAGGCGCCTCGACAGGCGGCGGGTGTGCTTGGTTGCGGAAGCGGCCACGACGGGCATCGTGACATTATTGTGACACTTCCGGCGTCGCGCAGCCACCGGGGATCCGAGGCGAGTGGCCCGTCGCAGCCGGATCGTTGCCGAGAAATCCCCAGGCTGATGCCAGGGGTTATAACCCGTCCCGTGAGGGCCCGGATCCCGCGTATCGCAGAGACGGCCCACCGGTTGGCTGGGAAGAACCATCGCAAAAAAGATCGAGACGAAAGAGGCGCAGGTCCAGTCGATCATAGTATGATGAAGGCAGATACTGGGAGGTCGTCTAATGGTAAGACTGCGGCCTCTGGAGCCGCGTATCGGGGTTCGAGTCCCTGCCTCCCAGCCACTACTGCCCGGCGTATTTCTCTCACGGAGCGTTTTTGATGATTTCACGTTTTTTCCTTTTGTCCCTTCCCCTTCTTTTGTCGGCCCAGGAACAAGCACCGCCGGAGGTAGATCAGGAATTGCGGGCCAGGGTCGAGGCGTTCTATCAGAACTTCGTGGAAACCTCGTTTTCGCCCCGTAAAGCGGAGCCTTTTGTGGCCGAGGACACGAAGGATTATTTCTATAATGCGCAGAAGGAAACGTACATCTCGTTCCGGCTGGGAACAATCGCCTACTCGGACAATTTCACCAAGGCCATAGTCGTGGTGATTGGCAAGCAGGAGAGGCACATGGCTGCTCAATCGATGATCACGGAGTTTCCTCAGGAGACGCGCTGGAAGATCGAGAACGGGAAATGGTATTGGTATTACCATCTCGAGGATCATTGCCTGACGCCAATGTGCGGCAAGACTCCTCCCCCCGCGACCGTCGAAGAAAGGGCGGCGGTGGTGAAGCCGAAGGACACCAGTCCGGCAGCGGTCCGCGCCGCGGGCGTGACGGTTTTACAGCAGCAGCCCATGGGGGTCGATAAGCCTACGGTGACTCTGACCGCGGATCAACCCGGATCGGCTCAAGTGGTGTTTACCAATGGGGCGGACGGTGAGATTGCGATCGGTGTGGATGGTCCCGCTGTGAGAGGCCTGAAGAGGTCGCTGGACCGGACGACGATTCCAGGACATGGGAAAGCGGTGCTGACCCTGGAGTTCGATCCTTCCGACAAGAGCGGGCCTCGCGATGCCTGGGATCCCAAGGGCAGTATCCCCTTGCGGTTTGTGGCTGATCCGTTCAACCGGATATTTCCGGTGACGCTCCAGTTCGTCGACTCGAAGTAGAGTCCCGGAAGCGTTGGCTATCGAGTTGCTATCTGAAGTGCGGGAGGCAACGAGAACATGGTTTCTGCAAGTAGCAGGACGGCGGCGGCCGATGCGCTAGCCAGTCTGTCGGCCAAGCCGGCAAGTTCCAGCAATAAAACGAATTCCTTTGCGCAACAGTTAACGGGCGCGATCCAGGGGCACACTGATCCATCGATGAACGGCTTGCCGGCGAGGGGCAGCGCGAGCGGAGCGGCGGGACAGAATTCTGGCAGTCGTCAGCTTCTTGTCACGAGCGGGGCGGCGGAGGAGGCAGCGGACGAGTTTCCAACGATGTTGGGAATGGGTCCGGTCGCCGGGACGCCCCCTGTGACATCCCCCGAGACATCCAATGACATCCCGACGATGCTGGGAATGGGGCCGGTTTCAGGATCCGCTCCCGTGGCTTCCAGCCTGGCGGGTGCCACGGCGACGGCGGCGAAGGTGCCTGTTCCGGACCCAAAGACCACGCCTCCGCTGCCGGTCGCTTCCGCCCCTACCGAGACCGAAGCGGATGCCTACTGGGCGGCGCAGCCCGCCGCCGTACAGGTTCTGCGAGGCATGCCGGACGATGACGCCAAGGAGAAGCTGGCCCTGAGTCTGGCCAACCAGGGCTATACCATCGATACGCAGATCATGGTGTGGAACTGGGACCCGCAGATGACCATGCAGGTGCGCGAGAATCAGGGCTACGCCTGGGTCCCTTCCTTCGGACAGAGCAACGTGCCGATCGGGCCTGGACTGAGTATGCCGGGCGTTCCGAATACCTACAGTCCAGACAGTCCTCCGCCGGGATCGATTGCGGTTTCGACGGCGTTCGCGGTGGGTACGATTCAAAATCCTCTGGTGCAGGTGGATCAAGTCACAACCTAGAGGCGTGTATCTGCGAGTCCGTTAGCACGGCTCCCTCCATTACTGTCGGGGCTCGGAAAGAAACCCGAACTCCGCCGGCGCGCCTCAACTCCACTACCGATCCCCGACAGTAATGGAGGGGATAGCTCGGTAGCTTTCTTTGCGACACGCAAAAAAGGGGACCGGAATCAGATCCGGTCCCCTTTTCTATTTTGCGGAGCGATGGTCTACTGCACTTGCGGCAGGTAGACCGTGTTGGAGAAGACCACGTTGCCGTTCACCGACACGCCGACCACCAGGGGCTGATTAGGCCCGGTCTGGCTGGTTAACGGTATGGTGAAGCCGACGGCGTATACGCCGATTTCGCCGGTCTGATAAACAGACGAGACCACCGAGACTCCTCCTCCCGAAAGTCCGACGATGACAGGCAGCACGACGCTCTGGTTTCCGACGCCTGTACTATCTGTCGACGTGGCCGGCGAGACTTGCCCCAGTCCGGTAGCGACCAGATAGTAAGTGCCGCCGCGCTTGGCGGGATTGGCCGCCGTCACGTAACTGCCGTCGGCGCCGCTGATGACGTAGCCATCGGGGTTGCCGTCCGCTCCGGTAGAGAAGAAGATTCCGGGTTGGGCGGCGAGGATCAGGACGCCGGGCACCGTGGTGGTGCCGCCACTCAACTGAATTACGACGGTTCCGCTGGTGGTGGGCGCAACCTCGCAGGGCGTCTGGAAGGTGACCTGCTGTTTGCCGTTGGTATTGCTGATCTGGTAAATCGGCGCGGGGATGCCGTTGACGCTTAACGAAAGTCCGTTCAGCGTGTAGGGCAAGGGGCCAAAGAAGCTGGCGCCGGAGACCGTCCCGACGATTCCCGGCGCAAGGCCGGACCCACTGGCGATGGCCAGGCCGCAGGGAACCAGTCCCGTGGTGAAACTGGCGGCGTTCTGGAAGCTGGTGGCGCTAACCACAGGCCCTGCCGGAACTGCGGTAAGCGTGAAACTGGCGCTGACCGACGAGTAAGACGCGGTCACTGCGATTCCTCCGGGCGATGCGCCGGCGGTCACGGTGGTGGAGGCGCGGCCCAGCGAATCAGTGGTCGCCGTGGTCGGATTGGTGGTGGCGTTGCCGGAGGCTACGCTGAAGATCACCGAAACATTGGGGATCACGGCTCCGGTCGTATCCGTCACTTGCACCGTCAGCGTCTGCGGGAAGGTGCCGTTGACGGGGCCGGTCTGATTGTTGCCGTTCAGGATGGTCATGGTGCCGGCCACCGCCTGATTGGTGAGCGAGAAGGTGACCACGCTCGCATTGCCGAGCGTTACCGTCACTTGCACCGGTCCGGCCGCCGGGCCGAAGGTGATGTTCGCGCTGACTTGCCCGCTCGATCCGGAAGTGGTTACCTGCTTCGCGATCGTTGCCGAACCTTGCGTGACTTTCCAAGTCACTTGGCCTCCGCTGACTGCTTTCCCGCAGGCGTCGGTGACCATGGCCACCAATGGGAATTGGAGGGTCTGGCTTGCGCCTCCTGTCTGGTTATTTCCAGACACAATCGCCAGTGCCTGGGCGGTTCCCGGGGTGATCACCACCGAGCCTTGGAAGCCGCGGAAATCGCCGACCTCGTAATACACGGTGTAGGTGCCGGGTCCGGCTCCATTGCAGGTGGCTTGGACGTTGCAGTAGGCAACGCCGGTGTTGGGATCAGACAAGGTAGATGCCGCGTTGCAACTGGCGTAGGGGGACGCGGACAGGTCGCTGGGATTGTTCACCAGCCGGATTCCAACGTCGGGGATCGGGCAGCCAAGATTCTGCACCGGATTGGGGCAGTTTAGCTGCGGGACGGAGTTCGCCAGGATCAGGGCCGAAACGGCGTTTTGCGCGACGCCTCCCACCGGGACGGTGACCTGATACGGGAATGCCGGGGTTTGAATCTGGACCGTTGGCGGGAACGCGGGGTTCGATGTTCCGATAATCAGGTAGGCGTATTCCACCAGATAAAAGCTGACGCTCCCGTAGGGCGTGCTGGCGACGATGGTTTCCACCTCGAAGTCGTTGCCGTTAGCGGGGGTCTGCGCTTCAAAGTCGGTTCTAGCCAGGCCGTTGGCGTCGGTTTGTGTTCCGGCGGTGTTGTCGGCGTTGTAATACGCGACGACGTTCCCTGTACCGGAGGTCACATTGAAGGCCACGGTTACGTTGGGCAGAGGCTTACCGTTTACGTCGGTGACCAGGACCGTGAGGGGATCTCCGTCGCCCTGCGTTCCGAATCCGGTCTCCACCAGTTTGCCGTTACCGGTGACGACTGTGACTTGGGTGACGCCATTGGGTCCGGGTCCACCCGTGCCTCCCACGCCAGGGACATTAATAGTGAAGGTTGTGTTGGCCGTTCCGGCGGACAGGGTGATGGTAAACGTTCCCTGGGCTGCGGGCGCCGTAATGGTGGTCTGCACGTAGCCATCGGCGTTGGTGGTGGGAGTGGGGGTGTTGATGACGACGCCGTTGCTTGGATCGGTCGTGAACTGGACCTGCTTATTGAACACAGGGATGCCGCTCAGGTCGAGGACGCGCGCGACCAGAGGAGCCGATGTGGTGCCCTGCGGGACGGTCAGATTGTTATTGAACTGGAGGAAGGAGCCGGCCGGTCCCGCGGAGGGAACGCCGACGAACTCCATCAACCCGCCGGAAGTGGCGGCACTGGCCTGGGCGCTGACCTGGTTTGAGGCGAGGTTCACCCGGTATAGACTCTCCGTTCCGCCATTGGCGATCAAGAGATACAAATAGAGGGCCGATGGCAGCTCGTCGGAGATGGCGGCGCCTTGCACGGCTTGCGCGTTCAGGATGGTGTTGAGCGAGCTGACCGTTAATCCGAGCGGCGCCGTGACCACGTCATACAAGGTCTGGGCCGAGTAGGAGACGGCGAAAACCCTCCCATTTCCGGCGACGAGAACGTCGTCGAGAGGCGTGGGTGGAGTGGGGTTCGCGGTCGGCCAAAAAGCTACGGAATGCGTGCCAAGAGTGATCTGATAGATGGACCCGCCGGAGACGCTGGAACTCTGATTGACACAGTAGCCGGTGGTCCCGTCCGGCGTGAACCGGATCGGTCCAGGCGTGCCGTTGGGCGTCATGGTGCCGGCGGTGGTGACTTGCAGCAGGACCGGGTCGATTTCGAAAATGCGGTTTGTGGCGGTGACGTAAAGGAGATTCAACGGAGAGAGCGAAATCGATGTACTGTTGCCGGTGAGCTGGAGAGGAGACCCGACGGTCGCCTTGGTCTGCAGATTGATCTGGTTGACATAGCTGGCTCCCGGACCGTTGCTCAACACATATGCATACTTGGAATCGCGGCTGATGGCGATCCCGACGATCGTGCCATTAGTGGTGGTGTTGAACAGAACCTGGTACGTCGACGCCGACAGGACATAGATACTTCCGGCTCCCACCACGGCATAGTTGCCGTCAGGCGATGCGGCAACGGCGGTCGGAGTACCCCCAATCCCGTTGACGGTAGTGAAGTTGGAGAAATTCTGATTGGCGATCTGGAGCGTGGTGCCCAGAACATAATATCCTGTGCCATCCGGTTTGGCGACGATATTATAGGTGCCGTTGGGACCTAGAGTGTCAATCGTCGGGGTGAGCGGATTGGCGGAATAGGAATAGCCATAAATCGCCGTGTTGGCGCTGCTGTTTGGGCCGGGCAACTGGAATACGTAGCCTACGGCCGGCTGGCCAAACGCGGCCAAGCTTGCGGCGAGACACACACCGGCCGCAAGGGTTACATTTCGAATAGACATGAAGGGACCTCTCGATGACGAGTTGGACGCGGGAGGAACAATATCGAGTGTACCATACCCTTAGGTACTCAAGGATAGCAAAAAAACAGGTGGCTTGGAAAATGTTTGTGACAACGGGGGGCGCCGTCAAAGCCCCATGCGTCAGCTTGGGGTTGTTGCTGTTCCCAGTGCAAACCCCAAGCTGACGCACGGGGCTGGATATAAATACAAAAAGGGAGGAGCCGAAGCTCCTCCCTTTTCGAGTTACAGCTAGAGCCAGTTACTGACCTAAGCTCTCGCCCTGGACCGAGCCGCGGATGAAGGTGCCGGCGTCAAGAATGAGCGCCAGATAGCCTTCCGACAATCCGTTGGTCGAAGAGTTGACCGCGGGACCGCCGCCGAGGCCGCCGATGAAGGCGAACGCATGGCAGTATTGGAACTGAGCCTGGGCAATCAGGTAGCCGGTAAAGCCGGCGCCGCGATTGTCAAGACCCCACTGAGCGCTGCCATTATACAGCGTGTAGGTGAGGACCTGGCCGCCCGCAACAACAGTCGTACCAGGGCAGGTGCCAGGGCTGGCAGTGTTGGTACACTGTGTGCCCGGAGCGGCTCCGCCGTTGGTCAGAGTTCCGTAATACCAGAACTCGATTGCGCCCTGTTGAGGAGTGGTCCCATAAGGATCAGCAGTTGTGTTCGCGATTGCGATTCCAGTGTCATAACCAGGTGCCTGGGTTACGTACGGGAACAGCATGTTGCAGTTGCACTTCACGACGCCGAACAGGTTCGTGGCTGCGCCGGTGAAGACGAAGCGCGGAATCGGCAGGCTGCCGGAGGCCAGCGTGGCGGCGGAGGTGCTATAGAACGGCGCGAAGCCGGTCGCATAGGTCGCGATCTGGTTCGGTTGCGGCAGCCCGAAGGGCGCGTTACCGGACAGGTTCGCGGCGTACGACACGACGAACGGCACGTCGACATATTCGAGAGTGTACACATCGGTGAACAGGATCTCGTAGACCACCAGAGCAGAACCGTTGGTGACGGTCACGGGCTGCAGGGGCTGGTTGGAGGCGGTGATCGGCCCGGACGGCGGGTTGTAGGTGCCCGAACCATCGCTCGCGGTGTTGGTCAGGACCATCACACCGGTTGCGTTGGAGTTAAGGGAGTTGGGGCCGTTGGAGTAGGTGGTACCTTGGCGATAGAGGAACAGAATCGGCGAGACGAATACCGAAAGTCCATTCGGAACGTTGGCCAGAGCCGTGGCCAAGCGAGTGCCCTGAGTAGCGATACCAACACCGTTGAAACCGGTGTTGCCGTTGCCGGCGCCGTTACCGAAGGGATATTGGCTTCCAGTCACGAAGAAATTCCCCGTCACGAAGCCCAACGGAGGATTACTGGTCAGCACCGTACCCGGATGCGTGAAGCCGCTTTCCGAGTTATAGGAAACGCCGGGAACGTCCTGGTCCACGTCGCTCGGATAGGAATCCAGACCATTGTAGCTGTACGCATCTTGCCCCGCCGTGCCGCCGGTGTAAGCACCGTTGGTGAGCGTGAAGATCACGTTCTTGGTCTTCCACGAGCTGGCGAACCCTTCCGAGAAGCGGATCATCGGGTTGGCGAAACCGCCGGTGAAGGTGTTGTTGGTCGGACTCGAGCTGACGTCGCAAGAGGACGATCCGCAAGATGTCGTTAAGCCGTATGGCGGCTCCGGACTTGCCGTTAACAAGCCTTTCGCCTGACTGAGGCACTGGGCGAAGCTGGTGGTTGAATAGATCGTGCTGCTGTTGAGACCCTTCAGAACGGTGGCGACGGCCTGCGAAGCGATGCTCAGCTGCAGTACGTTGTTGCCCGAAGAAGCGATACCCATGGTGATGACCGAGGTCTGGTTCGCCTGAGCGATACCAGCGCCGTTGGCGTTCGCGCGGACGTTGGTGATGCGCAGGTAGCGCGTCAACGTGCCCGGCGGGTCAAACGGCACGCCCTGGAAGACGACCGAGTTGTTTCCGCTCAACGCCTGACGACCCTGGAACACGTTAGGGTGACCCGCGGTGCCGTTATAGGTGGTGCTGGTGTTGGCGTTGGGGTTCAGGCTGCCCGTGAAGTCCGTGCTGGGCAAGCCACCCGTGCCGAAGATGGAGCAAACGCCGGGACCCGAAAGGCTGCTGTCCGGAGCGAGTGCCGTGCTATATCCGCAGTTCAGCAGCGGGGTGGTGGGATGCAGCGACGAGTTCGGCTCGTCGATGATCAGCAACGCTTCCAGGAACACCGACGAACCGGTGCTGCTGGAACCCGTCACACCCGTGATCTTGCTGGTCACATTCTGTGACAGGAAGATCTGGATGTTGATCTGAGGAACCGGAACACCGAGCGCCGTCGGCGTACCGCCGGTGCACGCCAAAAGAACATCACCAACCAACTCGGTGTATCCTTCTGCACGCGCCAAATTGTCGGTGGCCGACTGAATTGTACACACCGTTGTTGACTGAGCGCTGGCCGGGACTGTAAGCCCTGCGAGCAGAGCCACTACGGCAAGCGCGAATAACCATTTGCGAAAATCTGCCATTTCCTTCTCCTTGTGAATTTTTGGAATTGAATTGATGGAAGTTCTTTTTTTCAACCTGAGCCTCAATTTGCAATCCCCTCAGCTTTAAAGAACCTCGG
>Ga0182030_10000355_pt1 | contig 82589 bp, 70 predicted proteins | sample 812S3MmetaG_FD_121299 | JGI IMG/M metagenome (GOLD analysis project Ga0182030, IMG submission 121299) | Permafrost microbial communities from Stordalen Mire, Sweden - 812S3M metaG (Illumina Assembly) | ecosystem: Environmental > Terrestrial > Soil > Wetlands > Permafrost | place: Sweden... | reverse complement strand
GGAGCAGGGGGCTTCAGCCCTCTGAATACAGTTGTAGATCGTCTTTGCGGAGGGAGCAGGGGGCTTCAGCCCTCTGAATACAGTTGTAGATCGTCTTTGCGGAGGGAGCAGGGGGCTTCAGCCCCCTGAAAAGCCGCCGAAACATCGGGGCCTTTAGGCCCGGAAGAGGGCAATCCGAAGCAAATACAACTGTAGTGTTGGATGCTTTGCCCGATCGCGCAAATGTCACACTCGAGTTCTTCGCATAGCTTCAGCGGCTAAAAAACGAGCACGCTTCTTTGACGAAGCGATGTATTATGCGGCCAATGCCGTGGGTAAATGGCGGTCCATTGAGAATTCTGGTAGCTCACAACCGGTACCAATACAGCGGCGGCGAAGACGGTGTCGTTCGCGACGAGGTGGCATTGCTTCGCCAGCACGGCCACAGCGTGCACCTGATGGAGCAGGATAACGACGCCATCCACGGTTTGAGCGGCCGGATGATGGCCGCCGCATCCGTTTTTTATTCTTCTTCTTCGCGCGCCCGCATGAGGCAGGCGATCCGCGATTTTCATCCGGATCTGGTGCATGTCCATAACTGGTTTCCGATGCTCTCGCCGTCCGTTTTCATGGAAGCCGATAGCTGGGGAATGCCCACCCTGCAGACCCTCCATAACTTCAGGATGCTTTGCGCGAACGCCCTGCTCTATCGCAACGGCGCAATCTGCACCGATTGCCTGGGGAAATCGCTGCCGCTCGATGGCATCGTTCATGGCTGCTATCGCGGCAGCCGGGCCGGCAGTGCTGTCGTCACTGCCGCCTATGGCCTTCATCGTTTCCTCCATACCTGGGACTCTGTCGATTTGTTCATCGCAGTCTCTGAATTCGAGCGCGAAATTCTTGTTCGCGGCGGTTTGCCCGCTGAAAAGGTTGTGGTAAAGCCGAATTTTATCGGCTCGGATGCCTTGCACGCCGAGGGAAATCCGGAAGACGCGGCGCTGTTTGTCGGGCGGCTTGCGCCGGAAAAAGGAATCGGAACGCTGCTCGCGGCCTGGAATGCGGGCCGCATTCCGCTGCGGCTGAAGATTGCCGGCGACGGTCCCCTGGCAGACGAAGTACGATCGAACGCGGCGCGCAATTCCGCCATCGAGTATCTCGGCGCGCTTCCGCCGGAGGCGGTCTATCTCCAGATGGCGAGAGCAAAGTTTCTTGTCTTTCCCTCCGAGTGGTTCGAGACCTTCGGGCGCACAATCGTCGAGGCATTCTCTCAGGGAACGCCGGTGCTGGCGGCCGATCTTGGCGGCGTGCCGGAGTTAGTGCGGGAAGGCGAAACCGGCTATCGCTTCCCGGCCGGCAATGCCGAGGCGCTCGCGGCCGGCACGCGCCGCTTTCCCGTTGGCGGCGATTACCAGCGGATGCGCCAGCGCTGCCGCGACCTGTTTCTCGGCAAGTTCACCGCCCAGATCAACTACAACCTGCTGATGAAGATCTACGCCAGGGCAATCGCGGCTCGCCGGCGGCGCGGGAAAAACCCCTGACGAAGCGGACCTCCGCGAAGGCTCCCGCCGTCGCCGCCTGGATTCATCCCTTCGCTCCCGCTGCGGACTCATCGGCTGGTTCTCTGACCGTTTGTTCTTGTACCAACTCAGGGTGCCCCAGGTCCCGCATTTGGGACCTGGGATGAGCGATGCAACACCCGAAATCACGCGGTCAGAGTCCCAGGACCGCCAACTGGCGCAGCGTATAGGCGGCTGGCTGAGTACCCCGGCGCAAGCAATCGAATTCCAGTTGCCGGAGAAGATACGCGGCCGCCAGAGGTGGCAATAACTCCGGGTCCAGATCCATGCGGCGGAAGTATTCCGCGCAAATGGGCCGGGCGCGAATCGCCTCATACCCGCCAGCCTTTTCGCCGAAGAGGCGGTCGTCGTTGAATTGAAAATGCAGCAGGTCGTAGGCGGGCAGTCCCTCAAACTCGGCCCACTCCCAATCGACCAGAACATATCCCCTGCTGGCATTGTTGCGCATATTCCACGGCGCCAGGTCTCCATGCACCAGCACGGTGGGCACAGAGAGATCCCGATCCAGGCAGTCCAGGGAGCGGTCGAGCAGATCGGGGGCCATCTCATCCAGCCGCGCCTTGAACGGCCTCAGACGCCGCGCCATTTCCGCGGCCAGATCCGTCAGGCTCTTACTGCCGCCGCTGCGGGGCAACTGGCAGAGAATCTCCATGTATTCAGGCCGGAATCCGCGGCCCGGCATCTCGCCCTCCACGTATTCCTGCGCCGCCGCGCGCAGCTCGGGATGAACCGACAGCAGCCTGGGCGCCCAACTGTACTGCTCCAGTCTGCCGAGTTCCAGCCTGCCGAGCGCCTCAGCTTCGTGCTGCAGGCTCGCTCCTCCCCCCTCCGTCAGTCCGACCTTGAGCACCGCGGCGATGCGATGCGCCTCGGCTGGATGCGCGTCGGCTGGGCGCGCATCGTGGAGCAGGAATGCAATGAGTTTTCGATCCGGGGACGGGTTGCCGACCAGCACCACCATCTCCCCGGACCGGGATTGGATGCCGCACCATTCAAACCACCGCAAGGCTCCGCTGCGGGAAGTCTCCACCTTGGCAACCGAAGGAAGCAGCCGCAACAGGCCCGAGCGCGCGGCCATGCGAAGGCCAAACCATTTCATGCGGCTGGACAGATCGTAGGGATGCCATGCGCTCAAAACCGATGCCGATGCGCGCGAGCGCTCCGGAATCAGCCAGCGCGGTCCGCTGTTGCCGGGAATGACAAGATAAGTCCGCGGTTCGTCGCCTGCGCCGCGGCAACCGACCCCCAGAGCATCCAGGATCTCTCGAACGCCAAGCTCCTCATGAGGAGCTGTGAGTTCCGTCGCCATCTTCACTCACCATACGCTTTGGTTTAGATCGCTTCCTGCGCGGGCGCGGGCTGCGCTCCCAGCCGCTTGGCCTGCTCCTCGCCGCTCAGTACGCGAAACACCCCTTCGGCCAGAGCCTGCAATTCATCCTCGCCCGGATAAATCCGGATGGGCGCAATCCACTCCAGCCCATCGCGCAGACGCCCCACCATCCTCTCCGAATAGGCCATCCCGCCCGTCAGCAGCACGGCGTCCACCCTGCCTTTGAGCACCGCCGCCATCGCCCCGGCTTCTTTGCCGATCTGGTGGACCATTGCCTCGAAAACCAGCGCGGCCTCGCCGTCCCCGGCCTCGATCCGCCGTTCCACCTCGGCCAGATCGCGCGTGCCCAGGTAAGCGAACAGGCCGCCGTCCCCGAAGACATGGCGCTGAAGCTCAGCCTCGGTATACTTGCCGCTGAAGCAGAGCGCCACCAGCGCCCGCACCGGCAGGCTTCCGGTCCGGTCGGGCCCGAACGGGCCTTCCTCGATGCTGTTGCCGTCGATGGTCCGCCCGTCGCGGTGGGCCGAGACGGAGATGCCGCTGCCCATGTGCGCCACAATCAGCCGCAGCTCCTCGTAACGGCTCCCCTGCTCGCGGCAAACCTACGCGCCACGGCCTTGGTATTCAGCGCGTGGAAGATCGAGGTGCGCTCGACCAGCGTCGAGCCGGAAAGCCGCGCCTGCGGCTCCCACTCGTCCACCGTCACCGGGTCCACAATGTAGGCGTTCACCCCATCGGCCTGGGCGAAACGCAGCGCCAGCAGCGCTCCCAGGTTCGAGGCGTGCTCCCCGCGCCGCGCCGCGTGCAGTTCTTCCACCATCCTGTCGTCCACCAGATACGTGCCGCACGAGGTCGGCGGCAGCAGCCCGCCCCGCCCAGCCGTTGCGGCAAACCCACCGCCCGCGTAGCCGCCCTCCGCCAGCGCCTGCTCAATCAGCCCGGCGCGATAATCCAGCCGCGCCACCATCGGCTTTCCGCTGAATCGCGCCAGTTCCTCATCCCCGTGCCGGATGGTGCGCTCCCACTCGGCTCCGTCCCGCGTGTACACTCCAAACTTTGTGGACGTCGATCCGGGGTTGAGGACCAGCACGCGATCGTTCTCGTTCATCAAAAATCGTCCCTCCAAGGCCAAAACGAGTTTACCCTGTCCGCCGCGCTCCACAAACGCTTGCCGGGATCACCGGAAGATAGCTGGCACAAAAAACAGAACTTCCCGGAAGGTTTTCGCCATTCGGCCGGATATTTTCTACTCGCCAGCAGATTCCGTGCTATACTCCATTCAATCGTAGAATTCGATCTGAAGTTTTTGCCTGTTCTGGTAACCGCCTACTCGCAAACTTCCACATTGCGTTCGCGGTAAATCAGTACCAGAGGAGTTACACACAATGGAAACAGGCACAGTCAAGTGGTTCAACGATGCCAAGGGTTTTGGATTTCTTAGCCGCGAAAACGGAGAAGACGTCTTCGTTCATCACACCGCCATCCAGTCGAACGGCTTCCGTTCGCTGCAGGAAGGCCAGAAGGTCCAGTTCAACGTGACCAAGGGCCCCAAGGGCTGGCAGGCTGAGAACGTCCAGGTCGTCTAAGGGAACACCTTTCAGACGGTATGGATTCAAACGCAGAAGAGGGACGGCAACCTGCCGTCCCTCTTCTGCGTTTAGTGAGATTCTCAGGCTGCTGAAAAGTCGGATTTCCAGACGAAGCCCGCGAAAAACATCCCGCGGGGGCTAAAGCCCACCATTTTTTATAGTATTTGCGGCACAACTAAAAGTCGTGCCCCTTCAATGCGATGAGCTTTTCCGCAACCTGCAAAACCCCGTTCGATGAGCCCCGAAATCCGTTGATGGTCTCTCCGGCTGGTTCCTGTTCCCTGGTTCCTGTTCCCTGGTTTTCTATGCGGCTGGCTTGAGGCTCTTCACGCTCACCTGGGGAATGGCTGGGTGAATATTTTCCCTGGGCGTATCGTGGGTACCCAGATATTGCAGCACATCGTTGATGGAATCCTCAAAGCGCGCGCCGGTCTTGTGGGTAGCCTTGACCCCTTTGGCGACTAATTGGCAGACTTCAAAGCGGTTCATTCCCTGCGCGAGCGCGCGATGGATCTTGTCGGAACGCATGACTTGACTCCAGTCAACAGGTGATTGTTTCGTGGGTTGCGGAGCTCGTCAGAAGCAATAGGACGGCCGGAGCCGAGCAGGCTGGTGCATTCTTACCTATCTTGTCTAATCCCATTGTACGCTGGAATCGCCTCGTTCCCGCGGGAAAGCGCCGTGGACGAAGAGATCGCCATTCCGCCCCGTCGGCGCATCTCCCGCGGATGAATTCGACCGCCGCTCGGGCCGAACCGCTTTCGCCCGAGCGTAATCCCTGTTATCCTGAGATGAATACCCGCCCGATTTGCAGGAAATCCTGAAGAGATTCGAGCGAAAGAGGGATCCATTGGCAGACACCACCAAGATTGAAGACACACAGGAACGGAAGAAACTGAAGCGCGCCGCCCGCAAGACGGCCGCTCCCAAGGCGAAGCGGACAGAGCCGCGCGGCTCGAAGAAGAAAAAAGTGAAGAAACTGGCGCGCGGTATCTCCAAGCGTTAAGAATCCGCCCGCAAGAACAATCGGTTTCCGGTCCGGAGCGCCACGGGGTGCGTCCGGGCCGGAGGCTCATTGCGCGTTTCCGATCCAGATCAGCGCTTTTCTCTTCTGCCGCTTTCTCCGGTTCCGAACGCATCCGCTCCATCGCTCCACCTGAAACACCTCGCCTTTTTCAATGCCGGGAAGGCATCCTGAACCGGGGAATTCTTTGCTTGGCCCCGAGGACTCTATAATTTACAGGTTCCCGCCGCGAGCGGGATGAGGAGGACCGTCCTGCTCAGACAACTTGTTGCCCGCAAGTCCATCGATAAGTTGATCCAGGAGTCGGAAGAGCCCGAGCACTCCCTCAAGAAAACATTGGGGCCATGGTCGCTGACCGCGCTGGGCATCGGAGCGGTCATCGGTTCCGGCATCTTTACCGTCATCGGCACCGCCATGGCCGGCCAGAAGTTCGATGCCCCGAGCGTTGAGAACACCCCGCTGCTCCACTATCTGATTTCCCACACCGCGCTCGCCGGACGGCCCGGAGCCGGACCGGCGCTGGCGCTTTCGCTCGTCCTGGTGGCCATCGTCTGCGCCTTCACCGGCCTTTGTTACGCCGAGCTGGCCTCCATGATCCCCATCGCCGGCTCGGCCTACACCTATACCTACGCCACGCTCGGCGAGCTGGTCGCCTGGATCATCGGCTGGGATCTGATCCTCGAATACGCCTTCAGCAACATGAGCGTCAGCGTCGGATTTGCCGCCCACATCGTCGATCTGCTGGACTGGTTCGGCCTCCATCCGCCGGCCAAGTGGATCTCGCCCGCCTATCTGCCCACCGGCCTGCAGGATTTCGCCGGCAACGACATCTACAAGACCGGCTGGCACTTCGGCTTCAACATTCCCGCCTTCCTGGTGGTCATGTTCCTCACCGTCCTGCTGGTGCGCGGCATCCGCGAGTCGGCCCGCGCCAACAACGTCATGGTGCTCATCAAAATGGGCGCCATCCTGGTCTTCATCTTCGCCGCCGCCAGCTTCATCAAGCCTCACTACTGGCATCCCTTCATGCCCAACGGCTGGACCGGCGTGCTCACCGGCGGCTCCATCATCTTCTTCTCCTATATCGGTTTCGACTCCGTCTCCACGGCGGCCGAGGAGTGCAAAGACCCGCAGCACGACCTGCCCTTCGGCATTCTGGCCACCCTCTTGGTCTGCACCGTCCTCTACGGCGCCGTGGCCCTGGTGCTCAGCGGCATCGTGCCCTGGCAATCGGTCATGGGCGACGCGGCCCCGGTGGTCAACGCCCTCAAGCGGCTGTCGCTTTTGCCCGGCGGCGGCAACCTGGTCTGGATTCGGCTGGTTGTCCTCATCGGCGCGCTGCTGGGCATGATCTCCTCCATCCTGGTCTTTCAGCTCGGCCAGGCGCGCGTCTGGTTCGCCATGAGCCGCGACGGCCTGCTGCCCACCGTCTTCAGCCGCATTCATCCGACATTCCGCACCCCCGCCGTGGCCACCTGGGTAGCCGGCTTCGTCGTCGGCGTTCCGGCGGGCCTCTTGGACATCGGGACCGTCTCGAATCTCTCCAACATCGGGACGCTTTTCGCCTTCGTGCTGGTCTCGATCGCCGTCCTCATCCTTCGCTATCGCGAGCCGGAGCGCCATCGCAGCTTCCGCGTTCCCTTCGGCCCGCTCTTCCCGGTTCTGAGCATCATTTTCTGTACCGTGCTGATGATGGGCCTGGAAGTGCTGACCTGGATGTCCTTCTTCGCCTGGCTCCTGATCGGCCTGGCAATTTACTTCCTCTATAGCCGCCACCGCTCCGAGTTCGCCGGGCAGTAAGGGCACGGGCTTTATCTACGAAAGGTACGGGCGTTACAGGCTGCGGAAAAGCCCATTGTTTTGAAAGGGCACGACTTCAGTCGTGCCGCAAACGCAACAAAACAATGGCGGGCTTTAGCCCCTGAGGGGCGTTTTTCTCTGATTTTTCCCGAGAATCGGAGTTTTTCCGCAGCCTGTTTAGCCCCCGAGGGAAGGTTTCTCCTTTAAAACAACCACTTCGTCCAGCCCTATCACCGAAACTCGAAGCCATTCGCCTGGGCCGCAACCGCCGGCTCGGTCTTCAACAAACCCGCAGACTCTGTTCCTGTATTTCCTGGAACGATCTTCGTGTATTTCCGGGAAGCAACATTCGTATGAATCAGAGGGTTCTTAGAGGACCGTTTCGCCGTGTTCGTCGTTGCGGATACGAATGGCTTCTTCGACCCGGCTGACGAAGATCTTCCCGTCGCCGATGTGACCGGTGCGGGCGGCGCTCAGGATGGTCTGGATGACCTTGTCCTTGAGGGCGTCGATGACCACGATTTCCAGCTTGACCTTGGGAAGAAGATCGACCGTGTACTCGCGGCCGCGATAGAACTCCGTGTGGCCCTTCTGGCGGCCATGGCCGCGGGCCTCCAGAATGGTGATTCCCTCGATGCCCGCTTCGAGCAGCGCTGCCTTGACCGTATCCAGCTTGGCAGGCTGGATAACCGCTTCAATCTTGAACATTTGCAGATTCCTCGCTTGAAAGTATGACATGGAACCGGCGCTTCTGGTCTCCCACCCAGTCCGCAAGAACGCGATAGCGGCCAGGGTGGGACGCCCGGTGCAGTGGAATTACGAGATGAGGTCGTAGCCTTCCTCGCCGTGCTGCGAGAGGTCGAGACCGGCTACTTCCTCGGCGGCGGAGACGCGCAGGCCCATCGTCTTGTCCACCAGCAACAGCAGCGCCAGCGTCCCCACGATGGCCAGCGCCCATCCAATGCCCATGCCGACCGCCTGGTTCGCGACCTGGCGCCAGTTGCCGTCGATGGCTCCGGTGGCGGCCGGAAGGCCCGCGGCGTCTTTGCCGAAGGCGGCGTTGATCGCGCCGCTGGCGAAGAGGCCCGTCAGCAGCGCCCCCATCGTTCCTCCCATGCCGTGCACGCCAAAGGCGTCCAGCGAGTCGTCGTAGCCGAAAAACCTTTTGACGCGGAAGACCATGAAGCAGCAAACCACGCCGGCGATGCCGCCAATCGCCAGCGCGCTCATCGGCTGGACGAAGCCCGAGGCCTGGGTGATGGTGGCCAGCCCGGCGACCGCGCCGGAGATGGCCCCCAGGGCGGTCGGCTTGCCGTTCTGGATCCACTCGGTGACGACCCAGGTGATGGCGGCGGCGGCGGCCGCGAACTGGGTGTTGACAAAGGCGCTCGTGGCCAGCGGCCCGGCATTCAGCGCGCTGCCGGCATTGAAGCCGAACCACCCCACCCACAGCATCCCGGCGCCGATGAAGCTGAGCACCATGGAGTGCGGCGGCATATCCTCTTGCGGGTAGCCGGCGCGCTTGCCCAGGTAAAGGGCGCAGACCAGCGCCGAGACACCGCTGGTGATGTGCACCACCGTGCCCCCGGCGAAGTCCATCACCGGCCAGCGGCCGCCGGCGATGTTCAAGATTCCACCCACCCCCCAGATCATGTGCGCCATCGGGCAATAGACCACCAGCGACCAGAGACAAAGAAAGACCGCCATGGCGCTGAACTTCACGCGCTCGGCGAAGGCGCCGGTGATCAGCGCCGGAGTAATAATGGCGAACATGAGCTGGTAGATCATGAAGCTCTGCTCGGGGATCGTGCCGCCGTAGTTGGGATTGGGAGCCAGGCCGACGCCGCGCAGGAAGCTGTGCTCCAGGCCGCCGATGAAGCCGTTGCCCGCGCCGAAGGCCAGCGAGTAGCCGGCCACGGCCCAGAGAACGGTGATCAGGCCCATCATGGCGAAGCTCTGCATCATCGTGCCGAGAATGTTCTTGCGGCGCACCAGACCGCCATAGAAAAGGACCAGGCCGGGAGCGGTCATCATCAACACCAATGCAGCCGACATCAGCACCCAGGCGTTGTCGCCGGAGGTCTGGGCGTCGCGGATGGCCTGAGTGAGGGCTGCGACCTGGGCTTGGGTGGCTGGAGGCGAGGGCCTCAAGGCGGGGGCCACGGCCAGAGCCATGGCTGGGACTCCCAGGGAGGCGAAGAAAAACAACAGGGCGATGACGCGACGACGCATACGATTCCACTCCGCAAAAAAATTGAGATAAAACGCCCCTGCAACCAGGCGGGAGCCCGGTCACCGATCCGGTGGATGCCAAATGCTCGCTCTTTGGGCGGTTCTTTCGCTTGAAGATAGCGGTCTCCGTATAAGGAATCCATGAAGAGTTTCAAAAAAGACGGCCAAAGCGCCGGAAAAGAAAAAACATCTATGGAATCTTTATTCTTTCTATTCTTTCTGCGCAGTGAGATGGGCAACGGGATGCACCATTGCCGAGCGGCGCACTCTCGGCATCAAGGAATGTGAATCTTGCCCAGAAGCCGGGTGCCCCATCCTTGCGACGTTCTTGTCTTTGTCGCAAGGATGGGGCACATGAACCCCATTCGCAGGCGCTCCAGCCTCACCGCGGCCTGCAAACGCTTTGGCAGGGCTACCGGGAGCGGCGCTCTGCCGGAACGGAACGCGAATCTGCAGCGCCGACACGGCGATCCTTCCTGGACACTTTCTTCCCCTTCGCAGCAGCCGGCGCAGGAGCAGCAGAGGCATCACCGGGCACGGGACAAGGCACGGATTCCGCGCCGGCCATCACGGAATCAATACTGAGGGTCTCCTCGCCGCTGGTCAGCAATTTATTCAGAGTCGGCAGCGACATGCGGTTCGATTCCACGTAGTCGACGCCCACCACCGTGAGCGTGAAGTCGGAGTTGTCCGCTCGGGCGATGTAGCCTTTTTTTTGAAGATACCACGTCGTGAAATCCAGATAATCGCGCGGAAAACCCATGCGCCTTTCGACCTTGCTCAGTGGAACTTCCGGAGCGTAGGGGTTGGTACGCCGCTGGATATAGAGCAACGCCAGCACCGCCAGCCGCCGGTTCAATTCGCCCTCGATGTTATCCATGAAATCGATCGAAGTGGAGAGGGGAACCGTTTCGTGCGCCCCTTCCCGAGCCCCATCGTATTCGGTGCGGCGCACTGGATCGGACAACACATCGTAGGCTTGCTTCAACTGCATGAACTTGTCGGCATTGCCAGTCGTCGGGTTGTCCGGATGATAGCGGGACGCCAGAAAATGAAATACGCGGCCGATTGTCTCCGGCTCGGCCTCGGGGCTGATTTGCAGAAACCCGTAGTAGTCTGCTTTCGTCATCTGGATCGGCGCATCCTTTTAGGAAGAGAATTCTACGAATTCTAGCACTCTTGAGGAATGCTGAAAGACGCAGCGTCAATTCATTCCGCGCAGCGAGAAGTGTCAGGGCACGACTTCAGTCGTGCCGCAAATGCCGCAAAATCAACGCGGGCTTCAGCCCCGGAGGACCAATTTTCTGGTTCGAGTCAGGTTTTCAACGAGTTCCTGATACCACAGTTGCAGATTGTCTTTGCGGAGGGAGCAGGGGGCTTCAGCCCCCTGAAAAGCTGCCGAAACAACGGGGCCTTCAGGCCCGGAACAGGGCGATCCGAAGCAAATACAACAACTGTAGTACAAAATAATCCTGCTGTTGGGGCATAGAGAATCATTTCCGGACCGGACCTCGGCAGGCATCCCAACTCTGCCCAACCCAAAATGAACGGGTGCCCCATCCTTGCGACGTTCCTGTTTTTGTCGGCAAGGATGGGATACCACGAACCCTAATTCGTTTTGAAAGGGCACGACTTCAGTCGTGCGGCAAGCGGCGCACAATTTGCGTGGCTCTAGCCCCTGAGACCTGGGCCAGCCATCCTGGGTGCTGAATTCGGTGTGCGTCGCCCGCTCGCCGCTCGCGATACCGCGATTGACCTTTCTTGTTCTCTCTCTGAAAAGAGACGTAAAGTCCGTAGACCTAAATACAGCAGCCATGTTTGGATGGCTTCTAATGCCTTCCCAAAAGGAACACCAAATCCAGAAACGATTTGGAGCGCGTGTCAGGGAATTGCGCCGGAATCAGGGACTATCGCAGGAAGCACTGGCGCTTGCATGTGGGCTTGACCGCACCTATGTAGGCAGCGTCGAGCGCGGCGAGCGCAATATCAGCCTCGTCAATATCCATCTCATCGCCTCGGCATTGAGAGTTCCCGTGAAAGCGCTATTCGATGCCTGAACGCCAGAAACTTCCTGAAGCACGCCTCGAACGGATCAACTCGATAACCAACAAGCGTGCCCGCGTCGTCCTCGATACCCTCGTCAAGAAGGGGAGCATCTCGACCGCCGAGTTGCAGGCCGCCGGATACGACCATCCTCCCCGTGCCGCTCGCGACGTTGTGGAGCTTGGCATCGCCCTCAAGCGCGTAACCATCAAACGGAAGGATGGCCAGCGAATTGCGTCCTACTTCTTCGATGAGCGTGAACTCAATCCCTTGAAAACCGGCCGCGTCGTACTAGCGAAGAAGGAGCGCGAGGCCATCATCGAGCGGAACGGATCGAAGTGCGGATTTTGCGGCTGCAAGTCGAATCTCCAAGTCGATCACAAAATCCCCTACGAAGTCGCCGGAGAATCCCAACGGTATGAGGACGACCCTTATCAGGTTCTCGACGGATCGTGCAACCGCAAGAAGTCATGGGACTGCGAGCACTGCGAGAACTGGACGGAAACGAAAGACCTGAAAATCTGCCAGTCGTGCTATTGGGCAAGTCCTGACGACTACACCCACGTTGCCATGAGACCGGAACGCCGCATAGACATCGTATGGACAGGAAAAGAAGTGAAAGAGTTTGAAACTATCGAAGCAGTTGCGCGCCGCGCGGGGAGAAGTGTCGGGGAACAGATCAAAACAATGATCCGCTAACCAGCCGAGGCCCCTCGAATTCACGGAGCTTCATTACCGTTTCATCCTGAGCGGCCGGAACGAGATTGTGCGAAATGTACAGCGATTCGATGGTAATGTGAACCTCACCGTTCAGCGTCGCTTGGCTCGACCGGCCGACATCAAGCAGTACGCGCGACGCAAGGTTATTCGGAAGGCGATCACCATAAGTCCTGTCCCCGCATAAGCCGTCGTAGCTCAACACGAACGGATTGCCGCGCTCATTCAAGACATTTAGCCCTTCTATGATGCGCGACCGCGTTACGCCGTCGATGTAGCGGGAATCGCGACCGTCGCTTGTGCCCTGATAGGGAGGGTCAAGGTAGAAGAAATCCCCCGGCACCGATTTCTGAACTAGCCCAAGGAAATCGGCACAAACCGCCTCCGTCTTTCCCTGCAACAGGCGATGGGCACCAACTAGCTCTTTCCGCATCGTCTCCGGCCGCGTTCCCGTCCGCCGCTTGTCGGGCGATTGATTGAATTCTCCCGCGGGATTGAAACGCACGGCGTTTTTCACGCACCTAGCCAGGAGATAAAGAAGTTTGGCAGGACTTCGATCCGCGTTAAACTCGCTCCGAATGGCGTAATACTCGTCAATCGGCCGCTTCCGTTCTCTGTGCCAAAGTTCTGCATATTCATCCGCCACTGGCATCGGATTTTCAATGATGCATTGCCAAAGAGACACAAGCGGTTCCAATTTGTCCCCAAGGACGAACGTCCTGAACTTTCCAGATCGGGCAGCCGCGAGCGTAACCGCGCCCGAACCGGCAAATGGCTCGACAAGTCTTCCGTAGCGATCCGACTCGACATGGCTTAAGACTGCCTGCGCAAGCCTGCGCTTGCTCCCCTGATACGGAATCGGATGTGGAACGGAGAACCGCAAACCTCACCTCAGAATGAGACGTAAAGTCATCTTATCGCCAAGTACACACTCAATGATATATCCCGCCCTAAGGGCATCGGAAAAGCTATCCACAGTTCCCATTCCTGGACATTTCCCGATTCCGACTATCTATTTTGATGGCACCGACCCCAAGAAGTGAAATTTAAGGTAGCGGGCGGCCGCGGCTCAACTCCTTGCGCAAAATATCCTTCCCCCGGCGCACAATGGAAGCAGTCGGCAAAGTAGGCCAACTGTTCCCTGTTCCCTGTTCCCTGTTCCCTGTTCCCTGTTCCTGCACCCCCCTCCCCTATACCCCCAGGGGGTATAAATTTTCCCGAAAATCTTGCGGATTTATTCCGCGATGCCGATCCCGTTAAACTGAAACTGTGACCGAAATCAAGGATTTCATCCGCCGCCTGCCCAAAGCCGAGCTGCATCTGCACCTGGAAGGGACCATTCTGCCCGCCACGCTGGCCGAGCTGAGCGCCCGCCACGACGCCCAGCCGCTCACCTTCGCTGATGCCGAGGCGCTCTATCGCTTCACCAACTTCACCGGCTTTCTGGACGCTTTCAAGGCCGTCACCCGCCTGCTGGAGACCCCGGAAGACTACGAGCTGGCCGCCTGGCGCATGATCGAGCATCTCGTCCGCCAGGGCGTGGTCCACGCCGAGGTCTACATCTCCGTGGGCGTGCTCTACCGCTGGCGCAACCACGATCCAGCAGCCTTCGAGCCTGTCTTCGCGGCCCTGGAACGCGCTCGCGAGCGCGGCCAACGCGAGCTGGGCCTCTCGCTCTACTGGATCTTCGACGCCGTGCGCCACTTCCCGGTCGAAGAGGCCGAGCGGGTCTTCCGCAAGGCCGCCGAACTCCGGCCCGCGCACCCGTCCATCATCGGAATCGGCCTGGGAGGCGACGAGCGCCGCACCGGCTCCGAGGCGTTCCACGCCCTTTACACCGAAGCTGCGAGGGCTGGACTAAGGCTGACCAACCACGCCGGCGAAACCACTGGCCCGGAGGCCATCCGCGAGGCGCTGGCCATCGGTTCCGAGCGCATCGGTCACGCCCTCTCGGCGGTTCGGGACTTTTACCTGCTCCAGGATTTGAAAGAGCGCGCCATTCCGCTCGAGTTGAACCCCACCTCGAACGTCCGCACCGGGGTCTGCCCCTCGTTTGCCGGCCATCCGCTGCGCCGCTACTTCGACGACGGCCTGCTGGTCACGCTCAACTCCGACGACCCGGCCTTCTTCGGCTCCGATCTGGCCAGCGAATTCCTGCTGGCCCACACCGAGCAGGGCTTCAGCGCCGATGAGCTTCGCCAGCTGGCGCGCAACTCCATCCGCGCCAGCTTTCTGCCTGCGGAGACGAAAACCGCGTGGCTCGCCTCCATCGAAGCTACAAAGTAATCAGGAAGCGATTTCGCCCGCCCGTTGCTCACCGCCGGATTCGGCCTAACTGCGGTATCATGGAGGAGCAGGAGGCGTTACGCCATGTCCACTCGACCCGAAACCCCGGCCGCCAAAGAAGAAACCCAGGATTGCAGCCCCCTGCGGACGATCGGCTGGCTCTCGGTGGGAATTGCCGCGGTCGCGCTCGGCGTCTGCTTCGGCCGCGAACTCCGCCGCCGTTCCAGTTTCAAGCGCCGCACCCCTTACGACTTTTACTCCCACACCGACGAGCAGCAAACCAGCGAGTTCGGCTTCGGCCTTTAGCGTCGCGAACATCTTTATCCACACCAATTGCCGCCTTCGAGCGGCATTTGGTATTTGTGCCCTGTTTTCAACGCTCTCCCTTCCATCCCCTGCGTTACCCTAAAGCCCTATGGGCCGCATTCGCGTACTCCCCGACCAGGTTGCCAACCAGATCGCCGCCGGCGAGGTGGTGGACCGGCCGGCCTCGGTCGTCAAAGAACTTCTGGAGAACTCCCTGGACGCCGACGCCAGCCGCATCCGCGTCGAGGTCGAAGCAGGCGGACGCAAGCTCATCCGCATCTCCGACGACGGCTGCGGCATGAACCGCGACGACGCCCTGCTGGCCTTCGAGCGCCACGCCACCTCGAAACTGCGCACCGCCGACGACCTGCTCTCCATCGCCACGCTCGGATTTCGCGGCGAAGCGCTGCCCTCGATCGCCTCCGTGGCCCGCGTTACGCTCGAAACCGCCACCGGGTCCGGCGAAGACGGCGAAACCGCTGGAACCCGAATGGAAATCGCGGGCGGCAGGATTCTCCGCGTGGAAGATGCGGCCCTGCCGCGCGGCACCACGCTGGCCGTCGCCGACCTGTTCTTCAACACTCCGGCGCGGCGCAAATTTCTGCGCGCCGAGTCCACCGAGCTGGCCCACGTGACGGCGCTCGTGACTCACTACGCCCTGGCCCACCCGGAAAAGCACTTCGAGCTGCTTTCGGCCACGCACACCATCGTCTCCGCGCCGCCGGTCGCACGCACCGCCGAACGCATTTACCAGATCTTCGGCAAGGAAACGCTGGCCCAGTTGCTGCCGGTGGCCGCTGAAACCCCGCTGGCGCACGCGGGCCTGCCCGAGCCGCCGCCCTGGAGGAAGGATCCCGATCAGCCTGCCCGCGATCCCGGAGTACTGCGGCTGAGCGGCTTCTACTCCAAGCCCGAGCTGCAAAAGCTCAACCGCAACTCCATTTATATCTTCATCAACAAGCGCCTGATCCGCGACCGGCTGCTGCTGCACGCCATCACCGAGGCCTACCGCAACGTGATCCCGCCCAGCAGCCTCCCGGTGGTGCTGCTGTTCCTGGAGATGCCTCCCGAGGAGGTAGATGTGAACGTCCACCCAGCCAAGACCGAGGTGCGTTTTCGCCAGCAAAGCCTGGTCCACGACTTTGTCCGCGACAGCCTGCGGACAGCGCTGATCAAGGCCCGGCCCGCAGCCGGCTTTCTGGCCGCGCTGGACTCCGCGCCCGCCGCCAGCCCTTCCCTGATGCCGCCGGCCGAGCCGCTCTTGCCCGACTCCGAACCGGCCGCTTTCCTGGCCGCCAGAACAGACGCCGAGCGCTTTGAGCTGACTCAGCGGCCGCTCGCGCCCGTCCCCGGCAGGCTGCCCTTTGACGCGCAGAGTTTTCAGTCCGGCGGCTGGCCCAAAATCGGAGTAGACCAAAAAGTTTGGGGCGAGGCTGCGGCGGCGCTCTTTCAGCCCGCCAACCTGCCGCCCGCCGGGGACTGCTCCCCAAATTCCCACGCCGCGGACCTCCCAAATCCCGCTGCGGAGACGGCGCTGGTCGAGGCCGAGCAGGCCGCCACCAACCTCAACCACCTGGCCTCGCTCCGGCCCATCGGGCAGTTACGCGAATCCTTCATCCTGGCCACGGGCGACGACGGCCTGTGGATTATTGACCAGCATGTGGCACACGAGAGAATTCTTTTTGAAAAAGTTTTACACGACCGCCAGGTCGAAAAAGTGCAGCGCCAGCGGTTGCTGATGCCTCTGCTGGTGGAGCTGAAGCCTTGGCAGATGGTGGTCTTCGCACGCATTGCAGAGGAGCTGGAACATAATGGGTTCGAGGCGGAACCATTTGGGCCTCAAACACTTGCGGTCAAGGCAGCGCCGGTTGGCCTGGAAGGAGCGGCTCTCGAACGGACGCTGGCCGAGGTGATCGAGCAATCCAGCGCTGATTCCGATGAACCAAAGCAGAATCAAGAGCTTGCCGCTCTCAGCACGCGCATTGCCGCCTCCATCGCTTGTCACGCGGCCATCAAGGTCAATACCCCTCTTGACCCGGTTCGCATGGAATGGTTACTGTTGGAATTGGCGAAAACTAACCACCCAACCAGTTGCCCGCATGGACGTCCAATCGCTTTGTTGTATTCTTGGAAGGAGATCCAGCGGGCCTTCCATCGCATTTAGAGCGTTTGGAAGGTGGTGACCCTCCTCTCAGGGGACAGGGTTGCCCGGCGCCAACGCCAACCTGGAAGCGAGGTTTTTCTTTGACATCGGAACAATTGGAAGCATCGCGCGCCGAAAGGATGCGCCTGAATGGACGTGGGGCACTCTCTCTGGAGGATGCCCGGACATGGATTGAAGAGACCGGACTGTGTCTCTTCCTGCCCAAGCGGCAGTTTTCCAGCTCCATTGCGCCATCGTTTGTCGAGGCCGTGGCCGGGCGGCGTGACGCCACCCCCGAACACATTGCTTTGGCAGAGGAGTTGCTGGTTCGTCTGGAAACAGACGGAGTGGCTGTGCGGCTGAACCTCCTGGGCCTGCCGGGCGAGCAGCCTGACTTCGTGGTGGCCACCTGGGTTCTGCCTTACGTCTATGCCCTGCGCGGCGACCGCGACTGGCGCCGCAGCCCGCAACTGACCGGCTCCCGCCAGGTTTCGCCCTTGGCCATCCAGGCCTACAAGCTGCTGGAGGCGGGCGAGACCACCATTGCCAAGCTCACCCATGCGCTGGGCCGGGAAGTGACCGAAGGCGCGGTTTTGCGCGCCATCACCGAACTCTGGCAGCAGTTGCGCATCATTCCGGTTGTCTCGGCTCCCCGGCAGTCCGCCCAGTGGCAACTGCTCCGCACGCGTTTTCAGAAGGCCATTGCAGAGGGCGCATCCACGTCCCAGGTGACGGCCATCTCAGTGCTCGCCTCCATCTACCTGCAGGCGGTCATCGCCGCCAGCATGGAAGAGGTCGAGCTGTTCCTGGCCCCGCTCACCGCGCGCAGCAAGGTGCGCGAGGTGCTGCGCGGCCTGGTCGCCACGCGCCAGGTCCATACCATCCCTCTGGGGCACGCGCCCCACTTTTACGTTGCCGGCACATTGCCGGAGTTCGCTGCGCCACCCACGGCCTACTCCATCGCGTCCTCCTCGGCCTCTTCGTACTACCTGCGCTCCCGTGAGCACGAGGGGGAGTTGCCGGAGCTTGCAGCCGAGGAGTCGAGCGAGCCTGCGGTACCCGCTCCGCATCCATCCGCCGAGCCCTACGCGACCCGCACCGCTGCCGCCCACAAGTCAGCCGCGAGCGGAAAATCCCCGGCAGCCCGGCCTCACTTCAGCCGGCCGGCCGCCCACTCCCGCGATCGCAAGCCGGCGCAATTGTCTTCGAGCAGCCGTCCTGCCCGGCGGTCCGGCACTGAGACCCATCCCGCCGGTACGCGCACGGCCAGCGGCGCCCCCGCCGCACGCTCCGCCAAATCCGCGGCGCCAGCCTGGAACCAGCGCAATGGAAACCAGCGCAGCGGCAGTGGCCACTCCAACGGTTCTAAATCCGCTGTCCAGGCAGGCGCACCTCCCCGGACGGCGGGCAGCCCGGCACGTGAGGCGAGCTCTGCGCGCAGCGGCAGCAACCGGAAACCGGCCTTGGCCACCGGCGCCAAGGCTGGAAACAGCAAGCGGTTTGGCTTTACCGCCCGGCCGAAGCAGGGGACAAAGAAACGCGGATGAGTGCGGACCCAATCTCCTTCAGCTCTCCCGCTTCGGCAAAAAGGATCATCGTCGCCATTGACGGCCCCGCCGGAGCCGGAAAGAGTACCATTGCCCGCCACCTGGCCCAGCACTTCGGCTTGCTGAACCTGGAGACCGGAGCCATGTACCGCGCCTTCGCCCTCAAGGCGCTGCGCGCGGAGTTGCCTTTGGATAAAAGTCAGGGGCTGGAAAGACTGGCCGCGGAAACCACGATCCGTCTGGAAGCCGGCAATCGGGAACCGGGCGGGAGAGAGAATTGCGTCCTGCTCGACGGCGAGGACGTGACCGGCCAGCTCCGCAATCAAACGGTCACCGACGCCGCCTCCCGCGTCAGCATCCAACCCGCCATTCGCGCCTGGCTGGTCCGCCTGCAGCAGCAGATGGGCGCCGAGGGTGGAGTGGTCATGGAAGGCCGCGACATTGGCACTGTGGTCTTTCCCCAGGCCGAGGTCAAAATCTTTCTGGACGCCGCCCCCGAAGTGCGAGGCATGCGCCGCTACGACCAGCTCGCCCAGACTTCCCCGCCAGGTCCGCAGCAGGTCCAGCAGCCCGAAGATGTCATCCGCGATCTGCGCGCCCGCGACGAAAGGGATCGAAACCGCGCCGATTCGCCGCTCAAGCCGGCCCCGGATGCTGTTCTGCTGGATTCGACCCGCATGACGCTGGAAGAGGTTGTGGCAGCCGCGGAAGCGATCGTGGCCGCCAAACTCGCCCAGGCGGAGCTTGGCACGGGATGCGGCTCGCCGGCCTGAGAATCGCGCTTCCGGCGTGACAGCCGCGAAAACACCTTTGACCGCGCCGGCCGCACTACGCTTCCGGTCAGTTTGCGATTCTCCTTCCGGGCACTTCCAAAAAGATGTACATTTTGGATTTGCTGTGCCAAAATGGCGCAAGGTGACGCCCTCGCTGAGCTCCCCCGAGGCCTTGATGCTATTCATTTGCAATGGCTTGCTCCAGAATCCACCTTTCCCTTTGTCTCGCGCCTGAAGTTGCATTCGGTTCTCTCCTGTGCTGGAGGTCAGCATGACAATTTATTGCAGGTCCTGCGGCTTATCGAATTTCCGCACCTCGCGTTTCCGTTTTCGACCATCCGACCTGTCGCAACTGCTCCTTTTGCGCCTCCCGGTGCGCTGTTTGACCTGCGACGAGCGCACCTATACTTCCCTGTCGCAGTTCCTCAAGGTGAAAAAGGCGCGCCGGGAGCGCCACCGCCAGAAGCACGGCACAATCTAGGTCAAGTCCGGAGCGGTAGCCGTCTGGACGGTCGTGCTCCGCCTGCGGATTGCGGCAAGAAATTTCCTCGCCCATGAGCCGCAGAAGACGGAAAGCATTTGCCCGTCCCACTGACGGCGGGTTTCGTTTCTACCCAGCCGGCGGTCTCATGCGATAGGCTCTATAGGTGTATGGAAATCACCTGCAGCCGCTGCCATGAGGCCGTCGAGGACGAAAGCCGCTATTGTCCCTATTGCGGCCTGCCTCAACTGGTCTACGCTGTCGAGGCGCCTCCCGGACAAACCCCGCCGGAACACTGGGATGGGGCCATGCGGGATGCGAGCACCGTCGAGTGGAAGCCAGCCCTCCGCGCGGCCCTGGCGTTGGCCATTCCCGCCGGAGTTCTCGCCAGCGGCTTTCCGCTGGTGGGTTTTTTCAGCCTCATCTGGATGGCCGGAGTGGGAGCTTGGGTTGTGGTGCTCTATTGCCGCAGCCAGCGGCCGGCCTGGATCACCCTCGGAGCGGGCGCCCGCATCGGGCTGGTAACCGGCCTGCTGGCCAGTTGGACCGCGGCAGCGACCATGAGCGTTCTATTGTTTGCCATGCGCTTCTTCTTTCACCAGGGCAAAATCCTCGACAATTTCTTCGGAGGCCAGGTGATCGCGAAGGCCAGCCAGCAATGGACCTCCTCGGGAATGGACGCGCAGACGATTCAGATCGCCAAGGCGATATTGAATTCCCCGGAAGGGCGCTCCGGCGTGACCTTCGGCGTCCTGCTCTTTCTGATTCTGGCCCTGGTGGCCTCCGCGACTGCGGGAGGTGCGCTGGGGGCACGGCTGATGAGCAGACGGCGGCAACCGGGACACTAGCAGACGGCGGCTTCCGCGGCTGCAGTGCGCTTCGAAGGCCGCACAACTTGCTCACAAGCACAAACCCTTCTATCATCCTGCGAGAGACAGACGGCGAGAACATTCATGAACGAAGCCCAAAGCAAGCCCCCCCTGCGCACCAAGGGCAGGCTGATGTCCGCCTCGGAGATCGAGCGCACCTTGGTGCGCCTGGCCCACGAGATTGTGGAAAAGAGCAACGCCAGCCAGGATCTGGCCCTGATCGGCATCAAGCGCCGCGGCGTTCCGCTGGCCGAACGGCTGGGCAAGCTGATCTCCGGTATCGAAAAACGCCCCATTGACACCGGCGTACTTGACATTCAGTTCTACCGCGACGACCTGAGCACCGCCGGCGTCCGCCCAGTGGTCACCGCTGGGGCCATCGGCTTCGACATCGGGGGCCGCGACGTGGTTCTGTGCGACGACGTGCTTTACACTGGCCGGACGATCCGGGCCGCCCTCGACGCCCTGTTCGATCAAGGCCGCCCGCGCCGCGTACAATTGGCCGTGCTCATCGACCGCGGCCACCGCGAGCTGCCCATCGAGGCCACGTACATCGGCAGGCGCGTGCCCACCAGCAGCCGCGAGATCATCGAAGTCAAGTTCCGCGAGGTCGACAACGACGAGCAGGTATTGCTGGTCGAGCGCGTCGATTAAGCGAAGAAAGGTAGCCGCCGGCGTTTAGCTGAAAGCTAGAGGCTGGCGGCTGGACGCTGAAACAGAATGAGCCCGACCGCAGCCCTAGCCCGCCGCCCGATTCACACTCCGCCCGTCCCCGCTTCGCCGTTCCCTTACAATTCCGGTTCGCTGCTCTCGGTTCAGGATCTGACCCTGGACGCCCTGAGCCACCTGCTCGCCCGCGCCACGGCTCTTGAGAATCAAGACCCGCTGGAACGCGCCCACATTCTGGCCAAGCGCCGCGTGGCGCTGCTCTTCTATGAATCCTCGACCCGCACCCGCACCAGTTTCGAGCTGGCCGCCAAGAGCCTGGGCGCCGACACCGCCCTGGTTTCCAGCCTCTCTTCGAGCATCGAAAAGGGCGAGTCGCTGAAGGATACCGGCCTGACCTTGCGCGCGCTGGGCGCCGAGGCCATCATCCTGCGCAGCAACTCCAGCGGCGCGGCCTGGCTGCTGGAGGCTGAAACCCGCCTGCCGGTGCTCAACGCCGGCGACGGCATGCACGAGCACCCGACCCAGGCGCTGCTCGACCTGCGCACCATCCTGGCCCACCTGCGCCCCGGCGTGGAGCAGATTACGGCCGAGACCCTGGCCGGCGTGACGGTGAGCATCGTCGGCGATATTCTGCACAGCCGCGTCGCCCGCTCGAATATGCTGCTGCTGCCCCGGCTGGGCGCGCGCGTTCTGCTCTGCGGACCGCGCGAACTGCTGCCCGATCTGGCGGCCGACGCCGGTCCGGGGATCGCCATCGAGCGCGATTTCGAGGCCGCGCTGCGCAGCTCGCAGGTGATCGTCATGCTGCGCATCCAGGCCGAGCGGCTGGCCGGACTGCAACTGGACCTGGACGAGTACAAGGCCGCCTATCAGCTCACCGGCCAGCGCCTGGCGGCACTCGCCCCCACGGCCGTTGTGCTGCATCCGGGCCCCATTATCCGCGGCCTGGAGATTACCTCCGGCGTGGCCGACGGACCGCAATCGGCCATCCTCGAACAGGTCACGAACGGCGTCGCCATCCGCATGGCCGTGGTCGAGCGGGCGCTCCAGAGCGGCACAGGACAAGGAGGCCGCGCATGACGGCACTGGTGATTCGTGGCGGCAACCTGATCGACCCGGCGGCGGGCGTCGATGCTCTCAAGGACATTCTGTTCAAAGACGGGCGCGTGGCGGAGATTGCCTCGCCCGGCAAGCTGAAGCAGGCCAACGGCGCTGAAGTTCTGGACGCGACCGGCCTGACAGTCGCTCCCGGCCTCATCGACATGCACGTCCACCTGCGCGAACCCGGCCAGGGTTACAAGGAGACTATCGCCACCGGCACGGCGGCGGCGGCGGCGGGCGGCTTTACCGCCGTGGCCGCCATGCCCAACACGACCCCGGTGAACGACTCGCCGGAGACCACCCGCTGGATGCAGGCCGCCGAGCGCGGCGCGCTGATTCGCGTCTTTCCCATCGCCGCCGCCACCCGCGGGTCGAAAGGCGAGGCCATCAACGACTACGCCGCTCTCAAAGCCGCCGGAGCCGTGGCTGTCTCCGACGACGGCCTGCCGGTTCTGAAGGATAACGTCATGCGCGAGGCTTTGACGGCTGCGGCGCGTGTGGGCCTCACCGTCATCCAGCACGCCGAGGACACGCGGCTCACCCACACCCCCAACTGGACCGCCAGCATGAACGCCGGACAGCCGGCCTTCCGGCTGGGCCTGCGCGGCATGACCAACGAAGCCGAGTCCTCGATCGTCGAGCGCGACATCCGCCTGGTGAGCGAGTTGCGCGACACCCGGGTTCACCTGCACGTGGCGCACGCCTCCACCGCCGCCGCGCTGGCTGCCGTGCGCCAGGCCCGCCGCAACAGCCTGCGCGTCACCTGCGAGGTCACGCCGCACCACTTTCTGCTCACCGACGAGCACGTCGGCCTTTACGACACGAATGCCAAGATGTGCCCGCCCTTGCGCTCCGCGGCCGACCGCGACGCCCTGATCGAGGCCCTGCTCGACGGCGTAGTGGACGCCATCGCCACCGACCATGCCCCGCACGCGGTCCATGAAAAAGAGGTCGAGTTCGAGCGCGCGCCCAACGGCATCATCGGACTGGAAACCGCTCTGGGACTGAGTTTGCGCTGGCTGCACAAGGAGTGGAAACTGCCGATGGGCCGTATTCTGAGCCTGCTCAGTGCCCAGCCGGCCGCGCTCCTGGGCTTGAAAGGCCGCGGCACGCTCACCGTGGGCAGCTTTGCCGACGCGGTTGTCTTCGACCCCAAGGCGGAGTGGACCTACAACGCCCGGCAGGGCAAATCGAAGTCCAGAAACACTCCGTTCGACGGCTGGACGATGCTCGGCAAGGTCCGCTGGACCCTCAGCGAGGGCCGCATCGCCTACAACGCAGAGCGCGCGTAGAGCCTGGGATGAACTTTTCGCGCAAAAATGCGATCTGCGCGGGGCGGGAAGTCGCGGGGCAAGAGACACCGCGCGCCCGGTGCGGAAATAATCGAATCCAATGGCCGTCCACGGCCTTCCAATGAAGAAACGAGGTGCTTCCCCATGGAGTTGAACGAAAAAGTCGCTGACTTTACGCTGCAAACCGACGAAGACAAAACCGTAAGCCTGTCCGACTATGCCGGCCAGCCGGTCATCCTCTTCTTTTATCCTCGCGCGGACACACCCGGCTGCACCATCGAGGCCTGCGGCTTCCGCGATACCTTCAAAAAACTCCAGGAGTCAGGCGCTGTGGTGCTGGGCATCAGCCGCGACACGCCCAAAGATCAAGCCAAATTTCGCGCCAAGTACGAGTTGCCCTACACACTGCTGGCCGACGTGGACGAGAAGGTCTGCAACCAGTTCGGCGTGCTGAAGGAAAAGAACATGTACGGCAAGATGGTGTTGGGAATCGAGCGGACGACCTTTGTGATCGGCCCTGACCAGACCCTGCTGCACGTCTTTCCCAAGGTGACGCCCGCCGGCCACGCCGAAGAAGTGCTGACCCTCGTGAACGAGTGGAAGACCGCGCACAAATAGAACGAATTCCGGCTCTCGCAGTCGAGACCTGGAGCCCTGCGTCGGCTGCGAATCTGCCCGGCCAACTGCTGGAGCGCGCCTTTTTTGAAGCGCAGCCGGACGAGGTAGCTCCGCGGCTGCTGGGCAAGGTGCTGGTGCGCCTTTCGCCCACGGGAGTTTTGGCGGGGCGGATCGTCGAGGTCGAGGCTTATCTTGGCCCGCATCGCCAGCCGCCCGACCCGGCCGCCCACGCCCACCGCGGTCCCACCCTCCGCAACCGGGTTCTCTTCGGCCCCGCCGGCTTCGCCTACGTCTACTCGATCTACGGCCGTTTTTTCTGCATGAACGTCTCCTGCGAGCCCGAGGGCAGAGCCGGATGCGTGCTGTTGCGCGCGCTGGAACCACTGGCCGGGAACGGGGAAATGGCCCGCAATCGGAATCTCCCCAACGGATCGCCCGCCTGGCATCTCACCTCCGGACCCAGCCGGCTCTGCCAGGCGCTGGAGCTCAGCCGGCGGGAGCACAATGGCCTGGACCTGCTCGACCCCGCCTCGCCGCTGCAGTTGCGCGACGACGGCTATTCGGCCGCCGAGGTCGAGGTTACGCCGCGCATCGGCATAGCCGTGGCCGTGGACTGGCCGCTGCGCTTTGTACTGGCCGGGCACCACTGCGTTTCGGGAGCGAAGCATCCAAACGGACGGGCGCGCCGGACGGATGCAAGCAATACTAGCGCTGCTATCGAGCAAGACTACGGCCATTGAGTGGCTCTTCGCCCTGCGGCGGGCCAGGAAAACGCGCAGAAACGCCGACGGGCGCTACCGGCTATCGGCAGCGCCCGTCGGAAACAAAGCAAAAGGCAGGACTACTTTTTGCCTTTGGGAGCCTTGTAGGTGGTCACGACCTTTTCTCCGAAGCCAGCCAGAATCCCCTTCACCTCACTGGCATAAGGGCCATTCGGGGCCAGTTCAAGGTATTTCTGATAGGCCTCCAGGCAGCCGGGAGGCGCAATGAGCTGCTGCGTCTTGGGGTCCACCGTGGTGCTGGCGACCAGACCATTGCCCTTGAGGTAATAAGAGATGGCCGATGTCGGATCGGCCTGGATTGCCTCATCGGCGGCAGCGGCCTGGGCTGCGGAGTTGTGCTCCTGGAAGAAAATCACCGATTCGTTATACAGATACAATTCTGCCGATGCGGGATTGATCTTGGCCGCTGCGTCGTAGGCAGCGTTCGCCTCGGGCACCTTGCCGGCGCGCGCATAGATCTCGCCCAGCCCGCTGTCCGCGCCGCCCTGCGTCGCAAGACTGGGCTTCCCCGCCACGGCCTCCAACGATAGAGCCTTCTTGAAGCTCATTTCCGCATCGTCATACTTCTTCAAGCCGAGTTGCGCCTGGCCCAGCTGAAGCCAGAGAACAGAAGCATCGGGCTTGGCCTGCGTGTCCCGGAGCATCAATGTCTCGGCATCGGTGTACTTCGCGGTCCGGATCTCGGCTTCCTTGGCGGCGATATCCGCCGCGGGGGCGCTGGCGCCAAGGGCCTGAATCGCAGCCTGGCGCGCGCCTTCAGCCTCTGTGATGTCCTCGGCGGCGGCCTTCAGGTCGGCGTTGAGGTGCTTGATAACATCATTGGCCTTCACGGCCTCGGAGTTGTGCTTTTTGAGCTCGATCAACTGCTTTTGCGTCTCCGGGGGCAGCTTGTCGACGAACGCCTTGCGGGACATATCGTCGTCCTGAGCCACATCCAGGCCGGCCACGATCTTGATGCCCTCAATCATGTCGACCATCTTGTTGACCGGGGTATCGGGCTCGCGGAAGATCAGGCTGTAGGTTCCCGGAGCTGCTTCGCCGGAATAGTCGCCAGCGGCGGAGACCGGGAAGGTGTACTTCAAGCTATTGCCGCCATCATTTGAAAGACTGATCGTGCCGGCGGTCTCCGGCGCACCGGTTGGGTTGATCGCGAGGCCATGAATTTTTCCCATGGGATGCTGGGTAGCGGAATTTTGAGCAAACACTGGCAAAAATGCGAATGCCAGCAGGCCCAGCCAAAGTGAAAAGTTGCGCTTCATCTTCATCTCCTCAGGAGCGGCGCGGGTAGAAATGTCCGCGAGCTCGAAAATCGTAAATTTGCTGGTCTGCACTGCGGTAAATGCCAACAGGGATTCACCGCTGGCGAACCCATGAATCCGAATGCCGGGCCCTGTGCAATCAGCCTTCGAAGAAACTCACATCACCCTGCCGGTTGCACTGGTGAAACCGGAATGCCGCGACGCGAAAACAGCGCCCGGTGCTGCCCTTCTTCGCAGAACCCAAGTTAAATCCTCTTGGTTGCCCTGCACAAGGGTACAGTCGTCCGTTGCGCAGCGGCCGCGCCGCAAACAGGAGTCGCATCCGGTCGGACGATACCTTGAACCTGGCCTCAGAACGCGTCTGCCTGCCGCCAGTCAGCCAGAGCCGACGTTTCCGCAGCCAATTTCAGAGCGTAGCCCAATCGCTGCGGGGCCGCGTGTGGCCTCGATCACACACTACAATCAAACCATGGCAACCACGATTCGCCCGGCGACCCGCGCGGATGTACCCTGCATTCTGGCCTTCATCCGCTCACTGGCCGCTTACGAGCGCGCGCCGGAGTCCGCCATCGCCACCGAAGCGGACCTTGAAAAGTATGGATTCAGCGATAACCCACTTTTTTTCTGCCTGATAGCCGAGCACGACGGCAGCCCGGCGGGATTTGCCCTCTATTTTTTCAACTACTCGACCTGGACCGGAAAACCGGGAATCTATCTGGAGGATCTCTTCGTCGAGCCGGAGCTGCGCGGCCTGGGGATCGGCAAGGCTCTGCTCCTGAAGGTGGCGGCCATTGCCAAAGAAAGAGGCTGTTTGCGCCTGCAATGGGCTGTTCTGGACTGGAATACGACGGCCATCGATTTTTACCAGGCGATGGGGGCCGAGTTTCTGGACGAGTGGCGCAGTGTGCGGGTGAGCGGCGAGGCGCTGAAGCGGCTGGCCACCTGCGGTGGGGCAGACGGCGCTTGCGCGCCATGAACCACCTGCGGCGGGGCGGACGCCTTCGGCAGATCGGTTTGGGGTCCAGTGTTGATCGGCGGGAGCCGGAGTGCAAAAAATGAAAATTCGAATCGTCGGCGGCGGGCTGGCCGGACCGGAAGCAGCACTGACCGCGGCGCGGCTGGGTTGCGAAGTGGAGCTTTACGAGATGCGGGCCATGGTGGACGGCAAGCCGCGCCTGACCCCGGCTCACCAGACCGTCGAGTTCGGCGAGCTGGTCTGCTCCAACTCGCTCAAGAGCGAATCGCCGAACACCGCGCCCTGGCTGCTGAAGCAGGAGATGCGCCGCGCGGGTTCCGCCCTTTTGCGCCTCGCGGATGAATCGGCTGTGCCGGCAGGCCACGCGCTGGCCGTCGATCGCGTCGAGTTTTCGCGGCGGATCGCCGAGGCCATCGCCGCCGAGCCGCGCATCCGCGTCTTCCGCGAGGAGGTGACGCGGCTGGATTCGAGCGAAGATGCGCTGACGATTCTGGCCACCGGACCGCTCACCTCCGACGCCCTGAGCGCCGAGATTGCCCGCATCACCGGCTCGGCCCATCTGGCTTTCTACGACTCCATCTCGCCCATCGTCGAGGCCGACTCCATCGACATGGAGCGGGTTTATATGGCCGCGCGCTGGGACAAGGGGACGGCCGATTACATCAACTGCCCCATGGACCGCGCCGAGTACGACCGTTTTTTGGATGCACTGCTGGCCGCCGAACCGGCCGAGACCAAAGAGTGGGAGAAAGCCGATTACTTCGAGGGCTGCCTGCCCATCGAGGTGCTGGCCCGGCGGGGCCGCGACACCTTGCGCTTTGGCCCCATGAAGCCCGTGGGCCTGCGCGATCCGCGCACCGGAAAGACGCCCTGGGCCGTGGTGCAACTGCGCCAGGAAAACCTGCGCGCCGACAGCTATAACCTGGTCGGCTTCCAGAACCACTTGAAATTTGGCGAGCAGGCCAGCGTGCTCCGCCTGATTCCGGGCCTGGAAAACGCGCGCTTCCTGCGCTACGGCCAGATTCATCGCAACACTTATATCTGCGCGCCTGTTCTCCTGGACGAGACTCTCAGGCTCAAGAAAGAGCCGAGGCTCCTGTTTGCCGGGCAGCTTTCCGGCGTCGAGGGCTACACGGAGTCGATCGCCACCGGCCTGCTGGCGGGGATTTACGCGGCCTCCCTGGCGCGGGGAGAAGAACCAATTCCCGCACCGCGCTCTTCGGCCCTCGGCTCGCTGGTGCATTACATCGCGCATGCCGACCCCAAGCACTTTCAACCGGCCAACATGACCTTCGACCTGCTCCCGCCGTTGGATCCGGCTCCGCTCGAAGCCGAGCTGCGCAAGAAGGTGCGAGACAAGAAAGAACGCCATCGTCTCCAATGCGAGCGCTCGCTCGAAGCCTTCGATGTGTGGTGGGCGGGGTACGGAACGCCCAGATGATAGCCGGCTGGCGTTAGGAGAAGAGGAAAGGCAAAATGACCAAAATCCTCTGGACAACCTATACCAAAGTGGGCATAATCAAGAAGTGAGGCAAGCCCCCAGGCCGTTGCGCTGGATCGGTTCAGCGAAGAAGGATCTGCTGGCCATGCCGGACGAAGTGCAGCAGAGCTTCGGATTTGCCTTGTATCAAGCGCAGATCGGCCTGCTTCACCCCGATGCAAAGCCGCTCAAAGGCTTCGGTTCGGCGGGAATTCTGGAGGTTGTCGAAGATTGGCGCGGCAATGCTTATCGGGCGGTCTACACGGTGCGATTTGCGCAGGCTGTTTTTGTCTTGCATTGCTTTCAGAAGAAGTCGAAGCACGGAACCGAGACTCCCGGCGTGGAGATGGATTTGATTCGCAAGCGACTGAAGGAAGCCGAAGCATTGGCGAAAGGAGTTGAGCCGTGAACAATCCAGTAGAAAGTAAAAATGTATACGAGCAGTTGGGCTTTCCCGACGCCGACGAGATGCTGGTCAAGGCGCAGCTGGTCTCGCAGATCGCGGAAATTCTGCGCGAACGCGGATGGAGCCAGCAGCAAGCGGCGAAGGTTTTGGGATTGACACAGCCCAAACTTTCGAAGATGCTGCGCGGCCAGTTTCGCGGCATCAGCGAGATGAAGATGATGGATTGCCTGCTCCGGCTGGGACGCACCGTCAAGATTGTTGTGGGACCGGCGACCAAATCCGCCGAGGAGCGCATTGAAGTCGTTGCGGCGTGAGGAGAATCAACAAAATTGACAGGAAGTTTCGTGAAGACAATTGAATCATGAGCAGGTCGCACAGAATGTGACGATCGCAGTCCAGGCGAACCAGCCATGGTTACGCCATTGTTTGAATGCGAGCTCGATGCCAAGGAGCCTTTCCGGTTCGATCCATGTCCAAACACAGCGGAAGCCGCAGCGAACAGCCGGTCTTGCGAACGTGTACCCTGAGGATGGGAGTTTTATTTGATGCGTTGGATTTACATTGCGGTCTCTTTGGCGGCGATCTTCGCCTGCATGGCTCAGGCGCAGAGTGCACCCGCGAAACCCTCGAATGCGCCGGCCAAGGCTCCGGCTGCGCAGGGCGTGGCGCACCTGATGCTGCCGCCCCCGCCCGCGCCGCCGCTGCCGGAGGTCTTTGCCGGATGGGTGGAAGCGGGAGCGCCCAAGAAGCTGACCGACGCGGCCCAGGCCGACCCGGCCAACGCGGCGGCTCTCAAGGAATACGACTTTACCGGCGCCACGCTGGCCGATTACAAGCGCGACGGCGAGACACTGAGCCTGCGGGCGCTGCGTTTTCAGGATGCCAGTGGCGCTTTCGGGGCCTATTCGCTTTACCGCCAGAACGGCTGGCCGAAGGAAGAGATCGGGACGGACGCCACTTCGGACCACAACCGAGTGCTCTTCTGGCTCGGCAATACCGTGGTGGATGCGAAGTTTTCGCGCATCGGCCCCATGTCGGCCGGGGATCTGCGCGATCTGGCCAGCACGTTGCAAGTCCCCCACGGCGGCCGCGCTCTGGCGCCGCCTGTCCTGTCCAATCTGCCGCAGGGCAAGCTGGAAAAACAGACGACGCACTACGCGCTGGGACCGGCAGGCTATGCGAGCGCGGGCGGCGTGCTCCCGGCCGCGATGGCGGGCTTCGATCGCGGAGCCGAAGCCGTGACCGCCAACTACGCGCTGCCTTCGGGCGAGGCCACGCTGACCATCATCGACTATCCCACGCCGCAGATGGCCGAGGCCCAGGAGACGAGGATTTCCGCCTACATCCAGGCGGGCAAGCAGGCCGGCAAGCAGGCCGGCAAACAGCCGCCGCTGCCGGACTGGACCAAGCCCCTGCGGAACTCCGACCTGGCATCGCTGGAGGTGGGCCGCAGCGGACCGCTGGTGGCCCTGGTCAGCGGAGACGCAATCCCCGACGATAGCCACCGTCTGCTAGCCACGGTCCACTATGAGGCGGATCTGATTTCCATTCCGCAGCCACTGGATTCCGAGGTGGCTAAGACCGGGAAATTGCTGATGGGAATCGCTTTTCTGGTGATCGTCGGCTGCAGCACCGCCGTTTTGCTGGGTATTTTCCTGGGAGGCTTCCGGGCACTCTACCGCATTGCGCGCGGAAAACCGGCTTCCTCGGTCTACGACGCGGAGTTCATCAGCCTGAATCTGCGCGGTTGAGGCAAAGAATTCTTATCGGCAATCGCCGGGCGCATCGGAAGAGTTGACTGGAGAGGAAAACCTGTGGAAAACAGGGCGCATTCCCGAGAAAACACCCTGAAAAGACGGAATATCGGAAGGGAAAAAGGCGAACAAACGCAGAATATACCTTCTACGCCTTTCGGGGGAAACATTTATCAAATAATTGATTCTAAAGTGTTTATTTCTCCGTCGATTTATCCTTGACACTCCCATCCCCCGCCCCTACTATGCAGCCAGAAAGTTCTGATGGCTTTGCCTCCGTTGGAACTATTCTCCCTGAGGGAAGAGCTGCCCTGTTGCCGGGCGGCTCTTTCCGTTTTTACACGCCGGAAAGGCCACCCGCTTTCGCCTTGCATTCGCTGGCCTCATCCAGGCGTCCAGATGCAAACCGGCCCACGGCTGACCGTGGGCCGGTTTGGTTCGGATTGAGAGCTCTTGCTACTTCTGCTCGTGCTCTTCCTTGGGCTGGGAGTGAGATTGCGGCGCGGGCTTGGCATCATTCTTTGGCGCGGCCCGGTTGTCGTTGCGCGGCGCGGTCATGTTTTCATTGCGCGGCGCGGGCATATTCCCATTGTGCGGCATGGTCATGTTCTCGTTGCGCGGTGCCGCCATATTCTGATTCCGCGGTGCGGTCATGTTTCCATTCGACGGCGCGCCCGGGCTGTAGTTCTGCGGCGCAGTCCTGTTGTCATTCCGCGGCGAGGACATATTTCCATTCCTCTGCGCCGGCATGGATTGGTTCCTCATCGCGGGAGAAGCTGCGTTTCTGTCTCCGCCCATCGGTCTTTCGGCAGCCGGACGCCCGCCGTTGCTCTTCATATACGAACTCCGATCGGACCGGGCCGCGGATTCGTGCTGCGTCTGGAACGATGTCCCGCCCACGTGCTGCTCGTGCTCGGCCATCCGTTCCTGAGCGCTGGGCTGGTAACGGATGCCGCCGGGACCGCCGCTGAAAGCAACATGGCTGCCTCTGGCAACGAAGCCTCTGTCCACGGCCCCTCGATCCTCATAGGTTGAATGGATAAAGCGGCGATCCACGTGCATGATCGCGGTGTTATAAGCAAAGACGCCGCCGCGCCACTCGCCGCCTGCGAAGCCGATGCCCCCATAGCCGAAGCCGTAATTCACACCGCCATAGTAGCCCACATGCAGTCCCCAGTAGCCGTCATGGAAGTTATACATGCCGTTGTCCCAGCCCCAGTAGCCGGGCGTCCACAGAGCGCCGGAATAGGGCGCTGGAACCCACGCGCCGGGAACCCAGTAGTAGCCATCGTCGCCATAGGCCCAGTAGCCGGGGGTCCAAATCAGGTTGGGCTCCGGGCAAGGCGGTTGATCGTAGGTCATCAACACCGGTGGCGCAATCCCCACGCTGATGAAGACACCGGCGTGGGAAGCAACCGGAACGAGTGTGAAAACAAGCGCCAGCAGCAGCCAGCGAGCCGAGCGGAGTAATTTCAAAGGAACACCTCCTGATCCTTTCGTGCCCAACCGGCTGGTCAATCCAGATTCTCCAGCGCCGGGTCAGGACTTGGTGAAGTTGCCGCAGCTTCGAAGCCGCTTTGGCAGGGAACGATGCAACCCAAAATCCAAGAATGCGGACAGGTTACATTCCTTACAAACCCTCTTCGCCATAAGAAGTTGCAGCCTGTGGTGAAAAATCTTCGCTCCCGCCTGGAGGGCTGCATTCAGCCGCACCTGCAGACTGGAAGGAGTCGATTGGCGCGGTTCGGGACGAGGGTTTGAATCCTCCGCGGAAAAGTTGGATTGAGCCCTCTGCCGGTTCCGGTCAAAAGCCTTCGCGGCAAAGCTTCCCCCCGGTTCTCTCGAAATTGCATCCTCAGTAGCGGTAGCTCAGGCCCATGCCGATGACATGGCGCGCCTCCAGATTCACCGGTATCGATTGCGGCTCACCAGCGGGCAACCCGGTTGGGATCGCTCCGATATTTCCCGCCACCTGGCCGACGCCGATATCGAAGGCAAAGTGCGGGTGATCCTTCTGCGTCACGCGCACCGCGTAGTCGATGGTCGTCGGCAGATCCGCCTTGCCGGCTACCAGCGGAATATTCACGCCTGTGAACGGGCCCAGACCCTTGACCGTCGGCGGCTCCTGGGTGAATCCCGCCGAAGGAACGGCCACGATTCCGTGCGCGATGGGCAGCGGAATGCCCAGGCCGCCGAAGAGCCGTCCGCCAAAGCGGGTGCTCTGGCCGCCGATGCCGAAGATCGAGGCATTGGTGGCCTTCCAGCCGAAGTTCACCAGGAACGGAAATGGCGGATGCAGCCAGGTCTTGGTGACCACCACATACAGGTCTCCGTTGGTGTACGACTTATCGGTTCCGGTGAGCTGCTTGTAGATGGCGCCGCTCACGAAGTGGTCGCCGGTGCGGACCAGTCCGCCCACCGCCACGCCCGGCATCCACGGGGCAAACTGGCCATCCTTGATCGCCACCACCTTGCCGTGAACGATGTTCATGCCGGACGAGTTCCAAAGCTGGCTCAAATCGAGGGAGGTGGACGATCCGCTGTCGCCGAAGGTGTGCACGCTGCGCGTATAGCCGGCCTCGGCGCGGCCGGCAAAGCCCTCCGTGATGCTGAAGGTCTGAATATCGCCGATCACCTTGGAGGCGTCGATGAAGTGGTAGCCGATGGCCGGGTGAGAAAATTTCTGGCCCGGGTCCACGTAGACGACGTAAGCGGTGGGCGTCAGAAACCCGCCCGTCTGGCCCTCCAGCGTCAGGTACTGCGCGCTGAGTTGCCGGGAGGCGAACAGGGCGACCGCGAAAAAACTACACACAGCAAGCTTGCGAAGGGTACGAAATTTCAATTGCTTCCGCTCCAATGGAGTGCAGCCGCCTGCCTCCGGTGATTTTCAAATTTAACTTCTTGTAACACAAGCAAAGCACTCTCGTCTTGCGCTCTGTCCGGGTGGTAGACTCAGCCCATGCCGTGCGGTTTGTTTATCACGCTTGAAGGTTTGGACGGCTCAGGAAAAACCACGCAGATCAACCGTTTGACCGCGTGGCTCAAAAAGCGCGGATGCACGCCCCTGGTCACCCGCCAGCCGGGCGGCACCGCAACCGGCGAGCGTATCCGCGGCCTGGTGCTCGACCCGCGCTCGGCGGGCCTGGCTCCCATGGCCGAGATGGCCCTGATGTTCGCCGACCGCGCCCAGGCCATTGCCGAAGTGATCCGGCCCGCTCTGGATGCCGGTCAGATCGTCCTCTGTGACCGCTTTACCGACTCGACGGAGGCCTACCAGGGCGGCGGCCGTGAACTGGGCTCCGCGGTCGTGCTGGAACTGCATCGGCTGCTTTGCGGCAACCTTCAACCCGACCTGACGCTGCTTCTGCTGCCTGGGCTGGAGGCGTCGCTGGCCCGCGCGCGCCGCCGCAACCAGCGCACGGCCGACGAAAGCGGCTTCGACGAAGGCCGGTTCGAGCAGGAGCAGGATGCCTTTTATGGCCGCGTCTGGCAGAAGTACCGTGAAATTGCAGCCCGCGAGCCGGAGCGGGTGGTGTTGATCGCCGGCGACCTTTCCGTCGACGAGGTCCAGGAACAGATTGTCGAAGCCGTCGCCGAGCGCCTGATCGGATTGGCCGCCGGAGTTCGGAATCCCTGACCATCTTCATCGCCGCCGGGCGCGCCATTCACCCCAGCGGCTCTGGAACAGAACCGCGCAGTTACACTTGATACAAGTGATCAGGAAAGATTCATCCGCGTCTCCACTCGACCTCGGTCCGCAGCTGAATCTGCTGTTTGACGAGCCGCGCGCCACGCGCCGCGTCTGGCCGGTGCGCGAGCTGGTCGGCCAGGTTCGCGAACGGATCGAACAGGAGTGGGGCGACGTGTGGGTCGAGGGCGAAATCTCCAACTGCCACCCCGCGCCGAGCGGCCACGTCTACTTCACGCTCAAGGACGCCGAGGCGCAGCTTCCCGTGGTGCTGTTTCGCCGCCAGGCGATGCTGCTGCGCTTCCGCCCCGAGGACGGCCTGCGCGTGCTGGTGCGCGGCCGGGTCAGCGTCTACGAGCAGCGCGGCCAGATGCAACTGGTGGCTGAGACCATGGAGCCGGTGGGCGTGGGATCGCTGCAACTGGCCTTCGAACAACTGAAGGAGCGGCTCAAGGCCGAGGGTCTCTTCGACGCCGAGCGTAAACAGCAACTGCCCGCCTTTCCCCGCACCGTGGGCATCATCACCTCGCCCACCGGCGCGGTCATCCGCGACTTTCTCAACATTGCCGCCCGCCGCCACTCCGGCTTGAACGTGCTGCTCTGCCCGGTTTCCGTGCAGGGCGACGCAGCGCCGGCCGAGATCGAGGCGGCGCTCAATGAACTCAATAGCTCTGGGCGGGTGGACGTGATCGTTCTGGCCCGCGGCGGCGGCTCGCTCGAAGACCTGGCCGCCTTCAACAGCGAGCGGGTGGCCCGCGCCATTGCCGCTTCGCGTCTGCCGGTGGTTTCCGCTGTCGGCCACGAAACCGACTTTACCATCGCCGACTTCGCCGCCGACCTGCGCGCGCCCACCCCTTCGGCCGCCGCCGAGCTGATCACCGAGGCGCAGAACAAGATCGCCGAGCACCTGGCCGCGCAATCTCACCGGCTGGAACGCGCCGCCCGCTTTCAGCTTCTGCAGGCCCGGCAGCGCCTCACCCGGCTGCCGGACAGCCGCGCCGAGGGGCGCATGAATGCGCTGCTGCGCCGGCTGGCCCAGCGCCTGGACGAGCTCAGCTTCCGCCAGGAAGCCGTCTTCAGCGGCCAACTCCGCCTCCATCAGCGCCGCGTGGCCGACCTCGCAGCCGCCGTACTGCGCCACGATCCACGGCGCGATCTCGGCCTGGCGCGGGAACGTCTGGCCGCCTGCCGCACCCGCCTCGACCGCGCGCTGGAGCGGATCGGCCACGCCTCCAGGGCGCGCCTTGGATCGCTCGACGCGCGGCTCCGCTCGCTCTCTCCGCTGGCCGTGCTCGATCGCGGCTACGCGCTGGTGCACGACGCCGAGGGCGGGCTGGTGCGGTCCATCCAACAAATTGCGCCCGGAAGTGAGGTCACGACGCGACTCGCCGACGGCGCTTTCATCAGCCGCGTGGAATCCGCCGCGACCCATACTGAGGGAGTCTCCAAGTGAGGTCGCGTTTTGAAGGGTACGGCTTTGAAGGGTACGGGCTTCAGCCCGTACATTGATGCAACAGAATCGAATGGGCTTTAGCCCCTGAGGGAATGCGGGCTTCACAACGACGGATTTCCAGGAAAATGAGAGTATGACCTTGGTTAACGTACGCAAACTTTTCGGAACGGACGGCATTCGCGCCGTCGCGGGCGAATATCCGCTCGACGCCAGCACAATCTACGCCTGCGGCCTGGCGCTGGGCCACACCTTGCGCAAGGCCGCGGAAACCTCCGCGGTCCGAGACGCTGAAGCTCCAATCGCTCAAACTCCAATCAAGGTGATCTTCGGCCGCGACACGCGCGAGTCGAGCCCCTGGATCGCCGCCACGATGGCCGCCGGAGTGCGCAAAACCGGCGTCCGCGTTGAGAGCGCGGGCGTGATCACTACCCCGGCCGTCGCTTTCCTGGCGCGCACGCACGGCTTTCAGGCTGGGGTGGTCATCTCCGCCTCGCACAATCCCTGGCGCGACAACGGCATCAAGCTCTTCGGCGGCGACGGCTTCAAACTGGCCGACGCGGTGGAATTGGCCATGGAGGAGGAGATCCTCCATCACGCGGCCAACTCCCTGGCTCCCGACCCGGCCAGCTTGCCTCCGGTCGAAGACAACGCCGCACTCCAGGCCGACTACATCCAGTTCCTCCTCGACTGCGTGCCGGGACTGTCGCTCTCCGGGTTGCGCATTGTGGCCGACTGCGCCAACGGCGCCTCGGCAGCCGTTGCGCCACAGCTTTTCGCGAGGCTTAAAGACAGGTCGGTCTTGCCTCTGAGAACAGCCAGTTTCACTCCTGCGTTTGGCAGTGAACTTGTGCGTCGTCTCAACACCAACGTCGATTTTCTCAACATCGCTCCCGACGGCCGCAACATCAACGATGGCTGCGGCGCGCTTTATCCGGCTTTTGTCGCCGGCGAAGTGCTGGCGCGCGGGGCGGAACTGGGGCTCAGTTTCGACGGCGATGCCGACCGCTGCATGTTGGCCGGCGCGAAAAATAATGTCATCGACGGCGATGCGATTCTGCTCGTGATCGCCCGCGACCTGAAGGCTCGCGGCCTGCTCACCGGAGATCTGGTCGTAGCCACGACCATGTCCAACATGGGTCTGGAAGCGGCGCTCAAGCGCAGCGGCATTCGGATGCTGCGCGCTCCGGTGGGCGACCGCTATGTCCTCGAACAGATGCTCCAACACCGCGCGGCCCTGGGCGGCGAACAATCCGGCCACATCCTGCTGCCACACCTGGCCACCACCGGCGACGGCCTGCTGACCGCGCTGGTCGTCCTCGATCTGATCGCCCGGACCGGCAAGAGTATCGACGAGCTTACCGCTGATTTGAAGGTTTTCCCGCAGGTGATCGTGAACGTGAAGGTGCGCGAGAAGAAGCCGCTTGAGTCGATCCCCGCCGTCGCCGCAGCCATCCACGCCGCCGAAGAAGAGTTGAAGGATTCAGGCCGCGTGGTCATCCGCTATAGCGGCACCGAAGCTCTGGCGCGGGTGATGATCGAAGCGGAGAGCGAAGAGGCTATGCGCCGCCACGCGAATGCGATTGCCGCTGCGATTCGGGTGGAGTTGGGCGTGTAGCCGGTTACAAATCCCGCCAGTTCGGCCCGAAGGCGAGATCAGCCACCAGCGGCACATCGAGCTTCGCCACGCCTTCCATCTCCGCGCGGACTAATTTTTCGACTTCGGCGGTCTCCTCGGCGGGCACCTCAAAGAGCAGTTCGTCGTGAACCTGCAGCACCATGCGCGTCTTCAGGCAGCGCTCGGCCAGCTTGCGGTCGATGGAGATCATGGCCAGCTTGATGAGGTCGGCTGCGGTGCCTTGCAGCGGCGAGTTGATGGCCGTGCGCTCGGCGAATCCGCGCTGGTTGGGGTTGCGGCTCTCAATGTCCGGAATGGGGCGGATGCGGCCGAAGAAGGTGCGCGCGAGGCCGGTTTTTCTGGTTTCTTCGAGAGTTTTTTCTATGAACGCCTGCACGCCCGTATAGCGCGCAAAGTAGCGCTCGATGTAGCTGCGCGCCTCGGCCTGCGGAATCCCCAACTGCGCGGCCAGGCCGAAGGGCGAGATGCCGTAAACGATCCCAAAATTCACCGCCTTGGCGCGGTCGCGCGTCTGCTTGTCCATCTCGGCCGCGGGCACGCCGAAGACCTCGCTGGCGGTCAGCGTGTGAATGTCCTCGTTGTTCCGGTAGGCGCCCAGCAGCAGCGGATCGCCGGAAAAATGCGCTAGCAGCCGTAGCTCGATCTGCGAATAATCGGCCGAGAGCAACTGCGTTTCCGGCGCGGCGGTGAAGGCGGCGCGAATCTCCCGGCCCAGCTCGGTGCGTACGGGAATGTTCTGCAGATTTGGATTGACGGAAGACAGCCGTCCGGTGGCCGTGGCCGCGGCCTGGAAGGTGGTGTGGACGCGCGATTTGGCGTCGGCCAAAAGCGGCAGCGCGTCGATGTAGGTCGATTTGAGCTTGGAAAGGTGGCGATATTCGAGCACCAGCCGGGGAACATCGTGCTTTTCCGCCAGGAATTCGAGCACGTCCTGCGCCGTGGAGACGGCTTTGCCCTTTCCCCGGCTAGCGGGCGCGGGCAGCCCCAAGTGGGTGAAGAGCACTTCGCCCAATTGTTTCGGCGAGTTGATGTTGAAGCGGCGGCCGGAGAGCTCGAAGATGCGCTCTCCCACACGCTCCAGCTCCGTGGCGAAGCGCTTCGAGAGACCGTCGAGCACGCCCAGATCGATGCGCACTCCGGCCTGCTCCATGCGGAAGAGAACCGGCACAAGCGGCAGGTCGATCTCCGCGTAAATGCGCTCGACTCCCGCCTTTTTCACCTCGGCCTTCAACGCCGGCGTCAGCGCGCGAATCGCCGCTGCGGCCGCGGCCAGCGTGGAGGGCACGGGCTGCGAGTGGCGCGCGGCCACGTCGGCGAGCGACTGCGTCGAGTGCGTGGGGTTGAGCGCGTAAGAGAGCAGCATGGAGTCGTCTACTACTTCGCGCAGGGCGGTTGCGTCCTGCGACTCCACGCCTTGCGCGCTGAGCAGGTGCAGTGCCGACTTCCAATCGTGGGTCTGCTTGGCGACGGCAGCGTCTTCAAACAGCGCGCGAAGCGGCTCGCCCAGCGGTAGTTCGAGCGCCGTCGCCGGATCGGCGCAGAGGCCCACTGTGAAGCTGGCTTGTTTTTCCGCAGCCTCGGCCACGTCCAGCAAAGACAGGTTCTGCGGCACGTCGTCTTCCGCCTCCGGCACAGGCGCTTTGGCGTCGAGCGCAAAAGCAAAGCCATGCGCGTGCGCAGCGGCATAGAATGCGGCAGCCTGCTCTGCGGTTGGATTTTCGATGAACTCAACCGAAGGGACGCCGTCCGCAGGCTCCAACTCGCGCAGCATCGAGGTGAACTCAAGCTCGGTGAACAGTTCGCGGCAAGCCTCGAGGTCGGGCGGCTGCGTCTCCATCGCGGCGAGATCGAGCGCCAGCGGGACGTGGCAATCGATGGTGACAAGTTCCTTGGATAAAAGGACAGAGTCCCGGTTCTGCTCCAGAGACTCGCGATAGCTCTTGCGCTTGACCTCACTGGCGCGTTCGAGCACCGCTTCCAGAGAGCCAAACTCGACGATCAGATCCACGCTGCCCTTGTCGCCGATGCCCGGCGCGCCGGGAATGTTATCGATCGCATCGCCGCGCAGGGCCATCACATCGACAACCTTCTCCGGCGGGACTCCCAGGACTTCCGCGACCTTGGCGGGGTCCAGGATCAGGTTGTCCTTCTGCGGATTGAGAATCTTCACGGCGGGCGTGACGAGTTGCATCATGTCCTTGTCGCCAGAGACGATGAAGACCTCGTACTCGCTCTCGGCGGCTTCGCGGGCCAGGGTTCCGATCACGTCGTCGGCCTCGAAGCCCTCGGCCTCGAGAATCGGAATGCGCAGGGCATCGAGCGCGCGGCGGATGTAGGGAATCTGACGGCGCAGGTCCTCGGGCATGGCGGCGCGATTGGCCTTGTAGCCCTCGTAGTCCACATCTTCGAAGCTCTGCGTCTTGCCGTTCCATTTGCGCAGCGGCTTCATCGTGCGCGCCCGTTCGTCGCGGAAGACCTCGCCGCTCACATCGAAGACGGCGGCAAAGTAGCGCGGCTCGAAATCCTGGCGCAGTTTCTTGATCATGTTCACGAAAACGAAGACCGCGGCCGTGGGCAGCCCCGCGCGCGTCGTCATCGGCCGCGAGCGCTGCATCGCGTGGTAGGCGCGGAAGATGAACGACATCGTGTCGAGCAGAAAAACGGGCGGCTTGGATTGGTCTGTCACGCTAGAGAGTCTATCAGGCACCTGCGGTGCGGCCATCTGCCTTCGGCTGGCCCGCGCCAGAAAAAAGGCGCGGAATTGGATTTATCGCTGCGAAAGGCAAAATCATCAACTCAGAAACATACAATCCCCGTAGCTGAAGAAGCGGTACTTTTGCTCGACCGCGTGTGCGTAGGCGGCCAGTACCCGTTCGCGTCCGGCGAAGGCCGAAACCAGCATCAGCAGACTCGACTGCGGCAGGTGAAAGTTGGTCAGCAGCGCGCCGACAAGGCGAAATTCAAATCCCGGAGAGATGAAAATCTCCGTCTCGCCGGAGTGAGCTTCGAGCGGTCGGCCCGCGGCCTCGAGCGCGCAATGTTCCAGCGTGCGCACCACCGTCGTTCCCACGGCGACGATGCGCCGGGCGCTGCCTGCGGCATTGTTGATGGCTTCAGCAGCGGACGCGGAGAGCGTATAGCGCTCGCGGTGCAGGCGAATCTCATCGACCCGTTCGACGCGCAGCGGGGCGAAGGTGCCCAAGCCAACGTGTAGCGTGAGGCGCGCGATTTCGACCCCGCGCGCGGTGAGCTCATCGAGGATTTGCGGCGTGAAGTGCAGTCCGGCGGTAGGCGCGGCAACGGAACCCCGTTCGCGGCTGAAGACCGTCTGGTAGCGCTCGCGGTCGGCCTCTGCGTCGGCGCGGCGGATGTAAGGCGGCAGGGGAATGTGGCCGATGCGGTCGAGAACGGCGAAGAAATCCTCCACCGGATCGAAGCGCAGCATCCGTGCGCCGAATTCGCCGCGCTCGACGACCTCGGCCCGCAGCGCGATCTCGCCGTCCGGCGCGGGGAAAACCAGAATCTCACCGAGGGCGACTTTCCTGCCCGGCCGGACCAATGCGCGCCAGAGATTTTCGCCCGCAGCCAGTTGAGCTTCGTAGTCTCCCACCCTTTCCGCTGAAGAACGCGGAAAGGATGGAGCATCCAGCGTCTGCGGGGCAACCGGCTCGGTCAGCATGACTTCGATGCGGCCGGTCGGCTGTGTACTTTCCCAGGTCCGAGAATCCGGACCTGGGGCGCCCAGTGATCGAGTTCGGCGGGCGTAAAGCCGCGCGGGAATCACACGCGTGTCGTTCAAAACCAGCAGGTCGCCGGGATGAAGCAGCGAAGGAAACTCGGCGAAGCTTGTGTCGGAGAGAGCGCCGGTTGCGCGGTTCACGGTCAGCATCCGGCTCTGGCCGCGCTCGGCGGGCGGCTGCTGCGCAATCAACTCCGCCGGCAGGTCGAAATCAAAGTCGGCAACACGCTGGCCGTTCACGATCCCGCCTTCCCAAAGTATGCGTAAGCCCGCAGGCGTGCGCGTTCGATGGCCGCATTGAGCTCCGCTCTCTTGTGTTCAAACTTCTCCGAAGCCAGATCAGTGGGAACCTGCGTCCATTGCGCCCAACTGACGCAGATGCGGGTGAAGGGCTTGGGGACCAGGAAGCGATCCCAGGAACCCATCACCCAGGCGCGCTCGGGCTCGAGGTGAAAGCAGCCGATGGGCGCGCCGGTCATTTGCGCCAGCTTGATGGGGCCCATTTTTGTTTGATAGATGGGGCCGCGCGGGCCGTCGGCGGTGAAGATGGCCGTTCTGCCGCTCGACAGCACGCGCGCCAGCCCCAGCAGCCCTTCACGGGAACCGCGCGAACTGGAGCCGCGCACGGCGTCGAAGCCGAACATTCTGAGAATGCGCGTAATCAGCTCGCCGTCGTAGCTTTGGCTGATGAGGATCACGGCATGGGAGCGGCGGAAATAGACCGTGCAGGGCAGCACGCACTGGTGCCAGAAGCAGTAGATCTCGGCTCCCGGCTTCTGGCCGAAGAGAACCGGGGTGACGCCTTCTTCGGCGATCACCTCAAAGCGCCAAGTGCGGCTGACAATCCAGAGCAGCGCCGACACCACGCGCGGAACCACGGCCAGCACCAGGCGCTGGGTGAAGGTAAATCTGGGTTTATCGTTGGCGGTCACTCCTACGATTCTATAAGGAGAACGCCCGCCCCACCGCAGGTGGTTAGCTGTAGCGCAGCCATCGAACCAGTTCGGGCAGCGTGGCCCGCTTGCCGTACATCAGAATCCCCACGCGGTAAAGGCGCGAGGAAAGCCACAGAACGCCCCATATGCTGAGGACCATGAGCGCGATCGAAACCGCAAATTGCCAGAAAGGCGGCATCTGCAAACCCATGCGCAACATCATGATGAAGGGCGCGGTGGGCGGAAAGAACGATGCGGCGATGGAAAATGCGGAGTTTGGATCTTCGAGCAGCAAGGGAATGATGCCGAAGCTGAGCCAGACGGGCGCGGCCGCCAGCGGCATATACATCTGCAGTTCCTGGGCCGTCTCGCAGGTGGCGGCCAAACCGGAAAAGAACGCGCTGTAAAGGAAAAAGCCCAGCACGAAGTAGAGCGGGAAGACCAAACCCTCGACCCAGGTGAAATGAAGGTCGAAATCGCCGGTGAGCAGCGGTGCGGCCAGGGCGGAACCGAACAGCACCGCCGCCCCCGCCACCCAGATGGCGATCTGCGTCAGCCCGACCGCGCCTACGCCGATCAGCTTTCCAGCCAGCAGGTCGTCCGGGCGGGCCACGGCCAGCATGACCTCGAAGATGCGGGAGCTTTTTTCTTCGATGATGGAGCGGGCCATATCCAGGCCGTAGAGCAGAGTGGTCATGGTGAGAAGAAAGGCCATGATCATGCCTTTGTACAGCGATGCGGCGCCATTGCTCTTGGCCGCCTTGCCCTGCTTGTCCACCTGGAGGGTCTCGATCGACACATTCTTGAGCATGGCCTCGGCCTCGGCCTGCTTCATGCCCGCGGCGGTCAGGCGCTCGTTCAGCAGGCCGCTGTTCAAGGCATCCTCCAGCCGCGTGGTGATGAAGTCGCCTGCGGACTGGGATGTATAGGTTGCGGTGATGCGTCCGGCGAGTGGAGTCTGAAGAGAGAGCAGCCCGTCGATGGTCTTAGCCTGAACCTGTTTCAGCAGGGCCGCACGATCCTGCGCGGTGGCCGGAGAGACCACATCGACCGTGAAGCTGGGTTCCTTCTGGTCGAGCAGCTGGCGGCGAACGTCGCTGGCCAGCGCCGGGTTATCGGCGGCAATGGCAATGTGCTTGCCCGCCCCGGAGTGGTGATTGGTCAAAAAGGCCGCGCCCAGCAGAGCTGCGAAGACCACCGGAAGCAGGACTGTGGATATTCTGAAGGCGCGCCCGCGAATCTGCTCCAGGTACTCCCGCTTGGCGATCAGAAGAGTGTTACGCATCGGCCTTGCCTCTCACGGTCTGAATGAAAATCTCCTCAAGCGACGGCTCGACGAGTTCGAAGCGGTAGATGGTCGCCGCGGCCGCGGCCTCATGCAGCAGCTTCTGCGCGTCGCCGCGCGGCTTGAGCGTGATCTCGGCATGGCCGGAGTAGTTCTTGGCCTCGGCGACCTCTGCGCTCGCCAGAAACGCCGGGCTCCCCTCAAATTCGACGATCACCCGGTTGCGCTCGTAGCGGCTCTTGATCTCGCGCATCTTGCCGGCCAGAACGGCTTGACCGTTGTTGATCAGGCAGATCGAGTCGCACAGCTTCTCCACCTGGTCCATGCGATGAGTGGAAAACAGAATCGCCCTGCCTTGATCTTTCAGGTCCAGAAGGGTGTTCTGCAACAACGTGGCGTTGAGCGGATCCAGCCCTGAGAATGGCTCGTCCATGACGATCAGCCCCGGCTCGTGCACCAGCGTGGCGATGAACTGGATCTTCTGCTGCATACCCTTGGAAAGTTCCTGGGCCTTTTTGTGCAGCACATCGGCAATCTCCAGCCGCTTGGCCCAGGAGAGAGCGCGCTTTCTCGCCTCTTCGGCGCCCAGCCCATGCAGGCAGCCGATGAAGACGAGCTGGTCGAGAACCTTCATTTTCTTGTAGAGGCCGCGCTCCTCGGGAAGATAACCCACCCGATCCAGGCTGCCGCGCTCAAAAGGCTTTCCGAAGAGACTGATCCGGCCCGAGTCAGGAACCGTGATGCCCATCATCATGCGAATCGAGCTGGTTTTGCCCGCCCCGTTCGGCCCCAGGAGTCCGAACATCTGGCCCGCTTCAATGGATAGGCTCAGGTTGCTGACGGCGACCTTGCTTTCGTAGGCCTTGGTCACTCCCGCGAGTTCGACAACTGGCATGAATTCTCCCGGCGCTGATTTTGCGGATTGTCTTCAGGCAAACCCGATGGACCTGTCTGCAATGCAGTGTAGCAAAGCGCAGACCGCGCCAATTTCGCCCGGACCGGGATGTGTATGAAAATGGCGCAGGATTCCAGTCCGGATCGCAAAGCTTCCTCTCTTTCAGCTCAAACAGCAGCTTTTTCCTTCTGGGCAAACCGTCCCCTCTTTCCAAAATGGGACTGATTCCCATGGTTTGTTACCAGTGGGCAAGAGAACGCGCGGAAATCTGCAATATGAAGAAAAATCGACTCTTGGGCTGCAGGGGGGAAGCCGAAGAGTAACCCCTATCGAAGCAAATGAGCCCTGATCCGAAAGAAATAAATGCTAGGCTTGCTCCTATACCTTGCTCCTAAATTTGCTGCGCGGGATAAAAGATGGTAACCTTGTCTCGCCACAATTGGTAATCTTTTTGGAGGGGAAATGGTAACCTCGCTGGCGTCACCTGAATTTGATTTTTTCAAGCCCGGTCCCGTTCCGGCTCCTGTACATGGGCCGACTTACAAGCCTCAGTCGGTGGACGAACTTGACGTACGCCAGACAGTTCTCGAGGATCTCGCCTTAAAGACCCTTTATCTGTCCGGTTCACTCTCGATTCTTGAACTCGCCGAAAAGATCCGGCTCAGCTTCGAGGTGACCAAGGAGCTGACTTCGCAATTGCGGGCGGAATTGCTCCTTCAGATCACAGGAATCAACGGGAACATTCCTCAAATCGCCATCACCTCTCAGGGCAGAACGCGCGCCGCGGACCTGTTGTCGCAGAACCACTACATCGGTCCCGCGCCGGTGTCTCTGGAAAGCTACGTCAAGCAGACGCGCAAGCAGAGCGTGCGCCAGGTGGAGGTGCATGAAGACGACATCCAGCGAGCTTTTGCGCATCTCGTGCTCGACAACGAGACGCTGCGGCAGTTTGGAACGGCGCTCAACTCCGGCAGTTCGATCTTCCTCTATGGCCCGCCGGGAGTGGGGAAAACCACGATCGCCGAGACTTTGTCGCGGGTGGTGGGCGAGGACGAGATTTGGATTCCCTACGCGGTGGAAGTGGATAGTCAGATCATCACCCTCTACGACCCGGCTATTCACCGCCGCATGGAGGGGGCGGAGCCCGGGAACCGGGACGAGCGCTGGGTACTGTGCCAGCGCCCCGCGATTCTGGTGGGCGGCGAGCTGACGGCAGAGATGCTGGACCTGCAGTTCAACCCGGTCACCAAGTTCTACGTCGCCCCCGCACAGATGAAGGCCAATAACGGGGTTCTGATCATCGACGATTTCGGAAGGCAGAGGATTCGCCCCGAAGAGCTGCTGAACCGCTGGGTGGTTCCCCTGGACCGCAGAATCGATTTCATGACGCTGGCGGGGGGAAAGAAGCTCGAAGTTCCTTTTGAAATGCTGGTCGTCTTCGCATCCAACATGGACCCGGCCGAACTGGTGGACGCCTGTTTCCTGCGCAGAATTCAAACCAAGATCAAGATCGGCCCGGTTTCAGACGGGCAGTTTTGCGAGATCTTTCGCCGCGTTGCCGACGAGCACCAGGTCGAGTTCGACGCCAACATCCCCAGGGATTTAATCACCTTCATCCGCGACACGCTGAAACAGGAATTGCGCCAGTGCTATCCCCGCGATGTTGTAAACCAGGTACTCTGGGCCGCCCGGTACGAAGGCAGAATCCCGTATCTGAATCACGCGGCCATGACCCAGGCTGTCCAGGCGTATTTCCTGCCCAGATTCTGAGCCGAATCTGGAAAGCTGGTAAAAAGAGCCCTGAAATCTCCGCGGATTATGCGGCGATTTCAGGGTTTTTCTCTGCGCAATCGGGGAAAATTGCAGCTCTGATCTTCGGTAAGAAATCCTCATTTTTCAAGTGCCCTATTCGGGTCCTCTGATCGATAGGTCGATCCAGTACTTTGAATAGCTTGACCGGGCCAGAGGTGGTTTGGCCTTGCCATTCCCGTGGCGCAAGAAGGCATGGCCGCTGTTGGCCCGGAAAGGAAGCATTGGCGGAATTCCGCCGCCCCACGCCTTGACGAAAAGCAAAAACAAGAGTTCCGCTTGACTTATGTATCGTCAAACGATACACTGATTTTGTGATCAGGAGCTTTGCGCACAAGGGACTGGAGAGGTTCTTCCTTACCGGCTCAAAAGCGGGGATTCAAACTCAGCATGCCGCACGATTACGTCTCCAGTTGGGAATGCTGGACGACGTTGGCGCGCCAGAGGATATGAACGCGCCTGGATGGCGGCTTCATCCCTTGCACGGCGACCTCAAGGGGCACTGGTCAGTTATGGTGAGCGGGAACTGGCGTCTGACCTTCCGCTTTGATGGCGAAGACGCCATTTTGGTTGATTACCAGGACTATCACTGAGAGGAGAAAGCCATGCGTATGCACAACCCACCGCATCCCGGCGAAGTCATTCGGGAGTATCTCGGCGAGATGACCGTATCGGCGGCAGCCGAACATCTGGGCGTGGGCCGCGTAACTTTATCCCGCGTCCTCAATGGCAAAGCCGCAGTCTCGCCAGAGATGGCCATGCGCCTGGCCGCTGCTTTCGGCACTTCCACGCCCGAAGTGTGGCTGCGCATGCAGGCCAAGTATGACCTCTGGCAGCTAGGCAAGCGCAGCAGAATCCGCGTCAATCCGCTCCCCCATCTGCAACACTCCTGATACTCGTGAACTCGAGCGGTCTTCCACGGGTTTGTCCCTCCGCATACGCGCCATTTAGCATCCGGAGTGTGGCCGCCCTCGACACTCCGGTGATGTATGTGAAGGGCGTGGGTCCGCGCGTGGCCCTGCTGCTGGCCGGCAAAGGCATCGAGACGGCCGAGGATCTGCTCTACCACCTTCCCTTCCGCTACGAAGACCGCCAGAATCCGCGCTCCCTGGATGAGTTGCAGCCGGGCGAGATGGCCAGCGTGATCGCCGAGGTGCGCGGCTCCACCCTTTTGAGAACGCACAGAGCGCCGTTGTTCGAACTGACCGTGGGGCAGGGCCGGCTGGCTCTGAAGTGCATCTGGTTCAACGGCAGCTACCTGGAAGGCAAATTCCACGCCGGGCAGACGGTGGCCGTCTACGGGCGGGTCGAGCGGTCGCGTTCTTCGAGCAGCTTCAAGATGATCCAGCCGCAGTTCGAGTTGCTGCCCGACGCCAGCGCCGACGCCGAGACGCGGCTGCTCGAGGTGGGGCGCATCACGCCGGTCTACGAATCGCTGGGTGGCGCGCGGCTGGCTTCGCGCTGGCAGCGCAACGTCATCTTCCATCTGCTGGAAGGCCTGTCGGGCACGAGGCTGAGCACCAGTCCGGGCACGAGTCTGGGCACGAATTTGGCGGGCGCCGTGCCGGAGTGCCTTCCGCGCGCGATGATCGAGCGGCTCGGGCTTCCAGACCGCGAAACTGCTCTGCGCGAGGCGCATTTTCCGCCCGAGGGCACGCCCTTTGCCCAGTTGCAAGACTGGGCGACGCCGGCTCACCGGCGGCTGATCTTCGAGGAGCTGTTCTTTCTGGAGCTGGGCCTGGAACTCAAGCGCCGCCGCATGAGGGAGCGCGCCGGGATCGGCTTTGCAACCACCGACAAGGTGCGCGAGGCGCTGCGCGAGGTGCTGCCGTTTCATCCCACCAAGGCGCAGAAGCGGGCGCTGGGCGAGATTGTGGGCGATATGCGCAGCCCCAGCCCGATGCGCCGCCTGCTGCAGGGCGATGTGGGCTCGGGCAAGACGATTGTCGCGCTCCAGGCGATGCTGGTGGCCATCGAAAACGGCTACCAGGCGGCGCTGATGGCGCCCACCGAGATTCTGGCCACGCAGCATTTTCTGGCCGCGCGCAAGCTGCTGGAGCGCTCCAGCCGGCGTTATCGAATTGTCCTGCTGACCGGCTCGCTCGACGAGGGCCGCAAGCGCCAGGCCCGCGGCGAAATCAATCGCGGCGAGGCGCAACTGGTGATCGGCACGCACGCGCTCATCGAAGAAAAGGTCGAGTTCGACCGGCTGGGGCTGGTGGTGGTGGACGAGCAGCACCGCTTCGGCGTCCTGCAGCGCTTCAAGATGATGAAGAAGCCCAATCAGCCTGAACCGGACGTGCTGGTGATGACGGCCACGCCCATTCCGCGCACCCTGGCGCTCTCGCTTTACGGCGATCTCGATGTCAGCGTCCTCGACGAGCTGCCGCCGGGCCGCATGCCTATCGTCACCCGGCGCGTTCCCGGAGAAATGGCCGGGGAGGTGTGGGGTTTTGTGCGCAAACAGGTGGCCAAGGGCCGGCAGGCCTTCATCGTCTATCCGGTGATCGAGGGCGCAAAGGAAGACCAGCCGGAGCTGGATTTTTCGCACGATGATCCGGAGGCGGAAACGGAGGCATTCGCCACATCCCAGGTCCGAAAATCCGGATCTCCACCCCACGGACTAGAATCTGTCCGCGGGGACCACGGACCTGGGGCACCCGTGCCTGAACGCAAGATCAGCCGTAAAGCGAAAGCGGCGGAACTGCTGTTTCCCGATGCCGGGCTGAAGGCCCATCGAAGCGCGAATCCGGGGCTGAAGTCGGCCCTCCGATCGGCGACTGAGATGCACGAAAAGCTGCGCTCGGGTCCGCTGGCAGGCCTGCGCGTGGGATTGTTGCACGGCCGGCTGGACGCCGATGAGAAGGAGGTCGTCATGCGCCGCTTCCAGCGCGGCGAGATCGACGTGCTGGTGGCCACGACGGTTGTCGAGGTGGGTGTCGATGTGCCCAACGCGACGGTGATGGTGGTGGAGCACGCGGAGCGATTCGGCCTGGCTCAGTTGCACCAGTTGCGCGGACGCGTGGGCCGCGGCGTGGCGAAAAGCTACTGCATTCTGATGACCGGCGAGCGGGTTTCGCCGCTGGGCGAGGAGCGGCTCAATGCCATGGTCCGCACCCAGGATGGATTCGAGCTGGCCGAGACCGACCTGACGCTGCGCGGGCCGGGCGAGTTTTTTGGCACGTGCCAGGCCGGGCTGCCCGATTTTCGCGTGGCCAATCTGGTGCGCGACCGCCAGTTGCTGGAGCTGGCCAAGATGGAGGCCGCCCACTTCGCCAATGCGCCCGCTCCCGCCGAAGGGGTTGTGAGCGAAGTGACGGAAGCCGAGCGGGTGCGCGTCTGGGCCCGGCTCAAAGATGCCTGGCAGCGCCGCTATGGATTGGTGGAGGCGGGCTGACCCGCTCAGTCTGTCAAGCCGCTTCCGTGGCGCGCTCGCCGCGCATCATCTCGACCGGAAAGGTCTGAATCTCCAGGTCAACGCTGGCAATTTCGGTGCCGCAATCCTGGGGGTGGCTGCGGGTGCACTGGCAGAGCTCGGTAAAGCGGATATGCCCGCTCTGGCTCAGTTCCAGGCCGGCGGCGATCAGCACGCTGTAAATTTCCACACAGGCCTGGCGCTCGAATTCGAACAACATGCTCACCGTGCCGGTGTCGTTTGCGCCGCGGCTGAGAACCCAGCCACCGCAGCCAAGAATGGCCCCCGTGAGGGTTTGCACCAGCCGCGAAGGTTCTTCGATGGAGACGGCCTTCATCTGCATCGCCCAGGGAATGCTCATCGTTTGTCCTGCGTCGCGGGTTGGCACTTTTAGCCTCACCTTCGCCTTATCGGAGCGATGCCGCGCCGCTTGACCGCTGTCCCTTCGTCGAACGAATTGTGACCGGCTTTGACACAACCGGCCTGCGAGAGAAGCCGCCGCACTCTGCGCTGGTAATTGGAGGCTCGTTGGGCTGGCGAACACCGAGCCGCGACGGCGCTCGGGCGAAGCGTATCCAGGCTCGGCGCAGACACGGGAAAGGGGAAATGATGTAGCTTGATAGACAGTATGATCGTCGGCTCCGGCATCGACATGGTCGAAATCCAGCGCATCCAGCATTCCGCGGATCGCTTTGGGCAGCGGTTTCTTCGCCGCGTTTACACCGCCCAGGAGCAGGCCTATTGCCTGCGCAAGCGCAATGCCGCGGAGAGCCTTGCCGCTCGCTTTGCCGCCAAAGAAGCAGGAGCCAAGGCCCTCGGCACCGGCATCAGCCGTGGCGTGAGCTGGCTGGAGATCGAGGTCGGGCGCGAGCCTGGCGGAAGGCCCACGCTCCGGTTTCACGGGCGCGCGGCCGAGTTTGCCGCACGACTGGGCGTCGATCGCGCCGCGCTTTCGATTACCCACACTGCCACGCTCGCCATGGCCAGCGTGGTGCTCGAAGACGGGCGCTGACACCGCCCCTTCTGCTATTCTCAAGGCGTTAACCGGCTCATTTTCAATCTGGAGAGTGCCGTGCCAAGCCGCAAAGAGATACGGTGGTCGCAACTGAGAGTGGGAGTTCTGGTGCTGGCGGCTTTGGCCGTCCTCATGGCGCTGATTCTTCTCATGTCCAAATCGACCGGAGGACTGTTTGCGCGCAAGCTGGTGCTTCGCGCGTACTTTGAAAATGCGGCCGGCCTGAAGAATGGCGCGCCGGTGACGCTCGAGGGCGTGACGATCGGCAACGTGATCAACATTCGCGTGGTTCCCTCCCACGACCCTGCGCCAGTGCAGGTGACCATGCGGGTGGGCTACGAATTCATGAGCGGCCTGCATACCGATTCCAGCGCCTCGATTGCCCAGGCGGGGGTGCTCGGCGACAGCTATATCGATATCAGCTCCATCCACGCCACCGGCCCTCCTCCGGCCAACAACGCCCAACTCAAGAGCGCCGAGTCGCCCACCCTGCAGGATGTGATCCGCGACAGTCAGTCGTCCATCCGGCAGATCCAGACGCTGACCCGCAATATCAACACCCTGGCCGTTACGCTCAATTCGAAGCGAGGCACCGTGGGCGAGCTCATCAACGATCCCCTGCTCGCCGGCAAGGTGACCACCATCGCCGCCAATCTCGAGACCATCACCGACGCCATCGCCGGCGGCAAAGGCTCGCTGGGCAAGCTGGTGAACGATGACACGCTCTACACCCGCGCCAACAACACCATCGGCCGGCTGGACCAGATCACTGCCGATCTGGACGCGGGCAAAGGCACTGCGGGCAAGCTGCTCAAAGACGATGCGCTCTACAACAACCTGAACTCCACCGTCTCGAACGCCAACCAATTGCTGGCTCAGGTCAATTCCGGCAAGGGCGCCCTGGGCATGATGGCCAAAGACCCGGCCTTCGCAAAGAAACTGGACGACACCATCAGCCAGTTGGACGGCATTCTGAAGAGTGTGGGCGAAGGTCAGGGCACGTTGGGGCAGCTGGTCCAGAACCGCTCCCTCTACGACCACACCGACCAGACCATGGACCAGGCCCAGCAGCTGGTGAAGAGCATTCGCGAAGACCCGAAAAAGTATCTGGTCATCCGGCTGAAGATCTTCTAGAAACTGGGACGGTGCGCAAACCTGCGGCCCGGATTTGGACCCGGCTTTCGCCGTCGAGTCCGCTTTTGGGCTTTCAAGAGCGGAGTGGGCGGCAGCCCGGCCAGAGGAGAGCGGCCATGGATCGTTTCGGAGGTTCGCTCGGTGAACACCGGCAGCCATGAAGCTCAATGGACATCTTTTCCACCCGTTCGCGGAATCCTCGCGCCCCCTGGATCATCTGAGAGAATAGTGTCAGTGAATCGAACTTTTCATCCAGTCTTTCGACGGCCCTTCGTGCCGGCCTTTCTTGTGAGCATGGCTCTTGCGGGCGCGGGCGCACCTCTGCACGCCCAGGCCTCCAACGCCTCCTCGCAAGACAATCCGTTTTTCGGCAGCGTGACGGTCCGTCCGGCCAGCGATCAGACGCTGAAGCTCACGCTGGACGACGCCGTGCGCCGCGGCCTTGAGAACAACCTGGGACTGAAGGAAGCCGAAAACGACGAAACGACGCTCCGGGGAGAAAAGAACCAGGCTTTGCAGCAGTTTCTGCCCACCGTCACGCTCACGGGCGAAACCGGCGTCCACCAGCAAAACCTTGTCGCGATGGGTTTTGGCCCCAGCGTCATCCAGTTGTTTGCGTCCATGTTTCCCGGTGGCGTGGTGCCCGCGGGGTTTTCCTATATCACCCGCGATGACCTCACCCAGGGCAAGATTCACTTCGATCAGACGCTGTTTTCCGGTCCGGTCATCTCCGGATGGAAGGCCGCGGGCGCAGCGGAGAAAGCCGCTCACTACGCCAAGATGTCGGCCCGCGAAGAGGTGGTCCAGCAGGTGGCCTCGGCCTATCTTCACGCCATCGCCGCTCAGAGCGAGGTGAGCGACGCCCAGTCTCAGGAAGCGGCCGATCAAGTGCTGGCCAATCAGGCCCGCGCCAAACACCAGGCCGGGACGGTGGCTAATCTCGATGTCTTGCGGGCTCGCGTCCAGCTTCAGGCGCAGCAGCAGGCTCTGCTGACCGCCCAAAACAGCCTGGATAAGGATTTGATTCTGCTCAAGCGCGAGATCGGCATCGACCCCGGCCAGCAGATCGCGCTCACTGACCCGGCCCCGTACAGCGAACTGGCCTCGGAAACCGCCGAAGAGATCTGCGCCGTCGCCTACAAAAACCGCGAGGACTATCGGGAGCTTCAGAACCAGGCCGTCGAGTTCAAGGCCATCCACGCCGCATACCGCAGCCAGCGCTGGCCCAGCCTCAGCTTCAATGGCAACTATGCCGTCAGCCAGGTCAACGGCGCGGGCACGCACGGCAACTTTCTAGCCCAGGGCACCCTGAGCCTTCCCCTCTTCCGCGAAGCCAGCCTACGCGGCGACACCGAGGCCGCACAGGCCAACCTGGACGCCGTCCGCGCCCAACTCGCCGACTTGCGTGGTCGCATCGACCAGCAGGTGCGCTCGGCGCTGCTCGACGGGAACGCTACGGCCAAGCTGGTCGAAGTGGCCCGGTCCAACGTCGATCTGGCCACCCGCGCCCTTTCGGATGAGATGGACCGCGTCAATGCGGGCGTGGACGATAATCTCCCCCTGGTTACCGCGCAGGCCACGCTGGCCGGCGCCCAAAGCAATCTGGTCGAGAGCCTTTACCAGTACAACCTCTCCAAACTGGAGCTGGCCCGCGCTGCCGGAGTTCTCGAATCGCAGTACCGGGCCTATCTGGGGCAGTAGTCAAAGCCGTCTCAATCGCTCTTTCCGGAACCGGTGATCGAGGCGGGCAAATCGAGCTCCACCAGCGCGAACCGGGTCTGGCTGCCCTTGGGCTTCTCAAAACCCACAATGTGCTGGTGGCGCTTGGAGCCGGCCTTCAGCTCCAGGCTGTCCTTGCCGGTGCCATAGTCGCTGCGGTCGATCTGTACTTGGGTGTTCTTGTCGTCAGCACAGGTGAGCCCTTCGGACGTGGCAGCCGGGGCGCCTACCACATGGTTTCCCTGGCAGGTAATCACCTCCCCGTAGCGGCCCAGCGCTTTTTTGTAGAAAGCGCTGACCTTGTCCGGGGAATCGGAGGTCTGGTAAGAAACCGTCCGTACCCGCAGCTCCCACTTGCCAAAGCCCAGATGCACGTCGGCCGACTCGTGGTCGTCGTCGCCCTTCACCACTGTAGCTCCCGGATAGAGCGGCAATCCCAGGTCGGCAGCCTTGGTCTGATCGGTATTCACGTGCACGCCGCCAAACGGCGTGTCCACCTGGACCTTCTTCTCCTCGCCGTTGGCGCCCTTGTCCACATTGATCCGGCATCCGGCCAATCCTGCCCCGAGCGCAAGGCCCAGCAGCAACGTTGCCGCCTTCCGTATCCTGTCGAAAATCATGGCAATCTGCCCTCTAGGGCGGTTATACGACCGCATTCGATGAAATGTTCCTGGAATTTCCCTGTCATGGCAACATCTTTCTTCCCATTCTCCGCGGCCAAGCGGATTTCCAGGGTCGAAGCATTCGCCGCAATGGAAACCTACGGGCCGATGGCGCATCCAATGAACGGAGCGGCTTTGGCGATGGCGGCAAACGAAGCGGCTTTGGCGAGGACGAACAGCGAAGCACCGTTCCGATTTCACCGCGAGACGAGGGAATCCATTTGCAGAAGCAAGCTGGCTATCCCGCAAGATGGGACAATCTCTTCCTTCCTCAGGTGCATACTGATAGAAGCGCCGCTCTCCCCAGCGGATTGCGGGACCGTCGCGCGGCTTTCTTGGAGGTCAGCCAGCCCGGAGCCCACTAGCTGAGTTGTGTCTCGCTGCGCGTCCATGAACATCGACTTGAAGAACTTGAAGTTTCAGAGAGGAATCTATGAAGGTTGCTGCTCGCTATCCCGGCATTCGGGTTACGGCCAATGGAAATCAGCTTGTCTCTTATCACACTGAGACGCGAATCGCCGACGCCGGCGTGTTTTATCCGATTACGCCTTCCACCGAGGGTGGCGAGCTGTTTCAGCAGGCTTATGCCGAAGGCCACCTGAATGTCTTCGGAAACAACACCATCGCCATTGAAACCGAGGGAGAACACGCGGCCCAGGGCGGAGCGATCGCTCACTCTGTCTGCGGCAAGCGGGTGGTGAACTTCACCTCCGGTCAGGGCGTGGTCTACGGCCTCGAACAGTATTATCACGCGCCCGGCAAGGCCTCGACGATGGTGCTCGAAGTGGGTGCGCGCGCGCTCACCAAGCACGCCTTGAACGTGCACTGCGGCCACGACGACATCTACGGTGCGCTGGACACGGGCTGGATCATGCTCTTTGGCAAAGACGCGCAGCAGGCCGCCGACCAGGCGCTGATTCTGCGCCGCGTGACCGAGTTGAGTCTGACGCCGGGCATGAACATCATGGACGGCTTCCTCACCACGCACCTCGAGCGCACCTTTTACAAGCACGAATCCGGGCTGATCCGCGAGTTTCTCGGCTCACCGGACGACATCATCGACTGCCCCACCGAGGCGCAGCGCACGCTCTTCGGGGCGACGCGCCGCCGCGTACCCAAGATGGTCGATCTGGCCAATCCCATCCTGCTCGGCCCGGTGCAGAACCAGGAACACTACATGAACGGCGTGGTGGCGCGCAGAAACAACTTTTCCGAGCCGATTCTTGGTTTTCTGGAAGAAGCCTACGAGCAGTTTGCCGAATTGACCGGCCGCCGCTACGGGCTCATCAGTAAATACAAAACCGACGACGCAGAGACGGTCTTCGTCGCCCTCGGTTCAGCGGCTGAAAACATCGAGGCCGCGGTCGATTATCTGCGCGAGAAGCACGGGGCCAGCGTTGGCTCCATCCACGTCAACGTGATTCGCCCCTTCCCCGAGGCCGCCATCGTGGCCGCGCTCAAGGGCAAGAAGAACGTCATCATCCTGGAGCGCACCGACGAGGCGATGGCCGGCGACAACCCACTCTCCCGCGACATTCGCACGGCATTCTCGAAGGCAGTGCAAGGCGTCGCGGGGCTGCCCGCGGTCTCGCTCGCGGAAGTCCCGAAGATTTATGGCGGCTCCTACGGCCTCGGCTCGCGCGACTTCCGTCCCGAGCACATCTTCGGCGCCTACGAATTTGCCACCGCCAACCGCGCCCGCCAGGACGGCAAGACGGCCTCCGACGGCGTCAACTTCTTCGTCCTCGGCATCGACCACCCCTACGCGGTCCTTGGCGACGAGACTCCGTCGCTGCTGCCGGAGGGCGCGGTGGCCGTGCGTTTCCACTCCATCGGCGGCTGGGGCGCCATCACCACCGGCAAGAACCTGGGCGCAATCCTGGGCGACCTCAACGATTTGATCTATGAGCGCGACGGGCTCAAGGACGAACTGGGCAACCCCAAGGAAGTGATCCACGTCAGCGCCAATCCCAAGTACGGCTCGGAGAAGAAGGGCGCGCCGACAAGCTATTTCATGGTCGCCGCCAAGGACCGCATCCGCGTCAACTGCGATTTGCGCCACGTGACTGTGGTTTTGTGTTGTGACCCCAAGGCCTTCACCCATTGCAATCCTCTGGACGGCATGGCCGAGGGTGGCTCGCTGCTCTGGGAGTCCGATCAGGCGGGCGAGCAGGCCTGGGAACAGTTGCCGCTCTGGGCGCGCAAGCAGATCATCGACAAGAAGATTCGCGTCTTCACGCTGCCCGGCTTTGAAATCGCCAAAAAGGCCACCGACCGCGGCGATCTGCAACTGCGTATGCAGGGCAACGCCTTTCTGGGCGGCTTCTTCCGCGTCAGCAGCCTGCTCCAGGAGTTCGGCATCACCCAGGAGCAGTATCGCGACGTGGTCCACACGCAATACGTCAAGAAGTTCGGCAAGCTGGGCGATGCCGTCGTCGAGTCCAACATGGAAGTCATGATGCAGGGCTACGACCAGGTGCAGGAGATCAAGATCGGCGCGCTTTCGGCAGCCGACCACTCGACCCTGCGCGGCCAGGCTCTGCTGCCGATTCTGGAGGCGGTGCCGACGGGCGAATCCTGCGGCACAGGCTGCCGTTCGCACGCCGTGCCCGCCGGCCAGGCTCAGCGCGCGCCGCTGGCCTCGATCGCGGCCTTCGACGCCGAGTTCCGCTCCCACTTCGGCTATAACCAGCCCTCCTCGCCGCTCTCGGCCTTGGGCCTGGTCGCGGCCGCTACCGGTGACACGGCCTCGAAGTACGTGGCCCGGCGCGAAACTCCGCTCTTCATTCCCGAAAATTGCACCCAATGCATGGACTGTATCTCGGTTTGCCCGGATACGGCGCTACCCAACACGGCGCAGGATTTGAGCACGCTGCTGTCGACCGCCGTCTCCCACTACGTCGCCAACCCCGCCGACCGCGCCAAGCTGCTGGCCAAGCTGCCGGAGATTGAAAAACTCACCCGCGAGCGCATGGTAGCCGAGGTGAAGACCGGCGCGCCGCTGCCCGCCATCCTCCGCGAAGTTACGGAGTCGGTGGACGGCTTCTCCGCCACGGCCAAGCAGCAGTTCTTCGACATTCTCGAAAAGGTTCCCATGGCCTATCAGAAGGTCACGGCCATCTTCTCGTCGCCGGAGCGCAAATCGCCCGGCTCGGGCGGCATCTTCTCCATCTTTGTCTCCGATCTGTGCAAAGGCTGCGCGGCCTGTGTCACCGCCTGCGGCGACCACCAGGCGCTCAAGATGGTTGCCGAGACCGAGGAGGTCAACACCAAGCACATGACCGGCACGGGCTTCCTCGACCTGCTGCCCGATACGTCGCAGAAGTTCCTGGGCCTTTTCAACGCAGCCAATCCTGCCGACTCGAAGACCGCGACCTTGCGCAATATGCTCATGGTGCGCTCGACCTACGACGCGCTGGTTTCAGGCGACGGCGCCTGCGCCGGTTGCGGCGAAAAGAGCGTTCTGCGCTCCATCGCAGCCGTCACCGAGGCTTACATGCGCCCCGTCTTCCACGCCAAGAGCGATCGCTTCCTGGCCAAGGCCGGCGAACTGGAGAAGAACGGCGTCGCTCGCCTGGCCAAGCTCCAGGCAACCAGCCCTGCTGAGTACGCACTGCTCCGTCAGGCCATCGCCCACCTCATTCTCGGCCTGGGCGGCGAAGACGAAAAAGACACCCTCGCGCGCATCGCCGCCTATGAAGCTGCCAACGGCCTCCTCACCGACGCCCAGTTGGTCGAGGCTATCGCCGCGGTTCTGCTCACTGAGGCCTTCAACCACAAGAACCTGCAGGCCATCGACGGTCGCGCAGCCAACGGCATGAGCGTGATGGCCATGGCCGCCCACACCGGCTGCAACACCGTTTATGGCTCCACCGCACCCAACAATCCCCATGCCTATCCGTGGATGAACTCACTCTTCCAGGACGGCACCACCGTGGGCTGGCTGATGGGCGAGAGCTTCATCGTCGATCACGCCCGCCGCTCCGTCATTCCCGAGCGGCTCGCCGACATCCTCCTCACGCGAGACGCCGGAGCCTCAGCGGACGGATCTTCGTCCGTTGGGGGGAGTGCGGACGTCATCGACGCCGAAGAGTATTACAACCTCAGCCACTTCACCGACGCGCTGATGACCGATGCTGAAATCGTCGAGCTGCCCAAGGTCTGGGCCGTCGGCGGCGACGGCGGCATGGGCGACATCGGCTACCAGAACGTCTCCAAGGTCGTTCTGCAGAACCGGCCCAACATCAAGATCCTCATGCTCGACACCCAGGTCTACTCGAATACCGGCGGGCAGAACTCCGACTCCAGCCCCATGCTCGGCGGCGGCGACATGAACACGTATGGCGCGGCCACCCAGGGCAAGAACACGGAGAAGAAGACGGTCGCCGAAACCTTCCTGGCCGGCCACGGTTCGCCTTTCGTGGCGCAGGTTTCCATGGCCAACGCGCCCAAGCTCTACCGTGCCATTCTGGACGGTCTGGAGTATCGCGGCACCATGTTCCTGCAAGCCTTCACCACCTGCCAGCCGGAGCACGGCGTGGCCGACGACATGGCGCTTTTCCAGGCGCAGCGCGTCCGCGACTCGCGCGGCGTGCCCGAGTTTGTCTTCGACCCGCGCCTGGGAGAAACCTATCAGGAAGCGCTGGACATCAAGGGCAATCCGTCGATCGATCTGGATTGGTACGAGACCAAAAACAAGCTCACCGGAGAGACCTCGCACTACACCGTCGCTCACTGGTGCGTGACCGAGGCCCGCTTCCGCAACCACCTGAAGAAGATCAAGCCCGAGGCGGCGGCCAAGCTCGTTCCGCTGGATAACATGCTGGTCCGCATCACGCAGCAGGATGTGGTCTACCGCCGCTACCTGACTCCCGGCCACCGCGCCTTCATTCCCGACTTCGGCGTGTTCATCTCGTACGAGGAGAACGGCAAGACCGAATACCGCGCTCTGAGTCGTCAACTCGTCATGTTCTGCGTTGAGCGCCGCAAGTCATGGCGGATGCTGCAATCCAAGGCTGGCATCCACAACCGGGAGTATGCCGCCCAACGCGACCTGCTCTCCGAGGTGGACGCGGGTAAGCTCTCGCTCGAAGAACTCTTCACCCGCGGCCACGAACTCATCCAGGAACGCCTGGCGGCCGCAGCGCCCGCCAAGGCATAAGCCAACTTCATCCGTTTAACGGACAGAGCGCGAGCCTCAAGTTCGCGCTCTGTCCGTTGAGCGGCTCTGTCTTGAACAAAAGAACCATGGCTCGGCTTTTGTGGTAACTTGGGGCGTACGTAAATGCAAGGGGCGACCCATGCGCAAGAGCAAGAAGCTTCTCATCAAGTATTATGTGGCGCCGGATGCAGCGGCGCTCGCGACCCGGGCGGCGCAATATTTTTTCGAGATGGTCAGCGAAGCGGTTGACGCCCACGGACACGCGCGAATCGCCCTCAGCGGCGGGTCCACCCCCAAAGCAGCCTTCCAGCAGCTCGCCGATTTCAACCAGCCGTGGCGCTGGAGCATGCCGTGGGACAAGATGGACGTTTTCTGGGCGGACGAGCGCGCGGTGCCTCCTGGCAGTCCCGAGAGCAACTACCACATGACCCGCGAGTACCTGCTGGACAGTGTGCCGCTCCGCCCCGAGCAGATTCACCGCATCGAAGGCGAGTTGGAGCCCTCGGCCGCCGCCGACCGCTATGAATCCGAACTGCGCTCGATCTTCCGCCTGCAGACCCCCGACAGCCCGCGTTTCGACCTGGTGGCTTTGGGAATCGGCGAGGATGGCCATACCGCCTCGCTGTTTCCGCACACCGCGGCCCTCCATGAGATGAGCCGCCTGGTGGTCGCCAACCACGTGCCGCAGAAAGACACTTGGCGCATCACCCTCACCTGGCCGGTCATCAATCACTCCCGCTCGGTCTTTTTCCTGGTTTCCGGCCAGGAGAAAGCCGCTATTTTGAAGGAAGTGCTGATCGGGCCGCATGATCCGGAGCGGCTGCCCAGCCAATTGATCTGGCCGTCAAGCGGTATACTCACTTTGATCCTGGACAGGGACGCGGCCGCACTTTTACCCGCAACGGACGCGGAAGGCTGTGGAGTTTTGGAGAGGGAAAGATGATTCTGGCGGGAGACGTGGGCGGCACCAAGGTTCACCTGGGGCTGTATGACTTGATCGATGGAAAGCTGGAAAACTCCCGCGACGCGCGGTTCCCGGCCAAGAACTATTCCGGCCTGAAAGAAATCGTAAAGGAGTTTCTGGGCGCGCAAACGGTGACGGCGGCCTGTTTTGGTGTGCCCGGCCCGGTGCGCGACGGTCATCTGCGCCTCACCAACCTTCCCTGGACGCTGGACAGCCTCGAGCTGTCGGCCAGCCTGGGCATCCCCCACGTCTTCCTGATCAACGACCTGGAGGCCAACGGCTACGGCGTGGCCGAGCTGGCTCCCAGCCAGATCTACACCCTGGCGGAAGGCGTCTCGGAGCGGCCCGGTAATCGTGTTCTGATCGCCGCCGGGACCGGCTTGGGCGAGGGGATCTTGATATGGAACGGCCACACCCACACGCCTTACCCTTCCGAGGGCGGTCACGCCGACTACGCGCCCCGCAACGAGAACGAGATCGACCTGCTGCGCTTCCTCAAGCAGAAGTTCAAGGGCCGTGTCAGCTTCGAGCGCGTGGTCAGCGGCATGGGCCTGAGTAACATCTACGAATTTCTACGCGAGGTCCGCGGCATGGACGAGCCGGCCTGGCTGGCCGAGCGCAGGTCGGCCGAGGACCCCAACGCCGTCATCACCGAGTTGGCGCTCGCGGCCAAAAGCGAAATCTGCGAAAAAGCGCTGGACATGTTCGTCTCCGCCTACGGCGCAGAGGCCGGCAATCTGGCTCTCAAGGTGCTGTCGGCGGGCGGCGTCTACGTCGGCGGCGGCATCGCACCCCGCATTCTGGACAAGCTCGGGGACGGCGCGTTTATGAAGGCTTTCACCGACAAGGGCCGGTTGAGCCCGCTACTGGTCAACATGCCGGTGCGCATCATCCTCGACAGCTGCGCCGCGCTGCTGGGCGCAGCGGCCTACGCACGGGCACGCGCCGCCTCGGTCGAGTTATAGAATCGTGCAAGGTCTCGGGTGCCTACAACCCTAGCCGCGTTGGTGTCTCCGCCACCAAGGTTAGATTGCCCGCTGCCCGCAACCGCGAAACGGTGGAAATATTCAAGCCGCGGCAAACCAGCCGGCCGGCTTTCTATACTGAAGCCATGGTCAAAGCGCAGGTTTGCGGATGGACGCTGGAAGAAGGGGCGCGCGGGCGCGGAGCACTGCGCATCGCGGGGCTCGACGAGGTGGGCCGCGGGCCGCTCTTCGGCCCGGTCGTCGCCGCGGCCGTGATCTTGCCAAAAGGCTGCCGCCTCGAAGGCCTGACCGACTCAAAAAAGCTATCCAAGAAAAAGCGCGAAGAGCTGGATGCGGAGATTCGCGCCCATGCCGCGAACTGGGCCGTTGCCGCGGTGGACGCCGAGACCATCGACCGCATCAACATCCGCCAGGCGTCGCTCTTGGCCATGCGCCTCGCAGTCGGGCAACTGGCGCCGAGCCCCGACTTCCTGCTCATCGACGGCCGCGACACAATCGACTGGGAGGGCCCGCAGCAGGCCGTCATCCGGGGCGACGCCACCAGCTTCTCCATCGCCGCCGCCAGCGTGCTGGCCAAGGTCCACCGCGACCGGCTGCTGGTGGAACTGGGCGGCGAGTTCCCCGGTTACGGACTGGCGCGGCACAAGGGTTATCCTTGCCCCGAGCATCTGGCCGCGCTCAAGCGGCTGGGACCGACGCCCTTGCACCGCAAAAGTTTTCGCCCTGTGGCGCTATGGCTGGCGCGCCCGGAATAGAGCCTTCGTTTCGATACGCGCGCCGCACGCCTCATCCCCTTGGGCGGACGAGACATTCTTCCGCCGCGCCCACCAAAGCAATTGCTTCGCGCCCGATTCACGGTAATCCGCCTCCGAATACGTACTTTTCCCGCCTCCGATGTGCACTTTTCTGGAATTGGCAAAGAGCGGCGAGCCTCAACCGGCTCCGGTTTCTTCCCCCCGTGCAAAGGGCCATTGCCCCAGCCTGCGCGCGCGAACCAGATAAAGCAGTGTGCCGGAGCCGGCGATTCCGGCGGCCACGGCCAAGCCGCCGAGAGCATGGCTGCGGTTGGCCAGCATGAAGACGAAGCCGGCCATAGCCGCCAGCGGCGGCAGCGGATAGAGCGGCATTCTGAAGGGGCGCTCAAGCTCCGGCCGCTGCGCTCTGAGCAGCATCACGCCCGCATGTTGCAGCGAGAACTGGAGCAGGATGCGGGTGACGACCAGCATGGTGATCACCTGCGCAAGCGAAAAGAGGCAAAAGCACGCGGCAACCAGTCCCAGCGCCACCAGCGAGCGGTGGGGAATGCCGTGGCGAGGGTGAACGGCGGCGAAAAAGCGGAAGTAGTTGCCGTCGCGGGCCGCGGCGTAGGGCACGCGGGAGTAGCCCAGCAACAGCGAAAAGACCGAGGCGAAGGCCGTCCAGACAATCAGCGCGGCCATCAGGCGTCCGGCCAGGCTGCCGAAGGCGGAGCGCGCGATCTCGGCCACCAATTGCAGGCGGGTCGCCGCGCCCGCGCTCACCTGCGCCGCGGCCTCGCGCATCGAAGGCAGCGCGGCCAGATTCATGGCCACGTAGAAGACGGCGACGAAGAGCACCGAGAGCAAAATGGCGCGCGGAATGGTCTTTTCCGGCCGCCGCACCTCGCTGCCCAGAAAGCAGATGTTGTAGTAGCCCCAATAGCAGTAAGTCGTCAGCAGCGTGGCCTGCGCCAGCCCGCCCAGCGCCGCCGGAATGGAGAGCGCCGGGGAAGCGGGCATCCGCCAGCCGCCGGTGGCAGCCGCATGGGCAAAGCCGGAGACGACGACCCCGGCGATGGCCGCCATCACCCCGGCAAAGAGCACCCAGGCCAGCCGTGTGATCGCGCTCAGGTTGCGATAAAGCAGTGCCGTCACCAGCAGGCAGGCCCCGGCGGCGGCGAAGTTTGAAAAATGCAGCGCGGGCCATGCGGCAAAGGGTGCGCGGTCGAGCGCCGGCCAGAACCAGCCCAGAAAGCTTGAAAGCCCGATGCAGCCTGAAGCGATCGAGAGCGGCGCGGTGAAGCTCACCTGCCAGACGTAGAGAAAGCTGAGCCAGTTGCCGGCGCGGTGCTCGCCGTAGATCTCGCGTAAAAATGCATAGGATCCGCCGGCCCTGGGAAAAGCCGCGCCCAACTCGGCCCATACCAGCCCGTCGGCCATGGCGATGGCCGCGCCCAACACCCAGGCCCACACCGAGAGCCGGCAGCCGGCCGCGGCGATGACCAGCGGCAGCGTGATGAACGGGCCGACCCCGATCATCTCCAGCATGTTGAACAGGACGGCCGAGCGCAGGCCGATACGGCGCTGGAGGGTTTCGGTGCTGGCGGGGACGTGCGAGGGGATGAGCATGAGCTTGATTCGCTCCCCGGATTGTACACTGACGGAAAGTATGATCCGAGCCGAGCGAATGTATCGAGCAGTGGTGGGCGTGGCCCCGGCAAAGCTGATTCTGGCCGGGCTGATTCTTGCGGTTGCGCTGCCCCTGGCGGCACAACAGAACGCACCGGGAGGCCCGCGGACCTCTGCGCGGCCTGTGCCGCAACCCGCGGCGCTCGGGGCGATTCCGCTCGCTGAGCCCGAAGCCTTTGCTCTGCCCCTGGCCGAGGACCGCGGCGCGGCGACCGTCGAGCAATCGCTGCGACTGCTCGGAACCACGGCCAGCGTGCTGATGATCGTAGCCCATCCGGACGATGAGGACGGCCCGCTGCTGACCTGTCTCAGTCGCGGCCTGGGCGCGCGCGTGACGCTTTTGACGCTGACGCGCGGCGAAGGCGGGCAGAACATGATGTCGGCCGACGAGGACGGTGCGCTGGGGCTGATCCGCACCAATGAACTGTTCCAGGCGGACCGGTTTTACGGCGCAACGCAGCTCTGGGGCACCGAGGCGGACTTCGGATTTTCCAAAACTCAGGAAGAATCCTTTGCCAAATGGGGGCGCCAGCGCGTGCTCTACGACGCCGTGCTGGCCGTTCGGCGCGTGCGGCCGCAGGTGATCGTCTCCACCTTCGTCGGGGGCGTGAGCGACGGCCACGGCCACCACCAGGTGGCGGGCGAGATTGCGCAGGAGGTTTTCAAGGCGGCAGGCGATCCGCGCGTCTTTCCCGAGCAGATGAAGGAGTACGGAGTCGAGCCCTGGCAGCCGCTGGCCGTCTACTCGATGGAGCCCTTCGCGCCCATCACCGGCGGAAAGATCTTCGACTACGCCACCGGCAAGTGGGCTCCAGCGCGCTTTAAAAACTACGTGACCGGCGAGTGGACCGAGGGCGCGCTTTCCGTCGACGCGACCCTCGACGTGGGCGCGCTGGACCCCGCGCTGGGGCGCAGCTACGTGCAAATCGCGCGCCAGGGCTGGGGTGAGCAGAAATCGCAGAACGGCGGCGCAAACCCGGCGCTGAGCGGCCCGGCGACTACGAGCTATCACCTGTGGGCGGCCGTCTCTGGCGCGCGAGCAATGGCGGGATCCGGCGTTGTCAGCCCGAAGGCCGCCGATGAGAGCCTCTTCCACAACCGCGGCGACAGCCTTTTTCAAAACCGCAAGGTGAAGATCGACACCAGCATCGCCGGCCTGGCCCTTCTGGTGAAGGGCAGCCCGCCGGGGTGGCTCGTTTCCCGGCTGGACAGGATTGCCAGCCTCATCCAAGCGGCTGAAACCGGCTGTTCCGGCCAGAACGGCGTCGCGGTGGCGCGCAAACTCGCCCCGGCCTACCGGCAGACGCTGGAACTGCGCAATCAAGTGGCCTCCAGCAGCCTGGACGCGGAGTCCAGGGCCAGTCTGCTCTTTGAACTCGATGCCAAGATCGGCGAGTTTCAGGCGGCGCTCAAGGATTTGCTTGGTCTGGACCTGATCGCCTTCACCACCAAGGCCGACAACACACAGGCGAGCAGCCTGTTCCGCGGCGGCTCTGCCGATGAGACGCCGAGCAGCGTGACGCCGGGCGAGGAGTTTGAGGTGCGGGTCCACGCCGCACAGGCCACCTCCGAGACGCGCCTCAGCCGGGTCTGGCTGGAGAGCCACAGCGGTGACCCGTGGAAGGCGGAGCGGACCACCGGCCCGCTCGACCTCTCGGCTCCAGCCGCCGATCCGGTTTTCCGCATGCGGGCAGCGGAAAACGCCGCGTCGACCCAGCCTTATTTCACGCGGGCTTCCATTGAGCAGCCTTACTACGACCTTCTCCAGCCCAAGGATCGCTTGCGCTCGTTCGCTCCCTGGCCGCTGTCTGCCTGGACGGAGTTCACCTTCGACGGCCTGCCCATTCGTCTCGGCCAAGTGGTGCAGACGATGGAGCGTGTGGACGGCGAAGGCGGCGTTTATGAGCCGCTGGTGGTCACTCCGGCCATCGGCGTGCGGATCGATCCGGAGACGCGCATTCTGCCCCTGAATGGCAGCGCCCTGCCGGTGCGGGTCACGGTGCACAGCGAGACCGCAGCCGAAGGCATCGTCGCGCTGCAACTGCCGGACGGATGGCGCGCGCAGCCCTCCGAGGCGCATTTTCATCGCACGGCCGCCGGCGATACGGAACCGATTCTCTTCTCCGTCACTCCGCTCGCCGCCGAGGCTGGCGCTTACACCATCGACGCGGTTGCGCGTTCGGGCGGGCGCACCTACTCGTCTGGCTGGCGGAGCGTGGGCTACACCGGGCTGCGGCCCTACAACCTTTTCCAGACTGCCCGGCTGAGAACCCGCAAGGTGGATGTGAAGCTCGCCGCCGGACTGCGCATCGGCTACGTGATGGGTACCGGCGACCTGGTTCCCGAAGCGATTGAAGGTCTGGGCGGCGCTCCGCACCTGCTCACGGCTACCGAGTTGACGACGGGCGATCTCTCCGCGTGGAATGTGATCGTCGTCGGCATTCGCGCCTACTCCGCGCGCCCTGAACTCACCCGCGCCCAGCCCCGGCTGGATGAGTTTGTTCGCCGCGGTGGAACCTTGATTGTGCAGTACCAGAGCGCCAGCTTTCCCGCGCCGTTTCCCTTGTCGATGGGACGCCTGCCGGAGCGGGTGGTGGACGAGGATGCGCCGGTGAAGCTGCTGGACCCCGCAAACCGGCTGCTCAACTGGCCCAACGCGATCACCGCCGCGGATTTCGCCGGATGGGTCGAGGAGCGCGGCCATTCCTTTCTCGATCGCTGGAGCTCGAGTTACATAGCGCTGACCGAGACCGCCGACCCGGGCCAGGACCCGCAGCGCGGTGGATTGCTGGTGGCGCATTCCGGCGAGGGGACTTATATCTATGTTGCCTACGCGCTCTACCGCCAGCTTCCCCAGTTAGTGCCGGGAGCTTACCGCCTGCTGGCCAACCTGCTGAGCGCGGGACAAAACAATGAAGCGAAGCGGAATCAAGTTCAAACTCCCCGTCCGTAAAGCCGGTTGTCGACTTTTCGTTCGCGGGAAAGTCAACAACAAAGTCCAGCCGCTTGAAGTCAGTTTCACGTCGATCAAATCAGGGAATCGCCTATATTAAAAGAAGGTTAATTTGTAACTCTTATTCGAGCGCATAGCCCGCATCGGTAACATTGTTAAAAGTACATGAATTAGTCAAGAATTCACATACATCTGCCAATCTTTGAGTTGGAAGCAGCCCGGAAGTTTCCGCTTGCGCGGATTCTCTTTCCCTGCTGTTGGGGTGCATTCCGCACGCCGCTGGAAATGCATTCCGGCTTCCTGCACAGCATTGAGGAAATGCGGAAGAAAAGCGCGCTCGGCAGCCCAAGCGAGCGCAGACACGATGCAACTTAATTCGAGAGGAAATGAGAGGCCCAATGAATTTCCGATTCAAGATCGCTGCCGCGGCAATTCTGGCAGTCAGTTTTGTCGCTTGCTACGGACAGACCAGCGAAGTTAATCCGCCCCTGAAGAAGCACCACACGGCAACCCGCAGGGCCAAGACGCCTTCGAAGCCCTCGGTCGAAGACCAGATTCAGGCGCTGCACCAGGAACTGGAAGGCCAGATCGAGAGCCTGAAGACCACCCTGGCCGAAAAGGACGCTCAGTTGCAGCAGGCCCAGCAGGCCGCTGCCGATGCCCAGGCCTCCGCCTCCAAGGCTGAAGCCGCGGCTTCGTCCGAGCAGCAGGCGGTGACCGAAAACTCGACCGCCGTCACCACGCTGCAGTCGAACGTGAACGACCTGAAGGGCACGCAGGCTTCACTGGCCACCACCATCTCCGACGAAACCTCCACGATCAAAAAGGCAGTTTTCAGCCCTGATTTTCTGCACTACAAAGGCATCACCATCACGCCAGGCGGCTTCATGGCGGGTGAAACCGTTTACCGCACCAGGGCCACCGGCGGCGACATTCCCACCGCCTTCAGCTCGATTCCTTACGAGCATGCCGACGCCTATTCGCTCAGCGAGTTCTACGGCTCTGCCCGCCAGTCGCGTCTCTCCCTGCTGGCTGAAGGCAAGACCAACTGGGGCACCCTGCGCGGCTACGCCGAGGGCGACTTCCTGGGCACCGGCATTACCTCCAACAACAACCAGTCCAATAGTTACGCCTTCCGCGAGCGTGTACTCTACGCCGAGGCCAAGACCAACTCCGGCTGGACCTTTGCCGGCGGCCAACTCTGGTCGCTGGCCACCGAAGGCAAGAAGGGCATCAGCAGCGCTCCGGGCGACATCGCCACCCCGCAGACCATCGACCCGAATTACGTTCCGGGCTTTGTCTGGACCCGCCAGTACGGCTTCCGCGTGGTCAAGAGCTACAACAAGGCGGCTTTCGGCGTCTCGGTGGAGAACCCGCAACTGCTCTACACCGCCGCGCTGGCCGGCAACACGCCGAATGCGGTTCTGGGCAGCGCCGGCACCAATGGCGGCAACTACAACGCCGCCGTCAGCTCCGTTGCGGCCACCACCTACGTGCAAAACTACAAGAACGCCGCGAGTTCGGTCTCGATTGACGGCACCGCTTACACAGTCAACACTCCATATCCGTCTTACAACACCATCACAGCCAACACCAACATCTCCAACTACTCCTTTAACGAAGCGCCTGACGTGCTGGTGAAGGCCGCCTTCGATCCCGGCTTCGGCCACTATGAAGTCTTTGGCATCGCCAGCTTTGCCCACGAACAGGTCTATCCCAACGTCACCATCGACAGGCTCAAATTCGGTGGCCAGACGGACATCGTGAACGGCGCCAACATTGGCGGCCTGTATGCGGCTGCCAACACAACCGGCGCGTACACCAATAGCATCGTCCTCGGCGGCGTCGGCGGCAGTATGCGCCTTCCGATCATCAAAGACAAGCTTACCTTCGGCGCAAAGGGTCTCTTCGGACCTGGCGTGGGCCGCTACGGCAACTCCACATTGGCCGACGTCACGTCGGACGCCAATGGCAACCTCGCTCCCATCCACAACGTCAGCGGCCTCTTCACCCTGGAAGCCACACCGACGCCTCGCCTGGTCATCTACGCGAACTACGGCGGCGACTATGCCGGCCGCGCGGACTTCGGCAGCACCTCCGCCTCCACGCTGGGTGCGCCCACTGCCAAGCTGGGCACAGCAGGCACATGGGGCGGTACATGGGGCACCGTCTCGAATGGTGTAATCTCCGGCGCCACCGGAAGCCAGCCGGTGGGCTACGGTTCGCGGCTGACCAGCAACTCGAGCTGCAACACCACCACCAACCCAGGCCTCAACGGCAGTTCCACCGGCTACTACACCGGCAGCGGCTGCGGCGCGCATACCCGCGACGTGCAGGAAGGAACCGCCGGTTACTGGTACGACATCTATAAGGGCGACAAGGGCCGTCTGCGTCAGGGCATCCAGTACGGCTACGCGGTCCGCGAGGGCTGGTCAGGTCTGAGCGGCATCGGCGCCAAAGGCATCGACAATATGTTCTGGACCAGCTTCCGCTACTACCTGCCGTAAACCGCAAACCAGCGGATTCGGCAGCACCAAGAGAGGCAGCCCGCGAATGGGTTGCCTCTTTTCCTTTTCCGGCAAGAAGACCTGCGCCTGTCCGGTGCGCGAAAATACTTCCATGCGCAGGGAATTCCGCCGCCCCGCAGCAGGGAGTTTTGGCTTGGGCCGTGTCTCTTCCGAGCGCCGAATCAGGAGAACAAAGATGCGCGAACCGCAGAAGGAATTGGAGTCGATCGCCGCGCTGCTGGCCGAAGAGACTACCCTCGCACTGGCCACGTCCGGCGAGGAGGGCGAGCCCGCGGTGGCGCCGCTCTTTTATCTTGCGGATGAAGAACTCTCCCTCTACTGGCTCTCGTCGGAAAGCAGCGCGCACAGCGAGAACCTGGCAGGAACGCCCCGCGCGGCCGTCGCCGTTTACCGCAGCACCACAAACTGGCGGCAGATTCGCGGCGTGCAGATGCGCGGAATGGTGAGCAGAGTTACCGAGCTCCGGCAGCGGCGCGCACTCATTCATGCCTATTGCGAGCGGTTCAAGCTGGGGACGGCCTTTCGCCTGGTGATTCGCCGCAGCGTCCTGTATGCATTTCGACCTGACTGGATCCGCTCCATCGACAACGCCACAGGTTTCGGGTCCAGACTTGAACTTGCGCGCGGTCCGGAAGGCTGGATTATCACGCACCCTGCGGACTGAGAGCCTGGCGGCTGAAATCTGCCCGCGAATCCTCCTCCAGGCGGTTTTTCGTCCGCTTTTCCCGGCTTTTTGCTGGCATTTTGATCTTCGGGGTTGAGCCATACCAGAGAGTACATTGCACGGAAATACGGGTTCCGCGCGTTTCGGCAAAACAGAAAGTGTACCTCGTCCCGAAATAGGCCTTTGGCTGGCAAGTTCCAAACGAGAAATTCGTCCCGAAAAATTTCTGCATCGACGGCCGGCTTTTTCCGCGCGGCTTTCTAGACTGGCTGAATGCAGTATTGATCGGCAGGCAAGGTACGTATGGTGGTTAAAACGCAAAGCAAGGGACGTGGAATCATCGGACTGCATGTGGGCGAAAACAATGTCCGGCGCTATTTTCCAAAGGATGTATCGAGCATCGAGTTACAGTTGGATCATCTCCAGATTCAGTGCGGCCTCACACCCGCTTTTTGGCGGGACGAGCCGGAAATCTTCGATCCCCGGCTGTGCGCCTGGCTTGAATCCCGGCACATGCATGGACGGCCGGATCGAACGCCCGTTGCGCTGGCGATGATTCCGGAAGGGAACAACTGCTTCCGTCTGCGGCCGGTGCGCATGAACGGGCAGGCGCGCGCCCAGTTGCCCCCTCGGGCTGCGGTCTGAGGCCGAAACGCGCGGTTCTGGCTCGCAAAATCGAGTTGGCCTGGCGCCGCTCCTGTTCGATTGTTCCTGTCGCCCGTTCCCTTTCGCTTGATAGACTCGGAATGCCATGAACATCACCCAACTGCAAAAGACGATTGAGCGTGCCTTTGCCGCCGGTCCCAGCGCCATCGGAGATGAGACCGCCATGACGGCCTTTCTGACCCTGAGAGCAGCTCTCGAGAGCGGTGAAGCGCGCGCCGCCTCGCCCGACCCTGGCGTGCCCTCCGGATGGCGCGTGAACGCCTGGGTCAAGCAAGGCATCCTGCTGGGCTTTCGCCTGGGCGTGCTCGAAGAATTTTCCGCGGCGGGCTTCTCGTTCGTAGACAAGAGCACCTTTCCGGCGCGCCATTTCGGCTCGGGCGACGGGGTGCGCCTGGTTCCCGGCGGCTCCTCGGTGCGCGCCGGGGCTTATGTGGCCCGCAGCGTGGTCTGCATGCCGCCCATGTACATCAATACCGGCGCTTACGTCGATGAGGGAACGATGGTGGATTCGCACGCCCTGGTTGGCTCCTGCGCCCAGGTCGGCAAGCACGTCCACCTGAGCGCCGCCGCGCAGATCGGCGGGGTGCTCGAGCCAATCAACGCCAGCCCGGTGGTCATCGAGGACGACGTGCTGGTGGGCGGCAACTCGGGCGTCTACGAAGGCACCATCGTGCGCGAGGGCGCGGTGCTGGCCGCCGGCGTCATCCTCACCCGCGGAACCCCGGTCTTCGATCTGGTCAACGGCACCGTCCTGAGAGCGACCGCCGAACTGCCGCTCATGATCCCGGAGAATGCCGTGGTGGTTCCCGGTTCCCGCGCCGTCAACAAGGGCAAAGGCCATGAACGGAGCCGGGAATGGGGGCTGAGCCTCTACGCACCGGTCATCGTGAAGTACCGCGACGACAAGACGGAGCTGAGCACGGCCCTGGAAGACCTGCTGCGCTAACCAAAGCCGGCCGCAAATGCGAGGACGCACGATTCCTTCGCAGTCTGATCGGCACTGAAAACCACACGAACAACACAAAGCGGCGGAGCTGGAATGCCCCGCCGCTTCTTGCTGGATGCGCCGGCTGCCTTTGCAGCTAGCGCTTATCTGTGCTGGTCGCCGCCATGCCCGCCTTCAGCATGCCCGCCGCCGCCATGTCCGCCGCCACCATGCCCGCCTTCAGCATGTCCGCCGCCGCCGCGTCCATATCCGTGATCGCCACCGCCGTGGCCATATCCGTGATCGCCACCGCCGCCGTGCGCCCAATGACCGTGTTCGGCCTCATAGCCGCCGCGACCGCGGTAGCTTCCGCCACCACCATCTCTGAAGCGATGGCCGCCCCAGCCGTGGCCATAGCCCCAGCCGGCCCAGGGGCCAACGCCCAGGAAGATGCCGTTGTAGAAGTACCCCGGGCCGTAAAAGCCAGAGGGCGCGCAGCCATAGGGCGCATATTCGTAATAGCCATACTCGCAAACCGGGGGCGGACCGCCGAAGCCGATACCGACTGAGATTTGCGCATGAGCCGCTGGCGCCAGGGCCAGGCCTGCGAACAGCGCCGCACTGCCAAGTAAAATCTTGAATCCTCGCATGTTTTATCCCCTTCTTCAGGTGTTTGCGGTTGTATTGCATTGCGTGGGAAGCTTTGCTGCCTCGATGAATGATCCACCAACTCCAGCAGCCATCGAGGATTTGGACCTGTTGTTCAAATCTCCCTCACAATGCTGGGGCTATTGTCTGCCCATCCTCAGATTCTTGACAATAGCGGTATGGCGTCATCCAAGTCTGAGCGATAATATACACCGATTTTGACGATCTGCCCGCTTCCAGCTTTCGTATTTTCGACCTGGAGCCAGGACAACCCAACAATACAAATCCAACCTCGATGCCCATTGGTGTTAGCATCGAATCTGACAGATGCAGACTAAAAAGCTAAAAATCATTCCCCTGGGCGGGTTGGGCGAGTTCGGTATGAACTGCCTGGCGCTCCGTTGGGAAGACGACATTATCGTGATCGACGCCGGGCTGATGTTCCCGGAGTCGGAGTTGCTGGGCGTGGATATCGTGGTGCCAGATATCACCTACCTGGTTGAAAACAAAGCGCATGTCCGCGCCATCATCCTTACCCACGGTCACATGGACCACATCGGCGGCCTCTCCTGGCTGCTCAGCGAATTGAAGGTTCCCGTCTACGCCACCGAGTTCACCCTGGCCTACGTCGAGGGAAACCTCGAAGAGAATGGGCTGCTGGACGAGACCGAGCTGATCGAGATCGTGGCCAGGGAAAAGTTCACCATCGGGCCTTTCACCATCGAGCCGATCCACGTAACCCACTCGCTGGTGGACTGCGTGGCGCTGGCCATCGACACCCCGGTCGGGGTGGTCATTCATACCGGCGACTTCAAGATCGACCTTGCCCCGCTCGACGGCAAAGCCTTTGATCTGCACACCTTCGCCGAGTACGGCAAGCGCGGCGTTCTGGCCCTGTTGCAGGACTCGACAAATGTGGACCGCACCGGCTACACGCCCTCTGAATCGGCTGTCATTCCCCGCCTGGACGAGATTTTTGCGCGCACCAAGAAGAAGCTCTTCTTCAGTTGCTTCTCTTCGTCCATCTTCCGCATCCGCATCGCGCTTGATCTGGCTCGCCAGCATGGCCGCAAGGTGGCCCTCATCGGCCGCTCGATGATGGAGAGCACAGAGATCGCACAGGACCTGGGCTACATCGACATTCCCCAAGGGCTCATCATCAACCCCGGCCAGATGCGCGACTACCCGCCCGAGCAGTTGCTGATCATGATCAGCGGCACGCAGGGCGAGCCGATGAGCGCGCTGAGCCGCGCCGCCGTGGACAACCACAAGTACGCCCACATTGAGGCGGGGGATACGGTGCTGCTCAGCTCGCGCATTATTCCCGGCAACGAGAAGGGCATCTTCCGGGTCATCGATCACCTTTACCACCGCGACGCCAACGTCATCTACGACAACGGCTCGAACGGCCTGATTCACGTCAGTGGCCACGGCTCGCAGGAAGAGATGCGCCTGCTCATCAACCTGCTTCGGCCCAAATTCTTCATTCCCATCCACGGCAACTACGGCAACCTGCGCAAGCACGCACAGGTCGCTTTGGAGACCGGCGCGGTCGAGCATGCCATCGTCCTCGAAGACGGCGACGTGCTGGAATTGGACAAGACCGACGCCCGCAAGAAGGACAAGGTCACCACCGGGCGCATCCTCATTGACTCTGGCTCCTCGAATGACGTGGTGGAAGAGCTGATCATCAAGGACCGGCGCATCTTGTCGGAAGACGGCATCGTGCTGGCCGTGCTGGCCATCAACAAGAACACCGGCAAGGTGGAGCAGCAGCCCGAGGTCATCATGCGCGGCTTTGGCGGCGCGGATATCACCGACCAGGCCCGCGAGCTGGTTCTCAAAACGCTCGATGGCTTGAGCAAAGAGCAGAAGGCCGACTACGGCATGGTCAAGGAAAAGGTTCGCTCCGAACTCAAGCGCCTCATCCAGAAAACCACCGGCCGGCGGCCGATGATCATGCCCGTGATTCTGGAAATCTGAGCGAATTGTCTCTGTTGTAGGCGAAGATCACGAAGGCGTTGAGGCAGGAACATTCCCTGCCTCAAATAGCTTCAAGCTTTCATCTGCATCGACCCCCCGTTTGTGAGAAGATCGATTCCAACGGCGTTCTTTCTGCATGAATTGCCACTTTGTTCTATATGTATTGAGAAGCCCACGGATTCGCATCGCAAATCCTTTCTCTATCACAGTAATTCAATACAATAACTCACCGATAAACTTCCCGCCGATTTCCAATCTGCAACACCAAAACCGTCAGCACCCCGTCCTGAATATCGCAGATGACGCGATAATCGCCCACACGGTAGCGCCACAGCTCACCCAAAGAACCCTTGAGCGCTTTACCCATCCCGCGCGGGGCATCGCTTGCTGCCACGCGCTCATCCATGAAGTCGACGATGCGCCGGGCCGCGAGTTTGTCGAGCTTTCGCAGTTGCTTCTTCGCGGTTTCGGCGTACTCAATCGTCCAGGCCAAGGTCTTTGCTTACCGAAGCCGCGGAGTGTACCTTCTCCTGGCCCTTGCGGACCCGCGCCAGCGTCTCGGCGGCCAGATAATACTCCTCAATCTCACTGATGCCGCTTTCGATGATCTCCCGAAGATAAAAGGCCTTGGTACGGCCCGTCTTCAAAGCCAACTGGTCCAGCCGGTTGGAGAGTTCCGGCGCCAGCCTGATTGAAGTAGCCATGGCGAGCTCCTGTTCGAATACGTGTATTCATTGTATCACTTTGGCCGGCCGCGCACTGCACGCACACTCCAACGCCGCCGGCTGCGGGGTACTCCAGCTCCACCTTTGTGACCTGGGAGCGACTCAAAATATAATCGCAGTTCACTGCCAGGCCCAAGGCAAGCGCATCAATTTAGGAACTTTTGCGCTCTTTGGCTAAAATTGAAAGAATTCTCGAAGAAAGATTTTCCTTTTCCCGATGAAGGGTTATAGGGTTCTTCAGGAGTGATCTTTCTGAGGAGCGGACGGGCCCGGCGGAATGCCGGCCTTTCAGATGATGCGCACGCAAACAAAACGGATCTCGGTTCTCCTTGCCGCCAGCGTCGCCGGCGCGGTGCTGGGGCTGCTGGCCGGCTTTCTGCTGGGCCGCTTCGTTGCCCTGCGTCAGGCCGAGGGCAGGCTCAACCAGTTTGCGGTGCATATCGTGCAAGAAGGGGATGCCGCCTCGGCCGCGGCGCGCGCGATGCTGGCGACCATGCGCGCCTCTCCCTATCCGTTTTGCTCGGATGAGGAGATCGCCTATTTTCGCACCCGGCTCTTCGCTACCGATGAGGTAAGAGACGCGGGCCGGATTCGCGGCGGAGAGATCGTCTGCTCGACTACTTTGGGGCGTTTGAAGCGACCCTTCAAGCTGCCCAGACAGGATTTTTCGCAGCCGGACGGTACGAAAGTGTACTGGAACCTGCCCCCCTTCCAGATCAGCCAGCAGGGGGTCGTGAGCCTCGCACTGGGCGATTCCTATGTGATCTTCGGGGCCCACGACCAACTGCCGGCGGAATCCTTCGGCGCGCGCTACACGATTGCGGTCGTCGGCTCCTCGGACCAGCCCTTCGCCTGTGCGAACGGAAAGTGGTCGCAAACCGAGGACCAGACCCGCACCCGGGACGGCCAGGGCCGCCGGGGAGACAGCCTGTATGCCACCCGCTGCTCTTCCCGCTACTTCAACTGCGTCTCTGCCACCATGACCATCTCCACCATCTTGCAGGCCGAGCAGGGCCATCTGCTGGCCTCCACTTTTTTGGGCGGGCTGGCCGGCGCCAGCCTGGGCCTGGCCTGTTCGCTTCTTTACTGGCGCAATCGGAGCCTGGAGCAGCAGCTTCGCCGGGCGATCCGCGGGGACCAGTTGCGCACCGTGTATCAGCCCATTGTGAACCTGGCCAGCGGAAGGATTGTGGGCGCCGAGGCGCTGCTGCGCTGGACCGACGGGGAAGGCCGGGTGATCAGTCCCGATCTCTTCGTCAAGCTCGCCGAGGAATGCGGCTTTGTGCAAGAGTTGACCGCGCTGGTGACGCGCCGCGCCCTGCATGATTTTGGGTCCACGCTGCTCACCCGGCCCGACTTCCGGCTCAGCCTCAACGTGACTGCCGCGGACCTGACCGATCCCCGGCTGCTCCCCATGCTGGAGCGCTCGCTCAAGACGGCCGGGGTTTCGCCGCCGAGCGTGTCCATCGAGATTACGGAAGGCTCCACCGCCCGGCACGAAGCGGCCATCGAGAGCATCCGGAGCCTGCGCCAAAGGGGCCACAGCGTCCATGTGGACGACTTTGGCACCGGCTATTCCAGCCTCGCCTACCTGCATGAACTTTCTGTGGATGCGATCAAGATCGACAAGTCTTTTACCCGGTCGATCGGCACCGAAGCGGTCACCCTGGCCATTCTGCCGCAGATTCTTGCCATGGCCGGGGTGCTCAACCTGGAGGTGATTGTCGAGGGAATCGAAACCAGCCTTCAGGCCAGCTATTTTGCCGTCTTCGGGGAGCGCATTCTGGCCCAGGGATGGTTGTTCGGACGCCCCGTCGCGGCGGCTGCATTCCATCGCCTGCTGGCCGAAAACGAGCTGGATCCGTCCATCCGCTCAGGAACGGCCTGACGCGCGGCAGCAGCCCGGATGCCCCGCGCCGCTTGACAGCCGCGGCGGCGTCCACGAGGCTGGTTGTAGAGGAAACACATGGATCCGCGCGACGCGATGGAACCCGGCCAGTTGGAGATGCTGACGCAGGCTTTCTGCGAGCAGCTGATGGACTGCCTCGATGCCTGTGCGCGAGGTCGCCGGGGGCTGTTCGGGGACGTTGAACTGCTGGGCGATGAGGGCCTGCTGGGCGATGAAGGCAAGGAGCGTGGCTGGCCGGAGGCGACGCGGCTGCGCGAACTTGCCATCGCACTGCAGGGTATTCTGGCCCAGCAGGAAGAACGGAACGCGCTGTGCGACGAGTTCCTCGACCTGTGCTCGATTCACGGTGAGAGCAACCCCGGCGAACGGAAGCTGGCGCGGGCGTTTCTGGAGCGCATCGAGCGCGGCGACGTGGGCGCGCAGCCGGAAGACAGGCGCAGCCCATGGTAGTCCTCGACGCATTTGTGGCGCTGGCGGCGGGCTTCATCGTTTTAACCTTGCTGTCGCTGGCGCTCTCGACGCTTGTCACCCGCATGGTTCCGAGCTGGTCGAATGCGAAGGGCCCGGTCGAGTGCGGACCCGGCTACGCTCTTGTCTCCCTCGGCTCAGCATTTCTGGGTTCGGCTGCCGGCGGCTACGTGACTGCCTGGGTGGCGGCGGCCAATCCGCTTGTTCATGTGATGGCGCTGGGCTTGGCGGTTCTGGCGCTGGCCGGGCTCAGCACTCTTAAATCCCGCGGCAAGGCGCCCCTCTGGTTCCAGCTCGCGCAGGTGGCCATCCCGCCCCTCGGCGTGCTGGCTGGCGGATTGGTGCGGCTCAGGGTGCTGGGGATTTTGTAGAAGACCGGCTCCCTGCCGGCCTCGACGGAGATCCGGCTGCTACCGAAACTTCGCCGCGCAAGAGGAACAGGAGCATGTCCGGACGCATAACTCCCCCGGAAACAGCACCTTCCATCTGTAAAATTCCATCCCTGAAATCCTGTGACCGGAATCACCCCTTGCATTCTCTGTTAGTGGTACGCTTCGATTGACAATTCTTGCGAAATCTGGCTATCGTCTTGCGCGATAAGCCGCTAATATTTCTTCCGAGGAGGATGTGTGACTGTTCAAGACTGGGTCTATTTTTTGATAGGGATGAGCGGACTCTCGCTCATTGTGGCGTGGATGTTCACGCGTGAAGTGCCGGGTTCGGGCTCTGGAACGCCGGCCATGGAGCAGATCTCCGCCCAAAGCCAGCCAGCGGGCAGAGGGGGGCGTATGAGAGGCAAGTTATTTTCCTCGCGCCGGGGAAGATTCGCCAGCATCCTTGCCACGCTGATCCTGCTCGGTGAAGGCGCGGCTTTTGCGGAACCTGCGGGCGCCGTCGGGGGCGAAGCCAATCTGAAGCTCCCGGATCTGGCTCAGGTCAGGTTCTTTGGGCAGTCGGGCATCGACGGTCACAGCCTGCTCATGTACGGACCTCTGTTTTGCATTTTGGGAATGATCTTCGGCCTTTTCATGTACGTTCACCTGAAGGGCCTGCCGGTGCATCGAGCGATGAAGGAAGTGTCGCAGTTGATCTGGGAGACGTGCAAAACCTATCTGATCAACCAGGGCAAATTCCTGCTCCTCCTCTGGTGCTTCATCGCGGTCGTCATCCTCGCCTATTTCGCGGTCTTGCTTCACTTCAGCGCCTTCCGAGTGGCCATCATCCTTGCGTTCAGCGTGCTGGGAATGGCCGGCAGCTACTTTGTGGCGTGGTTTGGCATCCGGGTGAATACGCTGGCCAATTCGCGCGCCGCCTATGCTGCGCTGGGCGGCAACCCGTATCGCACATTTGACATTCCGCTGAAGGCGGGCATGAGCATCGGCATGATGCTGATCTCGATCGAACTGCTGATGATGTTCAGCATCATTCTCTTCGTTCCGGGAAGCTATGCCGGGCAGTGTTTCATCGGCTTTGCCATCGGCGAATCGCTCGGCGCCGCCGTGCTCCGGCTTGCCGGCGGCATCTTCACCAAGATTGCCGACATCGGCGCCGATCTGATGAAGATCGTCTTCCATGTCAAAGAGGACGACGCCCGCAACCCGGGTGTGATCGCCGACTGCACCGGTGACAATGCCGGCGATTCGGTCGGTCCCACCGCCGATGGTTTCGAGACCTATGGCGTGGTTCAGGTCGCCCTCATCGCATTCATCATGCTGGGCGCGAAGAATGCCCTCTCTGGAGTGCAATTACTCGTCTGGCTTTTTGCGGTTCGCGTGGCCATGCTGGTGGCCGCAGTTGCAGGCTTCTACATCAACGATATGATCTCCAAGGCGCGCTACTCCAAAGCGGAAGAAATGGACTTCGAAGCGCCGCTTACCTCGCTCGTCTGGATCACCTCCGTCGTGACCATTGCCGTAACCTATCCGGTCACCTATTTCCTGCTTTCCAATCTGGGCGGCGACCCCACACTCTGGTGGAAACTCGCGACCATCACTTCCTGCGGGACCGTGGCCGGCGCTCTCATTCCTGAGCTTGTCAAGGTGTTTACTTCCACCAAGGCCAAGCACGTGCAAGAGGTAGTCGCGTCGGCAAGGGAGGGCGGAGCTGCTCTCGGTCTGCTGTCCGGGTTTGTCTCCGGAAGTTATTCCGCCTACTACCTGGGATTGGCGGTCACGGCCTTGATGTCTATCGGATACCTGGTGAGTACCCAGGGATTCGATAGTGTGATTCTGGCGGCGCCGATGTTCGCCTTTGGCCTGGTTGCTTTCGGCTTCCTGGGCATGGGACCGGTGACCATCGCAGTCGATTCTTTTGGACCGGTGGCGGACAATGCTCAATCCATCTACGAGCTATCGCTCATCGAGGACGAGCCGGATGTGCATGAGGAAGTGAAACGGCAGTACGGCGTGGAAGTGGATTTCGAGCGCGCCAAGAAGATGCTGGAGGCGGCCGACGGTGCGGGCAATACCTTCAAAGCCAGCGCCAAGCCGGTGCTGATCGGCACCGCCGTCGTGGGCGCCACGACTCTGATCTTCGCCACCATTATGGCGCTGACCAACTCGCTCACCGAAAACGTCGACAAGCTCTCGCTTCTCAACGCTCCCTTCCTGCTCGGCCTGGTGACCGGCGGCGCGATGATTTACTGGTTCGTCGGCGCCTCCACCCAGGCGGTGACCACGGGCGCCTACCGCGCCGTGGAGTTCATCAAGAAGAATATCCACATTGAAGGAGCGGCGAAAGCTTCCACCGAAGACAGCAAGAAGGTGGTGGCCATTTGCACTCGTTACGCGCAAAGCGGGATGTTGACCATCTTCATCGCGCTGTTTTTTGCCGCATTGGCTTTTGCCTTCCTGGATCCTTTCTTCTTCGTCGGCTATCTGATTTCGATTGCCATCTTCGGGCTCTATGAAGCCATCTTTCTGGCGAACGCGGGAGGAGCGTGGGATAACGCCAAGAAGATCGTCGAAGTCGATCTGCATGAAAAAGGAACGCCTCTGCATGAGGCGACCGTGGTGGGCGACCTGGTGGGCGATCCATTCAAGGACACCGCCGCGGTGGCTCTCAATCCGGTCATCAAGTTCACCACACTCTTTGGCTTGCTCGCAGTCGAGCTGGCGGTTCAAATCTCTGCCACCAGCGGCCCGTTTTTGACGCACGTGCTCGCGGCGGTATTCTTCGCCATCTCCTTCTTTTTCGTTCACCGCTCGTTTTACAGCATGCGCATCGGGGGCAACGAGCCCCTCGAGGGGTCTCATTCCGAGTAAGAGCTTGATTGCAGTGCTACCGGTTGAAGCCGCTCTGCACGCCTCGGCTGACAACCAAACGCCAACGGCCCCGCGCGATCCAGCGTGGGGCCGTTTGGTTTTGAGAAGCGCGGCTCTCCCGGTTCGTCTTTCCGCCCCAAATCTCCACGATTCGCACCGGAACTCCTCAAACCGCACCGCTTTTCCGCCTTGTTCCCGGCCCCGCCGAGGACTAGGCTTGAAGGTGAGGGCAGCGGCCGGAAAGCTGCGGAATTGCACCGGAGCTGGAGCAAGCCGCCCGCAAAAAGCCACGTCCAGCAAGGCGGATTGAGCTTTCCACAGAAAATTGCCTTTGTTTGTGAAGTTGATGCCGGGAATGTAAACAAAATACAAGATATGGTGGTTTTTTCTTGACATGCACTACAGACAGCGGTATTTTTTCATCTGCGGCAGTTAACAAATTCCAATGAGCTCTGGCGTGAATTCCCCGCAGACAGTCCGCTGAGAACACAGATTCACGGTAATTTCAATCCCCGGCTCCAGCACTTTGATTGATCTTTTTCGCCTTTCCTCAGGCCGTCTCGCGCACAAGCTGACCGGAGATTCACCGATTTTTCCCATTGAGAGGGTTCCATGAACGACATCCAGTTTCAGGCTTCCAACGCTTCCCAGACTCCACACTCCCAGCGGGGACTGACCTTTACCCGCCGCTACACCACCGAGGGCGTCTCGCCCTATGACGAGATTCAGTGGGAGCTGCGCACCGCGTCGATCACCGACAGCAAGGGCAACACGATCTTCGAGCAGAAGGATGTCGAAACGCCGGCCGATTGGTCGATGACCGCGACCAACATCGTTGCCTCGAAGTACCTGCACGGCCATCTGGACACCCCCGAACGGGAGACCGGCGTCCGCCAGTTGGTGCGCCGTGTGGCGGAGACCATCCGCGACTGGGGCATGAACGGCGGCTACTTTGCCACCCCCGAGGATGCGGCCATCTTCCATGATGAGCTGGCGCACATGCTGCTGACCCAGAAGGTGGCCTTCAACTCGCCGGTATGGTTCAACGTGGGCTGCGACCGCCTGGAACCGGATGCGGCAGGGCAGAACTGGCACTGGGACCCCGCGACTGGCGGCGTGCGCTACTCCGCCACCGGCTATCGCAATCCCCAGTGCTCGGCCTGCTTCATCAACTCCGTGGACGACTCGCTGGATTCGATCCTCACCCTGGCCAAGACCGAAGGGATGCTCTTCAAGTGGGGCTCTGGGACGGGCACCAACCTGTCGTCGATTCGCGGTTCCATGGAACTGTTGTCGGGCGGCGGCCAGGCTTCAGGGCCTTTGAGCTTCATGCGCGGCTTTGACGCCTTTGCCGGAGTCATCAAGTCCGGTGGCAAGACGCGGCGCGCCGCCAAGATGGTGATTCTCAACGCCGATCACCCGGATATTGTTGATTTTATTGACTGCAAAGCCAAGGAAGAAGCCAAGGCATTCTCGCTGATCGAGGCCGGATACGACGGCTCTGGACCGGACTCGGAGGCTTATTCGTCCATCTTCTTCCAAAACGCCAACAACTCCGTCCGTGTCAGCGACGAATTCATGCGCGCCTGCGAGAACGACGCCGACTTCACCACGTATACGGTGAAGGAGCACCAGCCGGTGAAGACCTACAAGGCCCGCGAGGTCCTGCGCAAGATCGCCGAGGCCACCTGGCTTTGCGGCGACCCCGGCATGCAGTTCGACTCGACCATCAACCGCTGGCACACCAGCAAGAACACGGCGCGCATCAACGCCTCGAACCCCTGCTCGGAGTACATGTTTCTGGACGACTCGGCCTGCAACCTTTCCAGTTTCAACCTGATGAAGTACGTCACCCCGTCTGGCGGCTTCGACATTCCCGCCTACCGGCACTCCATCTCGGTG